>Ga0182018_10005107_pt1 | contig 10699 bp, 7 predicted proteins | sample 812P2MmetaG_FD_120490 | JGI IMG/M metagenome (GOLD analysis project Ga0182018, IMG submission 120490) | Permafrost microbial communities from Stordalen Mire, Sweden - 812P2M metaG | ecosystem: Environmental > Terrestrial > Soil > Wetlands > Permafrost | place: Sweden: Stordalen | collected... | reverse complement strand
GCCGGCAACTACTTTGGGATTTCGGTCAGCAACCTGCGGATGGATGAGCTGACGCGCGATGTCGAACGCCTGCTGCAGCGCGAGCACCTCTACACGCCGCAGATGTCGGGAGCGATTCAGTCGCTGCGGGAGCGCTCGCAACTGTTTTTTTCGCTCCTGCCGGCGAACGAAGGACGGTTTGCTTTCGACTCTCGCCGCGAGTTCCTGGAGGAAAACGGCGAAGAATTTCTCGCTCTCAATCAAGCGCTGTGCCGGCTGGGCGCGGAACTGGAGCAACTTCCACAGAAGCCTGAAGAAGTCTTCACGCTGACACGCCGGGCACAGCAATTGCAAGTGCAACTTCAATTCGTGATGGAAAATGAGGATCCGAACACGGTCTTCTGGATCGAGCGCCGCGGCTTTCGCGGGCCGGCAGGTTCTCGGCGCAAATCTTCCTCCGAAACTTCCGTGGCTGGACGAACGAATGTTTTTCTGCAGGCCACTCCGATCGAAGTTGGACAGATTCTCCGCGAGTGCCTGTGGTCCAAACTGGAGTCATCGGTGCTGACCTCGGCGACGCTGGCCGTCGGAGGCGGTTTCGACTACATCCGGCAGCGGCTCGGTCTTGACCACGCTCGCGAATTGATCGTCGCGTCACACTTCGATTACGAAAGCCAGGCGATTCTTTATGTCCCACCCGATCTGCCCGATCCGCGCACGCCGCAATTCGCCGGCGAGGCTGCCGGCCTTATTCGGCGGTTGCTTGAGATTACGCGCGGACGCGCGTTCGTGCTCTTCACCAGCTATGCGCAGATGAACGAAATCTACGACCGGTTGCTTGGCGAGTTAGATTTTCCGATGCTGAAGCAGGGCGATGCCCCGAAGTCTACGCTGCTTGAGGAGTTCAGGCTAACGCCCCACGCCGTGTTGTTTGGGACATCTTCGTTCTGGCAAGGTGTGGACGTGCAGGGCGAACAGTTGAGCTGTGTGATTATCGATCGCTTGCCATTTGCCGTGCCGAGCGATCCGGTGGTAGCGGCTCGGGTAAAGGCAATCGACGCTGGCGGCGGAAATGCTTTCTTCGAATACCAGGTGCCGAGCGCGGTGATTACGCTGAAGCAGGGATTTGGGAGACTGATTCGATCGTTGCATGATCGCGGATTGCTGGCCCTGCTCGACAACCGGATCTTGAAGAAGCAGTACGGTCGCGTGTTTGTGGAGAGTCTGCCGAGCTACAGCCGCACGACGGAGTTGAAGAAAGTGGAGGAATTTTTTAGGGCGGACTCTTGAACCGCCGCCGGTGGTTCCTCGTGGCCTGAGCCGCGAACTCTTCGCGGCCGCTTGAGGGCGCTATCCGGATTCCTGACTGAAATCCCATTCGTATAAGAAAATAGACCATGGCATCCGTGCGAATGGACAAGTGGCTTTGGGCGGCCCGGTTCTTCAAGACGCGAGCATTGGCCGCGCGCGCCTGCGAACTCGGCCGGATTCACTCCAACGGGCAGCCTGCCAAAGCTGCGCGCGAGGTCCGGGTGGGAGACATGTTGCGTGTAACCAACGACGGCGGCGATTTTCAGGTGGAAGTCCTGCTGCTCAGCGATGTGCGCGGCCCAGCTTCGGTTGCGCAAACACTTTATCGCGAGACGGAGGCCAGTCGGGAACTGCGCCTGAAGGTGGCAGCGGAGCGTAAGGCGATGAAACAGTACGAACCGTTACCCGCAAGCCGGCCATCCAAACGCGACCGCCGGAGAATCATCCAGTTCCGAGGGAGAGGCTGACCACAGGCGAATGCCGGCCTTTCGGAATTCACCTGTCGTTCGTCGACGTCGCTCAGATGCTACTCGTAGCGCAGCGCGACCATGGGATCGACGCGAATGGCGCGCCGAGCCGGGATCCAGCACGCTACCAATGCCATGGCGGCTAGTAGCAGAGACACTCCTGCGAACGCCAGCCCATCGAGCGCGCTCAGGCCATAGAGGAATTTCGACAATACGCGCGAGCCTATGATCGATGCCAGCAGGCCGATGGCTACACCAGCGACCACCAAGCGCATGCCCTCGCGCAGTACGAGTCCCAGCACATCCTTATGTTGCGCTCCCAAGGCCATGCGGATTCCGATCTCGCGAGTTCTCTGGGTTACAGCATAGGCCATTACAGCGTAGATTCCCGCGGACGCCAGCAACAGCGCAAGAAAGCCGAGTGCGCCCGAAAGCAACGCGCCCATTTGGGACGGCCAGATCCAGAGAGCAAGATTGTCGTCCAATCGATGCACGGAAACCTGAAGGCTTTTATCGATCATTCGCACGGATTCAGAAATAACCCCCGATAGCGGAGTTGCGTTGCCTTCCGTGCTGACGAAGAATTGCATGTCCGCCGAATCTGCGGGCGAGAACGGAAGATAAAGGTAAGGTTCGTCGCTCGTCCAGAGGTAGACGTTTCGCACATCCTTGGCGACCCCAATCACTTCTCGTTAGCGATCCGAGCGGGGTCCTTCGCCGGAATCGGCTGCAAAACCAACGCGTTGAAAAAGGAAAAAATCGCCGTGTTTGCCCCGATGCCCAAGGCTAGCGTGAGCACAGTCGTCAGGGTAAAGCCGGGCGATTTCCAAAGCTGGCGGAGGGCATGGCGCAGATCCTGGAGCAGAATCACTTGGGTACCTTCCATCAGATCGACACGGTTTCCCGGAGTCAATCGCACATGGAATGCCAAAGGATGTCGACGGTAAGTTATTCAAAAGGCGAGCTGGCGACTGACGGTTGAAACTTGGCAATGGACCAGGTGTCCGGAACCGCACAGAGATACTTCGGAAATGAACAGAATCTTGGCTGTTCTTCCCTGGACGATTCCTGGGGATTCCGGTCCACTTGAAGCGAAGCGATTCTGTCCATTCTCGGACACCATCGTTCAGTTCAGGATATAGATATGTCTGTTTCAATCCACGCCATTAGCATTATCCGTCGTGTTTCTGAACACTTACCGTTCTTTCGAGGATGGTATCCCAGTTGCCACTCTGCAACCGAATGGACATCGCTCGGCCCGAGTTCAAGACTCAGAAACGTCGGCGGCAGGTGATTATCGCGGTGGCGGTGGTTTTAGGCGTGGTCGCGGTCTCGGTTGGAGTTTCACGGCTGAAGCCCGCGGCGCCGACAGTTGAGCGCGGAACGGTGTGGACCGACACGGTCAAACGCGGTCCGATGCTGCGGCAGGTGCGCGGGTTGGGGACGCTCGTTCCGAGCCAGGAGGCGGTGCGTCAGATTCCGGCGGAGACCGAGGCCACGGTCGTTCGCATTCATATGCTGCCCGGCTCGCAGGTCAAGGCCGATACGATCCTGCTGGAGATGAGCAATCCGCAGACGGAGCAAGCCGCGGTCGACGCGCAGTTGCAATTGAAGGCCGCCGAAGCTGAATACCAGAGCCTTCGGATGAAGCTGGAAAGCGACCTGATGAACCAGAAGGCCGGTGCCGCTACCGTGCATGCGGACGACGCACAGGCACAACGGCAAGCGCAAACCGACAAGGCGCTCTATGACCTCGGAGTCATCTCGGGCTTGGCCTACAAGTCTTCCAAGGACAAAGCGGACGAACTCACCACCAGAAATGACCTTGAAACGCAGATGCTCACGGCCAATCAGCGAGCGATTGAGTCGCAGATGGCACAACAGCAAGACAAAGTCGATCAGATGCGCACCCTGGCTCAGCTGAAACAAAAACAATTGGACGCGTTGAAAGTTCGAGCAGGGATCGACGGAGTGCTGGTGGATCTGCCGCTGCAAGTCGGCCAGCACGTGCTGCCCGGAACCATGTTAGCAAAGGTAGTTGAACCCGATCATCTGATGGCCACGCTGAAGGTCGCCGAGACGCAGGCGCGCGATGTGCAGATTGGCGAGCCGGCATCGGTCGACACGCACAACGGCGTGATTGCGGGCACGGTAATGCGAGTCGATCCGGCGGTACAAAACGGAACGGTGACGGTCGACGTCAAACTCACGGGCGAACTTCCGAAAGGCGCACGGCCGGACCTCAGTGTGGATGGAACCATCGACCTGGAGCGGATGGACAATGTGCTCTATGTGGGGCGTCCGGCATTCGGGCAGGAGAACAGCACCATCAGTTTGTTCAAGCTCAACCCTGACGGGCAGGGGGCTTTGCGTGTGCCAGTGAAGGTCGGACGAGCCTCGGTGAATTCGATCCAGGTGATTGAAGGGCTGCACGAAGGCGACACGGTCATCCTGTCCGATATGTCGCGTTGGGACAACACGGATCGTGTCCGTCTCGAGTAGTAGCGAACTCAAACAGCGAGGGAATCAGCAATGATCGAATCGAAAATGATCGAATCGAAAATGACCGGAGCAGGACAGCCACTCATCCAGATTCAGGATCTCACCAAAGTTTTCTACACCGACGAAATCGAGACGCACGCGCTCTCCGGTATTCACCTGTCGATAGACAAAGGAGAATACGTCGCCATGTCGGGACCGTCGGGCTGCGGCAAATCCACGCTGCTCTCGATCATCGGACTGCTGGATACGCCGACAGCCGGCCGTTATTCACTGAATGGGAAGACGGTCGAGAATCTCGATTTCGCGGAGCGGTCGCGCATTCGGAATCAGGAAATTGGATTCATCTTTCAGAGTTTCAATCTGATCGGCGATTTGACTGTCTATGAGAACGTCGAACTGCCGCTCACATATCGTCAAAAAATGCCGGCGGCGGATCGCAAGGCGCGGGTGATGGAAGCTCTGGAGCGCGTGGGCATGGCACATCGCGTCCGGCATTATCCGTCGCAACTGTCGGGCGGCCAGCAGCAACGTGTGGCGGTGGCGCGAGCGCTGGGCGGGAAGCCGTCCATTCTGCTCGCCGACGAGCCCACTGGAAACCTCGATTCGCGCAATGGCGAAGCGGTCATGGAACTGTTGCAGGAACTGCATCGCGAGGGAGCGACGATCTGCATGGTCACGCACGATCCACGCTTTGCCAAGCACGCCCAGCGCGAAGTGCATTTGTTCGACGGGAAGGTAGTTGCCGAAGAAGAGCTGAAGAAACTCCTGCAGGAGACGAGTGCATGACTGGGTTGTTTCAAGATCTTCGTTATGCGCTGCGCCAGCTTCGCAAGGGCCCGGGCTTCACCGTGGTTGCGGTAATCACGCTGGCGCTGGGTATCGGCGCCAATACCGCGGTCTTCAGCGTGATGGATGCAGTGCTATCGCGGATGCTGCCGGTGCGCGATCCGGAGCGGCTCTACTATTTACAGATCGCAAGCGGCGGCCAGCCGCGGGGAGCGCGCAATACGGGCAACGGGGACACATCGTTTTCGCAACCCGTGTTCGAAGCGCTCCGCCAGCGCAACGATGTGCTAGATGATGTCATCGGTTATGTCCCGCTTGCTATCGGCAAGGTTGCGGTGCGCTACGGAGAGACGCCGGAAGCGGCAGAGGGTGACGAAGTCAGTGGGAATTACTTTTCTGGCTTGGCTGCAGGAATATTTCGAGGCCGCGGGTTTTCGTCGGAGGACGAGAGAGATCACTCGCAAATAGTCGTGATCAGCCATGAATATTGGACGCGGCGTTTTGCGGGGGATCCGGCGGTTCTCGGTACAACTCTCTTCATCAAGAATGTGCCTTTCACAATAGTCGGCATTGCCGCACAGGGGTTTCATGGACTCGAACCGGCAACGTCAACTGACTTTTGGATTCCCCTGCAAAATCGAACAGAGTTAAATGCCTGGGGAAATGCCGCGGGCGATGACCGCCTTTATGCACCGAAATGCTGGTGCATGCCGCTGATGGTCCGCCTCAAGCGAGGCGTGACGCCGGCGCAAGCGCAGAATGCATTGCAATCGACATTTGGAGAAGCGGCGAAGATCGGGGTCGGCACGATTGATCCGAAGGAGTGGAAACCGCTTTTGAATTTTGATCCGGCGAGGGGAATTCAGGGCTTCAACCGGCAATACAAACAGCCGGTACGAATATTGATGGGACTGGTGCTGCTGGTTTTGCTGATCGCGTGCTCCAATGTGGCCTTGCTGATCATGGCGCGGAATGAGGCGAGGCAGCGGGAGTTTAGCCTGCGCATGGCAGTCGGGGCGGAGCGAGGACATCTTTTTCGTCAACTGCTGACCGAAAGTTCTCTGCTTGTAATGGCGGGAGCAGGCATCGGTTGGGCGTTCGCGCTGTTGGCCACGGACGCCCTGGCCGCTTGGTCGGGAATTGAGACGGGACTCGGGCCTGACCGGAGGGTGTTGCTCTTCACGCTGGTTATTTCGGCGATCAGCGCGCTGGCCTTTGGCATAGCGCCGTTGTGGATTGTGCTGCGGTCGCCGGTTTCCGGCGTGCTGCGGGCCACGGCAATCAACATGACTCAAGACAAGCATCGTACCCTCGGAGGCAGGGTGCTGATGTCGTCGCAGGTGGCGGTCTGCATGTTGCTGCTGGTCTCTGCCGTGCTGTTGTTGCGCACGCTTCGAAATTACGAGACGCAAGACTTGGGCATGCGTGCCGACGGTCTGCTGGTATTTGGAATCACTCCTCAGAGAGCGCACACTGCCGCGGAGACGCTTACGTTTTATCGCTCTCTGCTCGAACGGATTCGAGCGGTGCCCGGCGTTGAATCCGCCACCCTCATGGAAAACCGCCTCGGCTCGGGATGGAGCAGCAACAACGACGATGATGCTCTGGACGGCGTCACACTTAAGGGAAGGTTCAGTTCAACTTTGGTACGAAGCAATGATGTTGGCCCCGATTATTTCCGCGTGCTTGGAGTTGCCGTCGTTGCAGGCCGCGATATTACCGATGCCGACACTCCATCGTCTTTGCCCGTTGTCGTGGTGAATGAAACATTCGTAAAGAAGTTCTTACCGAATACAAATCCACTTGGGCATAAGTTTCGCGACAACAGGACCATCATTGGGGTTGCGAAGGACAGTAAGTACAGAGGTGTCGATGAGTCGCCCGTACCCATGGCTTATTTCCCCACCTTCCAGACGCTGGACCGTGGGGACACCATGCACGTCGAGGTGCGAGTTAATGGCGAACCTCTGAACTTGCTTCCAACGCTTCGCCAGGTCGTTCACGAAATCGACCCCAATGCTCCGCTCGAGAAGCCGATGACACAGGTCGCCCAGTTCGAGCAGTCTTACTCGCAGCCGAAAATGTTCGCGCGCCTGGGAGGATTTTTTGGCGGGCTGGCGGCGCTCTTGGTGGCGACTGGGCTTTATGGCACGTTGTCGTACCGGACGAACCGCCGCACGGCGGAGATCGGGACGCGCATGGCCCTGGGAGCGCAACGCGGCCAAATGCTGTGGATGGTGATGCGGGAGAGTCTGCTCATAAGCTGCGTTGGGACTGCGGTCGGCCTGCCGCTCGCGATTGTGTTCGTGCGTTTCTTGGGGTCCATGCTCTATCGTCTCTCGCCCTTCGATCCGCTGAGTTTTGTGCTGGCAACGTGCTGCATCGCGCTGGTCACCAGCGGGGCTGCGTTTCTACCCGCCTGGCGCGCCGCGAATGTCGACCCCATGGTGGCGCTGCGATACGAATGAGGAGAGATTCATGACCGGACTGTTTCAAGATCTTCGTTATGCGCTGCGCCAGCTTCGCAAGAGCCCGGGCTTCACCGCGGTTGCGGTGTTTACGCTGGCGCTGGGGATCGGCGCCAACACCGCGGTGTTCAGCGTTGTCGATCAAGTGTTGCTGCATCCGCTCCCCTATCCAGATTCGGATCGCATCGTGAAGGTCTCAGAGACGTTCCAGGGCATTTCGACCGACGATGCATCCCCTGCCAACTACCTGGATTGGGTCTCACAAGACCAAGCCTTCTCCCACATGGCGGCGTCCCGCGGATGGCAAGCGAGCCTCTCGGCCGAAGATCATCCAGAGCGAATCAAAGGCACGATGACCACGCCAAGTTTCTTTCCTCTGTTCGCGGTTAGTCCGATCCTTGGGCGCGGTTTGGAGCCGAGTGATGCGCAACCCGGTAACGATCACGTGGTGGTGCTCGGATACGGCCTGTGGCAGCGCTACTTTGCCGCCGATCGCGCGATTGTTAGCCGCAGCATCCGGCTGAATGGCGAGCAGTACACCGTTGTCGGCGTGATGCCGCCGAACTTTTCCCCGGACGAGTACGGTGAGCTCTGGGTTCCCTCGCCATGGGTTGTGCCTACACATCCTCTGGTACCCGACAAAGATCCACGCCAATTCAGGGACAGAAGTTATCTCGAAGTTTGGGCGCGGTTGAAGCCGGGAGTGAGCGCGCAACAGGCCCGCGCGGAGGTCGATACCATCGGCCGCCGACTGGAGAAGCAGTATCCGGATTCGAACGATAAGATCGGCGTGAGTTTTCTCCCCTTACATGAATATGTAGTTGGTGACATCCGTCCGGTTCTACTCGTCCTGCTGGCTGCCGTGGCCCTCGTGCTTCTGATCGCCTGCGTGAATGTTGCCAACCTTCTTCTGGCGCGAGCCACAGCGCGCGCCAGGGAAATCTCGATACGAACGGCTCTGGGAGCGAGCCGCCGGCGTTTGCTGCGTCAGTTGCTCACGGAAAGTGTTCTGCTCGCATTGCTGGGAGGAAGCCTCGGGCTTCTGCTGGCGGTGGTCGCGGTCCCGGCGCTCCTCGCTTGGAGTCCGCCGGACATCCGCGAATTCACACAGATTGGGATCAACCGCGAAGTTTTGGCATTCAGTTTTCTCGCCTCACTCGTTTGCGGAGTTGCCTTCGGTCTGATACCCGCGCTGCAAGGGTCGCGGTCGAATCCCAGCGCGTCCCTCAAAGAAGGCGAGCGCGGAAGCACGGTGAACCGCGGCCGAACTCGTTCCGTCCTGGTGATCGCCGAAGTTGGATTGTCGTTGGTTCTGCTGGTCGGGGCTGGATTGCTCGTCAAGAGTTTCGTGCGACTCATGGGTGTTAATCCGGGCTTCGATCCCGATCATCTCCTTACTTTCACGATTGGGCTCCCCACTTCCGCTGACTCTGCTCATCAACTCGCCTTTTACCAGCAAGTCCTGCAAGGGCTCCAGGCGTTGCCAGGAGTGCGGGCTGTCGGTGCTGTCAGTAGGCTGCCGCTGGCCGGAGGCAACAGTTCACGCAGCTTCAACGGTCCCGGAAGCAAAGCCGACTATAGCGCGGACATTCGCGTCAGCACTCCTGACTATTTCCGCTCAATGGGGATCCCGTTGCTGAAAGGGCGCAGCTTCAGTGAGAGCGACCTCGGCAGTTCGCTGAATGTAGCGGTCGTCAACGCTGCTCTGGCGCGCACCGTTTTTCCTGGACAGGATCCGATCGGCAAACAGCTCATCAATTTTGGACCGGACAATTTGACGTTACAGATCGTCGGCGTTGTTGGCAATGTCCGGCACGTCGGGCTCGATACAGAGCCTCGCTCTGAGATCTACCAGTTGCTCGGCCAGGCGCAATGGCCGTCGATGTTCGTGGCGATACGCAGCGCAACCTCCGATGCGACGAGCGTGACTTCGGCCGCGCAGAGCGTGGTCTGGAGCGTGAACAAAGACGTCCCTCTCGCAAACATTCGCACCATGCAGGACGTTATCGCCAACTCCGTTCAGCGGAGAAAGTTCAGCATGCTGCTGCTCACTATCTTTGCCGCGGTGGCCATGCTGCTTGCGGCCATCGGACTCTACGGTGTCATGTCTTACTCGGTCGCACAACGCACTAAAGAAATCGGTATTCGCATGGCTTTGGGAGCGCGGCAACCCGATGTGCTCGCGCTCGTAATGAAGCAGGGAATGGCGCTTGTCTCTTTGGGGATCGCAGCAGGCACACTGCTTTCGCTCGGAATGGCGCGGCTGATCTCCGGAATGCTGTTTGGGATTACGGCAACCGATCCTCTGACTTTCGCTGGCGTCGCCGCACTGCTGGGCACAGTGGCATTCCTCGCGAACTACCTGCCGGCCTGGCGAGCGGCCAAGGTCGATCCTATGGTGGCGCTGCGGTACGAATAAGGAGAATGCATGAACGGATTGCTCCAGGATTTCCGCTACGCTGTGCGCCAGTTGCGCAAGTCGCCCGGTTTTGCGACGGTTGCGATTCTTACTCTCGCCCTCGGCATCGGCGCCAACACGGCGATTTTCAGCTTGCTCGATCAGGCGCTGCTGCGCAGCCTTCCCGTAAAGGACGTGGATCGTCTTGTCATTCTGAAGTACGAAGGCAGCAATACGGGGCGCATCAGTTCGCGGACGGATGGAAAGCTCTATTTTTCCTACCCTATGTACCGCAATCTGCGTGACCGCAACTCTGTCTTCAGTGGCCTGATTGCCACGGATTGGACGCAGGTCGGTGTGCAGTGGCACAACCAGCCCGATCTGGTCGCGGCGGAACTGGTCTCAGGCAATTACTTCGATGTTCTCGGCCTGCAGCCGGCGCTGGGACGGCTGTTCGTTGCCGCGGACGATCTCGTGCCGGACGCGAACCCCGTAGCTGTGTTGAGTTTCAGTTATTGGCAGCGCCGCTTTGGCTCCGACCCGGGAATTTTGAACCAGAGCATTCTGGTGAACGGGCATCCCTTCACCGTGGTCGGAGTTGCGCCGCCGGGCTTTCACAGCGTTGTGATGGGCGACACTCCCGATGTGTTCGCGCCCATGACGATGGAGGCGGAAGTCATGCCGGGAAGCAAAGATCTTCTTGACCCCCGCTCGAGTTGGCTGAACATCGTCGGAAAGCTGAAACCGGGGACCAGCCGCGAACAAGCGGAGGCAGGCATCGGCCCTCT
>Ga0182018_10005106_pt1 | contig 10699 bp, 19 predicted proteins | sample 812P2MmetaG_FD_120490 | JGI IMG/M metagenome (GOLD analysis project Ga0182018, IMG submission 120490) | Permafrost microbial communities from Stordalen Mire, Sweden - 812P2M metaG | ecosystem: Environmental > Terrestrial > Soil > Wetlands > Permafrost | place: Sweden: Stordalen | collected... | reverse complement strand
AGAGGCCGTGGACTTACATACCAAAAACTCAGGAGACATTATGCCGATGACGATTCAAGATGTAATGGACGATTTGATTGCGAACATGCCAATGCTTGCCTTACCCGATAGGAGTTTCCTTCGCAACGTAGTAGATCGTAAGCCTTCGCAGAAAGCGTGGTTGTATGCAGTCGAACGAACCACACGCTTCGCTAACGCTCATCCTGGGAAACCACCCGACGAGATAGCCAGAGTTCTACTCGACATCCTCCGCAAGAAAATAAGAAAAGACGAACACTTGGAGGTTTCCTAGTGGACACAGGACTGTACGAAGCGAACGCTAGGGATATTGCTGCGGCAATGGCCCTGCTTCGCCGTGTTCTAAATAGCATGGAAGAAAATCATGGACGCATCTTCCGTGAGATGGAAGAAGCCAAAACTGCAAACATCGTAGAGCGCACTCAGCCAGTCGAGGAATTCGAGGAGACACAAAGTGTTCATCAAGGATAAGGAAACGAATGCCACGAAGTGGCTCAGCAAAGAAGCACAGCAGAGGAATGAAGACGCCACACGGGAGTACCCGTATGGATGGTCGGTGTTCGACCCGAAGACAGGGAAGGAACTTGACTCAACCAGAGTTAAGAACAACCACTCTATATGAACCCACTCTACATTCTGGCAGCGTACGTTGCGCTTCTAGGAATCGCCCTGCTGCACAGGAGTGAGCGATGAACCCTCAACCTTCGGAATACGACATGTCAAGAGGTCACACTGAGTTCAACTGCGAAGGGATACCTCGACTGGACTGTGCCAAGTGTTGGCGAGAAATCCTCCCAACGTTCTCACTGCCCCCACGCGACTTCTTCCACTCATGGTTGTACTACGGCGATGCCGAGATACAAGCAGCGATGCTGGAGGCTAGACGGTGGGAGGCGCGACAGAACAACCGCAAGCAACCTGCCGACATCGCAAGAGTCATATCAAACATCTTGCGCAAGAAAAAAGAACTGACCGACGCTGAGGTACAGCGGAGAGCATACCAAGGAGCAAGCAATGAAGAAAGAACTGAAACCCGCTGAGTTTGTGAAGGCACATAGCCCAGCAGTGAGCGTGATGGTGAAGCACACAGACAATTCGCACTACGTTTCCAGCAAGCATAGCGACGGCCATCACTTTTCGGCATCGTACGACAACCATGATGAAGCCGAGAAAGTAGCCAGAGAACTATCTGGTAAACCAGCAGACGGCCAGCCATTGGAAACCAAGAGCCACTTCAGTAATGGCAAGAAGCAGAAGTCGGCATCGAGTGAAGAGCAGGGCTACGCAATGCCCGAGATTGAAAGGCAGGCATAAGGTCATGGCAGCGTTCAACATGGAAGGCAAGGTCGTCAAGGTTAATGACGCCGTTACCGTTGTAGCAACCGTGGTTTCAGTTTCAGGCATAGGTCAAACTGCGCTAGTCACATTTTCCACAATGTGGTCACCCAACACTGCCGTGGCACAAGCCAATGATGGCTTCGCAGTCGCCCAGGCTGGACAGCCAGCAGTGAGCATTGACGGCGTAGCATTCGGCCAATCGGGTGGAAAATGTTCACCGATGGGAGTTGTACAGAGCATTTCAGGCAGCGGAGTTTCGGCCCTGCTCACGGTGCTATTGAAGAGCAGCCAACTACTTTGCATAGTGCCAGCAGGTGCGTGCCATTCGGATAACGTCTAATCAACAAGTTCAAAACATGCGCACAGCGCAAGAAAAAGGAAGGTGTTTATCATGGCGAAGGCCAAGGGAAATTCCCCAGTGCAAGTTGGGGATCAGGTTTCGATTTTATCGAACCTCGTTTCAATCGGAGGGGCTATTGGGTCGAACGCTGTTGTAGTTCTGCAGCCACAATCACCTGTACTAAGTTTGGTTCCTCCAACGTTCAACGCTCTGGCTTCGGATAGCCTTGGAAGTTCGGGGCAGGGACAGGGACTCGCTTATGACGGCTATCAGATATACGGAACCGTTGGGGAGCAGTGCACGACTCCTGGTAAAGTTCTAGCGATTGTGTCTGGTGTTGGCTCGATAGCGATTTTGTCTGTTCAACTTCGTTCAGGTTTGATTGTTCAGGTTCCAAGCGGTTCTTGCACCACACCTAACAACATGGGCAATGGGCCAAGTGCTCAGTAATCCCATCACCACCACAGAGGTTGATATAACAGTTCGCATCAACCGTGAGGGTGTCACTGCTGAAGAAGTCCAACGCATCGCAGCGGCTGCGACACGCCGTCAGTTTGCCAAGCAGTTCAAAGATGCCTTCATCGTCGGTAACGTCGAGACCACAATTGTCTCCGTCGAAAGAAATAAGGAATAAGCATGCCAGCACAACCATTACCGCCAGTTCAGATTCCCAGCCTTGGCGCTGGTGCGATTGGAACAACACCTAATTACCAAGACGGAGCCACGACTTCATTAGGTTTTTCACTGAACGTGCCACCAGTTCAAGCAGCCAACTTGTTGCTGTTGAACGAGATTCTTGCGCAGTTTGTCACGCCGAACGACTTGCCGAACCTTGTCTTAGTCAAAACGGCGGTCATCACAGTCAGCAGCGCACAGTTGCAGTCATTGTTCACACAACCAGTTCTTCTTCTAGCAGGAATTCCAGGGACGTTCTTGGACATGATTTCTTGCACGATGGAATACATTGCAGGGCCAACAGCGTACACAGTCGGAGCAAACGACAAGATGACGGTTCAATTGGGAACAAGTTACTCTTCTCCCATTGATGACCCCTTCGACAACCTATACGCAGCAGGGTTCTTGGACCAACCTACTAGCCAAGTGTGTGGCTTCATCAACGCAACAGGCATAGACGTTATTCCATCCGCTGCTGTCAATGGACAAAGTGTTTACCTCGTCTACGGTGGAGGAACAGGTTCTCCCACACTCGGCAACGGAAGTGTGAAACTCACGATTTCCTACAATCAGTTCGTTCTCTAAGGATAAATTCAATGCCAATACAGATTCCTACGTTGGGGCCTGGAAGTACAGGTTCACAACCACCTAACCAAGACGGCGCAACAACGCCGAGCCTTGGATTCAGCAGGGCAGTACCGCCTGCTAGTGACGCCAACTTCATGGCACTTGATGCAATACTGTCGGGCCAACTTGGAGCCGTAGCAGCACTACCAATCATTCAAAACTCCGTACAAACCACAAACACGAACGCTCCACAGTCACTCTCTTTAGTGGCACCAGCGGGAGGGCCAACCTTCTATGAGATTCCTGTTTACCTGAACAGCAGAGGTGATGGCGCGGGTGGTTCTACCGTTACCATGACACTGACATGGACTGGAGTTTCTGGTGTAGTTCATATGGTGACTTTGGTCGTAAGTGGCACAGTGGTTGGCCAAGTCCAATTAGAGACCTTCCCCATTCTCGTGCTAGGTGGTTCCACGGTGTCAGTTGTCACGGCATTCAGCACCACAGCATTCCACTATGACATTGCAGCGCGTGTCACAGCGATGAGCCAATAAGGAGACACACTATGCCCCAGTTAATAGCAGGTTCCACAAGCGTTTTCGAAAAGACCGCAGGCATCATCTTTGCTGATGGCACTGAGCAGACTACGGCAGCAGGTGTTGGCACGTTCCTGCAAGCAACCGTGACTTTGACATCAGCACAGTTGCTTGCGCTGAGCACCACGCCAATCACACTGGTTCCAGCACCGCCAGCAGGTTTCTACATAGCCCCATCATACTTCTACATGCAGTACCACTTCGGCGGCACGGCGTACTCTGGCAGTGGCGACTGTTACTTCATTTACGGTCCACCACCAGAAGTCAACCCAACGAATCTAATAGCACTGTATGCTTGGTTAGCGGCCACGAGCGGCATCCTAAAGGCATCGGCTTCGTGCACCTTCATTGGGATTTGCGGTGAGGGACTTACCCCGTACACAACGGTCAACAATGCGGCAGTAGTGTTTACCGCACCGACCGCTATTACGGGAGGCAATGGAACGCTCACGATTACGTTGAACTATTCCATACTGCCGCTTCCGTAAACAAAGGAGAAACAACATGCCGCAACTCATAGCGGGTTCTGAAAGCGTGTTCCATAGCACTGCAGGAATCAATTTTGCTGATGGAACACAGCAAACTACGGCGGCAACGTCTGGCCCAGTGAAAGCATCGCAGACTGCCAGAGTAGCACTTGGAGTCATCGCATCAGCAACGCCTAGCTCCATCATTTCGTTGGTATGGCCCACGCCGTTTGTCGATAACAACTACACCGTAGTTGGAAGCGTAGAAGTGGCAGAGACCCCATCTGATGGAGCCGCCACAGCAATCTGCTGCATAGGAATGATTCAAAAGCAGCCCAACGGAGCAGGAATCAACTTTGTGGTCTGCAACGCAGACGGTGTGACCCACAACGTCACCGCCGACTTCATCGCCATCCACGACTAACCAAGTTCTACAGACCGCATCACTGCGGTTGTCTGTAGTTGTAACGGAACGCAGAGGGAAACCTTTGCTAGTTCTGTTTGTGTCGGGGCCGAGTACGTGCGTAGGCTGGTCGGTACGCCGACCTCAAGGCTGTGCGCATCAAGCGGAAAAGCCCCGTATAAAGTTTTGCAACATCCCCACGAGCGAGTCGAGCCGCTTTGACGCTCGATACAAGCAAAGGAAATTCACAATGGTTCTTCAAACAGCAACAGGCCAAGCCCTGCCCACAGAAGTTTCACTGGCTGGCGACGGGGACGGCATCGCAGTTTACGCAGTGGACAGCAACGGTCCAGTCCTGTGCTACTGGGTCTTGACCCCAGCAGGCGCACAGGTATTGACACCTAAGGGAGTCACATTCGTTTCCAACAAAACGTACTGGTTCGGCTCACTGCTTGGCTTCTCAAGTCCAGTCCCAGTGTCAAGCATCAGCGTTGGCCCTTCGTTTAGTACCACGGTGCTTTCGCCTTCGATTCCCTACTTGTACAACGGCCCAATCAAGGCAACCCTAACCGCGATACCAGCGGGTGGCGGCAACTCACGCCAACTTCAAATCGCAATATCAGACCCACGCAAAAGCAATGGGTTCTAAAGGATGACTCACACCATGCAAGAGATGACAGCAGAGCAAATCGAAACAGCCCTAGCAGAGCAGAAGCGCAAACAGCAAGAGTTGCAAGACCAAGCAGACACTTTGAGAAACCGCAAGGTTGAGGCAGCAATCGCAGAGTTGTCCAATGCTGCCAAGGCGCGCGAAGCAGCCGCTGTTGAAGATGCCGAGATTTTGAGGGAACTGGCACGACGTAGAGCAGTACGAGAAGCCGCCGCCGCCGAAGAGCAGAAGCGCGTTGCCGTTGCAGATGCGGCTAGACAGAAGGAACTAGCCAAGGAAGCTGCCATAGAGGAAGCAAGGCAGCAAGCCCGTGCAGCCCAACTAGAAGCCCTCAGGATTGAACAACAACGCACGTTCATGCAGGAGCAAGTTCTTGCTCAGGAGTTGGCAGAGTTGTCCAAGCCGAAACCGAAGCCAGAAGCAGCACCTGTCAGTGTTCTGTTCGAAGGCGAAACAGTATCAACGATTCCAGAAATCTCCTATGCCGAGCATGTAGCGAAGCAGAAGGTTGACGAAGCCAACAGACTCGCTGCGAATGAAGCCATGCGAGACAAAAGCGTGCCTAGGAATCTTACCGTGGACGCAAATGACTATGGCCATCTCCGTGATGTATGGAAGGCGTCGTTCAACGGAGAGATGCTAAGTGATGGTTCGGCAGTTTCCTTGCTGACCCATTGGTACTTACATGAGATTGCAAAAATCATTCCCTTGGTCGTATCAAGGCATCGTGAAAAACCGATGTCCATGGCACAAGCGGCGTTCATGGTAGAGCAAATCCTGTCAGGAGCAACACAATGAGTAAGGCGACGAAACAACAATCTCAGTGGTCATCGGGTCTTCATGGCCAAGTGGACAAAGTAGCAGTGAAGTCAACACAGTTTGAAACAGAAGTGGCACGGCTTGGATTGGCTACATCTGAGTACGCAGACTCCGCAGAACTCAAGACGTGGTGTGAAGCACATAAGAACTCACGTTACATCCCTGAATGGCTTCTCAAGGCGTACGAGATGGTCACCGACTGGGATGAGACGGAAAAGAAACCGACGACACTAACCACGATTATCCCGTTCGATGAACTGCAGGAAGTCGAAGAAGCAGCGGCCTAAAGAAAGTCAGGACTCAGAATGAAAAACCAAGACCAACACGTAGAGTGGACCGAACGCCCACCTTCTCAGGCCGAACAGGAGCAGGAGTGGTTGGACATCTACCACAACTGTTGCGCTGTTTACATCCATTTCAGAACGTCGGGGCAACCGCCAAAAATGATTAACTCTGTGCACCGCTATGGTAGCGAAAAGTGCGAAATCATAGATTTGCTGTGCGACTTGGAACTGAAGGCGCACAGAGAATGCATAGACGATACCGAGTGGTTGTTGGTACAGAACTGCAATCCCGAACTGTTGCCAAGGCCGCTGCAACTACGTCTTGGCGCTGCATGGCTCAATATCTACCAAGAGTATGCCACGCTCTTCAACAGTTTGATTAAGGCTCAACACAGGGAGCGACAACGGGAACTAAGGAAGGCACAGCAAGAAGCGGAGAAGTCAGCACGAGCACTCGATGACGGCTTCGAAGGATACACGAATGAAGAAGTACAACAGAACTCAGAAGACACACCGCAAGACATCGCAGCCTGACAAAGGTGGCATCGAGATAGTGGACATTGCCGAGGCACCAGAGCCTAAAACCTCCTGCCCAGTACGAGAAGTGGAACCAGAAACCTCGTTTAGGCAACGGCGCGAACATCGCTTAATCCCTGTGCTGCCTCCTATCACACCAGCTTCACAGTGGTAATCCAACAAACTCAAGACTCAAGACTCACAGGGCACAGCCCTAGAAGGACTCACCATGCCAGAAGACACATTAGTCGTAGACGCACCCGCTGCCGTAGAACCTGCGGCGGAGCTAGCACCAATTGAAACGGAGACTCCAGCAGTTGAAGCACCCGTAGTTGAGGGAGAAGCCGCCAAGGTAGAAGACAAGCCAGCAGCCGTGGCAGATGCCGCTGTAACCAATGCTCCCCTAAGAGACATCAACGCACACCTCCAAACCATCAAAGCTGAGAACCCAGCATTGGCCAAGGTTCTTCATGACAAAGTAAGCGACGGACTGCGTGCGCAGAAGTTCCTGACAGAAGTTGGTGCCAAGGACTTTGCTGAGGCCAAAACCAAGTTGTCGGCAGGAGACGCCGAGTTCAAAAGTAGCGTTGCTGCAACCGACGCCCTCCTGTACGAGGGCGGTGAGTCACATCGGGAACTCGTAAACAACGTGTATGACGATATGCAGGAGAACTCCGACACGCCAAACGAACTACTATCCAACCTTGCTACCTCGTTGCTGGACAAGCTAAAAGAAGTGTCGCCAGAGTTGTCTACTCAACGTTCGCGGGATGAATTCTTGACTACATCGGAGTCGGTTGGTCTGGTGGAGTCAATCAATTCACTGTCGGAACTTTTGCACAACGGAGACACGGTTGGTGCAAAGCGCGTCGTAGCAAACATGGTGAAGTGGTTTAGTGGTCAGATTGCCGCCGATGGCGAACGTGCCAAACCCAAGGCTGCAGCAACGACTGAGGCTGGCAAGATTAGCCCAGCCGTCACCGCATTGCGTACTGAAGTCAACGCTTTCGTTACCAAGATGGAAAACCAAGTGCTCGGTGGATACCTAGGTGAACTGCTACGTGGCCCACTGAAGGGCTTGACGCAGGCACAGCGTGTAGATGTTGCCGATTCTATCAAACGTCAACTGCGCACTTCACTCGCTGCCGATACTGAGTATGTCAAAACTATGGGCGAAAAGTGGAATGCCATGAAGGGCAAGGCCACACAGAGTGAACTCATGCGTCTGTACACCGAAAAGTTGAAGAGTCCGTTCGGCAAGGACTTGGTCAATAAAGTTGCCAAGACCAGTCACCCAGAACTATTTCGCACAGCCGCACCAGCACCCAAGGCACCACCCTCTGTGGAAGTTAAGCTGGATGGCAAGACTGTGAAGGCGTACACGTACTCGAAGCGACCAGAGAACTTGGTGCGCACAGGTGTTACCTACAACGGACGTCAGTACTCGGATTCGGAAATCGAGATTCTTCAGATGTCCCGTGGTCAAGGCTTCGTAAAAGGCAAAGACGCTGGGAAGTTTGCACTCGTCCAGTGGGCAAGATAAGGACTCAGGAGAAGATCACAATGTCAAAGTTTGCAACCAAAGAAGCAACGCCCCTCAACGCTTTCCTAGAAGAGAAGGCAGAACAACAACGTAAGGCATGGACTGAAGAGTTTGTCGAGAAGGAACGTCTAAGGGTCATTGCAGATGCGAAGTCGGCTGTGACTGCTGCTGAAGACGCCGCTCTACAGGCACGCATCGAAGCAAATATGCAAATACAGTCACGGCAGTACATCAGTCCCCAAGAAAGTCACGAACTTTGTAATACCTGCCATGAGGAACGACTGAGAACAGCCGTGTGCCACACCACGAAGAACGGCTCTATCTGCATGTGCAATCCACGGGGTTGCTTATCGTGCGGAAGAATTAGCGCCGACACCTATCACTCGTTGACACCAGAGGAACGAAACGGCGGTTACCTTGTAGAAGACGCCGCCCTTGGAGCAGCAGTGGTGAAAGACAAAGTGGACCTTGCACATAACCCAGCAAACGTCTTGGCAAACAACGTGATTGACCCTGTTCTTCGCCAGCATTAAACCAAAGTCCGCAGTGTACACACCTGCGGCAAACATTTGAGAACCAAGAAGGACAAAATATGTCTGACCGAAACATAGAGAAGATTATGAACCGCGCTGAGCACCGCCTGGGCGCACAGAAGCGTGGTTTAGGCCACGCCAAGGTGTACGACGAGGGTGGAATCGTTGGCGATGACAATGACGATGTAGGCATTGCTGCAGGCCGTAGAGCGCAGAGTCAAGGTGATTCCGATGTGGAAGCACTGCTCAATGCGCCCGACGATGCAGCCACGGTGATGAACTCTGGAACTTCTGCGCCTACCAAAATGGACTTGAGCGGCCTCGGCAAAGCTATTGGTGCCATGCGCCAGCCTGCCGACAACGCACAAGCGCCCGAGTGGATGCCAGCCACCAACAATCAGTTGAACCCAGACATGGCGGCACCTGCACTGAGTCTGCCACAAACCGCGATGCCTGTCCTCGACAAAGGCGGGGTAGTACGAAAGGTTCCTTCAATGCAACGAATTCAAAACGCACAGTCAGGTTACAAGCCCATGGTGTTTGACGAGGGCGGAACTATAACACCTGAGGAAGCGCTGGCAGATGGTGAGCACGTCCCAGCGATTCTTAAAGTCGGAGAGCAGGTAGTCCCCGCGCCACAAGACCGTATACCTGCCGATGCCGACACACGAGGACCACGCCCACAAGCCCAAACTACGCCTGACACGTCCTATGCGGGTGCGCAGATTCCTGAACGTGAGGACAAACTGTCTCCACGTCAACGCACAGCAGTTGACGCCGACACCAAGAAGGCAATCGGCTCTGGAAACCTTGTGAAGCTAGGTATGGCTAAGATTGCGGAGACACATGCACCTGATGAACTGAATCAGGGGAACCAAGGTCCAGGCCAAGGCATGGAGCAAGGTGCCGCACAACCTGCGGCTCTGGCACCACCCAAAGGCCCAGGCTATCCGCAAATGACCATCCCAGGCTTGTCCGCTCCTACGCCCGATGCGATTGCCCCACGTGCCGCAGCACCTGTGCAGATGGACCGCAAGGCAACTTTAGCGAACTACGATACCCGTATTCAAGCGGCTCTCGACAAGGCAACACCAGAGGGCCAGGAAGAAGCAGACCGTCTGAGTTACGCCAAGCAAGCCTACCAAGCACACGAACCGTGGAGTGAGCGTTCAGGTATGAGTAAGTTAGGTCACGTCATGGCAGGCATAGGAAATATCGCTGGCGACATCGTGGCCCCGAAAACCATGTCACTAATCCCAGGGACGCAACTGTACAAGCAACGTGTGGCAGCGGGAACCATGGGAGCCATCGACAAGGACACTGAGTTGGCCACACAGCGCGCAGCCGAGGAAGACAAGACATCCGCTACACCTACATGGAAGGAAGGCTCAAGCGTTCAGATGAACCCCGCCACGGGTAAGATGGAGAAGGTTTACTACAACGAGAAGAACCCTAACCAGACTATCTTCGCTGGAGAAGTCCCTGATAAAGACAAGGACGCCGCAAGCAAGACCATCCTGACTGACAAGGGTTACATGCAGTGGAATGACAAAACTGACCGCTATGACATTCCAGCAGGCAACGCGCCTATCAAGGAAGGCAGCAATCCAGAACTCAAGGCAAGCATGGAAACAATGGGAGCAGTCAACTCGAAGCATCCATTTGACCCAACTGACCCAAAGAGTGTCAACAAGGCACTAGACGCTGCCCTTGCAGACAAGTCAATCACACATCCTCAGTACGACACAGAAAAGGCGTACCAACTCAACAAAGGCGACACTGGCACAAAGGTGACCGTCGTAGAGGGTACCGAGCAGCGTAAGGCGGCTGCGAAGTTGGCTGGTGAGACGTACACGTACGCTGATGAAAATGGAACTACTCACATGGTTTCTGGAGACAAAGTACCAGAAGGTGCCGAAGCCCTCAAAGT
>Ga0182018_10005105_pt1 | contig 10699 bp, 8 predicted proteins | sample 812P2MmetaG_FD_120490 | JGI IMG/M metagenome (GOLD analysis project Ga0182018, IMG submission 120490) | Permafrost microbial communities from Stordalen Mire, Sweden - 812P2M metaG | ecosystem: Environmental > Terrestrial > Soil > Wetlands > Permafrost | place: Sweden: Stordalen | collected... | reverse complement strand
GACACTGGTGGCGATACCTCCACGGTGCTGGCAGGACAAACGGCCAACTATACTTTTTCAGCCGTTCCGCTCGGCGGCGCGACCTTCAACACCGGAGTGACTTTCGCCTGCGCGAATTTGCCGTCACTCACCGACTGCGGGTTTAACCCGCCCGCGATCGCGGCGGGATCGCAAGCGACAACCGTGACGGTCACGATTTCGACGACGGGACCGAACCTGGGAGATGGCTCGGTCCGCAAGCGGACGAGCGCCCTTGCCGGTCAACCTCGTACGAGGCGCGGCCCTACCTCGCAGCCGCTGGCGCTGCTCATGTTCGCCTGGGTGGCGCTGGCGGGAGTTGTGGGTCTAACCCTAACCGGCCGCGTCAAGTCGGGTCTCGATTCGCGTCTCTGTGTAGGCATCACGGCGATCTGCCTGGCGCTCGGCTTGCTCGCGGAGCTTTCCTGCGGCGGCGTAGGCGGCGGTGGGGGAACGCAAACGCCGGTCACGGTGACAGTCAATCCGCCGGCAGGAACCGTGCTGTACGCCGACGAAACCGGTAACTCGTGGCCACCCGGAGTGACGCAGCAGCAGTTCACCGCAACAGTGAATAACTCCTCGGACCAGACCGTAACCTGGGCGGTGCTGGGAGGAAACTCAAACGGCACCATCGACGGCTCTGGCATGTACAGCGCACCGGCCGGGGTGCCGAGTCCGACGGGAGTTACAGTGACGGCGACGTCGGCGCAAGCATCAACGGCAGGATCGGCGTTCCTGAACATAGCGACACCGACGCCGCTCGGAACATCGCAGATCACAATAACCGCGACCGCCGCCGGCGGAGCGCCACACGGCGACATGGTCACGCTCATCGTGCAGTAGGCCGTTTGCTTCGAAACCCGCATCTGTCAATCTGGTGTAGTCTGGCTGAGAACCCAACTAACAGAATGCCCGGAGAATCATCATGGGGAAAAGTGTAGGCAGAAAGACGAAGGTCGCGGTTTTGGGGGCGGGCAAAATGGGATCGATCCTGCTGCAGTCGTTTCTCCGCGATGGGTTGTTGTCCCCGGCACAAACCTGGGCGACGGTGGCGCATCCGGAACGCGCGCGCATGCTGAAAGAGAAGTTGAAGGTTCGCGCCGGAACCGACAACTCCAAGGCGGTGAAAGACGCGGACATTATTTTTCTCTGCGTGAAGCCGCAGGTGGTTGCGGATGTGATGCGCGAGATTCGCACGCACGTAAACGAGAAGCAGCTTCTGATTTCCGTTGCGGCGTCGGTTCCCACCGACATGATCGAACGCGCGATAGAAAAAGACATCCCCGTGGTGCGCGCCATGCCGAACACTCCCTGCGTTCTGGGTGCTGGCATGACGGCGCTCTGCAAAGGCAAGTTTGCCACGCGCCAACATCTGGAAACCGCGACCCGCTTCTTCGACGCCGTTGGCCGAACCGTGACCGTAGACGAAAAACACATGGATGCGGTTACGGGCCTTTCAGCAAGCGGCCCCGCGTATATCTACATCATTCTCGAATCGCTCGCCGAAGCGGGAGTGAAAGTCGGTCTTCCGCGCGATATCGCGACGCTGCTAGCCGCGCAAACAACTCTGGGTGCTGCACGCGTAGTGCTCGAAACTGGAGACCATCCCGCCCTGCTGAAAGATGCCGTGACTACCCCGGCCGGATGCACGATCGACGGCATCATGGAACTTGAAGAAGGCAAGCTCCGGGTAACTCTGATCAAAGCGGTAGTGAAGGCCGTGCAGCGTGCCAAAGAACTAGCCTTCTCGTAAACGCCAACCGCGCAACCTCTCATTGCGTGTAGATATCATGATACGTACATATATTTACGTACGTTTTTGATACTACGCGGAGTTCCGTTCCCTAGGCATCTAGTCAGGGAGGGTGAAGGTCAAGGTCACGTCGGTCTGGAATGGGGTGGGGCGGTCGTGCTGGCGGTAGGGGCGGTAGCGCCAGGTGCGAACGGCGGCGGTGGCGGCCGCGGACAGCTCCCGGTCTCCGCTGAGGGGGCGGACGGTCGACACCGAGCCGTCCTCGGCGACCCCGACTTCCAAAACAACGGCTCCGGAGCGGTGGGCGGTCAGGGCTGCGGAGGGATACTCAGGCTCGGTGCGGGTTAGGACGCGGGTCTCGGCTTCGGCCGGAGCCAGCCACACACTTTGTGGAGTGGCGGGCTTTGCGGCGCTGCTTCCGGCTGGTGGATTCGAATTGATTTTGGCAGTCGCCGCGGCTTGTACGATGGGATCGCCGTCGGGCCGGGTAGGCTTCATGCGGAAAACTACTTTTCCTTTTTCATAGACCACTAACTCGTCAGGCGCTGGAGCGGAGGGTTTTTGGGGCGGGCTCTTGGCGGACGCTTTTTCCGCGGACGAACCTTTTGTCAACTGTTTTGGCGGCTGCGGTTGATTGGTCTGGGCGGCGCTAACGGGCGCCGGGTTTGGGCCGGTAAACGGGACGTAAGGTGCAGCCGAACGAAGCCATCCGATGCGAGAGCCGATCAGAAAGCTGACGGCGACAAAGGCTAGAATCGCGAGACCTCCGAGGACGAGGGTCCAGACTTCGTAAGGCGAGCGACGCGAGGCAGACTCGCTGCGTAGCGTCGGCACAGGCGCGACGAGTTCGTGATCGGCCAAGCTTTGGTCGGCCAGGTTGAGTGACTCCCGCCGTGAGGTCCGGGATTGCGGCAACGCGATCTCCGACAAGGCGTCGCCGGTGGCAACGGGCTTGTGGAGAGTTAGTTCGTGAGCGACTTCGCAAATCCGCGTACACTCCTCGGAAAAACCTTCGAGCAATTTCTGATCCGTGGCGGAGAAGGCGACGGGGGTGGTGGCAAACATTTCGAGGAGTCCGATGACGGCGGGCATCATGTCGTCTTCATTCTTATTGTGGTCACTCTTGTTGTCGTTTTTATTTCTTGCGAAAACAGGAACGATGAGGATGGAACGGATGCCGAGAATGCGGGAAATGGCGGGGTCGACGCGGGGATCGAACTCGGTATCGACGGAAAGCTGCGGCTGGCGGGTCTGGAGGGAGGCTCCGGAGAGTCCGTCGCGAGTATTGAGAGGGATGCCGAGATCGGGAGCGAGGTGTCCGGTGGCGGCACGGCAGACCATTTCGTTTCCGCGGACGAGAGCGAGAGCAGCGGCCGCGGCATGAGTAGCCTGGGCGGCGCGAACGACAAGCTCGTGGAGAACCAGATCGAGAGCGAGATCGGGCGGAAAACCAGCGCGAATGTGCCGCTCGAGCGTATAGGCACCGGGCGTTTCGACGCCAAGGTTATGGGCCGGATCATTGGCCGGATGATGGGCCGAATCAGGGGCCGACTCTTCGGGGCGGAACTCAGACCTCGACATAGGTTGCTGGAACATATTTGTGTTCCGGCGGCTACGTTGGTGTGGAGTGCAAGCTTAGAGCCGAGTTTGCCGCGAAACCGGGGGGAAGTCAATGCGATGGTGGTTGCCGAAAGTGATCACGATCACGTTCCTAGTGTGAGATTCGAATTCCCATTCCTGAGCGGGCTTGCGCAGACATTACGTTCGACAGTCTGTTGCGCTGAAAAAGGCTGCTACAGTAATAAGAATTGCACTCCGACGAGCCGGAATGCAGCTGAAATTTACCAAGGAGAGCAGGCTCGCTATGCGCATTGCGGTGGTCGGTTCGGGATATGTCGGGTTGGTGACGGGAGTGTGTTTTGCTGACCTGGGGCACGAGGTCGTCGTGGTTGATAACGACGAACAGAAAATTACGGCGCTGAAAAATGGCGCGGTGCCGATTCATGAGAAGTTTCTGCCGGAGCTGCTGGCGCGGCATCGGGGTGGGCGCATCCGGTTTTCGGGGGATTTGCAGGGGGCGACGCGAGAGAGCGAAGTGGTGTTCATCGCAGTGGGAACGCCGCCGACGGAGAGCGGAGACGCCGATCTTTCGTATGTGGAATCGGTGGCGCGGGAGATTGCGGGCGGCGTGAATGAGTACAAGGTGGTGGTCGAAAAGAGCACGGTTCCGGTTTACACGAGCCAGTGGATCCGGACGATCATCACAAGGAATGGGGCGAATCCGGCGCACTTCGATGTGGCTTCGAATCCGGAGTTCTTGCGCGAAGGGACGGCGGTAACGGATTTTCTTTATCCCGATCGAATTGTGGTAGGAGTGGAGAGCGAGCGGGCGGCGGAAACGATGCGGCAGCTTTACGGTCCGCTGACCAGCGGATGGTATTACGGACGCGGGGAGGCGATTCCGCGGCCGGAAGCGGCCAAGGACAAAGCGCCGCCGCGGCTGATTGTGACCAGCACTAAGAGCGCGGAGCTGATCAAGCACGCTTCCAACGCATTTCTGGCAATGAAAATTTCGTTCATCAACGCGGTCGCTTCGATCTGCGAAGCGGTGGGAGCGAACGTGGAGCAGGTGTGCGACGGGATCGGAACGGACTCACGGATTGGACCACGATTTATGAATCCGGGGATCGGCTATGGCGGGTCGTGCTTTCCGAAAGACCTGATGGCGTTCCGGGCGGTGGCGAAGGAAAGTGGATACGACTTCCGGCTGCTGGAAGAAGTACACCGAATTAATGAAGACCAGCGACACCGCTTTATGCGCAAGGTGCGCAGCGTGCTGTGGACTTTTCGCGGCAAACGTCTGGGCGTGCTGGGGCTGGCGTTCAAAGGTGGGACCGACGATATTCGGGAATCGCCGGCGCTGCTGCTGGTGCAGGAGTTGTTGCGTGAGGGCTGCCGGGTGTGCGCCTACGATCCGGCGGCGATGGAGCGGGCGAAAGAAGTGCTGCAAGCGGGGGTCGAGTTTGCGGCGGACGCGTATGAGGCGGCGACGGGCGCGGATGCGCTGTTGATCCTGACGGAGTGGGAAGAGTTTGCGGCGCTCGATCTGGAGCGATTGCGCGGGGTGGTGAGGTATCCGATTGTGCTGGACGGCAGGAATTTGTACGATCCGGCGGTGATGCTGCAGAACGGGTTTTCGTATTACAGCGTGGGACGTCCGGCAGCGTTGACGGAGGAGCTGACGGCGGGAGCGGTTCCAAAGACAAAGGAGCGCGCTTGAAGGCGACGACCAAAACGCGGCGTGCGCTGGTGACGGGCGGGGCGGGGTTTCTGGGATCGCACTTGTGCGACGGGCTGCTCGGCGACGGCTACGCGGTGATTGCAGCAGACAATCTGGTGACGGGACGGCTCGTGAATATCGATCATCTGCGGAACGATTCGAGATTTGAGTTTGTGGAACAAGATGTTTGCCGTCCCGGCGAGTGGGGCGCGCTGGAATATGTTTTTCACTTTGCGAGTCCGGCGAGTCCGGTCGACTATGCGGAGCATGGGATTGAGACGCTCCGGGTGGGATCGTACGGAACGTTTGAAGCGCTGGAAACAGCGCTGCGGTGCGGCGCGAAATTCATGATGGCGTCGACGTCGGAGTGTTACGGCGATCCGCTGGTGCATCCGCAGACCGAAACCTACTGGGGGAACGTGAACCCGATCGGGCCGCGTTCGGTGTATGACGAAGCGAAGCGCTTTTCAGAGGCAGTGACGATGGCATATCACCGCTATCATGGCGTGGACACGCGGATTTTGCGCATCTTCAATACCTACGGGCCGCGGATGCAGATCAATGACGGGCGGGTGATTCCGAATTTCATGTGGCAGGCATTGCGGGGAGAAAATCTTACGGTGTATGGCGACGGCAGCCAGACGCGCAGCTTCTGCTATGTGAGCGACGAGGTGGATGGGATTCTGCGGCTGGCGCGAGTGGTGGAGCATGATCCGGTAAATATTGGGAATCCGGCGGAGTTCTCGATTCTGGAGTGCGCGCGGAAAGTAATCGCCACGACGGAATCGAGAAGCCAGATCAAGTTTGAGCCGCTGCCGCAGGACGATCCGAAACAGCGATGTCCGGATATTTCGAAAGCGAAGCGGCTGCTGGGATGGGATCCGAAAGTGGATTTGGAGAGCGGGCTGAACCTTTCGCTGGAATATTTTCGGAAAGCGGTGGCGGAGCGGGAGCAACCGGCTTAGCGAAGCTCTTCGTTAAGCGATGGACCAGGACCAAGAACCGCGAGCAGGCGCAGGACTTCTTCGCGCTCGGCGGAATCACGAAACATAAAGCGGACACCCATTCCGAAACCGGGATGAGTGGCGATCACCTGGCCTTTAATGCGCAATTTCGTCGAGGCAGTGCGGACGAGGATCTCTACGCCTGACCGTCCGGAAAGCGGCGAGGGCATTTCGACGTAGCAACCGCCTTCACTGATATCGGAAAGGTTGACGCGATTGGGCACGTCGGCGCCGAGGCGATAGATTTCGGCTCCTACCTTGCAGGACAAACGCCGTTCTGTGCGGCGATTGCCGGCATTGGAGACGAGGGCCGGTTTTCCAGACGGCATTGACGCGGGGGCGGACGGGGACGGGGTTGCTGGTATCTCCTGCGACGGCGTGACCGGCGACTGGCTGGCCGGCGTTGCTGTGGGCGTGGCGACGGCGTTCTGCTGAAGCCACGACTGCATGAGACGACGAGAAGATTGCGGCACGTCGAGGAAACGGATTCCGGTGCGCCCGGTCGAGTCCTGCCAGGCAACCTCTCCCGACAAGCGGACGCGTTCACGCTGACCGGGAAGAGAGAATTCGAAATAAACCTTGGCGGCGGAAGGGAGCGGGTTGGCGGTCTGGAGCGAGGTTCCTCCGTCGCTGAGATCGGTGAGAACCGCGTTGATTTCAGGGGTTCCGGGATAGGCAACGCTGGCGGTCGAGTTCAATCGCGCGCGCGGCGCGCGACGGCGTTCGCGGCGTAAAAGACCGCAGGCGGCGCGCAAACTGAGGCGCGTGCGCTCCGATGAAAGCGGGCGGTAGAGAACAAAGTTCGCGCCGAGTCCGAACACCGGGCGGGCGTTGAAACCGCCGTCGACCACCGCAATCAAGAGGCAGGAACGGTTCTTGGCCGACTGCCGCAAGCGCGCGAGAAACTCCTCGGAACTCTGGTCGGCGCGATAGTCGAAAACGATGGCGTCGAAGCGCTGACTCTCGACCAGCTCGAATCCGCGGGAGATAGACGGCGTGTGGTCGACGGTCATCCCCAATTCGGACAGGACCACCGAAAGCAGTTTGGCGGAATCCTGGTCGGGGCATACCACGAGGGCGCGAAGATCCATGGTGCAGCAATGGTAAGAGAGCGGCGATCGAACGCAAAGTTACGGGTGTCACAGTAGCGGCGCGATTTGGACTTACCGCCGTCCTTCTTCCGTACTCTCGCTTCCGTACTGTTGAGAATTTTGAGAGACCGCGCCAGCATGGGCGGGTCGCGGCAGCGATCGCGATTGGCCCGCTCGTGGCCCGATCGTAACATCCCGCGAAATTACCTTACCAAATGCCAGTGTACGAAAGGCCGGTGTACCCCGGTACTTTGACGTACCCCGGGACAGTTCCTACCATCGGGTTAGTCAGGGCCGGTGTCGCAGCGGCGATCCGTCAAGGGTTGCCGGGGATGCCGGGCTGATCTATTTCCGGTTATTCGAAGTTTTTTCTGGCGAGCGTTTTACCGAGTCGAAAGCGACGGGTGCGGTCGATAAAGGTGCGGTCAATGAACATGAGAAGTTCGAGAACAAATGCGAGACCTTGCCGACACCGGGCCAGCGGCTTCAGCTTGCTGGAGATGGTGATCGTAGTTGCGATCAGCCTTACCCTGCTGGTGGTCTCGGTGGTGAGCCTCGAACCGCTACTGAAAATGCAACGCGTGACCAACTCGTACAACATGACGTTGGCGGCGCTGCGACAGGCGCGCGATAACGCGATTTCGCAGCGCACCGCCTATCAGGTGACTTTCACCCAAACCACTACGCCGCCGGTGGTCACAACGATCACAGTGGCGCCCACGACGACCTTTACCGGCGACCTTCCGTCGGCAACTTATCAATATCCGAACGACGTATTTTTTCTGGTGCCGCCTACAGGCACATCGGCACCGGACAGTATTGGCACGGGATCGAACGCGGTTGACTTCGGCTACACAGCCAGCAGCAGCGCCGGCGGACAAACGAGCTTTTATTTTTGCCCGGACGGCTCGGCGCAGACCGCGTCGACCTGTGCCGGAGCGGGCAATTGGGATGGTGGAGTCGTCTACCTGGCGCGCAGTGTGACCGACACCGGAAGTTACCGGGCGGTGGATCTGTTTGGCGCCACGGGCCGACTTCATGGATGGCGGCTTTACCCCGCGGGATCGGGATATCAATGGCTACGACAATGACAAGGTCAACGAAAACGATCAGGCACGGCGGGCGTCGCCGACAGAGGAAGCACACAGCGGAGGGATTCTCGCTGATCGAGGTTCTGATCTCGATGGCAGTGCTGACGGTGGGAATGGTGAGTCTGCTGGGAGTCTTTGGCCTGGCGATGGCGTCGACGCAAACGGCGCAGCAGGACATGATCGCGAAGCAATTGGCGAACGAGGCATACGAGTCCATCATCACGGCGCGCAACACCACGCAGGTCACGTTTGACGATATTCAAAATGCAGGTTCGACGTACTGCCCGATCACGGGAAATGCGACTTGCGGAATTTTCTCGACCGGGTTGCAGCCGATGTACCAGGCGATCGGGGCAAGCGCGACAGGGACGTGCGCGGCGTACGAAGGCATTCTGGGAACGACGTGCGACGTTGGCCAGCCGGAGCAAACTCTGCAGGACCCGGGGGCAGACGGAGTCTTTCAGACGGCGGACGACACGTTTATACCGTTGACCGGCTACCAACGTTCGATCACGATCGGGTTCCTGTACGACTCGCAAGGCAACCTGATCTCATCGTTGCGCAGTATCACGATCACGATGCAGTACACGACGGCGCAGGCGAAGACGCAGAAGACGTACATCATGAATTCGCTGATTTCGCAGTATCAGTAAAAGGGGAGTTATGAGCCATCGCTCGACCAAGCGCCAGAGTGGGTACAGTCTGCTGGAAATGACGGTGTCGATCGCACTGGGATCGGTGGTGCTGGCCGCTGCGGTGCAGATCTACATTCAGGGAGTGAACGCGACGTGGACCACGACACAACGGGCGGAGTTGCAGCAGGACTTTCGAGCGGCTTCGAACATCCTGACCAAAGACCTTAGCCTGGCGGGGGCAGGACTGACGCCGGGAGCAGCCATTGCGCTGCCCTCGACGAGCACGCCGGTGTATGGCTGCGACCAGTCGGGAACGTGCTATATCAACGGCGGTTCGGTGGCGTATCCAAAACAAGGTTCGACGGCCTACCTTTACGGACTGCTGCCGGGATATGACGATGGCCCGATACTTCTGGCGGTGCAGGGAGCGACCGATGTGGTCACGACGGTGTACGCGGACAGCACTTTTTATCTGGACTGCTACACGGCGACGATCACGAGCACGACCACGGTGAGTTTCACGTTGAACGCGGCGAGTTCGAATTGCACGGCGGGCAGCAACACGATCCAGGCGGTGAATGATTCGGCGGCGGGATTGGTGGCGGGCGATCTGGTGCTCTTCACGTTTGGGTCGACGAATGTGGTGGCCGAGGTGACGACGGCGGCGACCAGCGGGGGAGTGGCCACGTTCGCGACCGGCGATGCGCTGAAGTTCAATCAGGGTGCGGCGGTGAACTACAGCCTGGCCAGCCAGTACAACTCGCACACCCCGGTTACCGGCTACGGAACACGGATCGACGTAATCAGCTATTACATCGACAATAGCCCCTCTCCGCCACGGCTGATGCGGCAAGTGAGCGGACACACACCGGTGCCGGTGGCGGAAAACGTGGTTTATCTGAAATTCACGTATGACCTGTTCAACACATCCACCGATACGCCAGCGGTGGCTTGCAGCAACCCGGGAGCGGCGAGCGACGGGTGCTCGGGGACCTCGACGGGATTGCTTCCGAACGCGATCACCAAGATCAACGTGGCGAACATGGCGATCGACAGCACGCTAAACAGCTCCCAGTTCGGGCAAGCCAACGGCTATCAGCGAATGGACTTGCAGACATCGATCTGCGCGCGAAATTTAACCTACGTCAATAACTATCCCAATTAGCGACGGAGAAGAAAAAGGGCGGTACCGAAGATGGGGCACAAAGCGACGGGGACGGACACCATGGGGAGTAACGGGATGAAGAACGCGAGACTGCACACGACTGGATTGCGCGCCTTCACATTGCGCGTCTTCAAATTGCGCGAGAAGGGATTCACGCTGATTGCGTCCTTGCTGATGCTGTTGCTGCTGTCGGGGATCGCGATCGGGCTGATGTTGATGGTCAATACCGAAGGCAAGGTGGGCGGAACGGACCTGCAGAACAACCTGGCGTTTCACGCGGCAGAAGGTGGCATTGAGAAAATGGCCACCGATCTCGCGTCGACGTTTAATAATGCCCAGTCTCCGAGTGCCTCGCAAATCTGCGGTGTACAGGCCACCGCGAACCAGCCGACGTTGCTGGGCGTGAATTGGACGGTTTATTCGATATCCGCGCCGGGGATCACTTGCACGGGATCAACCGGCACGGGAACGCCGACCGCCACATGGGGCCAGATCAGTGCCGGTCCAAATCAGGGTTTGTGGGCGCAGATCATCCCGGTCAGCATGCAGGCAAATGCGGCCATGTTTGGGCAGCAGGAAGTGAGCATGACGCGGGGCGCGCAGGTGGCGCTGATTCCGGTGTTCCAGTTCGGCGTGTTTTGCGAAGGCGATTGCGGCTTCTT
>Ga0182018_10005104_pt1 | contig 10701 bp, 8 predicted proteins | sample 812P2MmetaG_FD_120490 | JGI IMG/M metagenome (GOLD analysis project Ga0182018, IMG submission 120490) | Permafrost microbial communities from Stordalen Mire, Sweden - 812P2M metaG | ecosystem: Environmental > Terrestrial > Soil > Wetlands > Permafrost | place: Sweden: Stordalen | collected... | reverse complement strand
TCCACTGCCGCCCTCGAGTAGGTCTCCATGCCCCCCTCCAGGCTGGTAGCTTTACCCTAGCGGCTCGCGAAAAGCGGACACTTCATGTGCTAATTCGACCGGACATATCATGTGCTACCGACAGGCAACCATACGGTGCTTGCCACGCGAGCCGGTCGGCACTAAGATGCCTGCAATTCCGGTATTGCCTTCCAGGAGGCATTCATGCGGCGAGACACAGTGTTTATCGGTTTGCTGTTCGTGTTGGCGTGGCTGGCTCTAGGTGCAACGCCGTCAGCCCGGGCGCAAATCGGCAAATATGTCCCGATTCCCGCGGGTTCGGATGCCGATCACGCCCTGACGGAAATCAATGCGGCCACCGACCCGGCTCAAAAACTGGCGCTGATCGACAAGTTTGCCGTGAGTATCGCCCAAGGCGACATGGCCATCGTGGCCGACGATCTCTACGTCAACTATTACATTGCCGCCAAGAATTACGACAAGGCGTTTGAGTATGGCGACAAATTGTTCGCCCTCGATCCCGATAACCTTGCCAACGGCGTGAACATGGTTCGCGCAGCCCAAGAAAAGGGTGACACGGACAAGCTGTTCTCCTACGGTGACAAAGTAGCAGGAATCCTGAAGCGTTATCAGGACGCGCCGACGCCCGAAGGAACGACCTCTGCCGACTGGGACAACCAGAAAAAGCAGACGTTGCAAAACGCTCACGACAGCGTGATTTACCTTCAACAGTTGATCTTCAATGGAGCGTACCAAACACGCGACGTGGCCAAACGGGCGAGCCTGCTGGCGCGGTTCGCGCAAATGTTCCCCGACTCTCCTTATGCCGATCAGGCGATGGGCGTAGCGGCGGCTTCCTACCGGCAGACCCAAAACATCCCCAAGATGCTGGAAGCAGCGAACGCAGTGCTAGCGAAGGCTCCCAACAATGTGGGAATGCTGATCCTGCTGGCGGACTACTACAGCGAAAAGGGGGAGCAACTCGACAAAGCGGAGACCTATGCGAAGAAAGCGGTTTCGGTGCTGGATACCGTCAAGAAACCAGATGGCCTGACAGATGAACAGTGGCAGCAACAGAGCGCGCTGCAGAAAGGATTGGCGCTCAGCGCGCTAGGTCAGGTGAACATCGAGAAGAAGAACAACGCGCAAGCGGTTGACAATTTCAAAGCAGCAACGCCGCTGCTGAAGCCGGATGCGAACAGCTATGCCCGTAACCAGTACCGGCTTGGTTTTGCGTTGCTGAATTTGAAGAAGGTTCCAGAGGCGAAGGCGGCGCTGGCCGATGCGGCGTCGGTGGATAGCGCCTACAAAGCGTTGGCGCAGGAAAAGTTAAAGGCCATATCGGGCGCTACTGCTGCACGGGCGAAGTCATAGACAGATTAGAGCTAGAATCGCGAACCTCGTATCGTGCATCTAATGCCGGGAGTTAGTTGCGGATGGATTTTGCAGGAAGTTTGACTACGGAGAGTCTATGACAGAGATTGCGACATTTGGCGCGGGTTGCTTTTGGGGAATCGAGGCGGCGTTCCGGCGAATTCCTGGCGTCATCGACGCGGTTGTCGGCTATAGCGGCGGGCACACTGTCAATCCAACCTATAAGGACGTGTGCACCGACGAAACCGGACACGCGGAAGTTGTGCAGGTGACATTTGACCCGGCGAAGCTGAGTTACGAACAGTTGCTGGATGCATTCTGGCAGATGCACGACCCCACACAAAAAAACCGGCAGGGACCGGACTTTGGCTCGCAATATCGCACGTCAATTTTCTTTCACTCGCCGGAGCAGGAAGCCGCGGCGAACAAGTCGAAGGCGGCGCTGGAAGCGAGCGGGAAACTGAAGCGGCCCATTGCGACGGAAATCACTGCCGCCGGTCCGTTCTATCGCGCTGAAGAATATCACCAGAAATATCTGGAGAAGCGCGGTGCGGCGTCCTGTCACTTTTAACGCCGGGCGGTTACGCGTTTTCCCGGCGATTCTTAAGATCAATTACAAGTGACGCGTGCGGGCGGGACATTGCTCCAGCCCGCATTTTCTTTTTTGGGAACTTGGAATCCAGCATTGGCTCAGACCTGAAGCACGTCGCCTTCGCGAGCGACGACTTCGTAGAGAACAGGGTTAACGAAGAATCCCAGCAACAAACGCGAAACCAGGCCGGCGACAACGACGATCGCGAACGGCTTTTGCGTATCGCTGCCGACGCCAGTCGAGAGCGCCGCAGGCAATAACCCGAGGCAGGCCACCAGAGCGGTCATCATGATAGGGCGGAGGCGGAGCAAGGAAGCCTCGCGAGTGGCGTCGCGAACAGAAGCGCCTTCGAGCCGAAGCTTATTGATGTAGCTAACTAGGATGACCGCGGTTTCGACCGATACGCCGAGCAGCGCCAGCAGCCCGAGACCGCTGGACACGCTGAACGGGATGTGCAGGACCTTGAGGGCGATCAGGGCGCCGACGGGTTCTGTGAGTACCACACCGAGCGCGATGGTGATCGGAAACTTGAAATTGCCGTAGAGCGCGAAAAGGATCAGGAAGATCAGAAAGACAGCGAGCGGGCCGATAACGTAGAGCTGGGATTTCGCCTCTAGAAGCTCGGTGTATTCGCCGCCCCAATCCAAACGGTAGCCTTCGGGTAGCTGGACGGATTTGGCGACGGCTTTCTGGCCAGCTTGAACAATGCCTTCCAGGTCGCGCCCGGTCACCGAGAACTGGATCCCAATGTAGCGCGAATTGTTTTCGCGATAGATGAAGGATGCCCCGGCGGACTCCTTGATATCAGCGAGCTCTGAGAGCGGAATCTGCTGGCCACCAGGCGTGGGGACCAGGAGATTCGCAATCTGAACAGCGTTCGAACGATATTTCGGCTCCATGCGGACCACGAGATCGAAGAGTTTTTCGCCCTGGATGACCTGCGTGGCGGCTTGACCGCCGACGGCAGTCTGTACCACAGCTTCGACGTCGCTGATGTTGATGCCATAACGCGCGATTTTCGGACGGTCGATATCGACAATGAGGTTGGGTTGGCCAAGCTCGCGGACGACGGTGAGCTCGGTGAATCCCGGAGTCTTGTCGAGGATATTCTTGATCTCGACGGCTTTCTTCTCGAGAACCTCGAGGTCCGGGCCGAAGACTTTCACGGCGAGTGCGGACTTTAGCCCCGTAAGGGCTTCGTCAACCGCGTCTTCGGCGGGTTGCGTGAAGTTGAAGATAACGCCAGGATAGGCGTCTAGTTTTTTCTCGAGGTCTTTGGCCAATTCTTCTTTGGTGTGAATCGCGCCGGATTGCCAAGTTTTGTCGTCATAAGGCTTCAATCCGACGTAAAACTCGCAGTTGAAAAAGCCCGTAGGGTCGGTGCCGTCGTCCGTCCGTCCGAGTTCAGAGCCGACGACGGTGACCTGCGGATATTTGATCAAAACATTGCGAACTTGCGGAGCGAATTTGGCGGCGTCCTCAAAGCCGATCGTGTACGGCATGGTGGCACGGACCCACAGAGCGCCTTCGTCAAGATGCGGCAGGAATTCTCCTCCGATCAGGGGAACAAGGAGAAGTGTGGCTCCGAAAATCGCAAAAGCCCCGAATACGGTGAGCTTCGGATGATCGAGGCACCACACCAGGCGCCCGGCATATCTTTCACGCACCCAATTGAAAATGCGGTTGGGTTTTTCTTGGACGCCGCTCTTGAACCAGTACGAGACGATTACGGGTACGAACGTAAGCGTGAGAATAAGAGCGCCGATCAGGGCGAACGCCATCGTGTCCGCCATCGGGTGGAAAAGTTTGCCCGAGGGGCCGGTGAGCGCGTAGATGGGCAGATACCCGGCGATGATGACGGCCACGGAGTAAAAGATGGGGCGGTCTACGTCGCGAGCGGCGTGTAGGATGACGTCGTGGAAATTGTAGTCCGTGCCGCGGCGTTCGGCGAGCTCTCGGTAGATGTTCTCGACCATCACGATGGTGCCGTCGATGATGATCCCGAAGTCGATGGCGCCAATGGAGAGCAAATTGGCCGCTTCACCTGTGGCGTGCAGAAAAATGAACGCAAATAGCAGCGCTAGGGGAATGGTGAGCGCAGTGATAACCGCGGCGCGGACGCTTACCAGAAAGAAAAGCAGCACCAGAAAAACCAGGATCATGCCGCGAAGAAGATTGCCCTCCACGGTGCCCGTGGTGACCTGCACCAGATCGCTGCGATCGTAGTAGGGATGAATTCTTACGTCGGGGGGAAGTATGCTGCGGTTGAGTTCGTCCGTTTTCTGCTCGACGCCACGCAGCACGTTTTGGGTCTGCTCACCGCGTCGCATCAGAATAACGCCTTCGACGGCGTCATCGTTGTTTTTAACTTTGTCCTGGAAACCGAATATGCCAAGGCGCACCGCGTGGCCGAGCACCACCTGGCCCACGTCTTTAACGCGGATCGGGACGCCGTTGTTGTTGCCGACGACGACTTCGCCAATGTCGTCGGTGGACTTCAGAAGGCCCAGTCCCCGCACGTAGTAAAACTGTCCTCCCTGGGTGTAGAACCCGCCGCCAGTGTTGGCGTTATTCGCTTGAAGAGCGTTGAAGACCTGCACGACCGGAAGATGGAAATTGTAGAGCCGCGCGGGATCGAGCAGGACGTGATACTCCATCGTAGGCCCGCCGAATCCCGAGTCGTCCGCCACGCCGGGCACGCTGCGATAGGCGCGCTCGATGATCCATTCTTCGTAGGTGTGCAACTCCATCGGCGATCGGTCAGGGCTGTCGATCACGTAGCGATAGACCAGGCCACTGGGACTAAACAACGGCGCCATGCTGGGCGTCACGCCGCTGGGAAGCTGCGCATCGGCGATGCGTTGGAAGATGACCTGACGGGCGAAGTAAGAATCCGTGCCTTCGTCAAAGGTAAGGATGACGTCGGAGAGACCATAAAGAGAGATCGAACGCATGTAGCGTAGGTTCGGCGTGCCATTCATGGCCAGCTCGAGAGGAAGCGTGGCGAGCCGCTCCACTTCTTCGGCGGCGTGCCCGGGCCACTGGGTGATGAGCTCGACCATCGGTGGAGACAGATCGGGATAGGCATCCACGGGCATGCGCTTAAACGAGATCGCTCCGGCAACCACGATCAGAACGCTGAACATCAATACGACGAAGCGTTGGTGCAGGGCGAATTGGACAATGCGGTGGATCATGCGTTCCGCCTGCGGATTGTCGCGAGTTTGAGCGTTGTGGGCATGGGCAGGTCGCTTCCTAGTGTTGCAGCGAGTTCTTGAATTGCAGGAACAAGCTGCCGTCGCCTACAACGTCCTCGCCTTCCTTGAGACCTTCCTGTATCAGGGTGCGGCCGTCCTGGCTGTCGCCGATTTTCACCAGCCGCCGGGCGAACTGATTGGAGGCCACTTGTACGTACACGAAAGGCTGATTTTCCGTGTCGCGTAACACGGCAGCGTCCGGGACGGTCAGAGCATTTGCCAGCGCACCGGCATGAACGTTTGCTGTTACGTACATATCTTTTTTGAGTTTGTAACCCGGATTCTCGGTGACGATGCGGGCTTGCAGTGTGCGGGTCGTGGGGTCGAGCGCGTCGGCTACGTAAGATATTTTGCCGTGGAAAATGTCCGGATAGGCATCTGTGGTGATGTCAACGGCGTCTCCGATGCGCACGCTCGCGAGATCGTTCTGGTAGACGTTCACCAGAACCCATACCGTGCTCATGTCCGAGATGGTGAAGCACTGCGTCGAGCCGGCTTGCAGCAATTGGCCAGGACCTACCAGCCGCTCCACAATTTGCCCCGCCACCGGCGCAGGGACCTGGATCTGACCGGTCGATTTCGGCGGCTCCTTCACCATTGCTGCGGGATCGCGAATGCCGAGGGCGCGTAGAGCATCTTCGGCTGATTGTTGATCGGCCAGCGCTTCCGCTCGGTCCGATTCAGCTTGCTGGAGGTCGCGTTCGGCGATGGCTTTGTGTTCGTAGAGATCCTTTGACCGCTCGTAATTCTTGTCCGCCAGTTGAAATGTGCTGATTGCTTTCAGATAAGCGGAACGCGCGGCGGAATAGTCGGGACTGGTTACCGTCAAAAGCGTTTGACCCGCGTGAACAATTTGGCCGGGCTCGGAGAGAATTTCCTGCACCGGCCCACCGACCGCACTGAAGACGGGAGTGGTCTTAAAGGCGTTGTAAGCGACCGCGCCAGTCAACCGCAGGACGCGAGGACGCTTCGACTTTTCGACGGAAACAACCTGGATATGCGACATCTGCTCCGGTGGCAAGGTGAAAAGTTCGGCGGTGTCTGCTTTGTTCTCTCCGGTTGAGTACGAAGTCATTTTGGATTCGGACTCACCAGGGCCGCCCCCGCACCCCCACGATACGAACGTGACCGCGGCGACGGCCAATGCCGCGACGAAATGCGACCCAACAGATGGCTTGCGCTTGATCATGGCAGGTTCCTCGTTCCGACGGCTTGGCGCACCTGCTCTAGTGCAGTCATGTAGCTAGCGAGCGCCTGGCGATAAGCGAGCTGATTGGCGCGATACGTCCGCTCGGCATCCAGAAAATCCAGCAAGCTCGCCGCGCCGCGCTTGTAAGCGTATTCCGTGATGTCGCGCGATTGTTTGGCCTGGTCGACGTAACCCCCGCGGTACAGCCGGATAATTTCGTCATTGGAATGCAACGCTGCGTAAGCGTCTGCGATATCGGTATTCACCTGCTGAGCCGTTTCGATCGCCTGCTCCTCGGCTTGCGTAATAGCGAAGCGGGCCCGCGCGATCTCGCCCTGATTACGATCAAAAATCGGCAGGTCAATGTTGAAGTAAAATGCGCCGCTGTTGATGCCGGCCGTGTGCGTGTAGTCGAAGGTCACGCCCAGATCCTTCTTGCCGTTCGCTCGCATCAGGGCCTCCTGGCTGCGGGCCGCCGTCACCCCTTGCTGCGCGGCGCGTAGATCGGGGCGGTTCTGCATGCCCAGGACTTTCAGGTCTTGTACGTTGGCATGCACGGGTTGATAGTCCAGGTCGCCTTCAACGTCGAACTCATCAGGCACCGATTCAAAACCGAGGAACTGACGTAAGCCGGCAAGTGCCTGTACCTTCGCGAGGTCTGCCGTCGAAAGGTCACTCTGAAATTGCAGTAACTGCAACTTGATCTTGAGCAAGTCGCCCTCGCTCATGTCGCCGTCCTTGAAGCGCGCCTCACTGATGGTCACCGTTTGCTGAAAGCTTTCTGCGTCCTGCTTCGCAAGATCGACCGTGGATTGCGCGAGCAGCACTGCGATGAATTGCTGGCTGGTGTTGAAAATCAGCTGGCGCTGATCGTCATCGACTTGCGAGACGCTCACGGCAGTTTGGTCGCGCGCCGCTTGCAGCCGATGCTGTCGTTTTTTGCCGCGCTCGAACAAATAACTGATGCCAAGGTCGAACTGTGCACCATTCTCGAGGTAATTTGCGTTGAACTGGCTGGGACTGAACAGCGGGAAAAACTGTGTGTCCCACGATAGGGTCGGATTTGGACGGAGATTGGCGGTAACTTCCTCGGCCTGATTCTGGAAAATCGTGGTCCGCGCCGCCTGCAAGGCGTGATTGTGCTGCAGCGCCAGGCGAATCGCTTCGTCCATCGAAATCCGCGCAGGCGCATTCTGCGCGGGAGCCGGCGCGACGGCCGGTCCTGACGGTGGGGGGAGCGGCGGCATCTTCTGCCCTTGAGCCGCGATCGATGCAGGCAAGGCCAGCAGTGCCATGGCCAATGCCATTCCTTTCCTCATGACTAAACCCCTGAACCCTCTGTGAAGCACAGAGCAAACAGCCTAATGAAAATGCTTGGCGAACGAATGAAATGCGGAGGACTCAGAGCGAAGGAGGCGCGCGCGGCGACGTTGTGCGTGGAGTGTCGGGGGAGATTTCGAACGCTACAGCCGGACTTTCCAGCCTATGCAGCACGGGAATAATCGCCATGCTCGGTGCCGACGTTAAGACCGCCCCTCCGGCGGTTGCGCAAACGGGACAAATGTGTGTTGCGGACGGCTCCGACCCCTTGTCGAAACAAAAGTGGAATTGCCCGAAGAGAAACAGCGACCCGAGGAGCAAAAGCAAAATCACGCGCATTTTCGTTCGTGGCATCTAGTTGGCAGGACGCAGCTTAGGCAACAAAGGCGGTCAGGTCAAGGGATTCATTTCCTAGGCCCTGTCGGCTCGTGAGAGCGAAGAATTTCTTGCGAGCCCACGCCAAACGTAAAGAATGGGAGAGGAGGGAGCCCACGCTGTAATCCATATTGTCAGTATACTCGCCCCTTATCCCTCTCCGGCGAAGCCGGAATGACTCTCGCCATGATCGCAGCGAGGCTGCTCCAGGTTGCAGCGCTTGGCGAGGTGCTCTCGCCAGAAGGAGTTTTGCCAGCTGAACAGGCTTTTCACCATCGTAGAAAAACTGGTAGATACAGACTGATCTCCGAAGGCATGACGCCATTGCCAAAATACAACAGAGGCAAAAAGAAAACCAAAATTCCGCGGGAGTTCACAGTCGAAAATCACGGCAGCATTTGCTCGCTTCGCCCGCTGACTGATTCTGGCCGCGCGTGGGTCAATAAAAACATCGGCGCTGACATGGATTCCAACCATATTGGCCGACGATTATTTTGGAGCCGCGCTTCCTCGATCAAGTCGTCACCGGCATTCGCAAACATGGGCTGGTGGTGCGATGAGCAAGGAACAACCCTCCTCGGTCACCTTTCGCGGCCCAGACTTCGTCGGCGATGACGGCGTCACTTATTCGGATGCTGAGATCACCGTTGAAATGGATTGCGATATTCGCAGCACCGCCAAACTTGCTCAAACGCTGGAGATGCCATTGAGGAGAAACTCGGATGTCTAAAGGAAAAAAGCTCGACTGTGTCACGCGATCTCTGATCGAGAATGGCGTCCCGCTGACACAACGAAACTGGATCGAGTTCGCATATCTTGGGGACAAATCTTCCATCGACGAGCTAGATGCTGAGGAGTGGGCGGATGCGCCTGAAGGGTTCGAGGATTGGCCCGAGGACGAACTTCCAGTGAATTAATGCCACGGTGCGGGTCCTTTCGTCTCTGGAGGGTGCATTCAACCAAAGCTAGTTTTGGCGGAATTTCGGGCGCTGCAAGGCGACGTGGGACAGAATCCCCAGGGCGGGTGCGTAGCTTAAGCGCCTTTAAATAGGTATAGAAATAAGAGTGAGAGACCCAAGAGGAGCACTGCAGCGATGAGCCATACTCTCGTCGGTGTCGGCTTGTCGCTCGGCAGCTGGGAGGTCGTGGGCACCGTCCGATAAATCACTCTGTTTTTGGATTCTTCGATTATATCAACGCCTGAATTTGCAACTGGGGTCAGCTCTCGATTAGCGATCAGCCCTGGCAAAACGATTGGGCACTCCAGTGAGCCGCCTATAATGGGTTGGCCACCGTTGCCTGCGTCGAAAATCAGCAAGGCAGCGAACGATTTGGCGACGTCTACCAACCCGGCTATCGCAGTGAGGTCAATAGCGGAAGGCTTCGAGCAAAACACTTCGATCAAGCCCACTACGCTTCCTTGCACCTGTATCGGGACGGCGACCCCCGAACGAAAGCTCAAGACTTTGGCCACGGAAGGATGAATTCTGAGGTCGCTGTCCGTGTCTTCACACACGACGACCTCACCGGCTTCAATACATTGCCTTGTGAAAGCGGAGTCCATCGGAAGGCGGGAACTCACCGCAGGCGCATTGCCGAAACTGACTGTGCACTGCAGTCCGGCCAGCTCGCGCACCGCAATGATTGCTCCGCTAGCGGGCATTGCCACACAGATCTGCTCAAAACTGCTCAGCACCGCACTCGGAGTTATCTGCTGTTCTCCAGCGGTTGGATTGGAGAGTGCGGGTTCAGAAGTCTGTTGCTTTGTCCCGGCTCCGGGCATCGGTCCCCTTCGGCGTGGCCAAGGTCAGCGCTTTGAATCAAAAAAATGAGGGCAGGGGAGAATCACCGCTCGGCCTAGCGGTCGCAGCGCGTAGGGGGCCCATTAGATGATCAGATGACCAACGTTGCCAGAAGGGCGTCCCAGTTCCATACGATCACTGACCATCGTAACGCTGGTGGCCGGGAATGAAATAGACTTAATTTGCCGGGCGGGCCGTAACCGGTAACGTCAAGTACTGGAAGCTAAGGTACCGGTTTCCCGACGCAATCGTTGGTCTCTCGAACCGGAGCGCATGTTTCGTACTACAGGTCCCGCGCTCCTCAGTCAGAACGATCAGCGGATCGTCCGGACGCGAATTGCGGGCATAAGGCAGACACCTGACGTATTTCGCGGCCGATCGAAGATCTTCCGTCCCTAAGTAGGCTAGCCGTTTGGTGGCTTCGCCTCGGCATTACCATCGAGCGTATCCAGCCCGGCCATCCCCAACAGAACGGTCGCCACGAACGCATGCATCGAACTTTAAAGATGGACGCTACCCGGCCGGCCGGTTCCAACTTCCTTCAGCAACAAGCCAAGTTCGATGCCTTCGTTCTTGAATTTAACAACGAGCGCCCGCATGAAGCTCTCGATATGAAATACCCCGCCGATATCTATAAACCTTCCACGCGGCCATATCGTGGCATCGGAGTGTCTTGGTTCAGCGTGAAATGGAGAAGAGGCGTTCTCCGTTAGTGTAGATTCCGCCCCTGCGGGGCGGGGATTTTCAAGGCATGAGGGTCTATCGTCCGATGACTTCCTCCCGTCAACGTGC
>Ga0182018_10005103_pt1 | contig 10702 bp, 6 predicted proteins | sample 812P2MmetaG_FD_120490 | JGI IMG/M metagenome (GOLD analysis project Ga0182018, IMG submission 120490) | Permafrost microbial communities from Stordalen Mire, Sweden - 812P2M metaG | ecosystem: Environmental > Terrestrial > Soil > Wetlands > Permafrost | place: Sweden: Stordalen | collected... | reverse complement strand
TCGCCGGAAGAATGGCCTGCGGATCAGCCGCTGTCCGTACCGCGAAGGACGCTCCACCACCCCCCTGCGGCATATACATCGTGGCGTCGATTTTCGCCCGCAGGTCGTAATATTTTGCGTCGCGCACCACTCCGATGATCTCGTAGCCGGGATCCGCCGGGCGGTGCGCGTCGCCGGCCGATGCGCCAAACCGCATCCCGAGGGGGTTTTCCTTGCCCGGATATTTTTCGACGAACGACTGATTCACGATCACGGGAGTGGGTACGGATGTGCGAGTGGTCCATCCGTTGGAGGCGGCCAACTGGAAATCGGAAGCGTTGAAGTTGCGGCCAGCGAGTAAGGGAATGTGCAGGGTCCCGAAGAAATTGGGCCCGACGCCAAGTATATCCGCTCGAGATTCTTGATCCTGCGGCGTGCCCGGCCAGTGGAAGACGGTGGCCATCAGCCCTTTCGTCAAAAGCGGCATCATCGAGTAGCTCGCGGACTTCACACCGGGCGTTTCCGATAGGCGGCCCTGCAAGTCGCGATAGAGGCTGCCAATCTGGGAGTCCTTGTAGCCGATCAACGGCGGATCGATTGCGAAAATCAAGACGTTATGCGAATCGAAGCCAAGATCAATGCTGCGCAGGTTGGCGAGAGTACGGACCAGAAGTCCGGCGCCCACGAGCACAACGATGGCAAGCGCGACTTGCGCCACCACCAGCGCGTTACCGATGCTGAACCATTTTCCGCGGGCATGTCCCGAGGTCGTGGAGCTTCCTTGGCCGTCTTTGAGCGCCGGGGTCAAATCGACCCGCACGCTGCGAAATGCCGGCGCGATTCCAAAGAAAATACCAGTGAGCAGCGAAATCGCGACGGTGAATCCGAGGATGCGCAAGTCGACGCCCGTCGCGAAACCCAGGGGACGAGTCTGATTGCTCGAGACAAACGAAAGGATCGCGTGTGCTCCCCAGTAGGCGAAGAGAACGCCCAGCGCGCCGCCCAGCACCGAGAGCATTACACTTTCCGTCAAAAGTTGGCGCATAACCCGCGCGCGGCCGGCGCCCAGCGTTAGCCGCACCGCCATTTCCTTTTGGCGCGCGGCGGCCCGAGCGAGCATCAGCCCGGCGACGTTGGCGCAAGCAATCAGCAAAATGATTCCGACCGCCAACATCAGGAGGTACAGCGGATCGGAATAGCGGCTCCGCTCGCCGGTGAGGCCGGTTTGCGCCGGTATCAGGGTCAATTGCGGATTATCGACGGCGGATAACGTCTTCGAGTCGCTAGCCGCGCCGGATGCGCCGGTGACGGTTGCTGGAGCGATTCCCTTCGGCGAAGGCGCGATCAGAGGCTTATTGCTTGCGGATTGTGGCATCGCCTTGCCGGGAGTTTCTGCCCGAGTTTGAATCGTGGCACTCGCGGGCGCTCCTGGCAGCGGCGCAGGCGAACCGGCCATCGGACCGGCATGGAACAGCGGAACGGCTCCGTGGAGCATTTCGTTGCGGAACAACCCGTTGACGCCCGCTTGTGTCTGCGCGAGCTGCGTTCCGGGTTTGACCCGGGCAACAATCGTGAGCCACCAGTAGCCCGCGTCGTCCTGGCGGTTTTGCCAGATCAAGGGACTGCTGAGGCGTTGTGCGTCGGAGAGCGGCAGCCAAACGTCATTGTCGCTGCCTGGAGCAATTCCGGCGAATCGCGATTCGGCCACGCCGATAATGGTGAAGGGGACGTTGTTCAATTCAATGGTGCGGCCAATGGCGCGGCGGAAGGGGAATCGTCGCCCGGCACAAATATGCGGCCCAGGGCGGCGTTCACGCCCAGAGCGCGGAAAAAGTCGCCGGACGCAACCTGGCCGCTGATCACCCTGGCCGGGCCGTTGCCGCTCAAATTGAGCCGGCCCGAGTTGGCGAACGCGACCACGCCCGAAAACATATTGGCGTCCGCTATTTCGCGGAAGAGCGGCTCGGAGAACGAACACCCGGATGGATTCGTAGCTCCGATACGCATATCGGTGGGGCAATCGCCGGAATTCATATAGCCATGAACGTCTGGCGAGTGGCGCGCGTCCCATTTCATTACCACCAAATCCTTGGGACTCTGGACCGGCAGCGAGCGCAGCATCACCGCGTCAATCAAGCTGAAAATGGCAGTGTTGGCCCCGATGCCCAGAGCAAGAGTGAGGACGACGACAGCGGTGAATGCGGGAGATTTGCGCAGTACGCGCAGTCCGTAGCGGATGTCTTGCAGTAGCTGCTCCAGCCAGACCAGACTCCACACTTCCCGCGTCTCTTCCTTTACCCGGCTGACATTGCCAAACTTCAGCAAGGCCGCACGGCGCGCTTCTTCGGGGGGCATGCCGCGCTCGATATTGTCTTGGGTCTCGATCTCGATGTGGTTGCGGATGTCCTGATCGAGATCGTCCAGGATGCGCTTGCGGCGGCTCATGATTTGCGCTCCTGCTCGGCCGGCCGCAGAATCCGTGCGATCGCTCCGGCGAGTTTGTCCCATTTACTGGTTTCGACCGCGAGTTGCCGGCGGCCCTTGGCGGTGAGCCGGTAGAACTTGGCGCGGCGATTATTCTCGGAGACGCCCTCTTCCACCGAAATCCATTGGCGTTTGATGAGCCGGTGGAGGGCTGGATAGAGTGAGCCCTGTTCCACTTGCAGCACATCGTCGGAGTTGAATTCGATGGCCTTGGCGATGGCGTGGCCGTGGACTGGACCTCGCAGCAGGGTGCGTAGGATCAGCAGGTCCAGGGTGCCCTGCAGGAGTTCGATGCGTTGGCGTGCTTGTATGGTAGACATACTAGGTGAGGATATGGGTCTTCCAGTAGAATGTCAAGGGGAGCAGAGCACAGCAACGATCTATCCACGATGGGGGCGCTGGGCGCAGCGAAGTGGGTGCCCCAGGTGTCGATTTCACACCTGGGTTCGCTACGTTTTTCACTTGGCCGAGCACCGCCATCGCAGCGCTGACCCACACGGTCAAGACAGAAGCTACGACGGCCGGCGTAGCTCCGGCTTTGACGCGTTTCCGGCGACTGCCGGGAACGTGCGCAGGGCCGCCGCGGCGATTTTGCGGGTGGCGCTCGAAACCGGAATCTTGGAGAGTTTTTCGAGCGGGATCGCGCGGATGCGCGGTCCCGCGGGCAGTTCGGGGACCAGCGCCAGGAACGGGAGCAGAGTGATATTGCGGAAGGTGACGGCGTGGCGCGCCGCGGGAAGCGGCGTCAGCGCGTCGATGTGAACGCCGAGGGTCGCGGCCAGGTGTTTCCGCAGCTCGGCTTCGGGATCGGCGGTGACTTCGGCGGCAGGGAATTGCCACATCCGCGAAAACAGCACCGCGTCATGCGCCCCGGGATCCTTCACCAGCGCCGTGCGGCGCTGGTCATCCAGCAGTACCACTGCCGCGATCTTCACGGTGACTGGTTCGCGCTTACGACGGGGCGCGGGAATTTTGTCCTGCAGTCCGCGCTTGCGCGCGCTGCAGAATCGCGCTACCGGACATACTTCGCAGCGCGGCGAGCGCGGGGTGCACACCGTTTCGCCGAGTTCCATTATCGCTTCGTTCCAGTCGCCAGGGGATTCAGGGGCGAGCAGGGTCTGGGCTTCCGCGCCCAGACGTTTCCAGGTGCGGGGCGCTCGCAGGTCGCCACGCACCGCGCCCAGGCGCGCGAGAACGCGCGCCACGTTGCCGTCGACCACCGCGTGCGGCGCGTCGTAGGCCATGCTCAGGACCGCTGCCGCCATGTAGCTGCCTACACCCGGAAGCGCGAGCGCTTCCGGATGGGTGCGAGGGAACTCTCCGCCGTGGCGCTCGACCACCTCGCGCGCGGCGCGGTGCAGGTTGCGGGCTCGGCTGTAATAGCCGAGCCCGGCCCAGTGGCGCAATACTTCGTGTTCGCGGGCGCTGGCCAGCGCCTGCGTTGTGGGGAACTTTTCGGTGAACCGCTGATAGTAGGGAATTACCGCGGAGATGCGAGTCTGCTGCAGCATCACTTCGGAAAGCCAAATCCGGTAGGAATTGCCGTCGCGTTTCGCGACGGTGGGGTTTGCGCCTTGCTTGCGTGCTGCAGGCAGCACCCGCCACGGCAGCGCGCGGCGGTGCGCGCGAAACCATTTTAGGAGCTCGCGGCGGAACGCAGCGAGCTCAGCCGCCGAGAGTCGAATCGACATGCCGCGAGCATAGGGAATTTACGGGGAGAGCGCAAACCTCTAAGTTTGCGCCGGAAAGCGCGAGTAAATCGCGGCGCCGGACGAATAAGTTGCGACACTTTTTTATGGTGATTCGCCACACGGCGGAGGGCCGTCGACTGAACCGCTGGAGTTTGTGGGTTCGGTTCTACGGTTCTACGATTTTACGGTTGACGGTTCCATGCCTTTCGGGTGTCCCACCCTTCCCTGGCTTGCCCGCTGCGGCGGGTTTTGGAAGGGTGGGTGTTTTGACTTTGTTCAGATGTTGATGGTGGGTGCCCCACACGTCGGGTCTACGTGTGGGGTTCTTGACCTATGGTTCTACGGTTTGACGCCGTTATCTATTTCGGGTGCCCCACTCTTTCCGTGCCCCACTCTTTCCGTCTGCCGCGCGCGCCGTTTTTGCGCGAAGGCAGGCGGAAAGGGTGGGCGTCTAATCAGCCTCAGCCCACAGCCAAAAACTCCCACAGTGCGCTCTGCGGCCCTCCGCTGTTCCCACCGACATCCATCCTTGTATCTCCGTGCGCTCAGTGCTAGCCTCGCCTAGCCGTGGACGGATTCGCGCACCGGAAGACGCAGCAGACTAGCCTCGAGCCCCAGCCAAACCGCTCAATTCTGAATAGCAACACCGCCAGTATACCCTCCCCCATGTTACTGATTCTAAAGGACGGAAAATCGCCGAATAGCGGCAACTTCACATTTTTTCTTTTCAGTGAATTTGACCAGCTTCCGACTCTTGGCGCGCCGCGGGGCCGGAACGTCATACGCCGAACAACCACTCTCGAACCCGAAGGATTCGCGCACCGGAAGACGCAACGGAATGGCATCGAGCCCCAGCCAAACCGCACAATTCCGAATAGCAGCACAGCCAGTATACCCTCCCCCATGTTGCTGATTCCAAAGGACAGAAAATCGCCGAATAGCGGCGCCTTCACATTTTTTCTTTTCAGCACGTTTCGGCATCTTCCTTTTGGAGCGCCGCGGGGCCGGAACACCATAAGCCGAACAGCCACTCTCAAACCCAAGGATTCGAACACCGGAAGAGAACCGTAGAACCGTGGAAATGAGGTGCGTATGCGCTACCGATTGTGCTTAGTCTTTTTAGCTTTGGTCTTGGGGTTCGCGAGTTCGGCGGCGCGGGCGCAGCAACCGGCGCCCGATGCTCGGCCGGCAGCGGCGCCAACGCCGGCGCCGACGATTCCGGATACGCCGGCGGGGCGGACGTTGAAGGCATGGTTGGATGCGTTTAACAATGGTGACAAAAGTTCGATCGAGGCTTACTGCCGGAAGTACGAGCCGAGCAAGTCGGTCGAGAGGGAGATGCAGTTCCGGAGCATGACCGGCGGATTTGAGTTGGTCGAAATCGTGAAGAGCGAACCGCTGCATGTGGAATTCGTGGTGAAGGAGCGAAATAGCGAGACGAAAGCCATTGGGAAGTTGGACGTGAAAGATGGCGATCCTGCGGAGGTGACCGAGTTTCCGCTGCGCGCGATTCCTCCCGGCACAGCGATAGCGGATTTGGATTTCAAGATCGACGCGGCGACTCGATCGCGGGTAATCGATAGCGCGATCTCGAATCTGAATGAGACTTACGTGTCTCCGGAAGACGCGAAGAAGATGGCCGATGCGCTGCGAGCGCGGCAAAAAAAGGGCGAATACGATTCGATCACCGACGGCGACGCTTTCGCCAAAATGCTCACCGATAATCTTCGAGAAGTTAGCCACGACAAGCATCTGCGCGTTGACTTCAGCCCGGCGCGCATGCCGGAAATGCCGTCGGGGCCGCCCGGTCCGGACGCTGTTGCGCAATATCATAAACAGATGGAGCGGATGAACTGCGGATTCGACCAGGTGGAGATACTGCCCGGAAACGTGGGCTACGTGAAGTTCGATATGTTCGCCGATCCCGACGTCTGCGGGCCCACCGCGGTGGCAGCGATGAACTTCCTCGCTAACGTGGATGCGATCATATTCGATTTGCGCGAAAACGGAGGCGGCGATCCGAAAATGGTCGCACTGGTGTCGAGTTATTTGTTTTCCGAGGCCACCCACCTGAACGATCTCTGGGAGCGGAAGACCGACAGTACCCATCAATATTGGACTTTGCCGTACGTGCCGGGAAAACGATTGGACGGCAAACCGGCTTACGTGTTGACGTCGGCGCAAACTTTTTCCGGCGCCGAGGAGTTCTGCTACAACCTCAAGAATTTGAAGCGTGCCACCATCGTTGGCGAGACCACTGGGGGCGGCGCTCATCCGGTTTCCGGCCACCGGATTGACGACCATTTTATGATTGGGGTGCCGTTTGCCAAGGCCGTCAATCCGATCTCGAAAACTAACTGGGAAGGAACCGGAGTGGAGCCCGACGTGAAGGTTGCGGCCGGCGAAGCGCTGGCGACCGCTCAGAAGCTCGCGGCGGAAAAACCGGCCGCGAAATAAGCGGATCGGCGGCACGAACCTGGGACACATGCAACCGTTCGCAGGCGGTAAGCCAGCCGCTATTGCTAAGAAGGACCCAAGGCCTGCTCCAATCGCGTAAATCGGCGAATTCTATGCCAATCTCTTTTGCGTGCTGTACACATAAGATGAAGGAAAGGCGCCAGTGGCTATCCATCACCCCCAGCGTGAGACCGCTCCAATTACCGAAATCGATGTGCTCTGGATAACCGCAGGACTTGGCTGCGATGGCGATACCATTGCCATGACCGCCGCCACCCAGCCCAGTCTTGAGGACATTCTTGACGGTGGGCTGCCCTGGATTCCCAAAGTCAATTTCCACAATCCATTTCTTGCGTACCAAAATGGCGAAGAGTTCTTGAAGCCATTCCACCAGGCGGCGGAGGGCAAGCTTTCGCCGTTCATCCTGGTGGTTGAAGGATCGATCCCCAACGAAAAAAACAAGGAGGAAGGATACTGGGCGGGATTCGGTACAGATCAGAACACCGGCCAGCCCATCCTCACTTGCGATTGGATCGACCGTTTGGCGCCTAAGGCTTGGGCCGTGGTGGCCGCGGGGACCTGTGCCACATACGGCGGAATTCATGCAATGGCCGGAAATCCCACTGGTGCCATGGGCCTGGCCGACTATCTCGGTTGGGACTGGAAATCCACGGCCGACATTCCGATCGTATGCGTTCCTGGGTGTCCGATTCAGCCGGACAATTTCATGGACACGCTGCTTTACCTGTTGCACATGGCTAGCGGGAAAGCTCCGATGATCCCGCTCGATGAGTGTCTTCGTCCTAAGTGGTTGTTTGGGGCGACGGTACATGAGGGATGTGACCGGGGCGGTTACTACGAGCAGGCCGAATTTGCGGCAGGATACGGGGACATCCAGTGCATCGTGAAGCTAGGGTGCTGGGGGCCGGTGGTCCAATGCAACGTTGGGAAACGCGGATGGATGGGAGGGATTGGCGGGTGCCCCAACGTCGGAGGGATTTGCATCGGCTGCACCATGCCCGGCTTTCCGGACAAATTTATGCCGTTCATGAACCAGCCACCCGGTTCACTGCTTTCCGCGAGCGCGGTGGCCACGTATGGGAGAGCCATTCACGCGCTGCGCCGATTCACGCAAGCATCGCTCAATAAGGAACCGAGTTGGAGACACAAACGAGCGGGTGAGGCGAGTAGGTAGTTTGATATTGAGCGCTATCCAACAGGGTTCTTAGCCAAGCCACGACCAATGGGGAAAGATCCAAAACAAATCGGCCAGCCACCAGAGCCTCCCTCCCAGTCGCAATCGAATCCGTCTAAACTCGACTTGGCGGCTGCGGAAGCGACGCTGCAAATGTTGGCGGAGGTGTTCGCTCAGAACGGGGCTCTGAATGCAGAGCTCGTTGCAACTGAGTCCGAATCCTCGGTTTCGTTCAGCGATGAAGACAGATATCGGACGCTGGTCGACCAACTCCCCGCGGTTGTTTTCATGGCTTCTCTGGAAAAAGGCATAGGCAACGCCTACGTCAGTCCGCAGATCGAGGCGGCCCTGGGTTTCTCGCAAAACGAATGGCTTCAAGATCCCATCCGCTGGTACGAGCACATTCATCCCGACGATAAGGCGAGATGGAGCATCGAAGCCGCGGAAATGTTCATTTCCGGCGTCACTCTGAAATCTGCGTACCGGGTGATCGCGCGTGATGGCCGGGCGGTGTGGTTCCAGTGCGAAGCCAGACTGATTCGCCGGGAGGATGGCCGGCCGTGGGCGGTGCACGGGGTCGGTTTTGATATCACCGAACTGAAAGAGAGTGAAGCGGCCTTATCCGAGAAGCATAAACAGCTGCAGCTACTCATCGACATCGCAACCAAAGCCAACCAGGCGACCAGTATTGAGGAAGCGATGCAATTCGCGGTAGACCGCGTGTGCGAGTTTACCGGCTGGCCATTGGGCCACGTATGTTTGACATCGGTTGACCGCAAGGAATTGCTTTCTTCCAATATCTGGAGCTCGGCTCCTGAGGGCCCCTTCGCATCGTTGCGCGAGACTTCCGAAAGGAGCGGGCTCTGCGTCGCACCGGAAATTACCGGGGACGTGTTTGCCAGCGCGCGGCCGGCGTGGATCCGAGATGTGACTAACGATCCGAGTTTCTCTGGCCACTCCGCGGAACACGCAGGGGTCAAGTCCGCGTGTGTTTTTCCAATCGTCAGTGGAAGCGGGGTGGTGGCGGTCCTGGAGTTTTTCTCGGATGTTTGCGCCGAGCCCGATGACGTGGTGGTGGAGCTGATGGCGCATGTGGGAACCCAGCTCGGACAAATTGTGGAGCGAGTGCGGGCGCAAAAGAAACTGTCGCATGACGCGTTCCACGATGCGCTCACCGGGCTCCCCAACCGCACCCTGTTCCTGGATCGCCTGGACCGGGCGATCGCACGGTCCAAAAGGAATGAGGACTACCATTTCGCGGTGCTGTTGATCGACATCGATCGTTTCAAGATCGTGAACGACAGCCTGGGGCACGCGGGAGGAGATGAACTGATCGTGGGGGTGGCGAAGCGGATTTTGCGCGCGCTGCGAATTGACGATGGGTCTCAGGCGGCGCCGCGTCCGGAATGGAAGACCAAAGACGATACCCTGGCCCGGCTGGGGGGCGACGAGTTCACCGTGCTGCTGGACGACATTCAGGATCCCAGCGACGGTACGCGCGTCGCGGAACGCATCCAGGATTCGCTGATGGAGCCGTTCGTGATCGGCGGCCAGGAGCTTTTCATCACCGCCAGCATTGGCATCGCCGCCAATTCCGCGCACACCGTCGCCGCGGACGTGGTGCGCGACGCGGATACCGCGATGTATCGCGCCAAACTGCACGGCAAGGCTTGCTGCGAAATATTCGACCAAGCCATGCACGAACATTCGGTGAATCGCCTCAAGCTGGAGACCGACCTGCGCAAGGCTCTGGAGCGGGATGAGTTTCGCGTGCACTACCAGCCCATCGTTGCGCTGCAGACTGGGAAAATTTCAGGCTTTGAAGCCCTGGTGCGCTGGCAGGCGCCGGACCGGGGATTCATTTCGCCGGCGGAGTTCATCGGGGTGGCCGAAGAAATGGGTCTGATCGTGCCGATCGGCTTGTGGGTGCTGCGGACCGCGTGTGAACAAGCGCGCCAGTGGCACCGCGAAAATCCGCAGGAAGTTCTACTGACGATGAGCGTAAACATTTCGGCGCGGCAATTCGTGCATGACGACCTGGTGAAGCAGGTGGCCGAAATATTGCGGGAGACCAAGGTGGAGCCGGCGGCCATCAAGCTGGAAATTACCGAGAGCGTGACCATGGGCGACGCCGCCAGAACGATCCGGGTGGTGAACGAACTCAAGAAGCTGGGGCTGCGGTTCAGCATCGACGATTTTGGAACCGGGTATTCATCGCTCAGCTATTTGCGGCGTTTCCCGATGGACACGCTGAAGATCGATCGCTCGTTTGTCAGCAACCTGGACACCAATCCGGAAAAGCGGGAAATCGTGCGCACCATCGTGGGCTTGGCGCGAAATCTAGGGTTGGACGTTGTGGCCGAAGGAACGGAGACGCTGGCCGAGGTAAATTTCCTGAAGACCCTGGACTGCGAGTACGCCCAAGGCTATTACTTCTCCCGTCCGGTGGACGCCGAGAAAGCGACCGCGCTGGTGAATGAGAAACGAGTTTTCGATCTCCTGCCCGTGGATGCCGGCTAGAAAGCCCATGCGGAACCGAAGCAGGATCGCCCACGCGCCGCGTGGCGGTTACAGGGAATCGATGAAAATGAAATAGGAGGAGGACCACAGGGCGCTGGGGATGGTGTTTTGGGCGCGGTGGGTGAGGATGATTTTGAAGACGGAGTTGTCGGCGGCCATGTCGTCCAGGAAGGCTTTGCTGGTGGCGGAATCGCTGGGCGCGATGGTGGCTAGTTCGCGCAGGACGGTGTAGATGATTTCGCGGGAGGGGGGCATCTCGGTGGCGTGGCGGTCGGTGTGGAACTGCATCACCGCGTCGATGCCGTAGAAGTGCCAGGCGATGGAAGCGGCCAGGGATACGGCGCTCTCGAAGCGCTCGGCGCGGGCCGCTACCGCC
>Ga0182018_10005102_pt1 | contig 10703 bp, 9 predicted proteins | sample 812P2MmetaG_FD_120490 | JGI IMG/M metagenome (GOLD analysis project Ga0182018, IMG submission 120490) | Permafrost microbial communities from Stordalen Mire, Sweden - 812P2M metaG | ecosystem: Environmental > Terrestrial > Soil > Wetlands > Permafrost | place: Sweden: Stordalen | collected... | reverse complement strand
TTCGGCACCATTCGCCAGCACGACACCGGAGCCCGCCGGTCCTGGACGGCCCGCCTCCTGACCCTCCTGGCGATCATGGGGCCCGGCCTCGTGGTGATGGTGGGCGACAACGACGCCGGGGGCGTCGCCACCTACGCGCAGGCGGGGCAGAACTTCGGGCTCACCCTGCTCTGGACACTCCCGCTCTTGATCCCGGTCCTCATCGTCAATCAGGAGATGGTAGTCCGCCTCGGCGCGGTCACCGGCGTCGGTCACGCCCGGCTGATCAACGAGCGCTTCGGCCGGTTCTGGGGAATGTTCTCGGTCGGCGACCTCTTCATCCTCAATTTCCTGACCATCGCCACCGAGTTCATCGGGGTCAGCCTCGCCCTGGCCTACTTCGGGGTGAGCGAGTACATCTCGGTCCCGATCGCCGGCTTCGCGCTGATCGCCATGACGGCGTCGGGCAGCTTCCGTCGCTGGGAACGCTTCATGTTCCTCTTCATCGTGGTCAATTTCCTCGTCATCCCCCTGGCCGTCTTCAGTCACCCCCACGCCGGTGCGTTCTTCCACGGTTTCGTCGTCCCCGGGGTGAAGGGCGGCTTCAATTCGACGTCGGTCCTGTTGATCATCGCCATCGTGGGGACCACGGTGGCTCCGTGGCAGCTCTTCTTCCAGCAGTCGAACATCGTCGACAAGCGGATCACGCCACGGTGGATCAACTACGAGCGGGTGGACACGGTGCTCGGCTCGTTGGTGACGGTGTTCGCCGCCTCCCTCCTCGTGGCTGTCACGGCGGCGGCGTTCTCCCACACGGCGCTGGCCGGTAAGTTCACCGACGCCGGCGGGGTGGCTCGGGGGTTGAACCACTTCATCGGACACGCGACGGGGGCCATCTTCGCCATCGTGCTGCTCAATGCGTCGATCATCGGTGCCGCGGCCGTCACGCTCGCCACCTCCTACGCCTTCGGCGACGTGTTCGGCGCCCGGCACTCCCTCCATCGCCACTGGCGGGAGGCGAAGTTCTTCTACGGCGCCTTCACGGGGATGGTGGTGCTGGCGGCCACCATCGTCCTCATCCCGGGAGCCCCGCTCGGCCTGATCACGACGGGGGTCCAGGCTCTGGCCGGTGTGCTCCTGCCCAGCGCCACCATCTTCCTGCTGCTCTTGTGCAATGACAAAGCGGTGCTCGGCCCCTGGGTGAACCGGCCGTGGCTCAACGCCGTGGCGATCGTGATCGTGTCGATCCTCCTCATGATGTCCTTCGTGTTGATGGCCACGACCCTATTCACCAAAATCAACGTGAACGACCTGGCCGTCGCGCTGGGCGCGGCGCTGGTCGTCGCGTACGTGGTGGCCGGCGGGCTCTACTTGGTCAGTCGGACGAGGCGTGCCGGCGACATACGGGCGCCGTCCAAGGAGTTCCGGGCCAACTGGCGCATGCCGCCGCTGAACCTGCTCGAGCGGCCGAAATGGTCGAAGGGACGCCTGACCGCCATGTACTCGTTGCGGGTCTACCTGGTGGTGGCCGTCGTGCTCCTGCTGGTCAAGGCGATCCAGCTGGGGGTCCACAAATAGCCTCCCCACCACTGGAAAACACGCGTGCTCCGGGTGGACTAGCATGTCAGCCGGGGGCGGAAACGCCCCGCTGATTCTCGGTCCCAGAGGAGGAACTGATTCGATGACGACCCTCACCACGGAGAAGCCCGAGCGCCTCGCCGTCCTGGATGCTGACTCCCACCTCACCGACGTCGACGACGTGTGGACCAAGCGGGCTCCCGCCAAGTACAAGGACAGCATCCTTCACGTCGAAGTGATCGACGGGCAGCGCATGTGGGTCGTCGATGGCAACGCAGTCGGGAAGGCCGGAGGTGGCAGCACCATCGACAAGGCCGGCGCCAAGCACCCCTTCCTCGACTCGATGGTCGAGTGGGACTTCGAGAAGGCCCATGTGGCGGCCTGGGACATCGATGCCCGCCTCGAGATCCTCGACGCGCAGGGGATACAGCACCAGGTTCTCTACCCCAACGCGCTCGGCCTCGGTGGTCAGGCCCTCGTCGATGTGAAGGATCAGGCGCTGCGCAACTTGTGCATCGAGATCTTCAACGACTCGCGCGCCGAGATCCAGAGCCGCACGAACAACCGCCTCCTGCCCATGCCGATCCTCCCGGCCTGGGACGTGGACCAGTGCGTGCGCGAGGCCCAGCGGGTCGCTGCCATGGGCCTGCGTGGCGTGAACATGACGTCGGACCCCCAGGACCTCGGCGCACCGGACCTGGCCAACCGGGCCTGGGACCCGCTGTGGGAGGTCTGCGCCGACCTCGAGCTTCCCGTCCACTTCCACATCGGGTCGAGCCTCACCGCGATGAACTTCTTCGGGCAGTACTTCTGGCCATCCCAGAGCGAGTACGTGAAGCCCGCCATCGGCGGCGCCATGCTGTTCATCGGCAATGCCCGCGTCGTGATCAACACCATCTTCTCGGGTCTCTTCGACCGCCACCCCAAGCTCAAGATGGTGTCGGTGGAGAGCGGCATCGGGTGGGTGCCCTTCATCCTCGAGACGATGGACTGGGAACTGCCCGAGAACGCTCCGGTCCAGGCGGCCGAGCTCTCGCGTGCGCCATCGGAGTACTTCAAGACGAACTGGTACGCCACCATGTGGTTCGAGACCGGCCGGGGCCACCTGCAGGAGCTGGTCGACAAGGTCGGCGAGGACAACATCATGTTCGAGACCGACTTCCCCCACCCCACCAGCCTCTGGCCCAAGCCGCTCGAGCACGTGCACGACACCCTCGCCACGCTGCGGCCGGAGTCCCGCATGAAGATCCTGGTCGAGAACGGGCGCAAGCTCTACCGCCTGGGCTGAGCGAAGACAACCGGACGCAGCCCCCGCCGGGACGCGAGGCGTGGGCCCCCATCCGGGAGACGACGAACTCCGCCGGCGTGCCCTGGACGTCCTCGTCCGCAACCACCGCGACGGCTACACGGTGCCGGCCCTCGGCCTGTACCCGTACCAGTGGTGCTGGGACTCCGGGCCGATCGCGCTGGGCTGGGCCGCGGCGGGCCGTTGGGACGACGCCTGGGGCGAGTTGGCGCGGTTGTTCTCGGCCCAGTGGGAGTCGGGCATGGTGCCCCACATCGTGTTCTGGCACGAGGACGACGGCTATTTCCCCGGGCCCGACGTCTGGGCGACCGGCCACACCCCGCCGACCACCGGGCTGACCCAACCGCCACTGCCGGTGAGCGCCGCGGCGCGCCTGTTCACCGGCGATCCCGACCGCGCCCGCGCGTCGGCGGCCTTCCGGTCCCTGTGGCCGGGCCTCGTGGCCTGGCTGTCGTGGATCGAGCGGGCGCGGCGCGGCCCTCATGGCGCCGTCGTCATCGTGCACCCCTGGGAGTCGGGGATGGACAACTCGCCGTCGTGGGACGAGCCCCTGGCGCCGGTCCCCGCGGTCACCCATAAGCGAATCGAGCGGCGCGACGTGGCGACGGTCTCGGCCCGCCAACGGCCCTCGCAGCATGAGTACCGGCAGTACCTCGGGATTGTGGACGCGCTGCGTGCCGCGCGCTGGGACACCGAGCGCCAACCGGCGGACAGCCCGTTCGCGGTCGAGGATCCCGCCTTCACGGCCATCACGGCCCGAGCCGGCGCCGACTTGGCATCGGTGGCGGACGCGGCGGGACTCGACGGCCAAGAACCGGCGCGCCTGGCCGCCGCGGCGCACGCCGGGCTGGAGGCCTTGTGGGACGAGGAGTTGGGGTGGTACCGGCCCTACGACACACGCGCCCGACGGCCAGTGGGCCCCGTCACCTCCACCGGCATGGTGGCGTTGTGGGCCGGGGTGGGCCCCGCCCGGCTTTCCCGGATGCTGGCGCGCCTCGACGTGTGGGCCGAATCCCTCCCGTGCCCGCTTGCGACCTCGGACCCGGGCGATCCCTCGTTCGATCCGATCCGCTACTGGCGGGGCCCGGCGTGGGTGCTGGTGAACTGGCTGGTCGCCGACGGCCTGGCGGGCGCGGGGCTGGCCGACCGGGCCTCGACCCTTCGCGCCGCCACCCGCGCGCTCGTCGAGCAGGGATTCTCGGAGTACTACGACCCCCGCAGTGGCGCGGGCATAGGAGGGCAGGGGTTCTCGTGGAGCGCGGCACTGACCCTCGCCTGGCTCACCGAGGAGCGCCCGTGATCGCGACGGGTCGTTTGCTACCGTTCTGACTCAGGACGAGAGACGGAGGATCCGATGGATGCTTCGGGACGATCGGCATTCCTGCCACGTTTGATCGGGGTTGGCGTGCGCGCCGGCGCTTTCGGCGCGCTGACCCTCGTTGCGCTGGGAACCGGAGCCGGTGCGAGCAGTCCCAGTGGTTGGGTGGTGAAGGTGAGCGGTGCCCTGAGCGGCACGTTGCGCGCGATCCCCTCCGACTGCGGGGGCACCGACGCCAAAGGGGGACAGGTCGAGTTCATCGGTCACCTCAAGGGCTACAAATCCGACGCGTGGACGATCACGTTCCTCGACCCCCACAGTGGGAAGTGGACCGGGCACAGCGTGGGCGTCTCGTCGTTCGTGCTCCAGCCCAGCGGGCTGGCGGCCTGGGTCGCCTCCAGTGGCTCGTTCACCACCAAGGGCACCGACGGCAGCGCCAATCTCGAACTCGTTCCCGAGTCGATAACCCCCAAGGCGCACGGAAAGGTGCACGTCTCGGCCACCTGGAGTTGCCCGCCCGCCCCTTGATCGTGGGGTCAGGCGACCCGGAGGGAGGGCCATTCGACGCGGAGCGCGCCGCCGTCGGGCAGGGTCCGCCACAAGGAGTCGAAGGTGCTCAGGGCCTCGCCGGCCGGAGTGGGCAGCCCGTCACGCCAGAAATGGACATGCGCGCCGACGATCTGTTCGGCCCGGGCCAGATCCTGGCGGTGCGCCGCGATGACGGCGCGGCCCGGATGCGTCCTCTTGCGACCGGTGCTGCGGAACGTGGCCCCCGCGGAGACACAACCCCAGAACCCGTGCTCGATCCCCAGCGTCGCCTCGACCACGAGCTGGGTGAGGTCGTGCGGAAGGTCGCCGCGCCCGAGGGCCATGGTCGTCCCGGGGACCCGGACGTTCTTGGGGCGCGTCGCGTCCCACGTACTGGCGCGCTGCTCTATGAGTTTGCGGAACGTGACCTGCACGGCGAAAAGCATACCGAGCCACCGCGGGTGGGCTTAGCGACCCATGCCGGCGAGATCGTCGCCCTCCAGCCAGGCGTCCGGTCCCGGGCCCAAGAGGCGCGTGGCCGGTGTCGCCAGGAGCGCACCGCCCCGCACGGCCTTGCCCGCGCCCCCGGGTAGGCGTAGCGGCACGATGGCCAGTCGCTGGCCGCGACAGCGCACCACGCGGCGCGCCATGTCGACCAACCCGATCGTCTCGGGCCCCGCGATCTCGACGATGTCCGGGTACGCCGGCGCGACCGCGGTCTCGACGAGGAACTCTCCCACGGCCCGGGCGGCGATCGGCTGGATGCGCATCGACGGCATGAACCCGATCGGCCCGACCTTGGCGCGACCGAGGATCTGCGCCGCGAACTCGTGGAACTGCGTCGCCCGGACGATCGTCGCCGGCAACGCTCCCACGCGCACCGCACTCTCCTGCGCCAGCTTGGCCCGGTAGTAGCCCAAGGGGACGCGATCGATGCCCACGATGGAGAGCGACACGAGGCGCGCCACCTGCTGCGCCGCCCCGACCCGGTGCAGATTGGCCGCCACCGCGGTGAAGAAGGCGGTGGCCCTGGCCCGCGTCGGCGTGGCCACGTTGGTCGTGTCGATCACCACCTCGACCCCCTCCAACGCCTGCGCCAACCCCTCCCCCGTTTGCACGTCCACCCCGGTCCGCCGGCTGAGCACCACCACTTCGTGTCCGTGGCGTCTGGCGGCACCGACGACATGCCTCCCCACGGTGCCCGTGCCTCCCGCGATCGCCATGCGCACTGCCACATCTTGGCGCGGTGCGCAGTCGCCCGTCCGCTCCCGGCAAGGGCATGGTAGACAGGCGTGATGGGAAGTCGTGGCCGGAGGTTGGGGGCCGCCGCAGCGGTCGTCGCGTGCGCACTTGCCTTCGCCATCTCACTGGCGCTGTTCACCGGAGGGGGCGGGAAGGTCGCCGGCGGTCGCCGGGGCCCGTACCGGGCGGCGAACCGGCAGGTACTGACCGCGCTGATCGCGAAAGCAGTCAGCACCACGGAGGCCTCGGGCAGCTATGACATGACCTTCTCCAACGTCACAACGCCGCCCACCTCGTGTGGGGGCAACGGTGGTGTCGCGACCAACGGCACCGGTGCCACGCCGGACACCGACCCGATCTCATGTGGCGGCGGGCTGCCCAGCATCGACGGGCACGGCACGGTGGACACCGACCCGTACGCCATGGTCGTGATCTCCCAGGACAGCGGCCTCGGCACCATCAGCCTGTACGACAACGGAACGGACATATGGGAGTTCGGTGGAGGCAACTACGGCCTGGGTCCCGGACCGGACAGTCCGGGCGCGCCGCTCTCGGGCTACGCCGGCTCGGTCGAAGGAACGGTGGGACAGGAGGCCGGCGCGCTCGACATGCAGGGCCTCGCCAGCGCGGGCGGCTACCTCGACATCGAATCCCAGGAGATCAAGGGGGTGACACCGGCGGGCACGGGCACCGTCGACGGCGTCCCGGTGACCATCTACAAGCTGTACGTCACCGGCATACAGGATCCCGACTTGAGCGGTCTGACCAGCCAGGAGGTGGCGACGATCCAAGCCGCGGACGCCGTCCTGCGCCAGACCGGATTCGCGGGCAAGGCGATCTGGATCTCCGTCGATGCCGACGGTTTCATCCGAGAGACGCGCACCGAGTACTCGCTCTCGGACGGCTCCACAATGACCGGGGACAGCACCTACTCCAATTTCGGGTGCGCCGGCACCGTGTTGATGCCCGGGCAACAGGGAAACACCGCGCCGCCGCCCGGATGCGTCAGCCCCGACACCGCGGGCACTGCCGCGACGCCGACGACCTCGACAACCACCTCGACGTCGACGAGCGGTCCCACCTCCACGACCTCCACCACCACGTCTTCGATCCCCAGCTCCACGACCTCCACGACCTCAGCCTCTGTCTCCGGCGCAACGACCACAGTCCCCGGCTCTGGAACCTCTACCGGTCAGACCATCACGGTGACCACGGGCACGGGTTGAGGCCCCCACCGACGGCACCGGCCGTCGGGCTCACCAATCTGGGTTGACGATCACCGCTGCTCCGTTGACGCGGTCACCGGACAGGTCCTCGAAGGCCTGATCCGCCCGATCGAACGGGTACGGCGTGGTCGAGACCTTGATCCCGATCCGGGCCGCCGTCTCGAGGAACTCCGTCCCGTCGTGGCGGGTGTTGGCCGTCACGCTGCACAGCATCCGCTCCTCGAAGAGGTGGCGGTCGTAGTTGAGCGGTGGGATGTCGCTCAGGTAGATCCCGGCGATCGCCAGGGTCCCGCCCCGGTCGAGTGCAGCGAGCGCCGGGGGCACGAGCGAGCCGACGGGGGCGAACAAGATGGCGGCGTCCAGCGGCTCGGGTGGCATGTCGGCTGCGTCCCCCGCGCTCGCCGCGCCGAGCTCGAGCGCGAGCTGGCGTGCCTCGGCGGAGCGCGTCATCACGTGGACCCGCGCCCCCTCAGCCATGGCGATCTGCGCGGCAAGGTGGGCCGAACCGCCGAACCCGTAGATGCCGAGGCGTCCCCCCTCCGGGAGGCGGGAGCGCCGCAGGGCGCGGTAGCCGATGATGCCGGCACACAAGAGCGGCGCGGCATCCTGGTCGCTGAACGAGTCGGGTAAGGGATAGGCGTAGGCCTGGTGGACGGTGACGTACTCGGCGTAGCCACCGTCGAGATCCCAACCCGTAAAGCGCGGATCGATGCAGAGGTTCTCACGCCCCGTTGTGCAAAAGACGCAGATGCCACAGGTGTGCGCCAGCCAGGGAATCCCCACGCGGTCTCCCACGGCGAAGCGCGCGCTGTGTGGTCCGACCCGGTCCACTATGCCGACAACCTCGTGACCCGGAATAACGAGGCGGCGCTTCGGGGACAGGTCGCCTTCGGCGAGGTGCAGGTCGGTCCGGCAGACACCGCACACACGCACATGGACTCGTACCTGCGCCGGGCCCGGTTCGGGCACCGCCCGTTCCACGGGCACCAACGGATGGGTGGCTACTGGTCCCGGGTTGTCGACAGCCCACGCCTTCATCGTGGCGTCCGACTGTATCTGGCGCCTCCGCCGGCGGCGCGGGCGCGTCGTCCGTCAGGGTGTGACAGTGAGGTGCGCCGGCCCAAGGGCCCCGTGCACGATGCGCGTCGTGGGCGACACGAGCGGTGGCGGCGCACCGGGTGGGTTCCCGACCGGTCCGAGGTCGACCGTCTCGGGCACCACGCGCGCGGGACCGCAATGCGAGAGGACGTCGGGGACGGTCGCCCCGATCGTGATCGTCATGGACGTCGCCGAGCCGCCGCTGGCGATCCCCGCCACTGTGCCACACGGCGGCACGGTGGCCACGACCTGCAGCACAGCGCTGGTGGCGCCGCCCACCGGGCTCCACGGGATGGAGATCTCCTCGCTCGCATTGGCAAGCGAGGCTGGGTGCACCGTCTCGCAGACCGACGTACGAGCTGTGTAGGTGAGCGCGGGCGCGCCGTCACCGGCTCCGATCACGACCGCGATATAGCCGTCGGAGGGAAGTTGGGGCATCTTGGCGAGCGGCGCCGTTTCGTTCGGGCAGCCGTAGGTGGCGGTGTGCCGCGCGAACCCGACCCAGGCAAAGAGCCGCTCCACGCGGGCCACACCGCGGACACGCAGAGCGATGCTGACGAGTCCGTAGCCGAGAGATCCTGCCTGCGCGCCCTCGACGGCGGGGTTGGCCCAGATCTTGGCCGCCGCAGCGGACCGGGAGACCTTGGGTCGCTGCCCCGGGGCGGCCGGCGCCACCAGGAAGGCACCCCCGTCGAGCTCCACCGGTGCGAGGAACTCACCGGCGGCACTGACGTCCGCGCTGGCGGGCGACGCTGCCGTTGTGCGCGAGGTGGCCCTCGCATCCGGGCTGGCGACAAGCGCAGCCATCATGAGCACGGGCACAATCCAGAACACGAGGGTGGTGCGCACCCCCATCACGTTACGATGCATCGCTCTCTTTGACGCCCGGCGCGCCCGATTGGTTCGATGCCGGCGGCCGGATCAGTTCAGCGCAGCATCCTTCAAGGCGCCTTGTGGCAAGGTGCCTTCTGGCAAGGCGGCGTCTGCGGGCGCCGGTGCCGTACCGGCATCGTCGAGGGCACTGCGTTTGTCGCGCAGGCGGACGGCCACCTCGGCCCGCTCGTCACGGAAGGCCTGGATGCGGGCCAAGGTCTCGTCGAGGCGGGCGAGGAGCTGATCGTTGGCCACGATCCCCTCATTTAGCAGCGCCCGCCGACGTGAAGGCGTGTGGTGACCTGCCTTGAGCTCGGAGCCGACGCGATCGAGGACGTCGACGTCCTCGGTGCCCAGCACGGTCCTGACCTCGGCTAAGGAGAAGCCCAGGAGCTCTTGCAGGTTGCGGATCCGGTTGACCCTCGCCACGTCGGCCGGCGAGTACAGACGCTCCCCGCTGGTGCGGTAGCTACTCGGTTGGAGCAACTCGAGCTCCTCCCAGTAGCGCAGGGTCCGGGTGGTGACGCCAGTGAGTTTCGCCACCTCTCCGATGCGCCACAGGACCGGCGTGCCCTCCGTCGTCATCGTCTTGGTCGTCATCCCCCCATCCCCTCCGAACTCACCCCGGCCCCCGCAGGCGTGGGCTCCTTCGCAGGCTCCTTCCCCAACTCCTGCGCTGTGGCGAACTTCCCGTTGGCCGGCTCGAGGCTGGGGGTGATGCCGAACAACGGCGTCGTGGCGGGCGACCGCCCGCTGCGCGTCCACGAGGTGACCGCGGCGAGGAGGCTGGCCACAATGGCGAAGTCGAACGCGGCGTGCAGCCCCGACTTGAAGGGCGCCGCGATCAGCGAGGGGAAGAAGCTGCGCCCGGTCAGGGTCACCTGCTGGGCGTGGGTGAGATGGGCCAGGGCCCCCGGGCCGAGCAGTTCCTTCACCGGGTTGTAGCCGAGCAGGGCGGCGAAGAGGGTGGAGACGGGTGGCAGGCTCGCCACCCGGTGGGCGGACGCCGAGGGAACGCCGTGCGCGATCAGGCCGTGGTAGAGGCTCTGCGGAAGCGACGACGACAGGCCCACGATGATGAGCGAGAAGAAGATGCCAATGGAGAGCACCTGGGCCGAGTTGACGAAGGTGGTGCTCATCCCCGCACCGACCCCGCGGTACTCGGCCGGCAGGCTGTTCATCACCCCGGCCCGGTTCGGCGACCCGAACGAGGCCATGGTCAGCCCCATGCCGAACAGCAGGATGGCGAAGACCGGGTAGGGGAAGTCCACGGGGAGAAGTTCCATGAGGATGAACGCGACCGCGGTGCCGATCATCCCCCCGACGGCGAAGGGACGAGCACCGAAGCGATCCGAGAGGATGCCCGCGATCGGCCCGGCGATGAGGAACCCGGCGGTGAGCGGGAGCATGGCGATGCCGGCCCACAGCGGTGTACGGCTGAACGAGTATCCGTGCAGCGGGAGCCAGATGCCCTGCAACCAGATGATCAGCATGAACATCAGGCCACCCCGGCTCAGGGCGGCCAGCAGCCCCCCGAACACGCCTGCGGTGAAGG
>Ga0182018_10005101_pt1 | contig 10704 bp, 8 predicted proteins | sample 812P2MmetaG_FD_120490 | JGI IMG/M metagenome (GOLD analysis project Ga0182018, IMG submission 120490) | Permafrost microbial communities from Stordalen Mire, Sweden - 812P2M metaG | ecosystem: Environmental > Terrestrial > Soil > Wetlands > Permafrost | place: Sweden: Stordalen | collected... | reverse complement strand
TGCGTTCCGGGCGGCGCGGCTCACGCCTTCCTTAATGTATCGGATCATCCTTCGCGGCAGATGGTTATGATTCTGCCGGGGATAGATGCAGAACGCTTTTTCCTCGGGTTGGCTGAAGTTCTGGCATCGCCACACCCTGATAGGGCTGCCCTCGATGCTTTTGGCATGCCCTGGGGAGTGGAGTTCCTGGGTCCACCGCTCACCCCCTAGACGCAAACTCCCGATATGGTATCCAGGTCAGGATCGTCGACGCGGTCCTGACTGGTGCTCCGTAACAGGTGGGGTGCCCCCAGGCTTTGGCCGGTGATGGAACGGGTCAGCGGCATCGTGCTAAAGTCCATGGGTATCCACGACATGCAATTTGCGACACCTAAACTTGGGGTCGAGGCCGCTCTCACGGTCAGGATAGAAGCGGATTCGCTTCCCCGGGGCAATGCCCCGCCGGTACTCCTAGCCATGTGCAGAATAGCGACCTGACGAGGTTGGGCCCATGCAGCGAGACTTCTTGATGGCGTTCGTCCGACCCGGAAGTCCGAACCAGGAGTGGCAATGCGATCTAGACCTAGGCCTGAATCCTTCCAACACTACAAAGGCATTTTGGGAGCGCTGCTCTTAATCATCTTTCTGTCTGGATGCAAAGCCAAAGAGGCGGCTCCGGAACCGGGGCCTCCTGAGGTCGAGGTCACGGAAGTTGTCCAGCGGAATGTTCCTGTCTATATGGACTGGGTGGCGCAGCTAAACGGACGCTACAACGCCCAGATCACGCCTAGAGTTCAGGGCTACTTGCTCACGCAGAACTACCGCGATGGCTTTTTTGTAAAAAAAGGACAACTTCTCTACGAAATAGATCCGCACGCTTTCGAGGTGACTGCTGAGCAAGCCAAAGCCCAGGTGGCCGTGGCGGTGGCGAATCTGTCGAACGCCGACACCAATGTTGCGCGCGACAAGCCGCTCGCTGCACAAAGCGCTATTCCGCAAAAGCAACTGGATACCGATATTGCGACCCAGGCGGCGAACCAGGCCCAACTGGACGCAGCCAAAGCACAACTGGCACAGGCAGAGTTGAATCTGTCGTGGACCAAGGTTTACTCACCAATCAATGGAATCGCGGGGTTATCGACCGCCCAGATCGGCAACCTTGTGGGAACAAGCACCACCATGACCACGGTCTCCCAGGTTGACCCCGTCTGGGCGTACTTCAATATCAGCGAGAGTCAATATTTCACGCGGGCGGATACGATTTACCAGTTGATCAGTGGACAACGAGTGGCCAGTCCAATCATAGAGTTTATCCAGGCAGACGGCACAGTGTACCCGCACAAGGGCCGAATAATCCTGGTGAATCGAGAAATTACAAGCCAGACGGGAACCATACAGCTTGCCGCCGAGTTTCCGAATGCGGACGCAGTCCTTCGCCCTGGCGGGTTCGGGCGCGTACGATTTCAGACCAGCATGAACGAAGGCGCGATGTTGGTGCCGCAAGCAGCCGTCATCGAGGTGCAATCGATGTACCAGATTGCGGTGGTCGGTGCGGACAATAAGGCCACCTTCCACGTAGTAGAAGTTGGCGATCGAGTCGGAACCGACTGGATCATTACCAAAGGATTGAAGCCGGGCGAAAAGGTCATCGTCCAGGGCTTCATGAAGGTCAGAGAAGGCACACCAGTCCGTGCCAAGCCGTTCGTTGCCGCGGGGCCTGACTGACCATGTCAAAGTTCTTCATCAACCGGCCGATCGTGGCCATCGTTATCTCGATCCTAATGGTCATTGCGGGGGTTGTGGCCCTGCTTCGTCTTTCCACGGCGCAATTTCCCGAAATCTCTGATCCGCAGATTCAAGTCGTTGCCAGCTATACCGGCGCCGATGCAATCACTGTCGCTCAGTCAGTGGCCACCCCCATTGAACAACAAATGGCGGGTGTGGATGGGATGAACTACATGTCCTCGCAGAATGCCAGCAACGGACAGATGGCTCTCACCGTGGACTTCGGCATCGACACGGTGACGAATACCGACCAGATCCTTTCCCAAATGCGGGTGTTACAAGCCAACGCGCAACTGCCGAGCGCGGTCCTCAATAATGGCGTGACGGTGCAGAAGTCCACGTCCTCGCCGTTGATGCTGATTGATCTCTCTTCCTCCAAGAGTGACTTCAACAACATCTTTCTGGCGAACTATGCGTTTATCAATCTGAATGACGAGTTGACCCGGGTACCAGGCGTGGCGTCAGTGTCGATCTTCGGCGCTGGGCAATATGCGATGCGCTGCTGGGTCGATCCGGACAAGCTGGCCAACCTGGGCGTAACCGTCCCCGAAATCGTCAACGCCATCCGGTCGCAGAATACGGTTAACCCTGCCGGCCAGATCGGAGGCGAGCCTGTTCCACCAGGACAGCAATTCACCTATACCGTTCGCGCACCCGGGCGCCTCCCATCCGCCGAGGCGTTTGAAAACATTATCGTCCGGGCACACAGCGGCGGCGGGATCCTTCGTTTGAGGGATGTCGCCCGGGTGGAGTTAGGGGCGCAGGACTACAGCGTGATTGGCAGGTTCAACGGCCAACCAGCCGCCCTCATCGCCGTCTACCAAGCCCCGGGAAGCAATGCGGTCACTACGGCTGCCGCAATCCGCAAAGTCATGGAGGAAGCCAAGACCAGGTTCCCCCAGGGATTGGATTACGTAGTCGCGCTCGACACTACGCTGGCCGTCACTTCCGGAATCAAAGAGATCGAACACACGATCTTCGAAGCCTTAGCGTTGGTCACGCTCGTGGTTTTCATTTTTCTCCAGGGCTGGAGAGCCACGATCATTCCTCTGCTGGCGGTCCCGGTGTCGCTCATCGGAACATTCATCCTCTTCCCCATGCTCGGTTTTTCCATCAACACACTCTCGCTCTTCGGCCTGGTGCTGGCAGTTGGGCTGGTGGTTGACGATGCAATCGTCGTGGTTGAGGCCGTTGAACACCATATTGAGCAAGGCAAGTCGCCGCACGACGCGGCAGTGAAGGCGATGGAGGAGGTTTCCGGGCCGGTGATTGCCATTGCTCTCATCCTGGGCGCGGTTTTCATCCCAACCGCTTTCATCCCCGGCATCACGGGCAGGTTGTACCAGCAGTTTGCCGTCACCATCGCGGTTTCCGTAGCGCTGTCGGCCTTCAACGCATTGACGCTCAGCCCGGCGCTCGCAGCCATGCTCTTGCGTCCCAAAAAGGAATCTCGCGGACCCTTAGGAGCCTTCTTCCGCTGGTTCAATCGTGTCTTCGGCCACGCTACTGACGGCTACGTCGACACCTGCCGGCATTTAATCCACAAGTCCTGGTTGGCCTTTCTCCTGCTTCTCGTGCTCATCGCGGGCGCGTTCTGGTTCGGCAAGAAGGTTCCCGGCAGCTTCCTTCCCGATGAAGACCAGGGATACATGTTTGTCGGGCTTCAATTGCCCCCGGCAGCATCGCTGCAGCGCACAGCAGCGGCTTCGAAAGAAGTGGAAAACATCCTTCTGAATACACCCGGCGTCCGGTATGTCAGTTCTGTGGTGGGATACAGCCTGTTGAGTGGGGTGGGGACGACGTACAGCTCTTTCTTTTTTGTTTCCCTCAAGCCCTGGGATGAGCGGAAGGCTCCCGCCGAGAGCTATGCCGCAATCAAGAGGCACCTGGCCGAGGCTCTCTCCACGGTGACATCAGGATTTGCCTTCTCCTTTCCTCCGCCGGCAATCCCGGGTGTGGGAACATCCGGAGGATTTAGTTTCGTGCTCGAAGACCGGTCCGGGGGGACGACTGAATTCCTGGCGGCAAATGAGCAAGCCTTTCTTGCTGCGGCCAATAAACGGCCGGAGCTAGCGGGAGTGATGACGACCGCTCTTCTATCCGTTCCTCAGGTCGGCGTCACGGTGGATAACGCGAAAGTGCTCACGCAACAAGTAACTCTCGGCGATGTGTATCAGACCCTGCAAACCTTTATGGGCGGAGCCCTGGTGAACTACTTCACTCGCTTCGGGCGCCAGTGGCAGGTGTACGTTCAGGCGGAGGGGAGCTCCCGCACGTCGGCCAGTAACCTGGGGAAGTTCTACGTCACCAATGCCGGCGGCGCGCTGGTCCCATTGAGCACGCTCACGGCAGTCGAGAGCCGCAGCGGCCCGGAGTACGTGACGCGATACAACCAGTTTCAGGCGGTTCAAATCAACGGGGCCGCCGCGCCTGGCTATAGTTCCGGTCAAGCGATCGCAGCTCTTGAAGATGTATTCAAGAAAACCATGCCGGTGCAGATGGGATACGACTGGACGGGCATGTCGTACCAGGAAGTCAAAGCTGGACAAGGGGTGAACCCGGCTGTGATCTTCGGCCTGTCGCTGGTGATCGTCTTCCTGATCATGGCCGCGCAGTACAGCAGTTGGACCCTGCCCTTCAGCGTGCTTTTGGGAACGCCCATCGCGATTTTCGGAGCATTCGTCGCGCTGTATTTCCGCGGTCTCGACAACGACATCTATGCGCAGGTTGGCCTGGTGATGCTCATCGGCCTATCTGCAAAAAATGCGATTCTGATCGTGGAATTCGCCAAAGACGAATACGACAGCGGCAAGTCGTTGCTTGACGCTTCTCTGGCCGGCGCGAAGTTGAGACTGCGGCCCATCCTGATGACTGCCTTCGCCTTTATTCTCGGCTGCGTGCCGCTGTGGACCGCCACCGGCGCAGGCGCGGTCTCCAGGCGCGTGCTGGGCACAGCGGTCATCGGCGGTATGCTCGCAGCCTCGCTCATTGCCATCTTCTTCATCCCGGTTTCATTTGATGTGGTCGAACGCGCGGGCGCATTTTTCGACCGCGAAGATCGCAAACCTGAGGCCTCATCGGAGCCGGGGCTGGCAAAATGAGAGCGAGCGTACTCACAGCCGCCGTGTTGCTGGTCACGTTGTCCGGCTGCAAAGTCGGGCCCAACTACAAGAGGCCTGCGCTCGCGGTGCCTGATCAGTATCGCGGCCTCGCGCCGGGCCTGGGGGGCCAAGCCGCAGGCGGCCCCTTTGGTGAGATGAAATGGCAATCTGTTTTCCAGGATCAAGTGTTGCAGAACCTGATCAAGGAAGCGCTCACCAACAACTACGACATTCGCATTGCGGCAACTCATATTCTGGAAGCGGAAGCCTCTCTCGGGGTGACTCGTTCCAATCAACTTCCGGCTCTTAACGGAACATTCGGGGTGGAGAATCAGCGCTCTGCAGCCTATCCTAAATCTCCTACGTTTGACACCGCGGGTTTGCAGTTGAGTTACATCGTCGACTTCTGGGGACAGTTCCGCCGAGCGACGGAGGCCGCCCGCGCCCAACTTCTGGCAACACAATACGCCCAACATCTGGTTGAAACCACGCTCATCTCCGATATCGCGACTGCTTACTATCAATTGCGTCAATTGGATTCACAACTCGACTTTTCACAACAGACGGTGGTGTCTGATCAAGAGAGCCTCCGCATCAACACGATTAACTGGAAGGGCGGTGAGTACGCTGTTACGGACGTATATCAGGCACAGTTGCTTGTACAGCAGGCCGAGGCGGAAGTCATCACCCTCAAGCAATCGATCGAACAAACCGAAAACCAACTCAGTCTTCTGCTGGGTAGAAACCCAGGCCCGATTCCCCGCGGACTACGCCTTATCGATGAGGCGCACCTGAGCGAAGTGCCGCTGGGCTTACCGTCAGCCATCCTGGAGCGCCGTCCCGATGTCCGCCAGGCGGAAGAGGCTTTAGTCGCTGCCAATGCGAATGTTGGAGTGGCCAAGGCCGCTTTCTTCCCACAGATACCCCTGACCGCCAGCTTCGGAACTCAGAGTACGGCGCTGACGAGCTTCCTGCAAGGTCCAGCCATTTTCTGGACCTTGGGAGGGGAGCTGGCACAGCCGCTGTATGCCGGAGGGAGAATCACCAGCCAGTACCATCTCGCCTTAGCGCAACGAGACGAAGCTGAACTCACCTATAAACAAATCGTGCAGCAGGCTTTTGCCGATGTCTCCAACAGCCTCGTTGGATACAGTCAATCGCGGCTGTACCGCGTGAAACTGCAGGAGCAGACAGCAACGTATAAAGAGACCTCCCGCCTGGCCAATGTTCGTTTCACGGGAGGAGCCACCAGTTTCCTCGAGGTCTTAACCACGCAGCAACAATATTTCAGCTCCGAACTTCTGACGACGCAAGCATGGTTTGCGGAGATGCAGAACTACGTGCAGCTCTACCAGGCGCTAGGTGGCGGATGGTAGCAGGTGGCGCCGATGACGAGCCGAAGCAAACTCGATCAAAACCCCATGTTTTCGCGGAGTGCAGGCGGTTGGCAGTCGCCGCTCTCGCCTGCGGTAGCTGGGCTCCGGAGATGGTATAAGTGATGATATCGATTTGTTAATCAGGTAAGGTAACTGCAAATCAAGAAAAGAGGATGGTCATGATCAAGACAGTAGCCCTGATGGGTGCTTTGGCGCTATCCGCGTCGTTGAGCTTCGCTGCACAGGACGTGGTAAGTGCGGTGAATGGAACGGTAAAGAAAGTCGACACAGGTACAAAGACATTCGTAGTCGCGACCAAGGACGGCACAGAACACACGTTTCACTATGCGGCCGACGTGACTGTTGACGGGGCCAAGGACACGGATAAGGCGGCGAAGGGCACGCTGAACGGAGTGAAGGAAGGCAGTGAAGTCGCCGTGCATTACACGGTCGTGGGAGGAAAAGACACGGCGCACGAGGTCGACAAAATAGGAGACGATGGATTAAAAGCAACCGATGGCACCGTTTCCCATATAGACAAGGGCGCGAAGACCGTTGCGATCAAAACAGCGGATGGCAGCGAAGAAACCTTTCACTTGACCGATCGGGCGGCGAAAGATACCGGCAAGGGCATTGCCGAGGGTACTGAAAAGTCCGCTAAGGTCACGGTTTACTACACGGAAAAGGCTGGCGTCAAAACCGCGCATTTCATTAAGAGTGCGTTCTAAACGACCCCTGGGACGAAGCGCGCATAAATCAAACGTCGGCGTGTTGTCCACGATCGGTTCTTGTGCCGCCAAGCCGGTGGCGGGATCCGGTGGCAACGAGAACGGAGAATGCTGTGAAAGTGCTCATTCTGTTTGTGCTGACAGCGAGCATGTTGTTTGCTCAGGAGACGCGGCGCGAGACCGTCAATGCTTCACACAATCCGGCTGACGATACAAAAGCAAACAGTGACAACGTTCCCGACGTCTACGCCATAACAGGTCACTTTGACCGAATCGTGGTTCTCCGCTTCAAGTACCAGACCGACTTGCTTGCGGGCATGGAAAGGATGGTGAAGCAAGAGAAGATTCGAAACGGAGTGATTCTTTCGGCAGTCGGATCAGTGCGCGGCTATCAGCTTCACATGGTCAGCAATAGAACGCTTCCCTCCCATGACATCTTCGAAACCAATCCCACCGGGCCAGCGGATCTGGTGAGCATGAATGGGTACGTCATCGAGGGCAAGCTCCATCCGCACATGACGCTGGCGACTCCTGACAAGGTGATAGCCGGCCATCTGGAGCCCGGCACCCAAGTGTTCACCTTCGCTATTGTGACTATTGGCGTGATGAATGACGTAGATTTTCGACGGCTGGACGACAAGACCTATCGCTAGAGCAATTTCACTACGACCGGCCAGGGTGGGAGGCCACAAATCTCGATGCGCACAGTCGTGGTATCCCACCCTCCGCAAAGGGCGCGAAGGACCCCGGATTTCCTACTACGCGGCCCCAGCCATGGTGGCGTGTGCGGCTTTCTATAAGGAAAGCCGCATGAAGTTCGCTGATCCCACCAAGCGTTACAGGAAATCCGGGGGGATGGGGCACCCGTCGTTTTGTGACGCTACCTACCGTATTAGGAGTGCAACTTGGACGAGTTTAATTTGCATGGCAGAACGGCCGTCGTCACCGGCGGGGCAAGCGGAATTGGCAAAGCCATCGCGAAAGCCCTGGCCGCCCATCGTGCACAGGTGTGGGTGTTGGATATCGACGCCGTGGCCGCCACGGCGACTGCCGAAGAAATAACACATGCAGGCGTCAACACCCTCTCGCTCCAGTGCGATGTAGCCGACCCGGAAAGTGTCAGCCGGGTATTCTCATCGATAGCCGCTCAAGGTCCAATCGACGTGCTCATCAACAGTGCGGGTATTGCACATGTGGGCACGATCGCGACGACAACCCTTCAGGACTTTGAGCGCATTTTTAGAGTCAATGTTACCGGCACTTATCTTTGTATGCAGGCTGCAATCGCGACCATGCTTGGACAAAGCGGCGGCGTCATCCTGAATCTGGCATCCATTACCGCGGTCTCAGGGATCTCGAGCCGGTTTGCATACTCGATGAGCAAAGGCGCGGTCCGTGCCATGACGTTTTCGGTGGCCAAGGACTTTCTGGACAGAAATATCCGCTGCAATTGCATTTCTCCCGCCCGCGTACACACGCCCTTTGTCGATGGATTCATCAAGCGGAACTATCCCGGCAAGGAGACCGAAATGCTGCGCGAACTTTCGCTCACACAGCCCATTGGCAGAATGGCTAGACCGGATGAGGTGGCGGGACTGGCAGTTTATCTGTGCTCCGACCTGGCCAGCTTTCTCACTGGAGCAGATATTCCCTTTGATGGTGGCGTTCTCAATTTGCGAGGTTGAGGAATGACTTGCGTTCCACCCCGCTGTGGTCTAGAAAGAGTGGGGATGTTAGAGGAGGTTCCGGAGTGAATGGACGCCTATCAAGGGGAAGATGGATGGCTTTTGAGGCAGAATCAGGTCGGAAAACAGGCGCGACCCTGGCTCTGGTCGGATTTTTAACACTGGCGATCCTTCCACGAGTCGCACACGCTGCTGCGAAGAATCTGACGGCGGCCCGCTCCTATTTTGTTTACGTCGCCTCGGGAAGCAAGGGGATCTATAACTACCGCTTCGATCCTAAGACCGGCCAGGTCACTCCAATGGGCGTCGTGGCACCTGCGCTTCCGAACCTTTCATTCCTGATCACGGATCCCCAGCATCGCTTCCTGTACGCGGTCACGGAAAGTGGCCACGCTCCTGGAGCAGATGCCAGCAAAACAGAAGGCCTGGTCCTTAGCTATTCCATCGACCCTAAGACGGGCGCTCTTAAGTTTCTCAATAAGGTCGATTCAGCCGGGCGCGGTCCATGCCATTTGTTGGTAGACGATAGCGGCAAGACGTTGTTTGTCGCGAACTACGGCAGCGGGAGTGTTGCCTCGTTCGCGATCAACGCGGACGGGAGCATCGGCGCAAAGACAGGCTTCGATCAGCACACCGGCAAGGGCCCGAATCCCGATCGACAAGAAGGGCCTCATGCTCATGCTACAGTGCTTTCACCGGACAATCGCTTCCTGTTCGTGCCCAACCTCGGCATCGATCAGATCAAGATATATAAGTTCGATGCGGCAAAAGGTACGTTCGCACCCAACGATCCTCCGTTCGCTTCAGTCAAGGCGGGTTTAGGGCCGCGGCATATCGTGTTCGGCCGCGGGGGAAAGTTCGCCTATGTGGTATGCGAAATGGGATCGAGCGTCGCTGTCTTCTCCTACGACTCGGTGAAGGGATCGCTGACGCCGGTGCAAACCATTTCCAACTTGCCTTCCGATTTCACGGGAATCGATAACTCGTCAGAGATAGAAGTCGGCCGGTCGGGTCGGTTTCTCTATGCCTCCAATCGCGGCAGCGACAGCATCACGGTATTTGCAATCGATCCCAGCAAAGGGACCCTGACCAGGGTTCAGGTGGCCCCCACGCTGGGGAAGATTCCGCGGAATTTTGATATAGATCCGACGGGCAAATACTTAATCGCGGGGAACCAGATCTCTAACCAACTTGTCGTCTTTGCCGTTGATCAAACGAACGGCCAGTTGAAGCCGGCTGGCCAGGTTCTGGATGTTGCAGGGCCCGTCTGCATCTTGTTCGTTCCCGGCCCATAAGTTTGGAGCTTTATGAAATTCTTGCGCACAAATATCTCAAGACGAACTCTGGTTCGGAACGCCGGTATGGTTGCCGGCGCTGGACTTCTCGGTATGGCTGCCAGCGAGGACGTTCGGTCACAATCGGCTCCCGCTGCCCGGGGCAACGGCAAACCGCGTGCCTTGGCGCTCATCGGAGACCGTTACCATAACCCCGATTACATTCGAGTCAGTTTGGACAAGGTTTTCAAAGACCTCGACGTTCCCATCGACTACACCATCCAGTACGACTCGATCTCAGCAAGCTTGCTGAAGAACTATCAGTTGTTGGTGATCCTTAGGGACGGCATGATCTGGCCCGATGGTTATCTCGGCCCGGATGCATACACAGCTTACGAGGCGGATCTGGAGACTCCCAAGACCTTTCCAGATCCAAAGCCGGTCACGTGGATTACCGAAGAGCAGGGCGCGGCGGTGAAAGACTTCGTGTCTGCAGGCAATGGGTTTTATGCTTTCCACAATTGCAGCCATATCTCGCTCAGCTCGAAAAATTACCGCGAGGTTATGGGCGGAGCCTACATCGGTCACCCTCCTCTTCGTCCTTTCCAGGTGCACGCCACAGAGAACAACCATCCCATCACAAAAGGGATGAGCTCATTCATGGTCAACGATGAACAGCACTACGTGACCTACGACAAGGACCCGAAGTACATCATTCTGGAGGCGGAGAACATCGACGGACTCAAGTTCGAGGAATTAGGCACGAAGTCGGTTTT
>Ga0182018_10005100_pt1 | contig 10704 bp, 9 predicted proteins | sample 812P2MmetaG_FD_120490 | JGI IMG/M metagenome (GOLD analysis project Ga0182018, IMG submission 120490) | Permafrost microbial communities from Stordalen Mire, Sweden - 812P2M metaG | ecosystem: Environmental > Terrestrial > Soil > Wetlands > Permafrost | place: Sweden: Stordalen | collected... | reverse complement strand
GATTGTGTAGGGGCGAGACATTTATTGGCTGCAGGTTAGTGATTGGTTGTACTTCTCCGATTTGTTTTTCTATTCGCCAACCGCTAACAATTTTCTGCGGCTCTCCCGCCAGATCAGATAAACCAAAACGCTCATCAGGACGACTGACAATTGAACACGCGTCCACTGGGCGATCGGCCCTCCCGCCAGCGGTGCCAGAAACAGCAAATACAGAACGACCTTCATCCGTGAAGTTGAAATCGGCGAAGTCAAAATCGGCGAAGTCGAAATCGACGGCACCGATTCTGGCCGCCGGTCCAGAATCCAATCGGAAAGCAACAGAAACACGGGAGCGAGGATCACGAGGTCGTAGACAATCAGGTGCGGAGCCACCAGCACGCTGGCGACCAGCAACGACGAATAGCGCACGGACAACGGGAGAGCCTGACGTCGAGACCAGACTGCGGCGATCAACGCCAGGACGATACAAGCGCTAACCACGTAAAGCGCGAGCGGCGCGGCACGCCCGGGAACCAGCAGTGCCCAGAAAATTCGCAGCGAGTGAGCCTGAGACGGCCGCGGCTCGAGCATCGCAACGTCGTAGGCCACGGCGTGCATGGTATGCATCCATGCAGTGAGTGATTCGCGGCTATATTCGCGGCCATAGTAGATTGCGGGCACAGCCAGTTGCAAAGCGGCGGACAGCATCCCTCCGGCAATCACACGCCACGCGCGCATGTACAGAAAAATGAAGGCGGCGGCGATTCCCAGTTGCGGTTTGAAGATCAGGCATCCCAGCGCCACCCCGGCTAGAAATGGACGTGCGTCTCGCAAAAAGAAAAATGCGGCGGTGAAGCAGGCGAGCGCTAGCGCCGACGTCTGTCCCCAGACAATCAGGTAGAAGACTCCCGGAAATGCGATGGCGAGAAGCAGGACTGTCGATCTTTCGTTTCGCAATCGTGGACAAACTCGCCACAGCGCATAGCAACACAAGGAATAGACCAGGGCGCTGAAGATCAGCCAGATCACAAGGGCCGTGCCGTAGGACAAAGCCGCCAACGGCGCGAAGAGGATAGAGACCTGCGGAGGGTACAGCGGGATATAGGTGATTCCATCTGCGCCGGGAATGCGCCGCGCGGTAATTTTCGCTTGCGCGTCTGTGTCGTAGAGGTCGGCGCTACGATGTGTCAGCCCGATCGATCCCAGCGTATAAAAATGCGAAAAGTCGGCTCCCTTCAGATTGCCGTTGCGGTCGAGCATACCGGGAGCAGCGACGTTCCACCCATAGACGGACCACAGGCAGAGAGCCAGGATGATCCCGTGAACCCTCAGCCGTTGGCCAGTGATCCATCCAACGACCGAGGATCCTGCGACCGAGGCAGATGAGGCGCGGGACAGTGGGTCAAGGCGCATAGTGAAGATGCGCCTATAAGGGTAAATCAAGCTGTGCAATCAATGCATAATCAATAGTTTGGCGGGATGGCCGCCGGATTTCTCCGGCATGGCACTTTGGTGCTATATCGCGTCACCGATGTGCTATTGGGGTAGAGGCTTACTTCACGATATCTTATGAATCACACGACGGTGCATTAGTGTCCCGAGAGTGTACGTAGCTAGGGGCAGTCGTTGATTGGGGGCAGGCAAGTGATCCAGAAAATCCGTCAACTTTGGACTGAGGAAAGCGGTCAAGACGTTGCTGAATATGCCGTCATGCTCGCGGTAATTCTGGTCATCGTGATCGGTACGGTCAAATTGATCGGCAGCAACGCCAACAACGTCTTTTCGCAGGTCGGCAGTTCGATGCAGTCCCAATAGCGTAAACCCAAGTCCCGCTGCGTTAAGCGCGGGGATCTCCCTGTCTGTTTCTGCTCGATATCCCAACACAAAATCGCAAACCGCAACAGACCAACTGGCGTGCATTTTGCGAGAACCTAAATCACGACCGCTTCTTTATACTCGCCGTAGACTTTGCGCATCGCGTCTGAGATTTCGCCGACCGTGGCATTCGCCTCCACCGCCGCCAGAATCCGCGGCATGAGGTTTTCTCCGGAACGCGCCGCGTCTTCCACTGCGCCGATGGCGGCTTTCCAGGTCCCGGCATTTCGTTTTGCCCGCAGTGCCCGCAGGCGCTCGACCTGTTTCGGCTCGAGCGCGGGATCAATCCTCTGGATCGGCACGGCGCGCTCTTCTTCCAACTGAAAGCGGTTCACGCCTACCACCACCGCCCTCTCGCTATCGACCGCCTGCTGATATTCGTAGGCCGCGTTCTGGATCTCCTGCTGCACGTACCCGCGTTCGATCGCCTTGAGCATTCCGCCCATAGCCGAAATCTTTTCCAGGTAATCGAACGCCCGCTTCTCGATTTCATTGGTCAGCGACTCAATGTAATACGACCCCGCCAGCGGATCGACCGTCTGCGGCGCGCCCGATTCAAAAGCGATCACCTGCTGCGTGCGTAACGCAATCCGCGCTGAGGCTTCGGTCGGAAGCGCCAGCGCTTCGTCAAACGAATTCGTATGCAGAGACTGCGTTCCGCCCAGCACCGCCGCCATCGCCTGAATCGCTGTCCGCACAATATTGTTCTCCGGTTGCTGCGCCGTCAGCGTGGAACCCGCGGTCTGCGTGTGAAAACGTAGCATCCAAGATTTTGGATCCTTCGCCTTAAAGCGGTCGCGCATGATCTTCGCCCACATGCGGCGCGCAGCGCGGAATTTCGCGACCTCCTCAAGAAAGTTGTTGTGCGCGTTGAAGAAGAATGAAAGCCGCGGCGCGAACTTGTCGACACCCAGTCCGGCGCGAATCGCTGCCTCGACGTAGGCGATGCCATTGCCGAGCGTAAACGCCACCTCCTGTACCGCCGTCGAGCCCGCCTCGCGCATGTGATAGCCGGAGATCGAAATCGTGTTCCAGTCGGGCACGTTCTCATTCGTCCAGGCAAAAACATCGGTGATGATCCGCATCGCCTGCTGCGGCGGATAAATATAGGTTCCGCGCGCGATGTATTCCTTGAGCACATCGTTCTGCACTGTGCCCGAAAGTTTGCGGATGTCCATCCCCTGCCGCCGCGCCACAGCTACATATAACGCCAGCAGAATCGATGCCGTGGCGTTGATCGTCATCGAAGTGGAAATCGCGGTCAGATCAATGCCATCGAACAACCGCTGCATATCTTCAATCGAATCGATGGCCACGCCGACTTTGCCTACTTCGCCCACGGCCAGCGGATTATCGGAATCGAGCCCGATCTGCGTGGGCAGATCAAACGCAACCGATAGCCCTGTCGTTCCGTTCGCCAGCAGATACTTGTAGCGCTTGTTCGACTCCTCGGCGTCGCCCATGCCCGCGTATTGACGCATGGTCCAGAGGCGGCCGCGATACATCGTCGCCTGCACGCCGCGCGTGTAGGGAAACTCGCCTGGATAACCCACATCGCGGTCATAGTCCCACCTCGCAACGTCGGAAGGTGTGTAGAGCGGGCGCACTTCAATGTGGGAAGAAGTCTCTTCCCTCGAAGTTGAAGCGGAGGGCGGCTTCTTGGCTGCGGGTTCGGACGTCTTGGGTCCTGTCATGAATCGCCCTTCTACGATTGCCCTACTATGATCGCCCTTCTACCGCAGTGCTCGCTTCGTGACCTTAGCTCTTAGATCGAGCTTTTTTCCTGCTGACCCGCCAGAACGAACTCAACCCGAACCACGCGAAAGAAACCGTGAAGCAGATCGCGAGGATTAACCTCCCCGCCCCAGTCTCGTGTCCAATGGCATGGCCGGCCTGGTAACGCCCGTATTCTCGCACCAGGGAAATAGCTCCCACCCCGGCCATCGCCAGAAAGGTGAATCCCGTCACTTCCAGCCAGAGTTGGTGAACCGTCTGTCCCACCGACCGCGCAGCCGCGCGAAAACCTGCCATCAGCGCACCGCCCGCACGGCTCTGCTCGAGCCAACGAACCAGCAATCCGACAACTCGTTTGATCCGTGCCACTGGGCTGTCGATCATGATTGCCTCTAACCGATAATCGTTCCCTAACCGGACTCACTCTCGTTCGATTTTAGCAGCGGCCGGGCGTACAATAACCGCAGGCTGCATCACAAGGGACGTGATCGTCGCATCAGCGAAGTCCGATTCCAGGGGGACTCGTGGACCAGCAACTGAAGCAACTTATGAAGGAGCTCGGAGATGCGATCAACGAGTCTCTTTCCGATTCCGAATCGATCGCCGAGGTCGTCTCCCGCATTAGAGAGGGCGGCTACGACATTCTTCTCGTCCTCGAAGCCACCATCGGCGTTAGCAAGCAAGGGGAACATTCCACCGACAAAACTTCCCTCGTCTCGACGCTCAGCACCAACGCTGAACTCAAGATCAGCGATCAGGACCTGAAGTTTCTCAAGTCGCTGCGCATCAAGCTCGACGACGAAGAAGATTAGGCGCCAGGTTTTACGTTCGTCACGTTTGCAATTGCGACCTTGAATTCGGCGAATTCGGCTTGCGGGTGCAGATAATTCCGGGCAAAATCTTCCGATTTCCCACCCAACTTTTCCCTTCCCGAAATAGGAAAAACCTTGCAGATGCCTCGCCCCTCCCTGATAAGATCATTTTTCCGTAGTCTAAGTGGCCGCTAAGCAGCATCTTAAGGGAGTAGCTTATTCGGCGAAGATGGCCTTCGGCGTGCAGTTCAGATCGCAGAAGTGCCCTCCCGGCGTTCTTTACAGCGCCAGTCAAGAGATTGCCGGTCGCGGTGTTTCCCGGGACGGGTCGTTCTTCATCAGCGCTGAGCTGAATAGGTTACATGAGGTGCCGGATATGGATTCCCAGGCTTCACAATTGACCCTTGGCCTTCTTCCCGAGCCTCGCACCCGCTGGGGAAGGTTCGTTCTCAGCTATGGCGTGCAGTCGGTTGTGGTGGCGTTCATCGTACTTTGCGCCATCATCTATCCTGACGCCCTTGTGCCCCGGGACCGCGACTACCATTTTGTCAGCCTGGTGGACACGCCGCCGCCGATTCCGCAGACTCCCGCGCCGGTCAAGCATTTTCCGCTTCCTGCTCCGAAGATTACGGAACCCGTAACACCACGGCCGGAAGCCATGCGCGTGCCTCCTGAATTAGTGCAGAAAAAGCAACCAATACCCGAAGAACAGGCACCTAAAATCACGCTGGCGGCGAAGAAAGAAATTCTGCCGGATGTGAAATTGGCGATTCCGCGGGCGCCCGTCAAGACCAATGTGTTTTCCGGAAGCTCGGCTACACCCACGATGGCCGCCGCGCCGTCGAAAGTGCAAACCGGTGGATTCGGCGATCCTAACGGCGTTCCCAATCAGGATACTCACGGCCATCCCGTCACCATCGCACAAGCCGGCGCTTTGAATCTGCCGAACGGCGGAGGTTACGGCAATGGCACCGGCGGATTACACGGCGCTCGTGGCGTCGTGGCCAGCGCCGGTTTTGGCAGTGGTGTTGCCACCGGCTCCGGCATTTCCGGTTCGCGCGGCGTAGTCCGCCAGGCCGGCTTCGGAGATGCCGACGTGGTCGCGGCGCAGCCCAAGAAGACCGCCGAAGCCGTCGTTAAGACTTTTCCGGTTGAAATCACCTTCAAGCCAAGACCGCTTTACACCGACGAAGGGCGTAAACTCAAGATTGAAGGCGAAGTTTTGTTGGATGTCGTGTTCTCCGCGACTGGCGAAATTCGCATCATAAAGGTTGTGCACGGCCTCGGTCACGGACTGGATGAATCCGCGGTTCACGCGGCGGAGAAAATCCAGTTCAAGCCCGCCCAAAAGGACGGTCACCCTGCCGATTTCGAGGCGGTGTTGCACATCGAGTTTCTACTGGCTTCCTAAGCTGCGACTCGTCGTTGAGAGCTGGTAGAATGAAACAAACTAAAATGCTGCGTCCCCCATTGGCGGTGCTTACGCTCTCTTTAGTCTGTTGTGTTCTATTCATGTCCACACAGACTTCGTTCACGCAGACTTCGCCTGCACAAACCGCTCCGGATCCGCAACTTTCCACGCGCGATGCCGGCGCGGCTCAACCAGCGATCGCCGCCGCCGCTAGCTTCGATCAGGTCATCGACCGCGCCATCGAGCGCGAGCATTTCTTCATGGCCCAGATGAAGCAAATGCATCCGCTGGTCGAAACCTATCTCCAGAATTTGAAGGACGATAAGGACCTCGGTGCGCCCGTGCCAAGCAGCGATGTGTACTTTCTTGGCCGGTTGGATATGACCGAAGGCCCCGATGACCGCACTTTCAGTTCGCCCACCACGGCCGGACTCGGCAAACGAATGCTCAGCAAGTTCAAGGACCTTTATGTGATGAGGTTCCTGCCTTTGGGCTTTGCCCAAATGGTTGTGCTCGACCAGAATTTTCAGCGCAAGAATTACGATTTCACCTTCGTGCGCCGCGAGTTCCTGGGTGAAATACGCTGCATCATGCTCGACGTCGCCCCCAAGAAAGACGCACCTCCAGGCAGTTTTGAAGGCCGCGTCTGGATCGAGGACCAGGACTACAATATCGTTCGCTTTAACGGCACTTACACGCAGGCGCGCCGCAACAGCCAGTTCTTTCATTTCGACAGCTGGCGGCAGAACTTGCGCCCCGGCCTCTGGCTGCCCTCCATGGTTTACTCCGAGGAAAGCGACCTTAGACATGGCGCCCTCGGCCAGACTCTTCGCTACAAAGCTCAAACCCGGCTCTGGGGTTATAACCTGAAGGATTTCCGCCGCAACTCCGAGTTCACCGAAATCACCATCGATCAGCCGCAGTCAGTCCAGGACCAGAGTCAGAAGGCGCAGGACGCATCGCCCATCGAAGCGCAGCGGGCCTGGGAACGTCAAGCGGAAATCAACGTCCTCGACCGCCTGCAGCAAATCGGTTTGCTGGCGCCCGAAGGTGAGATCGACAAGGTGCTTCAGACCGTCGTCAACAACGTGATGGTCACCAACAACCTCGACATTCAGCCCGAGATCAAGTGCCGTGTGCTGATGACCACGCCGCTTGAATCCTTCACCATCGGCAGGACCATTGTCGTCAGCCGCGGCATGATCGATGTGCTGCCCGACGAAGGCGCTCTGGCCATGATCCTCACCCACGAATTGGCCCATATCGCGCTCGGCCATCACCTCGATACCAAGATGGCCTTCAACGACCGCATGTTCTTTCCCGATGAGCGCACCTTCGAGCGCATGGATTTCGCTCGCGATCGCGCTGAAGAAGAAGCCGCCGACAAGAAAGCCATCGAACTGCTTAACAACTCGCCTTACAAAGACAAGCTGACCGATGCAGGTTTGTTCCTCAAAGCAGTCCAGGCGCGTGCCCCGGCGCTGAAAAACCTCATCCGGGCCCATCTCGGCGACAGCCTGCTCAATGGCAACGCCACACGTATGTCGTCGCTCATGACCGCCTCGCCGCAGTTCGATCCGAAGAAGACCGACCAGGTTGCGGCGCTGCCGCTCGGCGGACGCGTCAGGATCGATGCATGGACCGATCAGCTTGATCTGATCAAGACCAAGCCAGTTGCCATCACCAGCGCGGCGGAGAAGATGCCGTTTGAAGTTACGCCGTTCTTCCCGTTCCTGACACGGCTTAGCGCCGCGTCTCCAGACAAAACGGCGCCCACACCGGAGAAAACGGCGGCCGCTCCATCGGGGCGCTAGGTCGGAACAGCAGACCGGGGCAGCAGAAGGAGTCGGCAGACGGGTGCGGCAGACGACTTTCGCTCTTAACCTGCCGGGCTTGGTTCCAGTCAGTTCGCTGTTTTGTAATCGCAGGCAGTGCGGCAGGGGTCGCAGTAGAGCAGTCCGTCGGTGCACAGACGCACGTCAAGTTCGGACTGACACAACACACAAAATTTTTCGCACCAGCAGCTTTTTTCGGGCTGCTCGCATTGGGCGCAGAGAATCTGCCGAAGGCCCGGTTTCGAGGACATGATTGCAGTGTAGTGCCGCGTTCCCCGCGAAGAAACGTAACCGAAGTCACAAGCAGGCTTCAGGTCTAAGCAGGTCCTAGGTCTGAGGTCGGGTCTGAATTCTCAGGAAGGCAACCCCGGCCTCGCCGCACTCCCGTTCCTCGATTGTGATTTTCCTGATACCCCGCGACCTAAGACCTAAGACCTGAGACCTGAGACCTGAGACCTGACACCTGCCTCGTGACCTGTGTTAACTTAAACAGTTCCACATTCCGCCGGCCCAGCCACTGTCGGAACCCGAGGCTGATGATCTCGATAGAGGTTCTGCTTGTCCGTTGTTGAAGCCACGCCGCTCGCGGCTCCGCAAAACGTGCGCAAGACTGCGCTGAATGCCGTCCATCGCCAGATGGGCGCGAAAATGGTGGAGTTCAGCGGGTGGGACATGCCGGTCGAGTATCCCGCCGCCATCGGTTGCGGCATCGTCAACGAGCACATGGCGGTGCGCACCGGAGTTGGCATCTTCGACGTCAGCCACATGGGCGACATTCGTCTGGCCGGCCGCGAGGCGCTGGCCGCCGTGCAGCATATTTCGATGAATGACGCGTCGCGCCTCGCCATCGGCCAGGCGCAATATTCGGCGTTGCTTTATCCGCAAGGAACATTCGTGGACGATGTGATCGTTCACCGCCTCGGCGAAGATGAATATCTGTTGGTGATTAACGCCGGCACCCGCGAGAAAGACTTCAACTGGGTTCGCGATAACGTCCGCGATAACACGCGTCAGTTTGACTGCAAGGTTGAGCACCTATCGGACGACTTCACGCAGATTGCGATCCAGGGGCCGAAGGCCGTCGACCTGTTGCAAAAGTTGACCGACGCCGACTTGAGCGCGGTGAAATTTTATTGGGTGACCCGCGGAAGTTTATGCGGGTTGAAAAATATCCTGATGGGGCGTACCGGCTATACCGCCGAGGACGGCTTTGAGATTTATATTCCCTCGGATGAAGAGACAAGCGCGCGCGTGTGGTACGCAATTCTTGACGCGGGTAAGGAATTTGGCGCGGTTCCGTGCGGGTTGGGAGCGCGCAACACGCTTCGTCTCGAGGGCAAGCTTCCGCTCTACGGACACGAAATCTCGGACACGATCAACGTCTGGGAAGCCGGACTCGACCGTTTCTGCAAGATGGAGAAGCCCGACTTTATCGGCCGCGCCGCACTTGAGCAGGCAAAAGCTCAAGGCTTGAAGAAAACGCTGGTCGGCCTCGAAATGGTTGATCGCGGAATCGCTCGCGATGGCTACAAAGTGCTCGACAACGGCGGACGTGAAATTGGCTATGTCACCAGCGGCTCTCCGGCGCCGTTTTTGAAAAAGAATATTGCGCTCGCCTACGTTCCGCCGGAGCAGGCGGCGATCGGGAATACGGTACAAGTGGAAATTCGTGGACAGGGCGTCAAGGCGCAAGTGGTGCCAACGCCGTTTTATAAGCGTCCGAAAAAATCTTAACTACCGTGGGTGCCCCATTCTAAACGTCGCGCCTTTTGCGACGTTTAGGGTGGGCCCAACGAGCGAACGACGAACGACGAACGACCAACAGAGAACCGCCAGGAGCGAAGCGACAAATGTCCTACCCAACCGACCGCAAGTACACCAAAGAGCACGAATGGATCACCGCCGACGGTGCCATCGGCATCACCAGCCACGCGCAGGATTCGCTCGGCGATATCGTATTTGTCGAACTGCCCAAAGTGGGCACGGAAATCTCCTCGGGCAAGACCTTCGGCACGGTGGAGTCGGTCAAGGCCGTTTCCGATCTGTACGCTCCGGTTTCTGGCACGGTGACTGCCGTGAATGAATCTCTTGCCACTGCGCCCGAGCAGGTGAACAAAGACGCGCACGGCGCTTGGATGCTCAAAATCAAGATCAAAGATCCGGCGGAAATGAACGCGCTGCTGAGCGCCGCAGACTATGAGAAATTTGCCAGCGAGGAGGCGGGACACTGAGGACAATTGGAGAGGTTCGAGGTCAGATTGCAGAATTGAAGGGCTCGCCCTCATTGATGGCTGCTGGAAGCCGAGAATTTCACCTCTGCAATCTGACCTCGCACCTCTGCAATCGTTTCACCCGCTGTTCACATCCAATTAAAGGTTGCTATGAGATATCTGCCTAAATCTCCCGCGGACCGCGCCGCCATGCTGAAGGCGATCGGCATCCGCTCTGTCGACGAACTTTTTTCTCCGATTCCGGCCGAGTATCGGCTGGCGCGCGATCTGGAGATTCCGCGGCAAATGGCGGAATCGGAAATCGTCGACTGGTTCAAACAGCGGGCCAAACAAAACGGCGAAGGTTATACCAGTTTTCTCGGAGCTGGCGCTTATTTCCACTACCGCCCGGTCGTGATCGATGCCCTGGTGCAGCGTGGCGAGTTCCTGACGTCTTACACTCCGTATCAAGCCGAGTTTGCTCAGGGAACGCTCCAGGCCATCTTCGAGTTCCAGACGATGATCTCGGAACTCACCGGCATGGATCTCGCCAACGCTTCGATGTATGACGGCTCAACCGCTGCCGCCGAAGCTGTAATGATGGCGGTGCGCGTGACCGGAAAGAATGGAGCAGTGATCGCGCGCAGCGTTCATCCTGAGTATCGCGAAGTGCTCACCACCTACGCCACCCACCAGGAGATTCCGCTGACCACCGTCGGGTTCGCTGACTCGGGCCGCATCGATCTGAAGGAACTCGAAAAAGTCGTCGGCGACGATACCGCCTGCGTGTTGATTCAGTCGCCGAATTTCTTTGGCACGATTGAAGATGTTGAGGCAATTGCCGAAAT
>Ga0182018_10005097_pt1 | contig 10708 bp, 8 predicted proteins | sample 812P2MmetaG_FD_120490 | JGI IMG/M metagenome (GOLD analysis project Ga0182018, IMG submission 120490) | Permafrost microbial communities from Stordalen Mire, Sweden - 812P2M metaG | ecosystem: Environmental > Terrestrial > Soil > Wetlands > Permafrost | place: Sweden: Stordalen | collected... | reverse complement strand
GTGGATTGTGAAAGCGCACCACGGAAGAATCGATGTGGACAGCACTCCCGGCAAGGGAACGCGTTTCACTATCCAGTTCCCCGCCGCCGGAGTCGGTTCCGACACCATGGAACTGGCCGGCCAGCCCACGGCCGAGGATTAGCTGAGCCGGTCGTTTTGCAAATCCGGTCTCGTACTGGCGGCTATTCAGTCTCAAACAACGATCGCGGGAGTTCCGACTGCCGAACGATGCTCAGCAACGTGCCGCGGGGAGTCCGGTCGTGTATCGGAACTGGAACGGTGATCGTGGTTGTCTCCAAGCGCTTCTGCATGACCCGATGGCTACCCCGCTGGCGGACTGCGGCGAATCCGTTTTGTTGAGAATCCGGCAGATCTCCGAGCCCGAAAGAACCCGAAGCCTACCCAACCGGGACCTCGACCTGAGTCACGAAAACTTCATGGTGAAAGCGCCGGACGACTTCGGACGGGGCGGCTGTTTCGAAGAACAGCGTCAGCGCCTCGACCAGGTTGGTTCGCGCTTCCTCAATGGACGCACCCTGGCTTGCGACATCGAACTCCGGACACAGTGCCACGAAAGTGTCGTCCTCACGCTCGATAATCGCAGTGAAACGTTGCGCCGGCTTCATGATCCGAGTCTACCAGCTTCCCTGGCGCCGCCTATTCCACGCGCTCGATCCTCGCGCCGGCAAGCGCCAGCTTCGCCTCGATCTTCTCATAGCCGCGGTCGATATGGTACACGCGGTCGATCACCGTCTCGCCGCGCGCTACCAACGCGCCTAACACCAGCGACGCACTGGCGCGCAGGTCCGACGCGATCACCCCCGCGCCCGTCAGTTCGCGCGGACCAGCCACGATGGCTTGCTTCCCGTCCAGCCGGATGTTGGCGCCCATGCGCGCCAGTTCCTGCGCGTGCATGAAGCGGTTCTCGAAGATGGTTTCCACCACGATGGCGATGCCCTCGGCCTGCGTCATCAGCGCCATGTACTGCGCCTGCAGATCGGTGGCGAAGCCCGGATATTCCTCGGTGGTCATGTCCACGGAACGCAGACGTCCGGCGCCGCGAACGCGCAGGCTGGCGGCGTCCGGCTGTGTCACATCCGCCCCGGCCTGTTGCAGCTTGGACACGAGCGCTTCCAGGTGCTCCGGGGCACAATCGATCACCGTGACATCGCCGCCGGTGATCGCCCCGGCGATCAGAAATGTGCCGGCTTCAATACGGTCCGGGATGATGGTGTGCTCCGCCCCGTGCAACCGCTCGACGCCCTGAATCCGGATGACGGAAGTGCCCGCGCCTTCGATCCACGCGCCCATCTTGATCAACAGGCTGGCCAAGTCCGTCACTTCCGGTTCCCGCGCGGCGTTGCGTAGGATGGTCTCGCCTTTGGCGAGAACCGCGGCCATCATGAGGTCCTCGGTTCCGGTGACGGTGATGCGGTCGAAATGCACGGCGGCGCCACGCAGGCCGTCGGGAGCCACGGCCTCGATGTAACCGTGCGTCTGATTGATGCGCGCGCCCAGTTGCTCCAACCCGAAAATGTGCAGGTTGATGGGCCGCGCGCCAATCGCGCAGCCGCCGGGCAGCGACACGCGCGCGCGGCCACAGCGCGCCACCAGGGGTCCCAGCACCAGGCTGGACGCGCGCATGGTCTTCACCAGCTCGTAGGGCGCCTCGGGACTGACAATTTGCGGCGTTGACAGGCGCACGGTATCGCCATCGATATCCACCTGCGACCCGATATCCACCAGCAGCCGCTGCATGGTACGGATGTCGCGCACACGTGGAATCCGGTGCAGCGTTACCGCTTCTTCGGTGAGCAGCGCCGCGGCCAATGCGGGCAGCGCCGAATTCTTCGATCCATTCGTGGGGATCTCCCCTTTGAGGGCGGTCCCGCCCGTGACTACAAACTTATCCATATATCGATACGCCGTCAGAGCAAGCTAGAGCATGCCCCAGCTTTGGTGGGACGCGCTTCAGACTGCCATGTCGAGAGCCTTTGAAATCCTTCCGCCCGCCGCGGCCAGCCGCTGTTCCGCTTCCTCGCGGCCAATGCCCGCCTTCGCCATGACGATCGCCGTGCGCACGCTCTCGCCCGACCGCGCGAGCAACTCGCCCGCACATTCGTAGGAAATCCCGGCCGCCTGGACGACGATGCGGCACGCGCGGTCCGCCAGCTTGCGATTCTTCGGCTGGACATTCACCATCAGGTTGCCGTAAACAAAGCCCAATCTCACGCACGCCCCGGTAGAGAGCATGTTCAATACCAGTTTCTGCGCCGTGCCGGCCTTCATCCTGGTGGAGCCGGCCACCACCTCCGGCCCTACCAGCGGCGTGATGGCGATCGAGACCGCGCGCGCCAGTTCGGACTCCGGCGTGCAACTGATCCCCACCGTAACCGCGCCCAATCGACGGGCTTCGGCGATGGCTCCGAGCACGTAGGGCGTGCGCCCGCTGGCGGCGATCCCCACCAGCACGTCGTTGCCGGTGAAGCCGCGCGACAACAGGTCGCGGACCCCGATGGCCGGGTCGTCTTCGGTGGTTTCGGTGGCGTGGCTGAGGGCCGCATCTCCGCCTGCGATAATGCCCTGCACCATCGCCGCGGGCGCGCTAAAGGTGGGCGGAATTTCGGCGGCATCCAGCACGCCCAAACGTCCGCTGGTGCCCGCGCCGATATAAAACAGGCGCCCGCCGCGCTCGAAGGCCGCTACGATGGCATCCACCGCGCGCGCGATGGCGGGGATTTCGCGTTCCACGGCATCCGCCACTTTGCGATCTTCGGCGTTGATGATGCGTAGCGCTTCTTCGGTGGGCAGCGCATCGATGGATGCGGACGCGGGATTGGATTGTTCGGTGAGAAGGTTTTCGAGCACGTGTCTTTTTCAGGCTAACATCTGTTTCAGGCTAACACCTGTCGGCGTGACACCACGTTATATTCAAGGAGTGCGCTATTTTCTCACCGGCCGCCAACCTAAGGCCGCAGCCATCCTTCTGGTGGAAAGCGGTTCGCGCGGCATTCTGGAACGCATGCTGCCCCCGTTGCGGCAATCGTGGGGTGCGGGCGTGCGGGTCGACTTGGTGAGCTGCTTCGCCACGCTGCCGCGGGGCTTTCCGCCGGAGACGCGGCTCTATCGCGTGGCCGACTATCGCGGGCCCGAGGGTCGCCGCAAGCTCTACCGCGAACTGGCGGGAAATCGATACTCCCACGCCGGCCTCGTGTGCTCCGCCGAGCCGCTCATGACCAAATGGAAATGGATGCTGGCGGCGCGCCTTCCGGCGAAGATTTTTGTCATCAATGAGAACGCCGACTATTTCTGGCTCGACCGCATCCACTGCTCCAACATCTGGGCCTTTGTGCTCTTGCGCACGGGCCTGGCCGGCTCCGGAGCGGTACGCATTCTGGCGCGCCTGGTTTCCTTTCCGTTCACGTTTCTTTACCTGCTACTCTATGCAACAACGGTCCATGCCCGACGAGCTCTACGCAGAGGTTGAAATATGAAGTGCATTCACGTAAATGTCCCCGGCGGTCCCGAGAACATGCAGTTGGTGGACGCGCCGACGCCCACTCCCGGCCCCAAACAAGCGCTGGTGAAGATCGCCGCCAGCGGCGTGAATTTCATCGACGTTTATTTCCGCACCGGCTTATACAAGGCCGATGTTCCCATCACGCTCGGGAGCGAGGCGGCGGGCACGGTGGAAGCCGTGGGCGCGGAGGTCACCGAAGTGGCGCCCGGCGACCGCGTGGCTTATGCCATGGCGCGCGGTTCGTATGCGGAGTACGCGGTGGTTCCCTCCTGGCAGTTGGTGAAAATCCCCGCCCATGTCGAGTTCGCCGCGGCGGCGGCCGCCATGCTGCAAGGCATGACGGCGCACTACCTGACTCACTCCACGTTTCCGCTGAAGAGCGGCGACGTGTGTTTGGTGCACGCGGCCGCGGGCGGGGCTGGCGGGCTGATCGTACAGATGGCCAAAATGCTGGGGGCGCGGGTGTTCGGCACGGTCTCCACCGCTGAGAAGGCGCAAATTGCCCGCGAACACGGGGCGGATGAGACCATTCTTTATACCCATCAGGATTTCGAAGCCGAAGTGAGGCGGCTTACCGGCGGGCGCGGCGTCGACGTAGTCTACGATTCCGTGGGCCGCACCACCTTCGATAAGAGCCTGGGCTCTTTGCGGCCGCGCGGCACGCTGGCGCTGTTCGGACAATCGAGCGGCCCGGTGCCGCCCTTCGACCCGTCGATTCTCAACGCCAAGGGATCGCTCTACCTCACCCGTCCCAGCCTGGGCCACTATCTGCCGACGCGCGAGGAATTGCTGTGGCGCGCCGGCGACGTGCTCCATTGGATCGACGCCGGCAAGCTGAAGCTGCGCATCGACAGCACTTATCCGTTGGCGGACGCCGCCGCGGCCCATCGCGCCCTAGAGGGGCGCCATACCGCCGGCAAACTGCTGCTCAGCGTTCCATAAAACCGCATGACTCTTCAGGCCAAGCTGACGCTGGGCACGGTGCTGCTGGCGACCGTAATCGTGGCGGTGATCTCGGCTGTCGACCTGGTCAACCTCATGGACTTGCAGTGCGAGTCCGCGCTGCGGCAGGCCTACCGCGTGGCCGACACTGCGTTCAGCGATGTCCGCGATGTCCTCAACGGCCACCCGGAACTACCGCTCCCCGAAGCTATGGCCAGCGAACGGCTGGCCGCGCAGCTCAACACGGAGTTGACCCACTCCAAAGAGATCTCCGAAGTCGCGGTAGTCGACGAGCACGACGAGATTCTGGCGGATAGCATCGCCGAGCAGCGCGGGAAACAGAGTCAGCCATATGGGGACCTGGACGCGCTGGTCAAGAAGGCGGGCTGGTACCAAAAGCAGCACGTGCTGAGAAGCCGCACCGCCAACTATTACCAGGTGGAACGAAAGCTGGGGCCGCCGCCGATTTTCATACGAGTGGTGGTGGATCCGGCCTTCATCCTGGAGTCAATCAAACCAGACCTGAAACGGAGCGCCCGCAACGCGATCCTCTCGGTGATCGGATCCATCTGCCTCACGTTCCTCTTTTCCGCGTTCGCATTTCGTCCGCTGGCCCGCCTGCGCCGCCAGCTCGATCTGCTGGCCAGCGGCGAGTACGAACCGGAGAAGACCACCCGAAAACCCGCCAACGACGAGGTCTCCATCATGGCCTCCAAAGTGAGCCTGCTGGGGGAACGGCTGCGCGGCGCCCAATACGAAGTCTCCGACCTGCGCGGGAATATCGACAGCCTTCTGCGGGATCTCGAAGACGCCGTGCTGATTTTCAATCGCGACAGCCGCGTGGTGTTCGCTTCGGGATCGGTAAGCCGCTTTCTGGGCAGGGAACGCGCCGGCCTCTCCGGCGAATCCATCGCCGATATTTTCCCGCCCTCCACGAATTTGGGATTCCTGATCGCGCAGGCCTCCGAGACCGGCATGATGATCCGCAATCGCCGAATTCCGCTGGAATCGGCAAGGGAAGCGAGCGAGCCGGGCGCGTCCGTGCTGCTCTCCGTGGACTTGTTGCAGGCCCCCTCCGGCAGCCGTACGGGACTGCTGGTGCGCCTACGCGATCCCGAAGCCCAGCGCCAGATCGGCCGCCAATTGCAGACTGCCGACCGGCTGGCCGCGATCAGCCGCATTTCCGGCGGCGTGGCCCACGAGGTGAAGAATCCGCTCAATGCGATTCTGCTGCACGTGGAAGTGGCACGCACCCGCCTGGCGCGCGGCGAGGCCGACGTCACGCCGCAAATGGAAGTGATCTCGCGCGAAATCCTGCGGCTGGACCGCGTGGTGAAGACGTTTCTCGATTTCACCCGTCCGGTGGAGCTGAACTATCGCGTGGTTCCGCTCGCTGAGGTGCTCGGCGAAATCGAGGATCTGGCCCGCCCGCAGGCCGAAGCGGAAAAGATCCGCATGGTGGTGGAGCAGGGTCCCGACGGCGTGGAGGTGCGGATCGACCGCGATATGTTCAAGCAGGCTGTTCTCAACGTGGTGGTCAATGCGATGCAGTCCATGCCGGGCGGCGGCGAGTTGCGCCTGGAATGTTCCACCGCCCAGGAGAGCGTGGAGATCCGCATCTCCGACACCGGGGCCGGAATTCCGCCGGAATTGCGCGAGAAAATCTTCCGCTTGTACTTCACCACGAAGCAGGGCGGAAGCGGCATCGGGCTGGCGATGACGTTCCGGATCGTACAATTACACGATGGTACAATCGACTTCAACAGCGAACCCGGGAAAGGCACCACCTTTGTGATCCGCCTGCCGATTGCCGTGTGAGCGAGGCTTCCGGAATGAGACGCGTGAAAGTGGTTCTTGTCGCCGCCATAGTGATTCCCCTGGCCGGCTGTGTGTTTGGCGGCAAACCCAAAACCGTAGCGGCCGCGCCCGCGCCACCCAAACCGGCGTCGCCTCCGGAGCCGCTCTCGATTCCCCAAACACGCGTGGATCTTCCTGCGCCGCAGCCCGTGAAACAAGAAGCGCTGAATACCGCGGCACGCGAGGAACCGCCCCCGCCCGTAGAGCCCAAACCAATTCCGGCGCCGCGGCGCCCGCCGGCTCCGCAACCCAAGACCGTGGAGCAGCCGCCGCCCGAGCCTACGCGCCCTCCGATCCAGGAGATTCTGCCGACAGACGAGAAGACCCGGCTCCAGGCTTCGGTGCAGAAGCACAGAGCGGAGATTCGTACTCTGGTGGCTCAAGCCCAGAAGAGCCACCGCTGGACCGCCAGTCAGAAAAACATGAAGGAGAAGATCGATCAATTTGTGACGCAATCCGAACAGGCCGAAAACAGCGGCGATATGCGCTCGGCGGACGAGTTCGCGGAAAAGGCCAACATTCTCGCCAAGGAGCTGCAGAGTGGCAAATAGCGAGTTCGAGCAGCGGAGGCAGACCGTGGCCTCCGGGCTCGCGGAACATAAGCTGGACGGGCTGTTGGTTTCCTGGGGCCCGAACCTGCGCTACCTGTCCGGCTTCACGGGAAGCAATGCCCTGCTGCTTGTGACGCCGGGCAAATCGATCCTGTTCACCGACCCGCGCTACACCATTCAGGCCGGCCAGGAATCCACCTGTCAGGTGCGGATCGCCAAAGGGCCGCTGGTCATCGACGTGGTGGCGGCAATCGCGAAATCGGGATTGAAGCGAGTGGGCTACGAGCCCGCGCTGACCACCTGCGACGCCTACCAATCGCTCGAATCCAAGCTTCCCATGAAGGCAACGCTGGTAGCCGTGAAGGGCTGGATCGAGGAACTGCGGACGGTGAAATCGCCGGCGGAGATCGCGCGCATCCGCCGCTCGGTGGAGACCAACTCGAAGGCCTTCGAGCAAGCCGTGGCGCGCGTCCGCCCCGGCATGAAGGAGCAGGATCTGGCGGCCGACCTGGAATATCGCATGCGCCGTCTGGGCGCCGAGAAGCCGTCCTTCGAGACGATCGTGGCGGGCGGCGTTCGTTCGGCGCTGCCGCACGCGCAGCCCACCGCGGCGCGTTTCCGGACGGGCGAACTGATTGTGGTGGACATGGGCGCGCTGCAAGCGGGGTACTGCAGCGATATGACGCGGATGCTGTACCTGGGCGCGCCCACCGCCAAGGTGAAGCGGACTTACAAGGCAGTCCTGGAGGCACAACTAGCCGGTATCGACGCCGTCCGCGCCGGTGTGCGCACGGCGGCGGTGGATGCCGCCGCGCGCAACGTGCTCAAGGGCTACGGACTCGACGGGGCTTTCATCCACTCCACCGGTCACGGCCTGGGTCTGGAGATCCACGAGCCTCCGCGTCTCGGCAAACGCGACAAAGGCCGGTTGAAGGCAGGCATGGCGATCACCATCGAACCAGGCGTGTACCTCGAAGGCTTCGGCGGCATCCGCATCGAGGACACGGTGTTGGTGACCGAGAAGGGCTGCGAAATTCTGACGCCGACTGGTAAAGAGTTGCGGGTGCTTTAGTTTCGACGGCAGCGGCGAATATTGCCACGAGTGCGAGAATGGGATTGCATGACCGCCGATGAATTGGGTCGACGCGGCGCGATTCTTGCCACGGCGAGTTGTAGATTGTAGAGGCCGATAGCCGTACAACCGCGTGCGCATGTGCGAGGCAATACGCTTTCAGGAGAGCCGGATGCCGCGGTCCGGTTCGACGAGGGGAGAGCGAGTCGCGCCGCAAGGCGCCGCCCTCTCTCCCACTGTACCGTTCATCCGCCGCTAATAATCTTAGTTAGCCGCCAGCCGGAAATCCTGTAGCCCGATCTCGTCGCTCCCCGGTATGTGAAAGCCGAACCTGCCATGCACCGCCGGCCCCGTCAAGTCCCACTTATCCAGGCCCACCCATTGTCCCCCGCGCAACACGCTCACCCCCACAGACTGGGGAGCGATGTTGACCGTGACACTCATAGGCTCCTTCTTGTCCAGCCCATGCGGCACTTTGACTTGCACAAACTTACTGCCGTTTCTCACCTCGTAGCGCGTCAGATTTTTATCGTCCAGTTGGAATAGAAAGTAATTCTTTTCATCCCGGAACCCCACCACCCACTCCACGCGTTTGCCTTTCACTAAGACCGCCGTAAACTTGACGGCCCCCTGCGCGATGTCCACCGGCGCCAGCACATAGTCGCCGCCGCGGTGCGTAATCATGTTGGTCTGTTGGCTCCAGCCTCCGGTCTTCATCCAGTCTTCCAGGCCGAACGCCGGCGGCGGCGGCGGAGCCTTGGCGGGCGTCTTAGGCGTATCCACATGCCGTAGCGGCAGAGTCGCCACCGCCGTGCCGCCCGCGGTTACCTGCACCGCGGTCGCCGTAGTTACATATTGCGGCGCCGAGACACTCACCGTATAGTGACCCTCCGGCACCGTGATGCTGGAACCGGCAACTTCCCGGTCCTGCGCATCGCCATCGCGCCGGATGCGTACGTGCGCGTCCAGCCCGGCGGGGCTGATCTCGAACCGCAGCGTCCCAGTGGTGCTCACGGCGTCCAGCGCGCCCTGCACTTCCACCGTTTTCCCGCCGGCAAACGTATGATCGGTCTGCAGCGGCTTGTAATTATCGTGCCGCAGCACGACCGTATGATGGCCCGGTTCGATGCTCGAAATCTGAAACTCCCCGCTGGCATTGGCACTGCCCACGCGGACGCCATCCACCAGCACGTCGGCGCCGGACGGAGCACGGTGAATCACCAGGGTCGCCTTGGCCGGAGTCAGGCTGAAGGATACCTTGCTCTCCACGCCCCTCTTGATATCCACCGTCTGCTCCGCCGTGTTGGCGAAGCCGTCCTTCCGCAACGCAACCGTATACTTCTTGGGAAACAGGTACACCACCAGTTTGCCGAACTTAGTGTCGCGCTTGTATTTCTCGCCGTTAACATATAGCTGCGCCTGGTCCTCATTGGTCTCTATGGAGAGCATCCCGAGATTTTGGGACCCGCCCAGCGACACATACAGAGTGGCGGATGGCTGCGCTTCGAAAACAATCTTGTCGTGCAGCGTGGTTGGCGAGTCGAGCGCCAGTTCGTGAGTGCCCAAAGCGAGCCCCTCGAGCGGCATCCCGTCGGCGCCAAGATCGCCCACCTGCTTGCCGTCCAGCGTCACCCGGTATCCGCTGCCGGTGGCATACACATGCGCGTCGCCCCCGTAACCGGCCACCAGAAAGCCGCGCAAATTCTTAACCTCCATGGGGCCTGCCAGCTTGGGCATCGCGCCCGGCACGATCTCGACCGGAATCGACGCCGCCGAATCTCCACTCTGCACCGACAAAGTATGTTTGCCGGAAGTGAGATTGGGAATCTCGGCGCCACCATCCTGAATCTTGCCCACCGCCGTACCATCCAGGCTCACGGTCCCGTCCGGAAGGTCGGTAAAGATGGCGACGCGCGGCGCCAGCGGCGTGAGAATGAGAGGGATGTCGGTGTTCACGCCCGCTACTACAGTAAAGCTGGAACTAGCGCTCTGGTAGCCGGTCAATTGCGCCTCGGCCTGGTAGTTGCCGGGCGCCAGGTCCAGCCGGCAGGTGGTGGTCCCGCAGCTACTGCCGCTCACCTTGATCTCCGCGCCCTCCGGCGTGGAGTGCACCACGATCGCGTACTTGGCGGCCGCCGCGGGCGCCACCGGTAGCGCCGTCTTCCGATGGTGCATCACCGTGACGATGAGAGCGATGAGCACCAGCAACCCCCCCGCCGCGGCCGTCCCCACCAGCAGCGTCTTCGATTGCCCCGTCATCGGCGGACGCGGCGCCGTGGGCGCTACGGGAGGAACCGGAGGAAGCGGCGCCATGGTCACCGCAGGCGGCTTCTCGACGGGCGGCACAGGCGTGGTCTCTTTAGGCGCCGGCGCCGGCGTCTGCGCAACTGGCGCAACCGGCGCTGCCGGCTCCGGCTCCTGGGGCGGCGGCGGAGTCAATAGGGCCTGCGAGAGCGAAGCCGGGAGATCGACCGTGTGCTCGTCCCGCAGCGAGACCAGTGGAGTTTCCACGGGCGGCGTCGACGGTATTAGCGGTATGTTGGTGGCCGTGTGCGGTGGCTCTCGCGGCACGATGCGCGTGGTCTGCCGCTGTTTTTCCGCCAGCGCGCGCAGCAGCGTGGCCTGCAATTGCTGCAGCCGCGACTCGTTGGGATACGCCCCCAGCCCCTGCGCCACCACCGCCGTCGCGCCGTCGATGTCGCCATCGGTCTGCATCCGGCGCGCCTGTGCCAGGCACCACGCGATGAAATCTTCGCGCTTGCGATC
>Ga0182018_10005095_pt1 | contig 10709 bp, 10 predicted proteins | sample 812P2MmetaG_FD_120490 | JGI IMG/M metagenome (GOLD analysis project Ga0182018, IMG submission 120490) | Permafrost microbial communities from Stordalen Mire, Sweden - 812P2M metaG | ecosystem: Environmental > Terrestrial > Soil > Wetlands > Permafrost | place: Sweden: Stordalen | collected... | reverse complement strand
GGAGCCTTGGTATTGTTGCGCAGAGCCTATTGAGGAGCAGTTGGCGCCTGTGTGAACCCATGCAAACAGACTCTATCCGGGAGGCCCGCAAGCGGCAGGACCGCAGCGAAGAACTGGCGGAAAAGGGTTGGTATCACAGCTTCGAACTGCCCGACGGCACTTTGATCGACGGCGTGAATCCGCTATCGCGCCTGCGGGAGCGCTTCGCGCGCTTCCCCATTCCCACCGATCTGCGCGGCAAGCGGGTCCTGGACATCGGCGCATGGGACGGCTGGTTCAGCTTCGAGGCGGAACGCCGCGGCGCGGACGTCACATCTATCGATTGCGTGGAGGCGCCGCACTTTGTCGAGCTGCATCGTAAGCTCGCTTCCAAGGCCGATTACCGCATACTGGAGATCTACGAATTGCCGGACGCCGGATTGGCGAAATTCGACATCGTCTTCCTGCTGGGCGTTCTATATCACTTGCGGCACCCGCTGCTGGCGCTGGAGATTGTCTGCGGCCTGACCACTGACGTCGCCATCGTCGAGTCCTTCGTCACCGATGGAGACACATGGCGCGAACATACGGCGGACATCCCAGCTCTGGAGTTCTACGAAGGCTACGAATTAGCCAATCAATTCGACAATTGGGTTGGTCCCAGTGTGGCGTGCCTCCTGGCGATGTGCCGCAGTGCCGGGTTTGCCTGCGTGGAACTGCTCCACACCGAGCCGTACAACGCGATGGTGGCTTGCTACCGCCGGTGGGAGGCGCCGCCTGCGGCGCCCGCCTCCGCGCCGCCCGAACTCAACTTCGCAAGGAATCATGTCAATTACGGCGTCAATTTCTCAAGCCGCAAGGAACAGTACATTTCGTGTTGGTTCCGCAGTTCCCGCGAGACGATTGCGAAGGAAGACCTGCGCCTGGAGGTGGACGAGTTCGGCGTGGCGGCGTACTACGCCGGACGCCGCGAGGACGGCCAGTGGGTAGCAAACTTCCCCTTGCCGCGAGGTTTGTCACCCGGATGGCATCCAGTGAGGCTGCGCTTCGCGGACAGCGAATTCAGCCATGCCGTGCGGATTGCCTTGGATCTCCCCTTGAATGTCAGCCGGATTGTTTGTCATGGCGTCCGCGACGCGGTCAACGGCGATAGTAGCGAAGTTACCGTCACAGACGTTGGTTACGTGAGCTGCTGGGCGGCCGGACTACCCGAGAATGCCGATCGCCACAATGTTCGCCTCTTCCTGGACGAGACGCCGCTCAGCGTGTTTTGGGTGGGCGCACCGGATGCGGCCGGCCTTAGCCAGATCAATGCGGCCGTGCCGGGGAATATAACTAAGGGCGAGCACGCCCTACGTATAGAGTGCGGCGGAGTCAGTTCGGAGCCTTGGACTGTGCGGATCGTCTGAGTGTTCCCTCCCAAGCTCGATCATCGCGGCGCGCAGCCGCGCATGGCGCTGCATCAAGCGCAGGTAGCGGGCCTCGTCGGGGCCGCTCTTCGCGCACACGATGGCTTCGACCGCGGCCTTATCGGCGGCGCTCCAATTTTCGGCGATCCGCCGTAGGGGGGAATGGCCGGCGACTGTTGCGGCGCATCTCAAGCCGAGATTCCGCATCCGGAATCGATCCCACGCGCCGTGTTCGGCATCCGGGCATTCGTATAGCAGATACGACTGGGCCAGCTTCTGCAGCGTCCGCCGCGAGCTGCGATAGCCGGGCGTGCGGCGGATGCGGTCTTCTTCGCGCTCCACAAGTTGCGCCGCGGCCGCGTCCAGCGGACGAAAACCCAGCTTGCGATAGAACCAGAACGCACCCGAGTCCAGCGCCTCGTCGTTCTCCAGACCGACCTGATAAGGGTCCACGGAGAAGCAACGGGCCCCCAGGATCTGGCGGAACAGGCGCAGCAGGCGCGCGTAGAGCCATGCCGATTCGCCCTCGCGGAAGGTGTAATACAAGTTGAAGCCCACTTCGGTGCGCTCGAATAACGACAGCGCTTCCACGTAGCCGGCGGGCACGCCGTTTTTGAAGAACATCCCGGCAAGATAGGCGCGCAGAGGCAGACGCCACTCCGGCGGCACGCCAAAGAAGACGATCTCGACGCCGCGGCCGGCAGACGCGCGGAAGACGCGCCGCGCGTCCGGATGGGTGAAGCCGTATAGCTCGCGATAGCGCATGGCGGAGGTGTCCAGGATGGGATCGAGCATCTTCCGCGCCTCCGGCTTCGAAAGCTGCGTCACGGGCAGCGGTGGGCCATGCAACTCCAGCGCGAGATCGATGTCCCTGCGCCGCAACAGCGGTTCGTGGTGGAAGTACGGCTTGCGCACTGGCAGGCGCATCCGCGAGCGGCTGGCGCGGGGGCCGATGCGCCACAGCAGCAACAGTTCCAGCGATTCGTAGAGATCCGCCCGGTCGCGCGCGCCTAGGGGCAGTTCGGCGATGCGCCCGATCAGCCATCCGAGGGCGCTCGATCCGGGTGCGCGCGCGGCATCCATCCACGCGCGGAATGGGACGTGCGCTTCGACCGGCCAGTCCTCTGCGACCAGGGGCAGGAAGCGCCGCAGTACGGGGCCGAGCTTCTCCGCCTGGCGGTAGTTTTCCCAATCGATCTCGATATGGCGCGGATAGCGCGTGTAGAGTTGCCGGGCCACCTCGTAGCTGAAGACCGCCGAAAACGATGTGCCCGCGATGCCAGACACGGCGGCGTCTTCGAATGCCGTTAGATCGCTCAATTCGGCGACGCGCCAGGCGAAGGAGAACAGCGCGGCATCCGCCAGCCGCAGGACTTCCGGATCGGCCGGATAGGCACGCAGAAACAACAGGCACTCGTGCAGCCGGATGAGCGAGTGCGCATCGGTGAAGCAGTGGTCGGCGATATCGGCGAGCAGTTGGTGGAGCTGATGCACGTCCGGCGCTCCAAACCGGGTCTTCCAATCTTCCAGGCGCGCGAGCAGATCCGTCGGCATTGGTTTGAGCTTATCGTAGGGTGGGGCAGGACTCCAGTCCTGCGGCCTTCAAGACTTCGCGGAGTCCCCGCTTCGCGAGATCTGCCAAGACCCGCTTGGCGGCAATCTTCAATTTAAGAAGAAGGAACGAGTCGTGGTTGACGTTTCCTGGCTGCTCGACGATCCATTTCAATTCCGCCGGAATGTCGCGTGTAAGGGAAATCGCGCGTCGCGGCTCGGTAACGGGGAACGCGTTTCGGATATCGCGCGCTTGGATATAATGATCCGGCATGCCCACTCTCGCCGGTAAAACCCTCTTCATCACGGGCGCCAGCCGCGGCATAGGCTTGGCGATCGCGTTGCGCGCGGCGCGCGACGGCGCCAACGTCGTGATCGCCGCCAAGACCGACACCCCACATCCGAAGCTGCCGGGCACTATCCACACCGCAGCGGCCGAGATCGAAGCGGCCGGCGGCCACGCGCTGCCGCTGGCCGTGGATATCCGCTTCGAGGACCAGGTCTACGGCGCCGTCGAACAAGCGGTCAAGCATTTCGGAGGCATCGATATCCTGGTCAATAATGCTAGCGCCATCAGCCTGACGGGCACGCTCCAGACGCCCATGAAGCGCTTCGATCTGATGCTGGGCGTGAATCTGCGCGGCACTTTCCTTTGTTCGCAAGCCTGCCTGCCGCATCTGGCCAGCGCAGCCAATCCGCAGATCCTGACGCTGTCGCCGCCGCTCGATATGCGCGCCAAATGGTTTGCGCCGTGCGTCGCTTACACCATGGCGAAGTACGGGATGAGCATGTGCGTGCTGGGCATGGCCGAGGAATTCCGCAGCCAAGGCATCGCCGTCAATGCGCTGTGGCCGCGCACCATCATCGCCACCGTGGCGCTGCAGGTGATTCCAGGCGCCGAACCGGAACGCGGGCGCACACCCGACATCATGGCCGACGCCGCCTGGCAGATTCTGACTCGGGACAGCCGCACCACCACCGGCAATTTCTTCATCGACGAAGACGTCTTGGCCGCCGCCGGTGTGACGGACTTCTCCGGCTATGCGGTGTCGCCTGACAAGCCGCTGCGGCGCGACCTGTTTCTCGATTGAGACAGGCGCTCCACCTGGAAGGGGAGGATCTGGAAGAGTCGGGCCTGGGGGAAAACCCCACTATCCGTGCCGACGCGGCGCACACGAGTGCATGCGCCACGTCATCGCCTCACTCCAGATCCAACAGCCAGCCCTGCTTGCCCACGTTCATGCCCTGCGTCTTACCGATCTCGTCGCGCGCGCCAGCGGCCTCGTGGATATGCCCGCAAAAAAAATACTCCGGTTGCTCCCGCAGCAGAAAATCGCGCACGGCCGTGGACCCGGCATGCAAACCGGGACGAACCTGATCGAGCACCGTGCCATGCGGCGGGCAATGGCAGATGAGCACCAGCGGTGCGAGTCCAGCGAAGGCTTCCAGCTTGCGCGCCAGTTCCGCCTCGCTATATTCGCCGGGCGTGTGGAAGGGCGTGGGATTGGAATAGCCCAGCCCGGCAACCTGATAGCGGCCCCACTGCGCGTGCCGCTCGTGGAAGTGGTGCAGGCCGAAGTCCCGGCACAGGCCGGCAATCTGCGCCGCGGTTTCGTGGTTACCGGGCAGCACGTAAACGCGGTCCGCGCGCCGCGCCAGAATCTCGCCGCAGCGATCCAGGCCCCGCCCGAAGTTCACCAGGTCGCCCGCCGCCATGTAGTAATCCGCTTCCGTGTCCATCAGCCGCGCCAGCGCGCCCAGGTCGCCGTGTATGTCGGAAAAGATCAGCAGCTTCATCGGGCGGATTGTACTACGGGGCGCGGGCCGGCTTCATCCCGCCGCGCCATGTCGGCGGCGATGGTGCGCGATCCGGCATACAGCACCAGCGCCAGGGCCACCGACATCACCGGGATCACGTACATCGCCTGGTGCAGCCCGATGGCCCGGTATGCTTCGCCGACTTTCACTGCGCCAGCCGCATGGGCAGCGGTGCGGGCCAGGTAATCGCTGAGTTGTCCGGTGATCAGCGGACCGAACGACGCGCCGCAGAGATACATCGCCAGGAAGTAAACCGCCATGGTGGTGGCGCGCACGGCCGGCGCCACGATGTCGTGAATCGCCGAGTATACCAAGCCGTAATACATGTTCAGAAAGCCGTACGCGATCATGATCAGAGCAATGGCGGCGGCCGCGCCGCCGGCCGGTTGCCAGATGCCAATTAACGCCAGGGGCGCCGCTACCAATGCCGCGGCGGAAGCCGAAAGCATGCGCCCGTCCTTCCGTTTGTGGATCACACGGTCGCCCCAGGCGCCCGCGATCAACCCCCCGGCGACGCCCGCCGCGCCGTATCCGATGCCCGCCCACAAGCCCGCCTGAGCGACCGAGAGCCGGTGATACCGCGTCAGGAAGGCCGGAAAGAACGTGCCCAGCGCGTATAGATTGAAGTTCACCAAGGCGCCCGATGCGATGATCCACCACATGGTGGGGATGCGCAGGATGGACCAGACGGGCGGGGCCGCTCCCTGACGGTCGCGGCTCGGTGAGCCGGCCGTGGCCTCGCTGGCTCCGCGCGCCGGTTCGTCGAGGCTGAGCAGCGCCGGGATGAGCAGCACGGCGGGAAGCGCCGCCACCACCAGGGCCGCGCGCCAACCCCAGGCCTGCGCGGCAGGTCCACTGATGGCATAGCTGAGCGCGCCGCCGATGGGCACTCCCAGCATAAAAAAGGCCAGCGCGCGCGAGCGGCGCTCGGGCGGATACAGATCGCCGATCCAACTGGTGGCGGCCGGCGCGCAGGCGGCTTCGCCCACGAAGACGCCCAACCGCGAAACCAGCAGCATCACGTAGGTTTGCACGATGCCGCCCAGGCCGGTGAGGGACGCCCAAACGGCTACGCCCACCGCCAGCAGTTTCTTGCGGCTGCCGGAATCGGCAAGGCGCCCGAGGGGCAACCCGACCAGCGCGTATAAGACGATCGGCAGCGTGCCCAGAGTGCCTAGTTGCGTGTCGGACAGGTGGAACTGTTTGCGAATCGGCTCCAGGAGCGCGCCGAGCACCTGGCGGTCGTAGAAGTTGAGGATGTTGATGGCGAACAGGACGGCGAGCGAGCGCGACATGCTCTTGGAGGGCACTGGCAGAGCATGGTATCACATGGGCCCCAGTTAGTTGGCCGGCCCAGTTTGCGCCGATTGCCAATCGGCGCGCAGGATGCCATCCTGCCCCACGTTGGTTCGCGGCACCAGCTTCATGCAGCATACTTTTTCGGAGAGCCGGCTGAAAGCCATCCCCAAAAGGGGACCCCAGGGCAGGATTGCCCGCCCTCCAATTTGGGCATTGCGCGCACTGGTAGAATGCGGCATTCTATGTTTTCGCTTTCGCGGCGACGGTTCCTGGGCGCGCTCCCGGCGTTGGCCGGCTTCGAAGCTCTGGCCGCGCCCGAGCGCGGGCGCGCGCGCATCACGGATATCCGCGCGATGGTGCTGCAAGGCCCGCGCACTTATACCTTTGTCAAAGTGGCGACAGACGCCGGCGTCGATGGAATCGGCGAGGGCTACGGCAGCCCGGGCGTCGGCATTAAGGCGGGCGTGCTGGAGCTGCGTCCGTACTTCCTGGGCAAGGACCCGCTCGAAATCGAGGCGCTTTACAACGGCCTGGGCAACCGTATCGACGGCTCCGCGCACATGCTGATGCGGGCGGTCAGCGCCATCGAGATCGCGCTTTGGGACCTGGCCGGCAAGCTGCTGAACCAGCCCACGGCCACGCTGCTGGGCGGACGCTATCGCGATCGCGTGCGCGTGTACCAAGACGAAGGCCCCGCCAACATGCTCGACCGCGCCAGTTGCAACGAGTGGGCGGACAAAATGAAAAGCGACCCAGCCGGGTGGACGGCTTTCCGAGTCACTCCGCCGGGCCAAAAGGGCGCGGGGCCCGCGGCCGATACCGCCAGCGACCCGTCCAACCGGGTGCTCACATCCAGGCAGATACGGGAGATCCGGCAAGCCTTCGAATACTGCCGCGACGCCATCGGCTGGGACCGCGATTTGATTGTGCACTGCGAAGGCGGGTACGATCTGCGCGCAGCCATGCAACTGGCCGAAGCCCTCGAGCCGGTGAAACCCTTGTGGCTGGAGGATCCCATGCCGCCGGATTTTTCGCCGAGTTGGGTGCGCCTGGCGCAGGCCTCCAAGGTGCCCATCGGCACCGGCGAAAACCTGGCGCGCAGGCAGGGATTCAAGGATTTCATTTTGAATCAGGGTTGCGACGTCGTGCAGCTCGACATCCGGAACGCGGGTGGGCTGCTGGAGTCCAAGAAAATATCCAGCCTGGCGGAACTATTCGGCCTGCCCATGGCGGCGCACAATACGGGGAGCGCGCTGAATACCATGGCCACCGTGCAGTGGGCGGCTTCGGTGCGGGATTTCCTGGCCGCCGAAACAGTCGCCGGGCGGCGCAATTGGATGGACGACGTGATGGTGCATGAGGGGCCGCTGGTGGCGCAGGGTTATATCGCCGTGCCGCGGAGGCCCGGCTTGGGCGTCGAGTTGAATCCGGATGTAGTGAAAGGCAACCTCGCGGAAGGCGAGAAGTATTGGGATTGAAACCGCCTGCCGCAGTAGCGTACATCGCGCCGTTCGCCGTCTTCATCGCGTTGCGATGGCTTCCCTTTCCGCCCGAGTGGCTGGCGCCGGTGCGCTTCGTGCTGGTGGCGGCCACGCTGGCGGCGCTCTCCCGGCGGGCCATGCCGGGGCGGCCCGGGTTCGCCGCCGGTTCGATTCTGCTGGGGGCGGCAGTGCTGGCGATCTGGATCGGCCCGGACCTGCTCTGGGGCCAACGTTACCGCGAGTTCGTGCTGTTCCACAACGGCGTCACAGGCGTTGCGCGGAGCTCGCTGCCCGCTTATTTGAAGTTGAACTCCGGTTTCATCGCGGTGCGGGTGCTCGAAAGCGCGATTTTGATTCCGATTATCGAGGAACTCTTCTGGCGCGGCTGGCTGATGCGCTGGGCCATCCGCTCGGATTTTGAAAGCGTGCCGGTGGGCCAATATACGGCGCTTTCGTTCTGGGCGGTCGCGTTACTGTTCGCTGCCGAGCATGGACCGTATTGGGAAGTGGGGCTGATGGCGGGCGTGGCGTACAACTGGTGGGCGGTGCGCACCCGCAACCTGGCGGATTGCATGTTGGCGCACGCGGTCACCAACGCGTTGCTGGCGGGGTATGTGCTGGTATTCGATCAGTGGCAATATTGGCTGTGAGGGCTGGCAGGCGAAAGCGCCTGCCCCACGGTGGCTGGTGGATGGTGGTTGTGGTAACCTGAATGCTTCGCACACTTCAAAAGGAGTCCCTTTCGCATGTCAGTAAGGTTTGGGTTGCGGCTGGCGGTGGCCTGCCTCGCCCTTGTTTCGCTATCGAAAGCCGGTCTTAGCCAGACCAAGGTGGCTATTGTCAGCATGCAACAGGCGGTGCTGGGATGCGCCGAGATCAAGAAGGCCAACGCCGCCATGGTGGACAAGTACAGGCCTCGCCAACTGGAAATGGAAAGGCTGCAAAAGGAGCTGGCGGGCATCAAACAGCAGTTGGATACCAACGGCGACAAGCTCACCCAGTCGGCCGCGGCGGACCTGACCGCCCAGGGCCAACGCAAGCAGCGCGAGCTGCAGCGTATGAACGACGACCTGCAGGCCGACGTGACCGCGGAGCGCAACGAAATTCTGGGCTCCGCCGGCCGCAAAATGACGGAAATCGTGAAGAAACTGGCGGAGGATAAAGGCCTGGACGTGATCGTGGATGCGCAAAGCACGCTGTTCTACAAGCCGGCGCTGGATCTGACGACCGACGCCATAACCGCCTACGACAAGGCCTATCCGGCAAAATAGGCGCCCGCCATGGCTGGCTATCTCGATCATTACGGAGCCGGCGAAGAACGGCGCGAGAAGAGGATCAAGCGGCTGGCGCTTACCGCTCTGGCCGTGGTGGTCGCGGCGGGCGTGCTGTTTCTCATTTTCAAGAACTACCGCCAGGAGCGTCAGGTCGATCGCTTCTTCGATCTGCTGGCGCGCCAGGACTATCAATCGGGGTACGCGCTGTGGGGCTGCACGGCGGCCCATCCTTGCCGCGATTATCCATTCACGGAGTTCATGAAGGATTGGGGTCCGCAGAGCGAGCATGCCGACCCCAAATCTTTCCACATTACCAAGACGCGCGCCTGCGGCTCGGGCGTGATCGTAACCGTGGATTCCAACAAAGCCAACAAGCAGGAAGACAAGCTATGGGTGCAGCGGGACGACCTGACCATCGGCTTTTCTCCGCTGCCGGGCTGTCCGCAGGGGCAGTAGACGTACAATGAAACAAGGGACTGGAGCAGCATGGGCACAATAGTAGCGGGTTTGGAGGGCGTGGTCGCCGGCGAATCCGAGATCTGTTACATCGACGGATACGCGGGCGTGCTGAGCTACCGCGGCTATAACATCCACACGCTGGCCGATAATGCCACCTTTGAAGAAATCATCTTCCTGCTGTGGAACGGATGGCTGCCCAAGCAGGCGGAACTGGGCCAGCTCAAGAAGGACCTGGCCGCCAACCGGGGAATCCCTTCGGCGGTGGCGGACTTTCTGCGGAGCGTGCCCCAAGGCAGTCCCATGGACGTTTTGCGCACGGCGGTTTCCATGCTTGGCATTTACGACCCCGAAGCGCAGGACATGACGCCGGACGCCAACGCGCGCAAGGCGCTGCGGCTGATGGCGCAAACCCCCACCATCGTGACCACGTTCGACCGCTTGCGCAAGGGTTTGCACGTGGTTGGGGGCGATCCGGCCATGAGCTTCGCCGAGAATTTCCTGTACACGCTTACCGGCAAGCGGCCCGACGAGGTGATGGAGCACGCTTTCGACGTGGCCCTAATCCTGCACGCGGACCATGAGCTGAACGCTTCCACTTTCGCCGCGCGCGTCACGGCCGCTACGCTGTCGGACATTTACTCGTCGATCACCTCCGCCATCGGCGCGCTGAAAGGCCCGCTGCACGGCGGCGCGAACCAGGACGTGATCAAGATCCTGCTGCAGCTCTCGAGCGAGGAAGCCGCCATCGAGTGGGTGAAGAGCACGCTGGCGCACAAGGTGAAGATCCCGGGATTCGGGCACCGCGTGTATCGCGTGGAAGATCCGCGGGCCACGCACCTGCGGGTGTTCTCCGAAGAACTGGGCCGGCGCACGGGGCACGAGAAACTGTTCCGCATGTCGCAGGCCATGGAGCGGACCGTGAAGGCGGAAAAGGGCCTGATCGCCAATGTGGACTTCTACTCGGCATCGACCTACTATGCGCTGGGTATTCCGGTGGATCTGTTCACGCCGGTCTTCGCGGTGAGCCGCATGTCCGGATGGACGGCGCACACGCTGGAGCAATACAAGAACAACCGGCTGATCCGGCCGCGGGCTGAGTATAAGGGCAATCCGGACGGCATGCAGTGGATTCCCCTGGACCAACGCTGATGGACGAGCGCGCTTATTACACGGAATCGCCGACGACCAAGCCGATGTCGTTGAACTGCCCTTTTTGCAGGTCCGCCGAGACCTACGATCTGCGCTGGATGGTGCGCAAGAAGAAGGATCGCCTGCCGCCGGGGGGCGACGAGCGGGACCGGGCGCGGTTTGCGAAGTCGCAGAGTTATATGGTGCTGCTGGACGACAAGGTGGCCTGCAAGAATTTGCGGTGCCGGAAGCGGTTCGATATATCGGGCGTGAAGACCATGGCGTTTCTGTAAGGCGGAAGAAGCAATTGG
>Ga0182018_10005094_pt1 | contig 10711 bp, 8 predicted proteins | sample 812P2MmetaG_FD_120490 | JGI IMG/M metagenome (GOLD analysis project Ga0182018, IMG submission 120490) | Permafrost microbial communities from Stordalen Mire, Sweden - 812P2M metaG | ecosystem: Environmental > Terrestrial > Soil > Wetlands > Permafrost | place: Sweden: Stordalen | collected... | reverse complement strand
GATCCCAACATGATGGGCGGCGTGCTGCTGTACGCCTTCGCCAGCGCTCTGCTCGGCGGCATTACCAGCCCCGTGGGAGCGGTTGTCGGCGGGTTGATCGTCGGCGTCACTGAGAATCTGGTCGGCACTTATCTGATCGCGAGCCAGCTCAAACTGACGGTGGCGCTCGCGCTGATCATTCTGGTGCTGGTGTTTCGGCCGAACGGCTTGTTCGGGACGGCGATCGTGCGGCGGGTGTGAGGATGGAAAAAAGGATCACCCTCGCCGCCCCCGGCCAGGCCGCCGTCGACAGCTATGGCGGGCTGACCGCCGACGCATGGCGATGGATCGGCACGCTGGCGCTGATCGCGGTCGCGGTTACGCTGCCGTTCACGCTGAGCAAGTATCACGTGTTCGAGCTGACCATGGTGATGATCTACGCGATCGCCGTGCTCGGCCTCAACATCCTGACCGGCTACAACGGCCAGATCTCGCTCGGCCACGGCGGATTCTTCGCCGCCGGCGCGTACACCACAGCGATCCTGATGCACCGCTACGGAGTGCCTTATTGGGCGACCATTCCGCCGGCGGGGCTGATTTGCTTCGTCCTTGGCGTGCTTTTCGGACTGCCGGCATTGCGTTTCGAGGGCCCTTACCTCGCGCTCGTTACGGTGGCGATGGCGCTGGCGACGCCGCAACTGCTCAAATACTTCGATACCTGGACCGGTGGTCAGCAGGGCATCAACCTGGTCAAGCCGACGCCGGCGTTCGGCCTCGATCGCGATCGCTGGCTCTACCTCCTGATCCTTGTGGTACTGCTGGTAGCGATACGGATCGCCGCCAACATGCTGCGCGGGCGCACCGGCCGGGCGCTGGTCGCCATCCGCGACCACCCGATTGCGGCAGCCGCGATGGGCATCGACACCGCGCGCTACAAGACGCTCGCCTTCGGCACCAGCACGATGTTCACCGGCGTCGCCGGAGCGCTTTCCGCCATCGTGATCGGCTATGTGTCGCCTGAAAGCTACAGCCTGTTCCTGTCAATCTCGTTTCTGGTAGGCTCCGCGGTCGGCGGCATTGCAACGATCGGCGGCGCGATCGTCGGCGGATTCTTTATCCAATTCGTGCCGAACCTCGCCAACGACATTTCCGACGCCGCGCCCTGGGCGATTTACGGGCTGGCCATGCTCTTGTTCATGTATGCGATGCCCCACGGCGTTGTCGGTTCGCTCGGACCGTGGTTTGCCCGGCTTGCCCAGAGAATCCGGCTTCACAATGCGGCGGTCAAAAACAGCGCCGACGAGTACAAAAGGTGGGAGGCATGAACATGAGACACGCGCTCGTGGCCGGCCTGTCAGCAAGTAGCCTCGCCCTGGCGGGAACGCTTGCATTCGCCGCCGGCCAATACGGACCCGGCGTCAGCGACACCGAGATCAAGATCGGCAACACGATGCCGTATAGCGGCCCGGCTTCGGGCTACGGCGCCATCGGCAAGGCGCAGGCCAGCTACTTCGCGATGATCAATGACCAGGGCGGCATCAATGGCCGCAAGATCAACTTCATCAGCCGCGACGACGGCTACAGCCCGCCAAAGACCGTCGAGCAGGTGCGCAAGCTGGTCGAGGAAGACCAGGCGCTGTTGCTTTTCCAGACGCTGGGCACGCCACCGAACATCGCGATCCGCGGCTACCTCAACGACAGCAAGGTGCCGCAACTTTTCGTCGGGTCGGGCGCCGACCAGTGGAACGATCCCAAGCACTATCCCTGGACCATGGGTTGGCAGCCCAGCTATGGCGCCGAGGCTCGCATCTACGCCCGATACATTCTCAAGAATTTGCCGGATGCCAAAATCGCAGTGCTCTATCAGAACGATGACTTCGGCAAGGACTATCTCAACGGCCTGCGCGCCGAGCTGGGCGGCAAAGCCGGCAAAATGATCGTCGCCACCCAGTCCTATGAGACCACGGATCCGACCGTCGATTCGCAAGTCGTAGCGCTGCAGAGCAGCGGCGCTAATGTTCTAGTGACGGCGGCCATCCCAAAATTCACCACGCTGGCGATCCGCAAGGTGTACGATATCGGCTGGAGGCCGACGAATTTCCTCAATTCCGTTTCGACTTCGGTCGCGTCGGTGATGAAGCCCGCTGGGCCTGAGAAAGGCGTCGGCATCATCTCGGCGGCGTACACCAAAGACCCGACCGATCCGCAGTGGCAGGACACAGCCGAATACAAGGAATGGCTGGCCTGGATGAAGAAGTATAATCCGTCGGGGAACGTCGCCGACTCTTTCAACGTTTACGGTTATGCAACGGCGCAGACCATGGTCGCCGTGCTCAAAGCGAGCGGCGACAATCTCACCCGCGACAACGTGATGAAGCAGGCGGCAAGCCTGCACGATTTGAAGCTGCCAATGCTGCTCCCCGGCATTACCATCTCGACCAGCGCCGACGGCTACGCGCCGATCAAACAAATGCAGTTACAGAAATTCGACGGCAATACCTGGAAGCTGTTCGGCGATGTCATTTCCGGCGACTAGCGGACCAACCGCGTCGGCCGGCTGCGAACTGAACCGAAGTTGCCGCAGGAGAACGTTATGACAAGGACGCGGACAGTCCTGACAAGCTTCGTAGGCTTCGCCGCGGCGAGTCTCGCGCTCGCCGGCGGATTGGCTTGGGCCGCCGGCCAATATGGCCCCGGCGTCAGCGACACCGAGATCAAGCTCGGCAACACCATGCCCTATAGTGGCCCGGCCTCCGGGCTCGGCACTCTCGGCAAGGCGGAAGCGGCCTACTTCGCAATGGTCAACGATCAGGGCGGGGTCAATGGCCGCAAGATCAACTTCATCACCCGGGACGACGGCTACAGCCCGCCGAAGACGGTCGAAATCGTCCGGCACCTGGTGGAAGAGGAGAAGGTGCTGTTGATGTTCAGCAGCCTCGGCACCGCGACGAACACCGCTGTCCAGGATTATCTGAACGACAATAAGGTGCCGCAGCTTTTCATCGCTACCGGCGCCGCCAAATGGGACGATCCCAAACACCATCCGTGGACGATGGCGTTCACTCCCAACTATCCCATCGAGGCGCGCATTTACGCCCGCTACATTCGCAAGAGCCTGCCGGATGCGAAGATCGCGGTGCTCTATCAGAACGACGATTTCGGCAAGGATTACATTGTCGGCCTGCGCCAGGGGCTCGGCGACAAAGCCGACAAGATGATCGTCGCCACGAAGAGCTATGAAACCACCGATCCGACCGTCGATTCGCAGATCGTCGCCCTGCAATCAAGCGGCGCCGACGTCCTGGTGACAGCGGCCGTCCCCAAATTCGCGTCGCAGGCGATCCGCAAAGTTTACGACATTGGCTGGAAACCGACACACTTCCTCAGCTACCCGTCGAGCTCGATCGGAGGCGTGATGCGGCCGGCCGGCCTGGAAAAAAGCATCGGCATCATCTCGGCGACCCCGTACAAAGATGGGACCGATCCGCAGTGGCAGGACGGACCGGAATACAAGGAATGGCTGGCGTGGATGCAGAAATACATTCCGTCGGGCAGTCTCGGCGATCCGTTCTACGTCGACGGTTACGTCCGCGCGCAGGCGATCATCGCCCTGCTCAAAGCAAGCGGCGACGACCTGACCCGCGAGAGCATCATGGCAAAAGCGGCGAGCATTCACGACGTGCAACTGCCGATGCTGCTGCCCGGCATCGCGGTGTCGACTAGCACGGACGATTATCAGCCGATCAAACAGATGCAATTGCAGAAGTTCGACGGCAATACCTGGAAGCTTTTTGGCGAGGTGATTTCGGGTTCCGGCAGCTAGAGGAGCGCGCCAATCTCGGTTGGCTGCGGTCAATCAGATACCGGGCGACATGAAACAAGACTGCAACAGGAGGACGTTATGAGCAGGAAGCAGATAACGCTATCGGGACTGGCGGCGGCCACTCTCGTTTTTGCGGGCGGACTCGCTTTTGCCGCAGGCCAGTACGGACCGGGCGCCAGCGATACCGAGATCAAGATCGGCAACACCGACGCCTATAGCGGTCCGGCTTCGGCCTACGGCGCCATCGGCAAGGCGGAAGCCGGATATTTTGCCATGATCAACGAACAGGGCGGCGTCAACGGCCGCAAGATCAACTACATCACGCGCGACGACGGCTACAGTCCGCCGAAGACCGTCGAATTGATCCGCAAGATGGTCGAGGAAGACCAGGTGCTGCTGACGTTCAACGTGCTCGGCACGCCGCCGAACACCGCGGTCCAGGGCTATCTGAACGAAAATAAGGTGCCGCAACTGTTTGTCGCCACCGGCGCCGACAAGTGGAACGATCCCAAACACTTCCCCTGGACGATGGGATGGCAGCCCAGCTATCGCATCGAAGCGCGCATCTACGCCCGCTACATTCTCAAGAACATGCCGAACGCGAAGATCGCCGTGCTGTATCAGAACGACGATTTCGGCAAGGACTATCTCGTCGGCTTGCGCGAAGGATTAGGCGACAAGGCCGACAAGATGATCGTGGCCACCAAAACCTATGAAACCACGGATCCGACCGTCGATTCACAGGTCGTGGCGCTGCAAGGAAGCGGCGCCGATGTTCTTTTGACGGCGGCTACCCCGAAATTCGCCGCCCAGACCATCCGCAAGGTTTCCGACATCGGCTGGAAGGCCACGCACTTCATGACGAACGTGTCCGTTTCTGTCTCGGCGGTAATGCGGCCGGCAGGTCCGGAGAAGGGCGTAGGAATCATTTCCGCGGGATATCTGAAAGACCCCACCGATCCCCAGTGGCAGAACACGCCCGAATACAAGGATTGGCTGGCATGGATGCAGAAATACAATTCATCGGGCAACGTCGCCGACACCAACAACGTCTATGGGTACACGGCCGCTCAGACCTTGGTGCCGGTGCTCAAGGCGAGCGGCGACAACCTCACCCGCGAGAACATCATGAAACAGGCGGCCAGCCTTCATGACCTGAAACTGCCGATGCTGCTGCCCGGCATTACCATCTCGACCAGCGCCGACGATTTCGCACCGATCAAGCAGATGCAACTGATGAAGTTTGACGGCACGACCTGGCAGCTGTTCGGCGAAGTGATCTCGGGGTCCGGCAGCTAACTTGCCGGCATCACCGTTTGCACCACAAGACCGCGGGCTCGCGCGTCGGCCACGCCGAGCGCGCGCAACGCGGTGAGTGCAAGTGACTGCACCACATCACGCTCCCGGCCCGATTCGTCAGGCGCGAGCGGTCCGATCGATCCCTCGATCAGGAGGCCTGTCAGCGCCGCGGCGGCGAGTGCCGGGTCCTGCTCCGGAAGACGGCCCTCGGCAATGGCCGCGGCGATCCGCGCCTCGAATTCGGCCGCCAGCGATTTGCGGAATGAAAGCCGTTCGGCGTCGACCTCGGCATCGACCGGCTCGGCGATCGCCGCATACGCCAGGCGGCGGTCGCGCAGCGCGCGCACCGCGAAGGTCATGATCGCCGCCGAGAGCGCCGAGAGCGGGCCGGGCGCGCCGGTGGCGGCCCGGCGCAGCGCGCCGATCTCGGCCTCGGCAATTTCCGCGAGCAGCGCCGCGACGAGATCGGTCTTGCTCGGAAAGTAGCGGTAGACCGTGCCTGCGGCGATGCCGGCGCGCGCGGCGACCGCCGCGATCTGCACCGCCGCCATGCCGCCTTCGCTCGCGGTCTGCCGCGCCGCCGCAAGGATGGCGTCATGGCGCGCGGCCAAGCGGCGGACGACGTTTTCGGTGCGGCGATAGGGCAAGACGGATCAACCGGATCGATTCGGAAATCGGGTAAACAATAGCTGAACCATGATTCAATGCACCCGGCAACGCCGCGGGAATGCGCTGGGGAGACGGGCTATCATGCACGGCGGCTGGAATTTGACGGAGAGATCGCGATGGCCACGACGCGCTTTGCAGCCCTGTTCTTTTTCATGCTTTTCGCAAGCACGGCGATGGCCGGCGACCCCTACCCGCCGCAACTCGATGTGTCGTTCCTGGCGGCGCCCGCTCCGATCGTGCAATACGGCTCAACGCGTCTCGTCTACGAGATGGTGATCACCAATTTCTCCAAGCGCTCCTATGTTCTCGAGGCGATCGAGACCAAGGCAGGCGAGACGCAATCGAAATTTGCCGGCGACTCGCTTGCCGCAATGGCCATCCACCTCGGCGCTCCGGCGCCGAAAGAAGGCCCGGCGAACGGCACCATCGAGGCCGGCCGGAGCCTGATGATCTTTTTCCTGCTCGACCTCGGCGATCGCAAAGCCCCGAGCGCCATCGAGCACACCGTCCATGTGCGCGACGACAAAGGCGAAGCCCATGCCATCGCGCTCGCGCCATTGCCGGTCTCCAACGACAGCCCGATCGTCGTCGCGCCGCCGCTGCGCGGCGACTGGATCGCCGGCGACTCCGTGAACAACGGTCTGGATGCCGCGCACCGCAGGGCCGTCCTCATCGACAATGGGCACCCGTGGATTGCCCAGCGCTATGCGATCGACTGGGTGCAAATTCAGACCGTCGAGGGCGTGCGCACGACCTGGAAGGGGCCTGAGGACAAGAACGACAGCTATTTCTGCTACGACCAGCCGATCTACAGCGTCGCCGCCGGGACGGTCGTCAACATAGCCGATGGACTTGCGGAGAACGTCCCGCATTCAAGCAAGTACGCTTACCCGATCGACTTCAACAATGCGGCCGGCAATCATCTCGTCGTCAAGATCGCGCCGCATCGCTACGTGCTCTATGCACATATGCGGCCTGGCACAGTGCGCGTAAAGGCTGGCGACCGCGTCGGCGTCGGCGACATCCTCGGCCGCGTCGGCAACACCGGCAGCTCGACCGAACCGCATCTGCACATGCACATTGACGATCAACCCTCGTTCCTCGGCGGCAATGGCGTGCCCTATGAATTCACGTCATTCGACGCGAGCGGGCCGGTTGAGGCTAATGTCAGCTCGCCGAACGTCATCAGCATGGGCCCAATTGGTGCGCAGAGGCCTTTCAAGAACGATTATCCGGCAAACAATGCGCTGGTGACTTTCAGGTAAGACGGGCAGCGTCAGTGATTTTTGTCGGCCAACGACATATCGGCAAAAGATTTGGCGCGAATCTTAGCGAGCGTCGTCGCCGGCGTAATCGCCTCCGGATCGATGGCGAGGCGGATGATGGCTGGCTTACCGGAAGCTTTCGCCTCCTTGAAGGCCGCGGGGAAATCCGCGGTGCGCTCGACGGAAACGCCGAAGCCGCCGAATGCGCGGGCGTAAGCAGCAAAATCCGGGTTGCGCAATTCGGTCGCGATGATGCGGCCAGGATAATCGCGCTCCTGATGCATACGGATGGTGCCGTAGATGCCGTTGTCGGCAATCACGACTATGATCGGCAGGCCATATTGCACGGCGGTCGCAAATTCCTGGCCGTTCATCAGAAAATCGCCGTCGCCGGCGATGCAGACCACCGCCCGCTCGGGAAAAAGCCGTTTCATGCCAACGGCCGCCGGAACGCCGTAGCCCATCGAGCCGGAAGTCGGCGCGATGTGCTGACCGAAACGGCGGAAGCGAAAGAAGCGATGAATCCAGGCTGCATAGTTTCCCGCACCATTGCAGATGATGGCATCGGCGGGAAGGTTCTCCCGAAGCCATACCATGATGGCACCGAGATTGACCGCGCCCGGTTGCTCGGTCGGCTTTTCCGTCCAGGCGAGGTAATCGGTATGCGCCGCTTCGGCCTGCCCGCGCGCTGCGCCCGGTCGATCGAGATGATCGAGCGCTTCGGCAAATGCCGTGGGCGTCGCGTGGATTGGCAGATGCGGGCTGTAGACGCGGCCGAGTTCTTCGGCGCCGGGATGTACGTGAACGAATGTCATCTGCGGCTGCGGAATGTCGAACAGCCCATAGCTTTGTGACGGCAATTCACCCATGCGCCCACCGATCAACACGACAAGATCTGCGGACTTGACGCGCTCGACGAGCTTTGGGTTGGGGCCGATGCCGAGGTCGCCGGCGTAGCAGGGATGAAGCGCATCGAAGAGATGCAAGCGGCGGAACGTCGTGCACACCGGGAGCGCGTACTTTTGCGCGAAGCGCGCGATGCCGTCCGATGCATCTTGCGACCAGCGGCTGCCACCGAGGATCAAGATCGGCGAACACGCGGCGCCGAGCAACTGCGCCAGCTTCGCCATCTCTGGCGCCCCCGGCGAGGTCTCGACCGGGGCGAACGGCGGTGCATCGTTGACGGCGACGTGCTCGCTCAGCATGTCCTCGGGCAAGCTGACCACGACCGGTCCCGGCCGTCCGTTGGCGGCGGTATAGAATGCGCGCGAAACAATCTCGGGTATGCGCGCGGGATCGTCGATCTCGGTCGCCCATTTGGTCATCGAGCCGAATACCGCGCGGTAATCGAGTTCCTGAAACGCCTCGCGCTCGCGCATGTCGCGCGCGACCTGACCGACGAAGACGACGAGCGGCGTCGAATCCTGGCGCGCGATGTGGATGCCCGGTGACGCGTTGGTGGCGCCGGGCCCGCGGGTGACGAAGCAGACGCCCGGACGGCCGGTCGCCTTGCCCACCGCTTCCGCCATCATCGCCGCACCGCCCTCTTGCCGGCATACCGTGATGGCGACATCGCTGTCGTGGAAGGCGTCGAGCACCGCGAGATAGCTCTCGCCCGGCACGCAGAATGCGTGGCACACGCCATGAATGCGCAATTGATCGACCAGAACCTCGGCCGCAGTTCGAGTGTTGTCCTTACCGCGCATCGGCGGTCCCCGCGGATTGATTGAGCGCAGCCGATTCGCCGCGCCGAGCGTCATAAACTTTGATTGCCGTGACCGGCACCGCTAGTCCAGTCTTTTACTCGGCGTATAGAGGTCAATAGCATACCGTCAAAAGGATTTCCGCTGCATGAGCGACGAAACGGACCGCCAAGAGGAGGTGTTCGCCTGTCTCGCCGATCCCAAAACCCATGGCGGGCAGGATGTGCAGCGTATCGATACCCACGCGGCATCGGTATTTCTCGCCGGCGACCGCGCGCTCAAGGTCAAGCGGGCCGTGCGCTTCCCCTTTCTCGACTATTCCACGCTCACCAAGCGGAAAGAGGCCTGCGAAACCGAGCTCGCCGTCAACACGCCGTACGCGCCGGAAATCTACCGCGGCGTCGTCGCCGTCACGCGCGAACCCGACGGAAAACTTGCGATTGGCGGCTCGGGTGAGCCGGTTGAATGGGCGGTGAAGATGCACCGCTTCGACGAGAAGCGCACGCTCGACCACATCCCTGGTGAAATCGACGAAAAGCTGGCGGACGCGCTCGGTCGCGTCGTCGCGGGGGCACACGCCAAAGCGCCGAGGATTGACGCGCAGGCGTGGATCGTCGCGTTCGGCTCCTATATCGACGAACATGTCGGAGCTTTCCGCGCGCGGCCGGATATCTTTCCAGCCGCCGAGATCGACGCGCTCGCGCGCGCAAGCCATACCGCTTATGAACGCATTGTCCCGCTTCTGCGCGAGCGCGGCCGGCTCGGTTTCGCGCGCCGCATCCACGGCGACCTTCATCTCGGCAACATCGTTCTGATCGGCGGCAAGCCGGTCCTCTTCGATGCCATCGAGTTCAGCGACATCATTGCTTCGGGCGACGTCCTCTACGACCTCGCCTTTTTGCTCATGGACCTGCTCGAGCGCGGGCTGCGGCAAGCCGCCAATGTCGTGCTCAATCGCTACCTGGCGGAGACGCGGCGGGTCGAGGATCTCGATGGGCTTGCGACGCTGCCATTCTTCCTTTCAATGCGCGCGGCAATCCGCGCCAGGGTTACCGCCGCGCGGCTGGAGCGGATAGCAAAGTCGGAGCAAGCGTCAATCGCACACGCCGCCCGCGCTTACTTCGTCTTCGCTTTGCACGCGATCGCGCCGCCAGCGCCGAGGTTCGTCGCCGTTGGCGGCCTCTCCGGCACCGGCAAGACCAAGCTCGCACGCATGCTGGCGCCGCACATCGAACCGATGCCAGGAGCCGTGATCTTGCGCTCGGACGTCGAGCGCAAGGCGCTGTTCGGGTTGGCCGAGACCGAAAAACTATCCCCCGACGCCTATACCGACGAAGTCACTGCCCGCATCTACACCACGCTCGCCGACAAGGCGCGACGCATCGTCGCCGCCGGCCATTCGGTGATCGTCGACGCGGTGTTCGCACGTCCGCAAGAGCGCGTCGCGATCGCCGAAGCGGCGAAATCCGCGAATTTGCCTTTGCGGGGGCTATTCCTTGCCGCAGACACCGAGACCCGGGTAGCGCGCATCGGCGCACGGGCCCACGATGCCTCCGATGCCGACGCTGAGATAGCGCAGGCGCAAGAGCACTACGACGTCGGTCCGCTCGATTGGACCCCAATCGATGCCTCCAGTACGCCCGAAGCCACCCTGGAACTGAGTCTCCAAGCCTTGGCTGTCAATAAGACTATGAAAACAAAAGGAATATGATCGAAAATCAATTGTCGCAATTGCAGCTAGGCTTCATATAGGTAACATCATCCAGAAGTTGGAGGCGGCGTAGAGGCCCTCGTCAAGAAGCCTCGCAAGCCCGGCTACGGCTCATCGAGCAGACGACGCGGTGATCGGCCATCAGCTTCTGGAACTGGTGTATCGGCTGCCGCAGTTGGAGTGTTGCAATAGCGCATCTGGCTGCCTCGGAGCCATATCGCCATCACCAGCGCGTCGGTGACGAGCTGCGCCTTCATCGCCG
>Ga0182018_10005093_pt1 | contig 10720 bp, 5 predicted proteins | sample 812P2MmetaG_FD_120490 | JGI IMG/M metagenome (GOLD analysis project Ga0182018, IMG submission 120490) | Permafrost microbial communities from Stordalen Mire, Sweden - 812P2M metaG | ecosystem: Environmental > Terrestrial > Soil > Wetlands > Permafrost | place: Sweden: Stordalen | collected... | reverse complement strand
ATTGCTGCATCCGGTGCTGGAAAGTATCAGGTTTTCGTTGAAAGGAGATTCCAGAGTACGCGCATACGAAACACGGAGAATCGTGTTGGTCTTCTTGACGTTGTAGGATATTCCGAGCCGAGGCTCAGCCTGCCGCGCGATGGTTAGACCATTGTAGACATCGCCGCGTATGCCGAGGTTCACCGACCACTTCCCAACGGTAATGGCATCCTGGATGTAGAGAGCAAGCTCCTTCACGTCAGTATGGCCGTTGAAGTTGTATGGGGTTCCGCCACGGGTCAGGTCGTAGGGAAGCAAGTTCGCGCCAGTCGGATTGAAATTAGGGTAAAACGTGCTGCCCGGCGAGTTAGCGGCAATGTTTGCCTGGTAACCGGCGGCGGCGCACTGCGAGGGATCGGTGAACCCCGGCACAGGAACGTTAGGGTTCGTTGCCGTTGCCAGCGTTATGCAAGGTGCGTTGTAGGCTGGATCGACGATCCCGATTGTGTCATTCTCATTGAGAAAAGTCTGTGCGTAGGTAACTCCAGCCTTAATGTTGTTTATCCCTTTGACGTAAGAGATATCGGATCGAATCCCGGTATTGGTGAGCGTGCGGTTCTGCCCAACCGACTGCCTCTGCAGACTCGGAGGCCCGAGGTCCGCAAACGGGTCTTTACTCGGATAGTAGTTGTAGTCGTCGCGCCGCACGAACGCCCCCAAAGTAAATACAGCGTTCGTGTTTATCACGCGTGTCCACGAGGGAGCAATGTTGAAGCTCCCAATCTTCGAGCGTTGATCGGTGGCTCCGACAACGATGGCGGTGCCGGGAACGACGCCTCCATAGTTCTCCAGCGCTGGCAGAACCCCGCCCAGACCGCTCCATGCGGTTGCATTCGCGGCATCCAACGAATCCGGCGTCTGGAACCAGCTCCGGCTGTAGCCAAAGTTGAAGTGAATCGAGTCGGCGGATGAGAGTTGGAAGTCCACCCGGTCAAACACGTTCTCTTCGTTGCCCTTGTCGTGAATCACCGCGAATTCGGGCGGATCCAGGAATCGGCCGGTATTCAAACCGCCGACAGAGATAAAATTTCCCCAGTTCTTACCACCATAAGCGACATCGGCCGCCACGTCAGATGTTCCAAACGCCCCGTAGGAGGTAGTCACGCTGCCATGGGGAGTGGTTACACCTTGGCCCGACCGTGTGGCCGCCACAATCACCACGCTGGTCTTGCCTCCGTACTCCGCAGGCGGCGCGCCCGATATGACCTCCAACGATTGGACCGAATCGAGCGGAATCTGGTTCGAGAACACCTTGCTTTGCTGGTCGGTAATGGGCTGGCCATCGACCGAGAACGAATTCTCCGCGTGGTCGCCGAGCCCGTGGAAGAGGCCATTGGAATCGGCGGCGACGCCCGGCGTCGTTTGAGTAACCAACGCACTCATGCTAGACGTAGCACTTTCTAGAGGAACTCTGTCGAACAACTCCTTGTCGATGTCGGAATGAAAGGTCGAATCGTTCTCCACCAGATCGCCCGCAGCCTCGACCGAAACCGTGGTGGTGGAGGCGGATACTTCAAGATTGATCTGGACATTGGCGGGCACGACGGAGCGGACCTGCACATCCTGCGCGGTCTTGGCGAATCCCGCGGCCGTCACCGTCATGTGATACGGATTAAACGGCACGTTCATGAAACTGAAATTCCCCTTACCGTCTGTAGTGGTCGTCCGGTCGTAGCCGCTGACCGGGTTATGAATCTCGACGCCGGCATTGGCAACCACCGCGCCCGTCGGGTCCAGGACGGTACCGTTAATCGATCCCGAACTTCCGCCTGACTGCGCATTCGCAGCCCCAACACTCAACACCACCGCCGCAGCCACCATAGCCGCAGCCAGACAGTTCTTGTAAAGCAAATGCATGATTTCCTCCAATAAATAGGTTCTCGAGCATCTCCGATCACAGGGTGCAGGATCGAAGATCGCGGTCGTTTTGGGATACCTACTGGATCGGGCGCGGGCTCAGAGCGCAGGAGGAGGACGTATGAACTGTGTGATGGCGGGACGGAAGATAGGCGAAATTTCTGCAACCGAAAGTGCCAGAGGTGTGGCCGCTAAAACGGGTGCGGCGGCAGCTGTCTGGGTATTGACTCCGGCATGAGCCGTCGCGCAAATCGTGCAGGTGTGGTGGGATGTGGCCGAGTCGTCGGGATGCGAGTGCGTCGCCTGCACCATCCCCATCACGCACACCAGGGCGACGCAGAGCAAGCACACCGCTCTGACGAATCCGCCCCGCGTTGCCGATATGTTCAGCATGCCATCCCGCTGTTGGTCAGATATTGATCGGTGACAGATATTGCTCTTAGACGATTCTATCCTTAGATGGTGATCTGAGGAAACGCGGCGCGGGAAAAAATGATCCTTCCCGCACACTCCGGAACGTGGCCATAGGGTTTCTGACTGGCCCGAATCTGTGTCGGAACCGCGAGCGCAGAAAGAACCAGCGCAGAAAGAAAGTGGAACATCCCATCGCTCCAGCCGCGAAGCGGCGACACCGGAAAGTCCCGCACGTGAGTGTGTGAGAACTCGCTTTCGCGCGATCCGGTGGAAAGGAATGTCCAACGAATCCAGCCCCGGAGGGGCGTCCAAGCTTAGCCCAGCGCTTCAGCGCTGGGAAAACCGGGGAAAATGATCCAAGTCCCGGAGGGACGACCGAGTTCTCACTCACACTCGTGAGTGCCGGGAAGACAATAAAAGGGAACAAACCTGAGTCCCGTCAGGGATGACACCCACTCGCGACACACGCTCGTCCGCCGTTTTGGCACAGCGGTTTTCAACGGGACCTGGATCGGCGGCCGTGTCACGGTCCACGGAAAAGCACATCCCATTTTCCGTAGTACCGCAGGCCGAGTGAGAACCAACAAAAGCACTATTACTGACAGTGGCATTCTCCGACAATTGTTGGAGTTATCAACAACACTCGCCTGTTGGCGCGCCGCCTGCGTCTTAATTTGATCTTTGCCAGTGTCGCCTGCTCCATGCGGACTTTGGGAAGTCAGACCCAGGGAGAAGTACCTATGTCGGGACAAGTCATTTTGTATTTTGACGACCAAGCGGATGCCTTGCGCTTCGCCCTAGCCGCCGGTTCTGTGATGGCAGGAGATGGAACTCGCGCCACCGACGATCTAGTCCAGGAGACGACACGTGTCACGCGCATCCGGCTGGACGCCGCCAACCCGGGCAAAATCAGGCACCCCAACCCTCCCGAACGCACAGCCTGAACCGCGCCACCGCCTTCAATTAGAATGTCTGCGATGCCAACCGCTGAACAGACGCCTTCAGCCACCGCGCTCGACCTCACCTGGGTTCGATCGCAGTTCCCCGCGCTCGCGCAAACGGTCAACGGAAATCCGGCAGTTTTTCTGGACGGCCCCGGCGGCACACAGGTGCCGCAACGGGTGATTGACGCCATCGCCGACTATCTGGCGCGCACCAATGCCAACACCGGCGGAGCTTACCCCACCAGCCGCAATACCGACCGCATGATCGCGGAAGCGCGCTCGGCAATGGGCGATTTTCTGAATTGCGAAGCGGATGAAATCGTTTTCGGCGCAAACATGACGGCGCTGACTTTCGCCATGAGCCGCGCGCTCGGACGCGAACTCGCGCCAGGCGACGAGATCGTGCTCACGCTGCTCGACCACGACGCGAATTTCACGCCGTGGAAAGCGCTGGAAGAAAAAGGCATGGTCATCCGTACGGTGAAATTTAATGAAAACGATTGCACGCTCGACATGCACGACCTGGCGGAGAAAATTGGAAAGCGCACGCGCCTGGTGGCCGTCGGCTGCGCGTCGAATGCCGTGGGCACGATCAACAACGTCGCCGAAGTGGTGCGGCTGGCAAGGCAAGCGGGAGCCCTGAATTATGTCGACGCCGTCCACTACGCCCCGCACGGCCCGATTGACGTGCGCGCTCTCGACTGCGATTTTTTGGTCTGCTCGACGTACAAATTTTTCGGTCCGCACATGGGCGTTCTCTACGGCAAGCGCGAGCACCTAAAAAGGTTGCGTCCCGATAAAGTCCGGCCCAACACCGACAACATCCCAAACTGTTGGGAATGGGGCACCCTGAACCACGAATGCATAGCCGGAATCGAGGCCTGCGTCGATTACTGGGAGGAACTCGGCCGGCGCGCAAAGCCCGCGGTCACAACCCGCCGCGCTGCGATCCTAGCCGCGCACGAAGCGATCCATCAGCACGAGCGCAAGATGATGGAGAAGATGATCGCCGGCCTGCTCGCGATCCCCGGATTGAAGCTTTACGGCATCAACGACCCACGCCGCTTCGAGAATCGGTGCGCGACGTTCGCTGTCCGCATCGAAGGCCACACGCCGCTGGAACTGGCAACGAAACTCGGCGAGCGCGGCTTCTTCACCTGGGATGGGAACTACTATGCCCTGAACCTCACCGAGCAGTTGGACGTCGAGCGTCTGGGAGGATTTCTGCGCATCGGCCTGGTGCATTACAACACGATGGAGGAAGTAGACAGGCTGCTGGCGGCGCTGCGCGAGATTGCAGCTTGAGCTGGCGAGGCCTGCACATCCACGTTGGGACAGCCTCGTGGCTGTCCCCGCCGAGCAAAGCTCGGCGGGCGCTCGGGTGCGGGTCCAACCAGTCAGCAGTAAAGCCACCGGCAGTTTGCGCTCCAGACGGATAGTGAAGCGCCTATTGGGAAGGCGCTTTCCTTCCCAGGTCTTCCAAGCTCGCTTCGACCCTGGCCACGTCGCCAGCATATCTCGCCCGGTCGCCCTGGGCGAGCTTTCGGTAGGCGGTCAGGGCCTCCGTGTAGTAAGCGCGGGATTCTTCGATCCGGTTCTGGAGTCGATCCACTCTCGCCAAGTTGTTCAGCGTCATGGCCATATCCTGCAGGTACACGGCGGGATCTTGCTCCGCCAGCTGCCGGTGAATCTTCAAGGCCTCCCCATAGTGCTGGCGCGCTCCGTCCATCCGGTTCTGGCTTGCATCCAGGAGCCCGAAGTCAGTCAGCGTCATCGCCAAGTCGGGTAGGTACGCGGCGGGACTCTGCTCCGCCAGCTGCCGGTCAATCTTCAACGCCTCCTCATAGTGCTGGCGCGCCTCGTCCATCCGGTTCTGGCTTGCATCCAGGAACCCAAACTCATTCAACGTCATAGCGATGTTCGGCAGGTACTTGGCGGGATTCTGTTCCGCGAGTTGCCGGTGGATCTTCAAAGCTTCCTGATCGTGCTGGCGGGCTTCGTCCATCCGGTTCTGGAGTCGATCCAGGGAGCCCAAGTTGTTCAGAGTCGCCGCCAGGTAAGGTACGTACACGTGCGGATTCTGCTGCGCAAGTTGCCGGTAAATCTCTAGAGCGCCCTCACAGTGCTGGCGGGCTTCGTCCATCCGGTTCTGGAGTCGATCTAGGTTCCCCAGATTGTTCAAGGTCCTGGCCATGTCCGGCAGATATGCGCCTGGGTTTTGTTGCGCCAGTGGCTGGCGTAGTTCCAAGGCACGCTCGAAATGCCGGCGGGCTTCGTCCATCCGGTTCCGCTCTGTTCCAAGGTTCTCCAGTTGATGCCGCGTCATCTCCGAGTCGGGGTGCATCAGCGCAACCCCAAGTGCGTTATGCGTCAAGGGATTTTCCGCGCCCTCCAGAGTGTGCGACCACAGTTCGTAATCGCTTTCCCAATAGCCCATCTGGCGGGAGGTTGCGAAGCCGAGCGCTGTCAACACGGACAATGCCGGGATTACCAGCCAGACAGCGCGGACTTTTTTCGCCTCCGCTAAATCGGCAAGACTCCAGACAATCATCACAAAGATTCCAATCAGCGGGACGTAGGCATAGCGATCCGCCATGGCGTACTCTCCCACCTGCACTAGACCAATGACCGGAATTAGAGTTCCCAGAAACCAGAACCATCCAACCGGCAGGTAGCGCTTCCTGCGAAACCTAACTACGACCGCGGTGGCACTTATCAACACCAGCGCGGATAGAATCCATTGCCACACCGGGAGACCAATTACAGGATGGGGATAGAACGCAAGCCGCGCCGGCCAGAGCATTTTCCACAGGTATAAACCATAGGCCACAACAGCATTCTCGATTCGTATGCCGAGCGGGAGATCTTCGAAGGTACGCACTGCAACTCGCTGCGCCTTTAGAGTGATCCACGCACTGGCGGCCGAAAGAAAAAGCAGCGGGATTTTCTCCAGCAGCAGTTTCGAGACTGCCGATTGGGGCACGCGGACAGCGGAGGACCGACTGCCAGGAGTTCTGCCGAGCGGCCAATAATCCAGCAACAACAACACAAAAGGCAGCGTAATGACCATCGGCTTGGCCATCAGCCCTGCGGCAAACACCGCCGCCACCAGCAGATATCGCCGCAATTCCGGTTTTTGGGTGTACCGCACATAAGCGCCGATCGTCAAAATGAAGAAAAGTGTGCTCAGCACATTCTTGCGCTCCGCTACCCACGCCACCGATTCAACGTTGAGAGGGTGCAAGGCGAAAAGCGCCGCTACCAGCAAGCTCGGTCCCACGCGCTTTGTAACCCATACCAACAGCAGAAATAACAGCATCGCGTTGAGAGCGTGGATCAACACACTATCCAAATGATGACCTGCCGGATTCAAGACAAAGAGTTGGTAGTCGAGAGCGTGCGAAAGCCAGGTCAGAGGATGCCAATTCGCGGCTTCAGTTGACGTGAATGCCCACTTGATGGTGCTCCAGCTGAGGCCACCGTGGATATGCGAGTTCGCGGTGACGTAATCAGAATCATCCAAGGCGATGAACGAGTGCCCAATGACTGGGCTGTAGAGCGCGATGGTCACGCCTACGAGTAGAACGCAGAGAATGCTATTCAGGTTCTTGCCGGTAAGGAATGGAACTGTCCTCAAAGGTGCTTTTGGGTTCGGCCGCTTGCGACCTTGGGCACGTGCTTTCGCGAGAGTCTTGGCGCGGCTCATTTCGTCGACCCTATTGGACGGGGGCTTTCTAGTTCTTCGAGGCTCGCCTCAACTCTGGCAACGTCGCCGGCATATTTGCTGTCACCCTGCGCCAGCTTCCGGAAAAGATTCAGCGCTTCTTGATAGTGGGCGCGGGATTCCTCGATCCGGTTCTGGTTTCTATCCAGGAACCCCAGAGTGTTCAGCGTCCCTGCCACGTCCGGCAGGTATTTGTCCGGATTCTGCCGCGCCAATTGGCGGCGTAGGTCCAAAGCTCCCTCGAAGTGCTGACGTGCGTCCTCCGTCCGGTTCTGGAGTCGATCCAGATTCCCGAGGTTGTTCAAGGTCGTGGCCATGTCCCGGTAGATGTCCGGATTTTGTTGCGCTAGTCGAGGGTAAGCCTTCAACGCTTCCTCATAGTGCCGGCGTGCGTCGTCCAACCGGTTCTGGCGTCCATCCAGATTTCCCAGGTTGTTCAACATCGTGGCCATGTCCAGCAGGTACGCGTCCGAATTCCGCTGCGCCAGTTGCCGGTAAGCCTTCAACGCCTCCTCATAGTGCTGGCGCGCGTCGTCCGGCTGGTTCTGGAGTCGATCCAGCGCCCCCAAGTTGTTCAGAGTCGTCGCCAGGTAGTACAGGTAAGCATCCGGATTCTGCTGCGCCAGCTGACGATAAATCTTCAGTGCACCCTCGAAATGTTGCCGGGCCTCGTCCGTCCGGTTCTGGCGCCGATCCACAGTCCCCAGGTTGTTCAGCGACCCTGCGAGATATGGGAGGTACCTGTCCGGGTCTAGCTGCGCCAGTGGGCGACGCAGTTCCATAGCCCGTTCGAAGTGTCGGCGGGCTTCGTCCATCCGCTTCTGCTCAGTATCGAAGTTCTCCAGGTCGTGCCGCGTCATTGCGGAGTCGGGGTCCATGAGCGCAGACCCCACGGCGTTATGCGCAAAGGGATTTTCCGCGACCTCGAGCGAGTGCGACCACAAATCGTAATCGCTCTCCCAATAGCTAGTTTGGCGGGAGGTTGCGAAGCCAAGTGCCGTCAACACGCACAATGCCGGGATTACCCGCCAAACCGTGCCGACTCTTTTCGCCTCCGCCCAATCGGCAAGACTCCAGGCAATCATTACAAAGATCCCGATCAGTGGGATGTAGGCATAGCGATCGGCCATGGCGGCCTCTCCCACCTGCACTAATCCAATGACCGGAATTAAAGTACCCAGAAACCAGAACCATCCAACCGGCAAGTAGCGCTTGCCGCGAAAGATAACCACCAGCGCCGTGACCCCAACCAAAATCAGCGCGGATAAAATCCATTGCCACGCCGGGAGAGCAGCTACAGGATGGGGATAGAACGCAAGCCGCGCTGGCCAGAGCATCTTCCACAGGTATAACCCATAGGCCACGACCGCATTCTCGATTCGTATGCCGAGTGGGAACTCTTCGAAGTTACGCACCGCACCGTGCTGCGCCTTCAAGGTGATCCATGCACTTGCAGCCGAGAGAAAGAGCAACGGAATTTTCTCCCGTAGCAGCCTCGATCCTGCCAATTGCGGCGCACCCACAACCGAAGACGGACTGCCAGGAGTTCTGCCGAGCGGCCAATAATCCAGCAACAACAGAACGCAGGGCAGGGTAATGACCATCGGCTTGGCCATCAGCCCTGCGGCAAACAGCGCCGCCACCAGAAGATATCGTCGCCAATCCGGCTTTTGCGCATACCACACATAAACAGAGATCGCCAAAACGAAGAAAAGCGTGCTCAGCACATTCTTCCGTTCCGCGACCCACGCCACCGACTCCACATTGATCGGATGCAACGCAAACAGCGCCGCTACCAGCAGGCTCGGCCCCACGCGCTTTGTAACCCACGCCAACAACAGAAATAACAGCACCGCATTGACAGCATGGATCAGCACACTATCGAAATGATGGCCCGCCGGATTCAACGCAAAGAGTTGGTAGTCGAGAGCATGCGAAAGCCAGGTCAGAGGATGCCAATTCGCCGCCGCGGTTGAAGTGAATGCCCACTTCACGGTGCTCCAGGCCAGACCGTCATGGATGTAGGGGTTTGCCGTGACGTAATCTTGATCGTCCCAGACGAGGAACGAGTGCCCAATCACCGGGCTGTAGAGCGCGATCGTCGCCGCCGCCAGGAGAACGCAGAGAACGATATTCAAGTTCCTGCCGGAGAGAAACGGCCCCGTTCTCAGAGGTGCTTTTGGGTTCGGCCGCTTGCGGGCTTGGGCACGGGCTTTCGCGAAAGTCTGGGCGCGGCTCATTTCGTCATTCCGATTGTATACAGCCGCCGATACACTATCGAAGCGCAAGACTGCCGCGGGGCCGTCTTATTGCGAGAGACCGGTTATGTTCAACTCGTAGCTCTTGCCGCTGGAATCGTAGAGCAAGCGCCAACTCAGACGATCTCCCATGGACGCCAGCGTCCGCGACAGCAGCGTCCGGGCTTGCATTTCAATTCCGCCCACCGCCACAGTTCCGCTCCCGCGCAAATTGTCGGCAATCACGGGGGTGACCGGAATGTCGTTCTGCCCACTCACTTTCTGGCAGATCAGTACAATCGTCTGCGCCGCACTTCTCGGCTCTGTCGTCAGCGTGATGGGCAGATCAAGAATGGGCTGCTGGCTGTGCGTCTCGTCGTCTTGGCCGTGCACGTCGACACCAACCACGTCGAAGCGCCCGTCGTGCTCCTTATCCTTCTCCTTGCGCAGCTCAAACTGCGCGACCGCATTGCCTTGGTTGTTGGCGTTCACAACGGTCGTAAGCACAGAGTTTTCATCCGGACGGCTATCCGGAGCCGGATCGACGTTGAACTCCACACTGAAACTTTCTCCCCTGGAACCGCGCGCATTCGCATGACGACGCTGCGGAGGAGACTGCGGATTCGTCGCCCCCTCCGCATCGGCCGGATATTCCGGATCTTCATAATCCACGATCCATCCATATTTCTCCTGGAGAGCGTCCAAAGCGCGCAGCAATGGCCGCGGCCCCTCGGCATGAATGCGCACAACATTGCCGATTTGATAGATCAGCGGCTTTTTTATCCGGGAAGTTTCGCCCTCCGCTTGAGAAAAACTTCTACCGGACAGCGAGATCGTAAGCACGATCGTGGGAACGACGATTGCGCAAAGCAGCCATCTGACCCGCCCCACATCGGCACGGCGAATTCTCATAGCCCAGACTCCATGAATCAATCCGGCAGCGGCGCTCCCGCAGGCGCGATACGAATCCAGTGATCCGTAAACGTGGCATGCAATAACGGATTCTTGAACCGTGGCATGTGGCAAGTAACGCAAAGTTGCACCCCAATCGGACAAGCAGTGCGGTGATCGTCCTTGCCGTCGCTCTTCTTATCCCCGGCCGCGGCCCCAGCCGCCGCCCCGACCGCGGCGCCAGCCGCGAGATGACACTTCAGACAAGCTGAATCATACGATGCCGGATCCATATCGAGAGGCTTGTGCGGGTCATGGCACGAAAGGCACGTGATCCGCGCACCTCCTTCTCCTTCCTTCCAGCACCGGCTGTTCTCCAGACGGTAAGGTTGAAAGCGAACATTCAGCGTCCCAATTTTCGTAGGACCGGCCAAAATGACATCTTGCCAGGTGCGATGGCACGCGCCGCAAAAATCAACCGAGTCCACCGGATTCAGTTGCGCGGGGTTCATGATCGCACTGACCGCAGTTTCGTAGTCGCCGGATTTTATCGCCGCAACATGTTTGGCCCCAGGCCCGTGACAAGCCTCGCAAGTCACGCCCGGAAACGGCGT
>Ga0182018_10005090_pt1 | contig 10723 bp, 14 predicted proteins | sample 812P2MmetaG_FD_120490 | JGI IMG/M metagenome (GOLD analysis project Ga0182018, IMG submission 120490) | Permafrost microbial communities from Stordalen Mire, Sweden - 812P2M metaG | ecosystem: Environmental > Terrestrial > Soil > Wetlands > Permafrost | place: Sweden: Stordalen | collected... | reverse complement strand
GCTCGGCCGCGGCATCTTCGGCGACGACACTCACGGTCACGTCGACGATCTCACCCGCTTCGTCTCGCCCGACACCGTCGTGACCATGGTCGAGAGCAATGCCAAAGACGTGAATCACAAGCCTCTGCGCGACAATCTTCGCCGTCTGCAATCCGCCGGCGATCAGGCGGGCAAGCGGCTGAACATCGTCGAGCTTCCCATGCCCGGTCCTGTCGTCTTCGAGCAACGACGCCTGCCCGCGAGCTACGCCAATTTCTACATCGCAAACGGAATTGTGCTAGCGCCAGTCTTCAACGATCCCAACGACCGCATCGCGCTGAACACGCTGGCAGCGCTTTTCCCCACGCGCGAAGTTGTTCCCATTTATTCCGGCGACCTCATTTGGGGTCTGGGAACTATGCACTGCATGACGCAGCAGCAGCCTCACAGTCGGCTCTCAGCTGTCAGCTCTCAGCGATCAGCAAGAGCCTGAGGGTAGAAGATGTAGCGAGAAACTTCTCTGAGGCGAAGATGTCCCGAAGCCTCAACGTTCTTTTTGCAGTCAACCCTTTGCGGGAAAGTCGAATCGTATCTGTCGGCAAAATATTGCTCAGAGGAGAATGAATGAACAGACCTAAAATGAACGGACTTAAATTGTTTGCGTTCGCTGCCATTGCGGCAATCTGTTTCGCGGTAACCACTCCCAAGACCCAGGCTCAGGTAGCCGTCGAAGTCGGGGTTGCGCCTGAGTGTCCCTATGGCTACTATGACGTCGCGCCCTACGACTGCGCCCCCTACGGCTACTACGGCCCGGAGTGGTTTACGGGTGGCGTCTTCATCGGTGTGGGACCCTGGTTTCACGGCCCAGAGGGCTTCCACGGCCACGTAAATAACCACTTCCATCCAGAACACGGCTATAACGGCCCAAGGCCAGCCCGTGGTGAGAAACCCGATCCGAATAAGCATCTCGATAAGATCGAACACTTCAAGGGCAACGAAGTGCGCGATGGACGCGGTCATGTTGGCAAAAAGTAGCATCTTCTGAGAGCTGAAGTCTGACACTTTCAATCGTACGCGGCGAGCGAGAGCTCTACTCTCGCTCGTTTTCTTCTACTCAATTGTCATTCCGAGTGAAGTCCGAGCGTCCTCGCGGGGGACGTCCCCCAGCACAAGCAAAAGCAGGTTTCTGACCGGGCTTGATGCCCGCTTCGGAATGACAAGAGGAAAAGAAGCGGACATTCGATTTTTTGCACAGCGCGTTTGTGACATCCGATACTGCAAGCATCTGCAACAACTCTTAAAGTCTTGTCATTCCGAACGGCTTCAGCCGTGAGGAATCTGCTGTCCCGTGGAGCGGCAATGGTGCGGGTGCGACGCCATCGCGGCGAGACGGAGATCAAGAAAAGGCGGCGGGAGAAGAAGGTGGCTTTTTTTGATTCACGCCTACAATTCGACCTGGGAAGGATCTGGCAGCGGGTTGGGGTGGGCCGCCGGCGATGCGGGTGTCGGGGAAAGCAGGTTCCTCACTGGGCTTGGCGCCCGGTTCGGAATGACAAAGTGAAGGATGGGTGCCGGCACCTCACTTCTGCGTTTCCTATACTACGTAGGCTACGAACTTTTTCCAGCGTTTCCCGCTCCCAGCGTCAGCAAAAAAGCGGACCCGAAATCGGGTCCGCAAGTGTGGCAGTTACAAAAACCTGTTCTAAGCGGCGCCTGGGCCAGATGGCGAACTGCTGCCGCCGCTGGGATTCGATGAACCGGGGTTGGACGAGCCTGGATTCGTCGATCCGCCACTTGGCGATGTGCCCGGATTCGAAGGCGAACTTGGCTTTGTCGGAATTCCGCTGGGATTCGAGCCGGGGTTCGGACTATTCGGATTTGCATCCGGATTATTTGGATTCGAATTCGGATTATTTGAGTTATCCGGATTCGGAGAAGGCTGCGCGGTGCTGCCGGGCGTGTTCGGGTTGGCCGGGCTCGATCCGGGCGCTGCGTTTCCGGTCGGCGGCGGAGTTGTATTGCCGGTTGGAGGTTGACCTGTGTTTCCCGTGGGCGGCGTGGATGGTGACGCCTGGCCCGGAGTGCCGGAACCTGCCGGCGGTGCTCCTCCTGCCGGGGCGTGTTGCGCAACCACCCAGGTCGCGCAAAATAGGATCACGGAAAGTAACGTAAGTTTTCTCGCTGACATTATGAGGCTCCAGAGTTTTCTGTTGATCCCTTTGCCGGCTGTGGAAGGCTTGGTTGAAGGAATCCATAGGCTAAGTTTGAGCGCAGAAGCTTGGCCGCGGATATCCGGCTGATGCCTTAGGGAGTGGTAAGTAATGCCGTAGCAGGAGAGAGTAGCGAAGCTCTACCGCAAAACCACCGAGCCCCGCCCCAGCGAAGACACGGTGTGGGGAATGTCAGGCTGCACCGACTTGCCTTCCGGCGAGGAGGCCACGCTCCAGGCTTTCGACAAAGTCTCGCCAGCCGCCATCTTTGTGAGCAGACTGTCCAGGAATAGCGAGGTGTTCGAGCCCAACCGGCGCAGCGTCAACACGACATTCATCTTGACTCCCTTGGTCTTGAAGCCCGCGTCATAAGCCTCCTGCGGATTGTCATTGGCGATCCACAACAGTTTCACGCCGGCATCGACGGCCGCTTTCAGAAGCTCGGTCCCCGTAATGCGGTCGCCGGAAGGGTCGGTAATCACGCCGCCCGATCCTACATCGCAAAAAAGATGGAGAACGTCATACTTATGGCCAACCGCACCGCGCACTTCGGCGACCGTGGTGAACGTCGCGCCCGACGCCGCGGGGTAGAAGCGCTTGTAGACGCGGAGATCGGACTTCACATGCTCGTCAAATTTGGTCCCAAGCTGGCCGACTAGAACCTTGGTCCCGGTCACTTCTTCTTTGCGGAAAGCGTCGAAAAGACCCATAGTTTGGCTGCCAGTGATCTGAACAACTGGAAGAACTCAGCTACTTCTTATACAGCGTAGGCTGCGGACCTTTTTCCAGGGTCTCGCGGTCCCAGATCCAGCCTTCGCGAGTGTAGCTGGCGAGTTCGAAGTCCTGGGTGAGTTCGAGAGCGTCAACCGGACAGGCGTCCTCGCACAGGCCGCAGAACATGCAACGGCTCAGGTCGTAGGTAAAGTTGGTGAGTTCCTTGCGGCGGGTGTGCTCGTTGCGCGCGCTCGAGACCACAATCAGATTCTCCGGGCAGGCGAGGGCGCACAGGTCGCAGGCAATGCACATGGTCTCGTCGGTATCCGGGTTGACGTTCAACCGCGGCGCGCCCCGGTAACGCTCGGCCACCTGCGGGCGCTCCATGGGATATTGCTCGGTATAGATTTCCTTGGGATTCTGATAGCGGAAGGTGACCTTCAATCCCTGCAGAAGGTCGACGAGAAAAACTTTGCGGAGCAGGCTTTGCATCCCCATGACGAGCTAAGCATACCACTGGGCAGTCGGCAGTTGCCAGTGAGCGCTTGGGGTAGTGGTGCAGTGATTGTCATCCTGAAACAAGCGTTCTTTGCACAGTGAAGGATCTGGGCGAGCCGCGCGAAGCGTCGCGCTTTTTGCGACGCAATAATCGCGCGTTTGGCTCGCTTCCTTATCAAAACTGCACCACTACCCTTGGCGGCACCGAATAGAACTCGCGGGAACTTCTGCGCCCTTCCTCTCGTAACTACAACCAGAGGATGCTATGCGAGCCTATCTCGCCACTTTAACGCCGAAAGCACGGATGCTGCTGGCTGTGCCGGCCATCGTGATCGCCTACTCCGTCGTGACGGTCCTGATCCCGGCGCTGGTTCGAGTCGCGGTGCCCGACGTGGTGCGGACAGTGCTGAGCCTGATCTGAATCCTAAGCCGCTTTGGCCGGCACAGCCATGATCCGGGGCGTCGGTGCCTTTACCAATGCCGCCGCGATCAACCCCACAATCAGAAATCCGATGACCGCAATCGCGATGCTGGCAATGGTATAGCTCAGCGGGAAGCCGTACCAGTTCCAGTATTGCACGTTAGTCATGAGTCCCACCGTTAGCCCCAGCAAAGTCACGAAACCAACTCGCGCCACATACCCGCTCAGCCCGGAAGCCATCGAAAGCAGGAGAGCAGCGAACAGCGCCACCACAATATTCAGGCCGCACTCCTTTACCAGCTGACCGGTCATCGGTTCGCCCGCCCCGGCGGAGTGATAGATCATGATGCCGTACGGCCCGCCGACTCTCTCCGGAGGCACCTTCATCGCCGCGTCAACTTGCGGGAAGAAATAAAAACCCGACTGCGCGACCGAAGCTTGCAGCGCATTCATGACCGGCTGCTGTTGCGGCAGGTTCTGGATACCCACCGTCCCTAGGCCCAGAACCATATGCGCCAACCCGCCCCACATGAACAGTGCAAATCCGCCGAGAATACCCGCCAACAGGATTCGTTTTGCCATAGAATCCTCCTCTGGGCGAGATATTATGCCCGAATGCGGTGCATTTGGGAAGAGACTTATGACGGCTACAATCGTCCTTCGCAACCAGGAAAAAGGTAAGGAACGCTACGCCTGACCACGACGAACTCTGGATAGAGGAAGCTCTGCGCTCAGCGCAGCGCGCGCTGGAAGCGGGCGAAGTCCCCGTTGGAGCCGTGGTCGTGTGCGGGGAACGGATCGTCGGCCGCGGCTGGAACCGCAACATCACCGACTCCGACCCTACGGCCCATGCCGAGATTGTGGCGCTACGCGAGGCCGGTGCAGCCGTTGGTAACCATCGTCTGGCGGAGTGCGAGCTGTTTGCTACAATTGAACCTTGCGCGATGTGTGCGGGAGCGTTGGTGCATGCTCGGATCAGGCGCTTGGTCTACGGCGCGGACGATCCGAAGGCTGGCGCAGTGCAATCGGTAATGCAGGTGTTGAATCACCCGCAACTCAACCACAAAGTGGAAGTTCGCGCCGGCGTTCTGGCAGGCCGTTGCGCCGAACTGCTGCAGATGTTCTTTAAAAAACGTCGTTAGCCGTTGGTCGTCAGTCGTTGGCTTGCTTCTAATGCTTGTCATTCCGAACGCAGCGAGGAATCCTGGTTTTACTGGCAACTGACTACTGGCAACCGGCAACTGCCTTCCGGAGAGGTGCGTGAGTGGTTGAAACGATCCGCCTCGAAAGCGGACATACCTTAACGGGTATCGTGGGTTCAAATCCCACCCTCTCCGCCATTCCTTTCATCTGTCAGCATGTATTCCGCCGGACTTCCTGGGCGGTGTTGCTTCGCTGTTCCTCGCTCCGTTAAAATCCCCCCTGCGTCGCTGATCCTTTGCGCGCTCCTTAGGTCCCATCGGCAAAGCACGCAACGCATGGCCACGGTATAAACGAAGTGCGCGTAGGCCGGGCATTTGATGTTCGTACAAGCCTTAGTCGTCATTAACAACCGCCTCGCTAGTCCCAACTTTCCAATAAAGCCGATTTCAGATCTAGCCGTGACGGTAGCACGCTTCCCCTCCCGCCCAGCGCGGATTTTCGGCACCAGACTATCGGATTTGTTTCTGAGAATGCGGATGCCGGAGGGATAGAGCCTGGAGGGACAAAACAGAAGACGACATTCACTTCCCTGCCAGGATTCTCTCAATCTGCTGCAGGTGATTGATGTCATGCCCGGCGAACATGCGGACGATATGCTCAATCGTTTCCTGACCGCGCTCGGCGTGCATTCCATAATGTTTCCACTGCTCGGCCGTCAGCGACTTGAGCAGCGCGAGATTCGCCTCGCGAACCACTCGAAACTGCTCCACAGACTTGCGGGGATCGCGCTTCTCATAATGTCCGCTGATCACCCACGCATTCTGATCGAACGCCGCAATAGGAGTGCCCGGAGCGCCCAGAATCAGCCGCATGCGAAACGCGCCGACGATTTCGGCTTCAGCGAGATGCGCAAGAATCTCGCTGACCGACCACTTGTCAGGAGCGGGCGTTTGCGCAATTTGCTCGTGGACACGCCCTTAATCAAGCGCTCGAGTTTCTTCGCCGTAGCGGCCTGCACCGCCAGTGGCTGCTTCCCTTCCATGTGGCCAACTATTCGCTGAGTGTATTGTTGAGGTGTCTCTCTCATGTCGTTCCTCCTGTTCCGCTTAGAACGGTCGATCCACCACGCATCATGTGGCGACAGCCGCCTCGGCTGTCCCGCCCTGGGCGAAGCCCGGCGGCAAACTACTACTGGCCAGCTTTCTGCCCCGCCTGAAACGTCGTCCACGGCCCGGCTTTCATATCGTGCAGCAGCGGCTTTTGCCAAGAATATTCCGGATGATGCTCCAGAAAATCAGCCGCCACAAAATCCGCGCCGCAAGGATGACCGGCGCGCGCGATGAAGCTCATATTCGCAGCCATCTTGCTGTCCGTAGCTTTGCCCTGCACCGCGCCTCCCGGATTGTATGCGCCCCAGTCCCATTCCTTCACACCGCGCGACGAATCATCCACATGTCCGCACAGCGAGCGCTCGTTGGATTGTTTTTTCTTCTCAAAGCTGTCGAAATGATCGGCCAGAAAGTCCTCGGCCATCTCAACGTCAATCATTCCCTTGGCATGCTGCACCAGTTCGTCCGCGCGCGCGTGCCGCGCATTCATCGACGACGACATATCATTGGGATCGAAGCCGCTGGTCTCCTCACGAATCAGCTTCGGATCGCGCGGAAAGTTCGAGCTGACAAAGTATCCGTCCTTCGTTCTCCAAATCGGCGTGTTTTTCAGCCCGAGCTCCAGATAGGCAATCTCTCCCGTCTTCCGGTCGCCGATGAGCCAGTCGTTGGCGTAGCCGCCGTTATTACCTTCTTTGATAATGCGCACATAGTCCTCAATAGTCTCGGCATACTGCAGCGCCTTGCGCGAGCGCACAAATTCCGGCTTGCCCTTCGGATCCCAGCCCTCGAATTGCGCCATGGTGGTCTCAGTGATCATGATCCCCGCCGCATTCACGCCGAAATCGTCGTCGCTGGTAATCACTCCCGGGAAGCCGTCCATCAGAATACGCTGGCCGTGCTGCGGCGCAATATCGAAGATCACCACCCAGCGTTCGCCCGCCAAGTAGCTCGTCCAGTTATTGTGCGCGATGACGATCTGGTGGTCTTTGGTGTAAGCGCCGGTCGCGATAAACGCACTGCAATTGCCCGGAGCCTTCAGCTTCGGCGCCCGGGCCTGCTTCTCCCGCTTATTCAGCCAGGGCACGTAGTAGTCCGGAACTTCCTCAAATGCGTTCAGCGCCACGATGTCATAGACATCCAGTTCAACGCCATGCGCCCTCACGCCGTCGGCGATGCCTTGCAGTTCCTGCTGATACTCTGCATCGATGTGCGGCCAGAGCATTTCGCGCGCGGTCTTGCGAAAGAATTCCCAATCGCGCTGCGTTTGGTGAGTATCAAAGAGTTTGATCGCCTCAAGCGCGTCGCCAATTTCAGAAGCCAGCAGATACCCGTGCTGGTAGCCAATCTCGGTGGGTGAACCTTCGAGATGAACGTAAGTCCAGCCACCTTTCTGGAAGCGATAGGCTTTTTCCAGCCGCGGGTCGGAGGCAGTCGAACCGCTCCCTTGCCCCTGCGCCGCGCACAGCGACGAAAGCAAAACCGCCGCCGCAGCGCATATCAGCTTCGCGAACACAAACCGCCTGTTCCCCATGGAGTCCTCTTGAGTGCAGATGTCCGCTTCGGGCACGGACGCCCATTCTAGCCTAGACGAAGCCGCCCACCTGCAAGTTTCTAATCGACTGTTCCAGACGGATCTGAAATCAACTTCAGATGTCCGTACGTTGTTCGGTATGCCGCTGCAAATACCAGCACGGAAAGTATCCCGAACGGGGAAAAAGTGCGTTGACGCAGGTTTGCGCCTCCGGTGGATTGAAGATAAACACGGTCTTGCCGCTTTTCTGCTGCACCGCGTCGTAGGTGGTGACCGTGATTCGTCCGAACGGTTGGCGATTTCCCGCTACTCGATAACGGAATACGCCGTAGTCCGCGGCGTATGCAAGCGCGGTCACGCCCAGCAATGATAAAAGTACTCCAGCAACCAATCGCATCAGCAAATGCCGAATTCTCGCGCTCAACACTGGACTCACGGTGTGCCATTATATCGTTCTTGCACTTGCCATTCTTGCGCTTGACTTCGGGTCAGAGCGGGGATACAGTCCCTCCGGTGTGCTGTTCCATTGGCTCTGCGGATGCTAAGGGGGCACGACGGAGCCGGGAGCGTCCTTTCAGGAACACGCAAGACCGTTTGCCTGCGTTCCAGATCCACCGAGCACGCTTCGGCTAATCCGGCCCTGGAAGGAGGAATGGAGGGGTATGCCCCCCCGAACGTCCCTCGTTCTTCTGGAATTCAACGAACTCACTCCTGCCCTGATGGACCGCTTCATCGCCGAGGGCATCCTGCCAAACTTTGTGCGCCTGCGTGAGACCTCCCAGGTTTTCACCAGCGACGCGGAGGAGCAGGAACCATATCTGGAGCCCTGGATCCAGTGGGTAACGGTACACACTGGCGTCCCTTACTCGGAACATCGTATCTTCCGGCTCTCAGAAGGACACAAACTGCAGCACCGCAACGTGTGGGATCTGGTCTCGAAACAAGGACACGCGGTCTGGATCTGCGGCAGCATGAATGCTAATCGCGAAAACAGCACGAGCGGTTACCTGCTTCCCGATCCCTGGTCGGCGGATCTTACGCCACAACCTGAGGCCTTGCTCCCCTACTTCCGCTTCGTCCAGCAAAATGTTCAGGAACATACCAACGACCGGGTTCCATTGATCAGGTCTGATTACCTGCAGTTCATGCGGTTCATGATTGCCCACGGACTGTCAGCCAATACCGCGATCTCCATTTTTCGGCAATTGCTTTCGGAAAAGAGAACTGGAACCGGCCGCTGGCGTCGTGCCTTCATCCTGGAGAAGTTGCAATTCGATTTATTCAGCGCGGTCTTCCGCCGCATTAAGCCTGCCTTTTCAACTTTTTTTCTGAATAGCACGGCCCACATGCAACACCTCTATTGGCGCTATCTGGAGCCGGAGCGGTTTACGCTTCCGCTCGATCAGAAGAAGGAGCTTGAATACGATTCGTCCATCCGTGAAGGCTACGAAGCCATGGACCAGCTGCTGGGCCGAATGCTCGCGCTGGTTGGCAAGGAAGCCATTGTCATGCTTTCAACGGCATTGAGCCAGCAGCCGTGCTTGAGGTATGAAGAGGCAGGGGGAAAGCGGTCTTATCGTCCGAAAGACTTCGCCCGGTTCCTGAGTTTCGTGGGAATAACCCGCCCATGCCGCGCCGAGCCGGTTATGGCCGAGCAGTTCTGGCTCCGCTTGGAGAATGATTGCGACGCTACCGACGTGGAACTGAAGCTTGCTGCCCTGAAGGTAGGGCAGGAGCGCGCCTTCCTTGCCAAGCGCGATGGCTACAGGGTGTTCGTTAGTTGCTCGATCAATCATGCGCTTCCGGACGATGCCACACTTCGGATTGACGGTTCCGAGCAAAGCACCCCTTTCTTCGACGTGTTCTACGCCCTCGGGGAAGGGAGCAAGAGCGGGATGCACCATCCGGATGGGATCCTCTGGATTCGACATCCCGCGCGGACACACGAGGTGCACCAGGAACGCGTGCCCTTGCTTTCGATTGCCCCCACGATCCTCGACCTGCTCGGAGTCGACAAACCCGAGTATATGAAGGGAGAATCGTTATTTCGCAATCCAACCGGGAGGCCTTTCTCCGGCCAGGACGCCGAGGTTGCAGCGCAGGCCCGGCGTCGTTCCGCCTGACCCCAACCCATCAGCGGCTTTCTCCACGGCCGTTTTGTATTCCGGATTGCAGGCGCTAAGCGGTCGCTGCCGGGCCGTCGCAGCGCACTCGTTGACAACTCCCCGCTTCGACAGGCAAACTACCGCATTCGCCGATTGCAGGCTGCGGCAAGCCCCTACGGGCAATTCAGAAGACAGGTGCGGGTTTAAGACGTATTCATCGGCCATGGAGCAACCAGTCTCCTACACGCTCGATTCCACTTTGGAAACCGTGGACCATGCGGAAGAAAAAGCCACCCGCATTGCCACTGAATTGGGCTTTGGAGAAGACGAGGTGTTGCAGATTTCCATGGCGGTGCGCGAAGGAGCGGTGAATGCGGTGCTGCACGGCAACCAGTATGCCCCGGACAAGAAAGTGATCCTGGCCTTCGAGCGAACCCCTGAAGACCTGGTCATTACCATTCGCGATCAGGGCAAAGGCATTGATTTGAGCGGAATTCCGAATCCTCTGGCGCCGGAAAATCTGCTTAAAACCTCGGGACGCGGCATTTTTCTCATGCGGTCCTTCATGGACGTGGTGGAAATTCGCCCGTCCCAGACAGGTACGGAAGTGAAATTGATCAAGCACGTCCACGGTTCATCCGTGGGCAACAAGGAGGGGTCTCAGTGAGCATGAAACTTAGCACTCGGCAGGTCGACGGAGTCACCATCGTAGACTGCAGCGGACGCATCACCCTGGGCGAAGGCAGCGTGACTTTGCGCGACACCGTGCGCGACCTGCTTTCCAAAGGCAACAAGAAGATCGTCCTGAACCTGGGCGAGGTCAACTACATCGACAGCTCCGGCATCGGCGAACTGGTCAGCGCTTTTACCACCACCAAAAATCAGGGCGGCGAACTCAAGCTGCTCAACCTCACCAAGAAGGTGCACGACCTGCTCCAGATCACCAAGCTCTACACCGTCTTCGACGTAAAAGACGACGAAGCCGCCGCCGTCAAAGGCTTCAAGTAAGT
>Ga0182018_10005089_pt1 | contig 10724 bp, 6 predicted proteins | sample 812P2MmetaG_FD_120490 | JGI IMG/M metagenome (GOLD analysis project Ga0182018, IMG submission 120490) | Permafrost microbial communities from Stordalen Mire, Sweden - 812P2M metaG | ecosystem: Environmental > Terrestrial > Soil > Wetlands > Permafrost | place: Sweden: Stordalen | collected... | reverse complement strand
CGTTGCCCTATCCTCCGCTCAGGTACTTCCAGAGTGGATCAACCGCAACCCCGCCGTCGATCATTTTCCATCCGACGGCTATAACCCTCTTAACTTCGTGTCTCAGCCCAGGGGTTCACTTCACTTGGAACTCCTTCACCTGCATCAAAAAGGGCGAGTTCCTCGTCTCTTTGATGCTCTGCCAGTCTGCCGCGAAGCCCGATCCTCCACCAGTGCGCTGGTAGACGTAATCCAAGCTAAGCGTCGAACTGTCGGACTCGAACTCGCGGTAATAGTCCGTGAGCGTACTGCCGTCCTTCGAGAGCTTCCAGGTCGCTTTGAGCAGCAATCGGCCGTCTTTCTTGCGCTGGACGATCCAGGTGTCGGGCGCTTCAGCCTTCACCGACAGCAGGGTCCCGGCGTAGCCCGGTTGGTCGCTCCCATCCACCACGATCGTCTCGGCGCCCCCGCCAAAATCGAACGCGTACTTGTTGCCGCCCTGGCTCTGAACCTTCATCTCGTCGGGCATTCTGCTCTTCGATGAGTCGAGCTTCCACTCGCCGATGAAGGGGCTTTCCGCCGCCCATGCCATGCCCGTCGCCAGGCAAACAGCCGGCAGGATTTCGAGAATTCGTTTGAACACACATGCCTCCATGGCTCTCCTCGGAAGCACGCCGATGACCGTCTTGCGCACCGCGCCGGCCCGGTCCCGTTCATCGGAGCATTCCGTCGTTCCGTCATTCGATTGCACGTTTTTCCGCGTCACGCTACTCGCCGTCCACAACCTCAACCCCGCGCCTCGCCTTGTCCCCAATCGAAAAACACTGTCCCAAATCGAACACCTCCTCATCGCGGCTGGATCGGATTCTTCACTTCCGCGAGTCTCATGCGAATGATGGCTTCCGCCTGGGGCTTGGCCGGCAGCATTTAAACTCGTACACTCGATATAATCGGCATAAATGCGGCTGCCCTTCTTGATTCTCGCCTCGGCCCTGGTGGCTTTTGCCCAAAACCGAGATGCGGAGTTTGACCAATTGGCGGATCGGCTGTTCGATGAGGTGGTGTTCCGTTACGATCCGGCATCCGCTACTCAAGCGGGTTTCCACGGCTTCGATTCGCTGATTGGAAGAGATTCGAAGTGCTGGTCGAAAACTTCAGTGCCGCCGGACTTTCGGCGCGGAGGGCCGCGGATCGCGAGCTGGCACTCTCGCAGATCCAGTCGCAACTGGTGTCACTGGAGACCATCCGCCCTTGGGAGAAGAATCCGGACATTTACTCCGCGGGTGCAACGAGCGCCATTTTCGTGATAATGAGCCGCAGCTTCGCCTCGCCGTGAAGTTCGACTAAAATCGGTTATCGCGCGCGAGCGGCGCTCCAGGAGCAACCTGTCGAGCCCGACGCGAATGAAGGTCGCGACGCAACGGAGGTCATTCGCCGTTTCGTCGATGACGCACTACCACCAGCACACCGCCGAATGCGGGACGAACTCACTGAAGGTAAGTGGGCGTGGCGTAGTATTCACGCCCTTGCAGGAAGAGCAAGCGTGGACGAAGAAAAGGCACTCGACATTCTGAGGGCAGACCCGGACGTACAATTGTCACGGGCGAAATCAGGAAAGTTTATCGCTCGGCTCAAAACAAGAGCGGGGAAATAACCCGAAGCACGTGATCGCTCGTCAACGCTTGACCTCGTTGCAACAGAGCGGCTAACGTTCACGGGGGGTATCGATAATGAACGACATCATGCGGATGCCGACGCCTCCATTAGGCCAGCGACGAGCCCTTGGGCCTCCAAAACAAGATTCTTGTCAAGAGTTCAACATCATTGCCGTTAAGAGATGGCGCGTTATCCGCCAGAAACCGCTTAAAGTCAGTATCTCGAATTGAAGGAAAAAGTCTTTGAAGTCCAGTTTCAGAAGAAACCTTGCCTGGCGGGCGCTTCGAAGCTATTCGCGCCGTGGATGTGGTTCAGTTAAATTGGCACCGGCATGTGTTTCGGCGCGGCGCTTGTCGGTATCGTCACCATCCTGCGCAAACGCCAGGTCATCGTGGCAACCGGACTGTTTCCCGGCACGGTTGCCGGTGCTCGCCGTGCGGGAAACTCCGACACGCTGCCGAAAAAGGCACGACTTGCCGTTCGGTGGCCTGGATGGTAAGGACACCCTCGACGTTCGGGAAGTATCAATTACAGCTAACATGCTTAGAATCAGCGCATTGTCCGGCATGTGAAACGTCTTGGTAGGAACAGGCCACTATTCAAATGGGGGAAGACTCGTGTTCTCTAGCATTTTCGCGTTGGCCGGGTGGGCTCTTTGGTAGTAAGATGGTGACGATTAAGAACCCAACGCTACTTGGCGTCGCTCGGTGGCCTTTTGTGCGTCCACGTGCGCGTGCTCCTTTTGGCCGCTAAGGGACAGCAACTTGGCTGGTCAAATTGTCCACTGATAGGGTGTTGCAGGGTTGCACTTTTATGATAGTCCCCTTTCGGATCGATGATCGCTATGAGGTTAGAGAAGTGCTTGGCCAGGGCGGAATGGGCGTCGTCTACAAGGCATACGACTTCCAGAGGAAGGGATACGTCGCGCTTAAGACGATGAAAGACGCGGCTGACCCGGCCGCGTTGGGGCTCTTCGCGCAGGAGTGGAGGACCCTCGCAAATATCAGCCATCCAAATATCGTAGATATTTTTAACTCGGGTGAGTTCGACGAGGAGGGACAGCGAAAGCCGTACTTCGTCATGCCACTACTGCCGGGCAGAACGCTGGACGGGTTGATCCGGGACGCCAGTCACCGGCTGACAGCAGAGCGCGCGGTGGACATCCTCATCCAGACTTGCCGGGGACTGCAGGCTGCGCACGAACACGGCCTCATTCACCGCGATCTGAAACCTAGCAATCTCTTCGTGATGAACGACGATTCGGTAAAGATCATCGATTTTGGTATGGTTCACCTGGTCGATGTCAGAAAAACCACAACTGGCATCAAGGGCACTCTGCAATACATGGCGCCGGAACAGCTTGAGATGAAAGACGTAACGGCTGCGACAGACATCTTCTCACTGGGTGTGGTGGCTTACGAAGCGCTTACCAGCCGGAAGCCTTTCGACCGCGGCACCGAGAGCGGGATCGCGCAGGCGATTCGCAATGAGTTCCCGCCACCTGCCTCGGAGGTCAATCCCGCCGTAAGCAATGTGCTGGGCCAAGTGGTGGCCAAGGCAATGGCGAAGGGGCCTTGGAATCGCTTCAGTAGCGCTCGGGAGTTCGCCGAATACCTGCAAAAAGCACTCAAAGGCGAGGCGATAGAGTCGTTCGATACCGCCAGAATCCAGCCCAGGGTGGAGCGTGCGCGGCGAGCCCTCGGTGAGGGCGATCTCGAGTTTGCAAACGAGATCCTGAACGATCTGCAGATGGAAGGCCGGGTAGACTCCGAAATCACACGGCTGCTAGAAGAGGTGAGGCGTTCAACGCGCAGCAAGGCTATACGGCAGTTGCTCGACAGCGCGCGCATGCGCTTGCAGGAAGCAGAATTCCCGCTGGCCTGGCAGAAAGTTCAGGAGGCGCTGCAAAAAGATCCTGGGAACACGGAAGCGCAGGCGCTTCAGGCGGAGATCGAGACACGCCGCAGCGACCAGCAAAGCGAGAAGTGGGGCCGCCTGGTTCAGCAGCATCTTCATAATCACGCCTTTACGCAGGCGCGCCAAGCCATCGATGAGATCAAAAAGATCCGGCGCGACGATCCCGAGGTGGCAGAACTCATAGCCGACGCCGACCGCCGGGAAAATGAGTTTCGCCGGGCCTGCGAGGAAAAGGAACAGCAGTACCAGTCCGCAATGCGGGCCTACAGCAGTGGCGAGATCAGCACAGCGCTCAGCAAGTTGGAGAAGATTCTGGAACTCGACAGCCGTACCCCCGGCTTTATCGTGCCGGGGCGCGACGAAGTATATCGCGAGACATTCAACCGAATCCAGACTGAATGGGAGGCCGTTCAGCACGCAATCGCGGAAATTGAGAAGGTGATTGCTAGCGGCAATCTGGCCCGCGCAGCCGAAATATCGAAGGAGCAGTCGGAGAAATACCCCAACGACTACGGGGTGCAGGCGCTCAAGCTCAAGATTGAGGATCAGTTGCGGCAGGAGAAGTCGGCCTATATTGCCGAAATCGGACGGCGGGTGGAGGCCGAACCGGATCTCGATCGCGGGGTGAAGTTTCTGGAAGAAGCGCTCGCCAGGTATCCGAAAGAGCCGCACCTTCAGGAGTTGGCAGGCAGTCTGCGAAAGAGGCGGGACTTGGTTGAGTCCATCGCGATCAAGGCTCGCCATTACGAGGAGCAAAACCTGGCTGGGGAAGCCCTGGGACAATGGAACACATTGCGTAGCATCTACCCCCAATACCCCGGACTCGACTTTGAAATTCAGCGCGTCCGATTGCGGTTGGAACAGCAGAAGCGCGAAGAGGCGAAACTGAACTGGGTGGGCCAGATCGATGGTCTGCTGCAAACCAGCGACTATGATCGTGCGCATGCTCTAGTTATCGAGGCGCTCGCGGAGTTTCCCGGCGATCAGGAACTGCAGAGCCTCAAGCAGCTTGCACTCGATAGGCGGGAACGAAGCTTAGAAGGTCTCAGACTGATGCAGCAGTCGCAGGGTCTGTGCGAGGAGGGCCGCTTTCGGGACGCCATCGAATTGCTGCGGCGCGCAATTGATTTGGATCCGAACAACGCCAGCATACGGAATGAGTTGGCGACCGCTTTCGCGGGGCAGGCGCAGGTGCTTCTGGCAAGTGACTGGCGGGTGGCTGAGCCGCTCATCCAGGAAGCGTTGCGTATCGCGCCGGCAAACGCCTTGGCCAAGAGTCTTCGGCCGTCTGTGCTGCTCGCCAAGCGGATGGAGTCCGTGGACAAGTGCGTGTCGCAGGCGCGCGAGTTGCAGGCCGCGGGAGATATCAGCGGCGCTCTGGCGGCAGTGCAGGAAGGGCTGGCGTCGTATCCGAACGACAGCCGGCTTGTGCAACTGCAGAATGCGCTAAGAGGCACAATTGCCGAACAAACATATTTGCGCCGCCGCCAGGATCTCGAAGAACTGAGACAACTCTCGCCAGAAGTCGAAGCGGCGCGTGACGAAACAAGCTTGACTGCGCTTCTTGATCGGAGTGTTGTTTTGTCTAAGCCCTATCAGGACGATGCCGAATTCGCGAGCGCCGTCTCCGACCTCCAGGAGCGGGCGAAAGGCGATCGCTCCGGCATCGAAGCCGATGTGGCCGCCGCGCAAGACGCCCCAGCGGCGGCGCCGGTTCCCGGCGAGCCGAACCCTGTGCCGGTTTCTGCAGGTCAAAGCGTCGCGGTCAACTGGTGGCTGCGTTTTGGAAATCCTGTGATGGAGCGGTTGCAGCGCGAAATATCTGCACTGCGGGCGAAGACCGCTTCCGCCTTGCCGGAAAATGGATGGAGTTCACTGGTTGATGCGATCAGGACGCAGGCCAGCCGCCTGTCCTGGACGCAGCGGGCGGGATTGGCAGCGATGCTGATCATCGGGATTGCGATGGTTAGCACCATCGTCCGGGCCCGAAGACCACCGCCGCCCAAGGCGCAACCGGTTTCCATCACTTTCCAAGTGACTCCTGAAGATGCGCAAATTCTGGTGGACGGAAATCCTATTGAAGGACATACGGCGAAGCTGAAGCCAGGTCCACATCGGGTGGAGGCGCACAAACCGGGTTATCAGCCTTTCGACCAGACGGTCGCCGTCAATGCCAAGCTGCCTTCGGTGCCGATCGCGCTTACGCCGGAACATCACGTCATCCGCATATCGGCCGAGATGCCCGCGAAGGTGATGCTGGACGACGCCGAGTTTGGCGCGCTGCAGGAAGGCAACTTCAGCGGCGACTTGCCCGCCGGCGGGCCACACACTTTGAAGCTCGTGGCCGGCAAGAATGAAGTGGTGTTTTCGCTGCAATTCCTAGCGGACGATGGGGCGCCCACGCGCCTGCTTCAGCCGCTGAAGGCGAGCGACGTTCGTGTTGTCGCGGTGAGTACACTTGGACCCAACGCGCTAGTTTATTCCAGTTTGCCGGAAATGCGAGCTGGGTTGAAAGACGGCGAGCCGCAGACTATTCCGCTGGAAGGACTGAGTTTGACTCTGGCTTTCAAGGACAACGAGATCACGTTCGACGACGGAAAGAAGCCGCTTCCTTTTCCGGTCGAAACGGGCAACGCCCCAATGCTCAGCATCAGGGCAGGGAGTGCCATCACGGGCATGCTCGTTATCGCAGCCAACGTAGATGGAGCGATTGTATATCTCGACGGCAAGAAGAGGCCGGGATCTATCCTGCACGGAAAGTGGAATGGGCTACTCAAACCCGGCGCCTACAAGGTCCGGCTCAAGGTTGACGGGTACGACGACCCGGCCGAGCAGACCGTGACAGTCACCGCGGGCCAGAGCACGCCTGTCGAATTCGATCTGACGCCGACCGTGGTGGTGGCTTTTCTGCGAATTGAGGGGGGCACTCCGGGGGCGGACGTCCTGCTGGATGGCGACCCGATCGGGAAGCTGGATGCGGCCGGTTCGCTTGCGTTGCAAAGCGTGCCACCGGACGTCGAGCATTCCATCCGGATACAGAAGGAGAATTACGAGTCGTCTGAAGTAAAACGGCAAGCACCGGTGAAAGGGACGATTCTGCTCTCCGCAGCGGAAGCCAAACTGAAGCAATTTGGCACGCTGGCGTTCGATGTAAAACCGCCCGAGGCAAAGGTAACGATTCAGCGCCAAGGCGAAGCTCCCCGTGATGTATCAGATAAGACACGGCACCTGCGCGCAGGCGCGTACACTGTGACCGCCGCCGCCGAAGGCTATGTGACGAAGAGTCATGTCGAACAAGTCGATCCCGGAGATAGCCGGACCGTCACTATCAGACTGGTCCGTATGGAGAAGGCGACGGCCGCTCCGCCGAAGCGGGTAGAAGTCACCGATCTGTTCAGTGAGCCCAAAGGCTGGACGCAGCGAGACGATTTTTGGATCCACGAAGGCAACGCCTGGCTCAAAGAGACATACTTTACGCATGTTTTTGATGTACTCAAACCCAAGAAGGTTATCCTTGGTCTTAAGCAAGGCAAGGTTAGCTGGCGAATCTATCTTAATGACAACGACTACATCGAATGCCAGATCGACGACTCGGGATACAGCCGGAAAACCGTGATCGACGGGAAGACCACGTCCCAACGGAAAGGCCCGCACCACGCTGCGGGCAACTTTGTACCCGTCGTAATGACTGTGGAACCAGACGCCGTGAAACAAAAGGTCGGGGATATTGTCGATAACATCCCCGGCAAAGTGGAGAGCCGCACCGGTTTCGTAGGGAAATTTGGTCTGCGATTAGTGAAGTAAGCTCTAGACAGACGCGAGGTTAAGATGGACGTGAATCTACGGTCGCTTATTGGAAAATTTAACCAGACCACCAGAAATGCCACGGAAGCGGCGGCGGGGCTATGCCTGACCCGTACCCATTACAATGTGGAGGTTGAGCATTATTTATCCAAACTACTGGAATCAACCGATGGCGATTTCGCGGCGATTGCCAAACACTACGGAATCGATAAGGCGCGCTTTTCCGGGGAGTTGACCCGGGCGCTCGATCGTTTCAAGACGGGAAACGGCCGCACGCCGACCCTGAGCCCGGACTTCGTCGAGACCATGACGAACGCCTGGACCATCGCATCGATTGATTTCGGAGTAGCGCAAATTCGAACGGGCTTTACGGTCCTGGCCCTCACGAGCGACGACAAGCTGTCGCGGATCATGCGGGAGATCAGCAAGGAATTCCCGAAGATCTCGGCTGAGGATCTGCGCAAGGACTTCTTCACGGAAGTGGAATGCGGCGCGCGCAATGTGGACAATATCCTTACGAACACGCTGCTGCCGGAGCTGTCGATGCTGATGCTGGAGCGCATTGCCGAAGGTGAGAAGTTGGAAGCGATTCAGGCGGGGGTGGGCGAGGAAGGGGCATTTGTGTATTCGTAGACAACACGGGTTTAGGAGGTTCGCGTTTGCCATCTGCCAGTAAACCAGGCCCGCTCGGAGTAGAAGGAATTATCCCGAAGATCGAAGACGGCACTCTCGTCCGCGCCGTATCGCCCATACCTGGGCCGGTTGACGCGGGAGCTAAAGCGAAGAAGAAAGATATCTCCGTCGACGACGGGAAGAGCATCGTCGCCGAAGCAGCGAACTGGAAGGGTACGCCCTACATGCCGAACGGCCCGGGGTCCACGAAGGGAGTAGGTGGGGACTGCTCCGGCACAACTCAAAAAATCTATCAAGCCGCACAGTTCCCCTATGCTTATAGACAGGCGAAGGAGTTCCCAGAATATGCGCTCAACAGCGGACTCTTTCGTGAGCTGGGCGCTGGCGACCCAAAACAGGACGGGGATATTCTGTCCTGGTCCGGCCATATGGCGATATATTCGTCGTTCGCGTCCGATCCGGCGAACGCCACTACGGTGCGTCCGGCAAAGGGCGGAAAAGGAACGTGGCTCCAGAAGAACGATATGTGGAGCGCTTCACATCCACCTACTCCTACACACCCAACAAGTCCGCCATATGCGCCCGCCGAAATGAAATGGTGGAAACTCGGCGTTCCCAGAGTGTTTCGATATCAGAAATGAGCATGCCCATGGACAGGCTACGTCCGGCAATTTGCGCGGTGGTATTCGCGTCAATCCCATTGCTGTGTTTCCAGTGCGCCTACGCCGACGATACCAGCGCGGGGGTAATGCTTCCGGGATTGCGTTCTGAGCCGGCCGGGAGCGTCGCCGTCTCGGCCGCTTCCCTTCGCCTGCAGGCGGGCCGTATTGAGGCGACTTTGGAGGTGACCGTGCGGCGCGGTCAGGCAAGTTCCGTCGTGATTCGGACGCCGCGTTTTGGCTGGCTGGGGGAGGCCGAGCCTTATCCGGACAGGCAGTTCCCAGAATTACAAATCTTGGTGGGAGGCGCGCCGGCAAGGACGGAGAGCACCTTCGCGGCGTTTGCCGGATCGGCCGACGTGACTGCGGCGATCCGCGCGGCGGGATTCGACCCGTTTGCGATCGCCGACACTCCTCCTTTCGTCACTCCAGGGGCTGGCGACGCCCCGGCAGTGGGTACGCTCGAACGTCTCGGCGCTGTGGAACAATCCGACGGAAATTATATTGCGAAGTGGACTGCGCAGCGCAAGGTTAAGGTGGCCCTGTCACCCAGTTCCCACACCTTGACGCTCAAGTACATGGCCCGCCCCGGCTTTGCGTTACTCCGATTCGATCAGATGAGCAGCTCTGCCTACCTCGCAAAATACTGTCTTTCAGCTCATGATCTCGTGCGGGCATTGGGACCCGCCGCCGCCACCCGCATGTTTGTGGTGTCGGATTATGCTATCCCTTTATCAATCGACGACAGATCGCCGCCGTCGCTCTCCGTCGCCGTGTATGGACCGGGAAAGGAGGAGGCGCAGGAATACTTGATCGCCTTCTGCGGGGCGGACGGAAAAGCGGTTATCGGGCAAGCCGCCGACATCAAGGCCTTAGCGCGCCCGGACGCAAAGGGAGTGATCCGCATCTGGTCCTGCATGCCTCCGCCGAGCAGGCGCTGACCAACATTCGCGAAATGAAGCCTGCCTGCGCTGAAAGCCACCAAAACAAAGCGCTCACTCCAACACGATCAAGATCTCCATCCTAGGCTCGACGATTTCGCCCGGCGCGTGTACGGCAATCTGACGGGACAATTTGATGGCGTCCCACAGCGGCCCACCCTGATTCAGGCTGAAGTACTGATTGTCGAGCTTCATGGGGATCGCTGCGGGCGGTACGGGCGTGTGGCGCAGCGTTACCCCAGGAAGAGAGTTGCGGATCAGGCGCTGGATATCGTCCGGCGAGGTAATCTTGACAAGCTGCGGCACCTTCCGGATAAGGTCGTCGACCCCCATCTTCGCGCTTACCGCGAAGAAGAACTGCGAATTGCGGAAGTACTGGTCTTCAGTCACTGTGCCGCCCCATATGAACCGGTCCCGCACCTCCAACGGCACGGCTACGAACTTAGATGGGATGACGGTCTCCATCAAATCGCGGATGCGGTCGTCGAGCTGCGTGAAGCAGCGGCCCAGATCGTTGTGGTCGTAGTCGGGAAGATTCTCAGGACGCGCCTCGAGCGAGAAGGTGGCCAGCGCGCCGGCGAGCCGTAGCATCGCCACGTAGGCAGGCTCCGGATGGCCATGCCGCACTTTCCAGATGTGCTTCAACTCCGGCAGATACGAATTGACAGTGTGCAGCAGCCAAAAGTTGGCCGTTTCCGAAGGAGAGAATTCCGCCAGCAGTTTGCCGCGCTCCCGGCGAGGCGCGGAGAGAGCAGCGCTCTTGGTAGCCAGAATCTCGATCTGGCGGCGCAGTAGCATGGACAGGTAGGCGCTGGACACCACATCGAGACAGGGCGCTGCGAACCGCGGATTGAGGATCGGCATCCCCGCCGCGTTCCGGGTCACCTGCGCAATGCGGAAACACGAGAAGCCGTCGCGGTAGTCGTCTTCGAACAGAAGGCGAAACGTTCTCCGCGCGACCTGCACGGGCTTCTCCTCTGCGCCCGCATTGTCGTCCGTGACCATGCGCGTTTCAGCGAGATAGCGCGTAGTGGGCGGCCCTTCGGAGGACCCTGCCTGACCCGCCCCCGGAATGGTGACGTTGCGCGCGCGGGGGCGATTCTCGGGGATCGCCAGGAAAACGTCCAGCGAGTCG
>Ga0182018_10005088_pt1 | contig 10725 bp, 10 predicted proteins | sample 812P2MmetaG_FD_120490 | JGI IMG/M metagenome (GOLD analysis project Ga0182018, IMG submission 120490) | Permafrost microbial communities from Stordalen Mire, Sweden - 812P2M metaG | ecosystem: Environmental > Terrestrial > Soil > Wetlands > Permafrost | place: Sweden: Stordalen | collected... | reverse complement strand
GCAACTGGGTAGTGTCCTATGACGATGTACCGGAGATTCGTGATCTCTACATTGCCCAAAGGTCGCGTCGAATAAGCTTGCTACACACTGCAAGGACTGCCCGAAAGGGAAACGAGGTCATGTTTTTCTCTTCTGAGTTGAGGATTCCGCCTCTCCGACATTAGAGCACTCGCTTCCCGATCAGAGAGGCTACAGGGTAAGATCGCACCTATGGTCGCAATCTTGCCTGCACCCTCGGCTCTTAAGGATTGCTATGGCGTCAAGCCGTAAGAGTGCAAAGAACGACAAGATCGACAAAAACATCCATAGTTCAAAACGGCAACGCAGGGCTGCGGTGCGGCGATTCGCGCCGAACCGCCCTGTCGTGCTCGTCTCTGAAGAAGGCCGCCTTGCTCTCCAGCCTAGCCAAGTGTCCGCCGATCGTATCGGTTGGAAAGCATTCGGGTTGAGTTGCCTACCGACAGAATGGGTACCCCCTTTTTTTGTTGTTGATAGTGCAGCCCTCAAGAAAGGGATTGGGGATCTAGGACTTCAGGCACAGATTTCAGGGTGTCTGACTCAGATGGATCTTGAACACTCAATCGTCTTCATACGATCCAGTGGCACCTTAGAAACTATCGAGCAGCGCGGTCGATTCGTCTCCGAGACTTGCTCGTCCGAAGATGTTCTGAGCACTATCAAACGGTTATCCGAGACACTTCCGACGCTTAATGGGGAGAATGTTCACTGGATCGTCCAGAAGCATATTCGCCCTGCAAGGAAAGGCCACCTCTCGAATGAACGCCGACTGAGCCGTGAACCGCGCGATTTTGTTGCAGAATTCGAGCTTCAAGGAGACCATCCGGGGTACACAACTCCTGTTGCGGTGAGGCATTGGCGTGATGGATCAGCGGTTACCAACTTCAACCTCAGCTGCACGTCTGAGGCGGGTGTGACTTTAAAGCTAAAGAAAGTGGCGCTCTGGGCGACCGCACTTCCTTCGCGGATGCTATTCGAATGGGTATGGAGCGGAACGAGACTTTGGATTGTTCAGGGCGACGCTGCGAGGTCGACACGGGGAGTCAATCCCGGCACGCTTCGTCCTACATCAATCGCCAAAATTTCGCCTAGCCATCTACGTGTCTTTCGCACAGCTAAAGCGGCTGACTATCGTCGATATGGCAAACTTCGCAACGCGCAAACATACAGGAAGCTCGGATACGATACGCCAGCTTTCTATGTACTTGATGATGCCGTTGCCATTCAGCAGATTCGCTCCGGTAATGTTCCCCATGAGGTCGAAGAAGATCTTGAAGAGCTAACACAGAGACCGTTAATCATCCGGACGGATGGCATTGGCATACCTAAAGATAGACGCGAGATGCTGCCACGAAGTGAGGGATTACGAACGACTGCAGATGCCAAGAGTTGGCTAATCGAGCAATTTGCGAAAGAGACAGAGAGGATCGGCATTGCAGACTCTCCGTTGTGTCTCATCGCACATCACTTCATTCCATCTGTATCGGCCGCTTGGGCTCGCGCCGAGCCCGGTAACGACATTGTCAGGATTGAATCACTGTGGGGGCTACCGGAAGGCCTGTACTGGCACAGCCACGATACATTTGAGGTGGATGCCACAGGTGTCCGCCCGCTTAGAAAGCGCCTTCGGTTCAAAGGCACCTTCATCGCTCCAGATGGACAGGGCAGATGGATACATTACCAGACCGTGGCTCCGTTCGACTGGGGTCGAAGCATTACCCAGACGGAATGGCTGACCGAGATTGCTCGGACAACGCGCCGAGTGAGCGATCACGAAAAGCACCCTGTCACCGTGATGTGGTTTATAGATAACGATCGACGGGCAACTCCCCATCGGGTTTTACCGTGGTATCACACTGAATCCGAAATCGGCGCACCCAAGGCGGCACCACGCCGAAAATTGACAATGGCTTCTGACTTCAAAATTGAGACAACAGCGGATTGGGAAGAACTCAAGTCGAAGGTGCAAGCGGGTACGAGGATCGAGCGAGTGATGTTGGAACCAAAAGATCCAAATCTTGTAAGAAACCAACGCTTCGCCCGACAACTTGCAGAATTTGCCTCTCAACACAAGATAGTGATTGAGCTTGCGGGGGCAATTCTGTCACATGCGTACTTCATCCTGCAGCGGTTTGGTGCACAGGTAGAGTGCATCGACCTATTCGGAGCTGAAGAAGAGGATGTCGAGTATAACAAGGTTGTGCGCGACAAGATCCCAGACTACATCCAGCGGAAGGGGGAGATGGTTGAAGTGGTACGGTTAAAAGGGGATGCGCTTTTGGCCGCTCTACGTCAAAAGCTCGTAGAGGAATCCTTCGAGGCTCTGGACGCCAGATCTGGGGATGACCTCATCGCGGAATTGGCCGACGTTCAGGAAGTGATTGATGGTATTTGCGATGCTCTTCAGGTTCCAAAGGATCAAGTCGACGCAGAGAAAGCGGAAAAGCGGAAACGTCGAGGTGGATTTAAGCGTGGTTTTCTGTTGAAAAAGACGTCGACCCCACATTCGCTCACAAAAAAGCCTCCAGATGTAGACGTTCCAGCTCTGCTGGATGCCACTCAAGAACCGAGCCTGATTGAGCAGTCTGCGGCGATCCCAGCAAACCGTCCGTACAGACGACCGGACTCGCGGACCCTAGGGGAGGATTTAGAAGGACTTCTGACGTTTGAAACAGAACTGAACCGGATAGGAATCGATAAGCAATCTGTTGTATTCCAAATGCCCGCCGGAGAAGGTGAAACACGCAGCCTGCGCGTTTCGATTGACCTCACACGGATTCGATCCTCATTGCGGAGCCAGATACGTGTGAGGCTTGAGCCATCGCAGATGGCTATGAAGTTGGGTGCTGATTCTCAATTGGAACTCAGCTTCAAAGAAGAATCCGATCCGAACGCAGAGACGGACTCAAAGGATATGCCGGAGTGATTGCCGCTTACCGACTCTGTGCGTAATCGAAGAATGCCGTTTGTGGGTGGGGGACATCGTGAGTTGAGGCAGGCTTCGACACGTGCAATATCGAAGGTATTCTGTTTGCCAGCGATGAATGGAAGCGTTACGTATACTTTTGCCGTCCCCGACTGGCGTCCGTCTCCCATCTTGCGTTGCCTTCGTCCCAAACGATTTCCTTGCGAGAAATCCTGAGTACGTTCCGGTTCCACAGAATGAAGTGAACGTGCTTGTCGTTCACGTGCTCAACCAGTGCAATACCCCGACCGAGGATCGCCACGCGGTCGCCACGCTTGATGCGGCGTTCCTGTTGGCGCTGCGCATACCAACTCTTGCTTCGCTGCACAAGTAGATCGAGTGTCGCTGCCTCATAACCAGAATCCTTTACCCAAAGAGGCATATTTCCTTCTCTGCCTATCAAGTGGATGTCGCAGCCGAATGCCGCCAACGTTTTGAGGCGTGTTTCCAGCATGCTCATGCTGGCAGGCAACATTTCCAGCGGCAAGAAGAAGTTCTTGGGGCAGGCGTATTGGGCACGCCATCCTAGTTCATGCTCCACGACAATGCCCCACAGATAGACTTCGCCGTGTATCCCGATCCCGGCGTAGCCAGCCGTTCGAAGATCCGCGTGGCTCTTCGCTGCGTAGATGCCGCAGGTGCAGTTCATCTGCGGTGCGTCGTGGACATCATGCGCTGTCCTGCTGACGGATGCCCTGCATGCCGCCGCCAGCGGTCGACCCGGATGCCACGGCTCCCCGGAGAGCGACCTCAACCCAGCAGCGTCCAACTGCCACGCACGATAGGCGACAACTGGCGAAATGTAGTCCGGCACTCTCATCGCTTGGCTGGCACCTGCTCAGGTTCCGGTTCTGGCTGAGGCGCTGGGTCAGGCTCAGGACTCGTCTGCGGATCGTTGACTGGAAGTTCGAGCGGTTCGACGACAATAGTCCGAAGTGGTTCACCGATCTGCATATTGATTTTCTCCGTCAAGTTCAGAATTTCCTTTTCGTGGATGACAGACTGCGTCGGCGTGTGCGGCAGCGCCTTGCCTCGTGAACACGCCGTCACAGATCAAACACTGCCGCATGTCCTGACCGAGGGCGACGAAAATCTTGCCGATCACTTCGTCGTTTCGCGACCGTTGCATAACGCCTGCTTTCGCTCTAGTGGTCATCGTCTGGTTGGAAATCCTGAGAGACCCAAGTAAGGACGATTCTTCTTCCGCTTGCCCGCTGCCCTGAGCAGCCGTTTACGGAAATGCGAATAGGCTAGTCGCATCATCTTGAGGTCGCCGCCACGATCTCGCCACTCGTCCATGAACGTTGCTACTAGCCGATTCTCGGCAGTCTCAAGCTCCCGCATGAGGGCGAAGTTGCGGTTCCCCTCATCGTCCCACTGGCTCTCAAGCTCGACGAATACGAGCTGTGCCTCCCTCATCTCGATCTCACTCATCTGTTCTCCCCTGAGTTCATTTGGTGACGAACGTATAAGTTTGTCACCAGCGTGCCTCGGCTGAACTCGACTGCGGAACGACAGCTAAATCAGCAACTTGAGTTGGCGGCGGTACGGACCCTTCGTCACCAGCACTCGCCCGGTTAACCAGTTTGCAAACTAGACTGCGGGAAACGCCCCACTTCTTGGAGACAGCCGTTAAGGTCATCCCGCTGAGTCGGTCGCGGACGATGGCTGCACGATCTATGTTCATCGGGGCGCGTCCGATCCGCACACCGTCCAGCTTTGCTCGACGCATGCCAGCCAAGACCCGCTCGCGGATTAAGTCCGATTCGAGTTCGGCGATTGAGCCAATCAGGGTCAAGAACAGTCTTCCGATTGGTCCGCTCGTATCCACGTTTTCTCGCCGGGAGACGAAGACGACACCCAGATTGTCGAACTCGTCCATCACTTGAAGGAAGTGCTTCACACTTCGTGCGACGCGGTCGAACGCGGCGACGAGCACGACAGAGAATTTCTTCCGCCGCGCATCCGCGATGAGTGCGTCCAGCCCCGGACGTCTCGCTCTTTTCCCTGAGACTCCGCTGTCTCGATACTCCTGCACGACTTCCAAGCCACGCTGTGCCGCAAGCTCGCGCAGATCGTAAAGCTGCGACTCGACATGCTGGTCAGCGGTACTCACTCGCACGTAGATGGCGGCTGTCTTCATTGCGCAGAGTCCTCCCTTGGTCGTTAGCTATCCTTGCGTCGAATCCCGAATCGCCTGCGCTTCGACAAGCCTTCAGCACGTCGGCGCAGCCGGGTCACAGCCGCATCGCAAACCGTTGACTCCGGCGCGAAAACGTTCAACAGCGCCCCGACCTCATCGTCGAGTAGTTGACCGATCTGGTGGTCATCTAGCTCGTCGAGTCGCTTTGTCAGCTCGCCCCGAATAAGGACAGCCGCCGCGAGGCGTTCTACAGGATTCGCAGAGTTCATACGCCTCCGCTGCTCCTCGATTAGTTCTCGGATGGTCAGGTTCAGTCCCTCTAGTCTCGGTATACGGTCGTTTTGGAAAAATCGTCCAGAAAACGACCCGGCGTTACCAAAGAGTTCTGCCCAAAACCAGACGAATTATCCGAAGCACCCGTATACCTAGACATGAGGCAAAGCGGCGAAATAAATGACACCATCGAGTGCCCGCTGTGTTGCGGTGCGGGGAAACTGAGGCGCACTGAGATTTTGGATCGCCTTGGAGTAAAGGACTTCGCCCGCGTAGCACAACTGAGTGCCGAAGAAGCCTTCCGACTGCTCACGCAGAAACATAGTCACGATCAACAAAGCGTGTGGAATCGCTTCGAAACGGAACTGGCGAAGAGAACCGCAGAAATCAGAGAGAGTCATAAGGATGAACTGCGTTCGGCTCAATCCGACAGAGACGACCTCACTCGCCGAATCGACGATTGTTTGAGAGAAGTGGCAGAGGTTCGCGAAAGAAACCATCAACTGGAATCCGAGATGGCGAAGGTCTCCCGTATTGGCAAGCGCGAGGAGATGAGTTTTGAAGAAGAGGCGCGGTCGTGGGCGGGCATCGCAGTGAGCACGAAGTTGGCAAAAAGCGGCGACTATGTCTTGGCGTTCCGCGATCCCAGCGGCACTCCGCTGGAGCCTCCAATTCTCGTGGACAACAAGGACAAGGCGACCGTGACCGAAGGCGACATCAGGAAGCTTATCCGCGACGTTAAGGAGCGACACAGTCCCGTCGGAGTGATCGTGGCGAGGGAAGAAAGCCAGCTTCGTCAGATTGACCGCGAACGAAGATGGGGGCAAGAGGACGGGATTTGGGTTCTGCGCACGACCCGGAACTGGCTGCCGCGAGACCTAGAAGTGCTCAAACCCGTCTTCGAGCGTATGAGAACCGAGGGTCCCAACTTTCTCCAGCGGAACTCCGTGCTGGCGGAGGAAGTCCGTCGCACGTTCGTTGATCTCGATGAAGTCGAGAAAGAGCTAAAGAAAGCGGCGAAGGCAATCGACGCCGTGTCCGATCTGACTGCAAAGTATCGGAGTCGATTGCAGGCGCTTTGTGACACCGCTGCCAGCTCGAATGTTCCGAAGTCGGAGCGAAATGGTGCTATCCCACAAACGCTCGGCGCGTAGTCAGTCGGTAAAAGGGCACACATTGGAGGGGACAATGGAATTCCTAAAAGGCATCGCAAGAAGTCTGGTCGGACTGATCGTGCTGAACATCGTGCTGGTGCCTATCATGGTGCTGGGTCCGTTGCTTTACGTGATCCCGTTCTTCTGCATTGTCGCGAATCCGCAAGATGACTTTTCCGGGCTGGCGCAACTCTACTTCTGGCTCGGCCCGCTGTCGGCGGCGTTCTGGATGTTGTTGTCCTGCCATTGGCCGACTGTCCGCAGGGCACAGCGTGAAGGTCGGCTAGCAACTTGGCGCGAAAGCGAAGGCGGCATAGTCTGCACCGTATTGAAAGCATTCGCGTATATGGTTCTTGGGCTGTTCGGCTCGTTCTTCTTTGAGATCATGTTCCTAGTCATTTTCAACTTTCGCCCCGGCAACCCTTGCAGGGACATGCTGTGGTTCGCGATTCTGCCGTTCACGACGTTTGCCCCGGTGCTTCTGCTCTGGCTTAGTCGTTGGACACGAGGCAGGAAGCAGGGGGACTTCATCACCCGAGCGAAAAATGACCCTGACCTGCAAGACCAATTGCGGGCGGCTTCCCACTACGCTAGGAACCTCCGCAGCAGGAACGCGCACTGCTGGCAAGAGGAGGGATGATGGGCGACTCCAACTTCATTACAGTGACGGCGACTTCCTTGCATTACGTCGATACAAGGAAGGCGTCTACGCCATTCCCTACGAGGGAGAAGAGGTCAAGCTTCATTGGGCAAACGCTGACCAGTATTACATCAAAACAGCCGAGTATTTCCGCGACTACACCTTCATTTTGCCCGACAATCGTCGCGTTCACTTCAAACTGCATGGGGCAGACACGCAGCTGAACAACAACAAACTGGCAAGGGATCAAGAGCGACGGTTCGTTCTCATTGAACTCGATCCCGTCGTCGAACAAAACGGCGACCTCGTTGTTCGTTTCGAGTATCGTCCTGACACGAATGACCGCAGACAGGTTGAACTGAACACTGCCGCCACACAACGAATTCTCAACGCAGAGGCATCGCGACCTTGGCTTGCCCAGTTAGCCATAAAGGCTCCTACAGCAAACAATCCAGATGGCACTCTCCTTGAAAAGCAACTCAATAGCTACACTGACTGCAATACATTCGACTACTTTATCCACAAGGACCTAGGTGGCTTCTTACGTCGGGAACTCGATTTTTATATCAAGAACGAGGTGATGCATCTCGACGATATAGAGTCGGAAACTGCCCCCCGCGTCGAGCAATTCTTGAACAAAATCAAAGCCATCCGCAACATTGGACACAAGCTTATAGATTTTCTTGCACAGCTTGAAAACTTTCAGAAGAAGCTCTGGCTAAAGAAATTCGTTCTTGAGACGCAGTACTGCATCACGCTCGACCGCGTGCCACAAGAACTTTACTCTGAGATTGCGGCTAACGATGCGCAGCGCGAGGAATGGGTCCGTCTCTTTGCTATCGACGAAATCACCAAAACCTTGGCGACGAGCGTCGCATACAGCGTACCGCTGACTGTGGAGTTCCTGCGGGAAAACAGTTTCTTGGTCTTGGATACGAGGTTCTTCGGGCAGAGCTTTACGGACCGTTTGCTGGCGAGCATCGATGATATAGACAGTGCCTGCGATGGGCTTCTCATTAGAAGCGAGAACTTTCAGGCACTTCGTGCATTATCTCCTTTGTACCGAAACAGAATAGAGTGCGTCTATATCGATCCCCCTTATAACACTGGAGACTCGGAGATTCTTTATAAGAATGAGTACCTGTCTTCCTCTTGGCTGACGTTGATGGAGAATAGACTGGCGTCATCGATGTCCCTGCTATCGGAAGATCCCGTCCTCTTCGTCGCCATTGATGATTTCGAAATGGTTGATCTCTGCGAGTTGATAGATACTCAGTACCATTTCCTTCGCCGAGAAATGATCGTCGTTAATCATCACCCTCAGGGTGGCAAAGCAAAAACGCTTGCGAACACCCACGAATACATGCTGGTGTGTGTTCGTCGCACATCAGATCGCACTCTGACCGGAAGGTTGACTGGCGACGGGGTCGAATATCGCCCTTTCAAGCGCAGCGGCACAGCAGAAAGCAATTTTCGCTACGGTAGACCTAACAGCTTTTACGCTATTTTAGTTGATCCGGGCACGAAGGACATCGTTGGTCTCGAACATCCTCCGGAAGCCGGGGCACCGTATCCCACCGACCCAACGCCCGAGGGCCACGTGAGGATTTATCCCGTAGGTGATAATGGCGACGAGAGGGTATGGCGGCGGTCTTACGAATCGTGCCTTTCGTTGGTCTCTGCGAAGAAACTGCATTCCAGCAAAAACCTGACGATTTACCAGATCATAGAGGCTCATGATCGGACCCCGGCGTTATTCAGCAACTGGGTAGATCCGAGATATAACGCGGGCACTTTCGGAGCTAATCTCCTCCGCGACATCATCGGCGAACAGAATCCTTTCTCGTATCCGAAATCCGTATATACCGTCGAAGATGCAATCTTTTCGGCTGGACTCGAAGCTGGAGCCATCTGCCTTGATTACTTCGCGGGTTCTGGTACGACCGGACATGCCGTTATAAATCTGAACCGTGAGGATGACGGTGATCGCAAGTATATCCTCGTCGAGATGGGCGACTATTTTGACACCGTTCTTTTTCCGCGCATTCAAAAGGTTATTTATTCGAAGGATTGGAAGCTTGGAAAGCCAATCTCGCGCGAAGGTGTGAGTCAGATGTTCAAGTATCTTCGACTTGAGTCCTATGAGGATGCACTCAACAATCTTGAGCTTAGACGAACCAAAACACAGGAGACGCTACTTCAGGAACAAGCAGGATTTCGCGAAGATTATTTCTTGCGGTACTTGCTGGATGTTGAAACTCGGCAGAGTGACTCACTATTAAACGTAGACCATTTGGTAGACCCGTTTAATTACAAACTGAAAGTAGCCACCGGAAGCGCAGGCGAGACCAAACTTGCAACTGTCGATCTCGTCGAAACGTTTAACTATCTCCTCGGCTTGCACGTAAAGCACAAAGACAACATACGAGGCTTTCGCGTCGTTCAGGGGACGAATGCGACTGGGGAAGCCGTACTAGTGATCTGGCGAAACATACGCGATAAGTCCAATTCCGAACTCGATGAATTCTTCATCAAGCAAAAATACAACACGAGGGATATGGAGTTCGACTTGATCTACGTGAACGGCGACAACAACCTTGAAAATCTGAAACGCCCGGACGAGACATGGAAAGTAAGGCTGATCGACGAAGAGTTCAAGCGCCTGATGTTTGACTTTGGGAACGTATAGAGGAATCTCGGACTATGCCTCAGACGACAGCGCGTTCACGGTCTCGTCGCGAAACTCAACCTCGGCTCACGTTCGACAAACGTCTCGTTCTGAATCGCTGGATGCTTCACCTCTTCGAAGTCGAGTACTTCGACAAGCTTGGGGACAGCCTCAAAGATCCCATTTTGGAAGGATTCGACGAGGAGAACGTCTCACGATTTCATCATGTGCTTCGGGCTCGATTGTTTGAGCGAGAAGAACTGTCGGCGGATGTTCTGCTCAGCTACGACCAGAACATTGTTCGGCATTGGCGGCAAATCACCGAAAGGCGAAGCCGCGAAGATCATCAGTTCTTTCCCAAATACTTTCAATACTTGGCGCTGCTCTTCACGGAGATTTATTTGGATCGTTGCTTCCAAGACGCCGAGGGCTTGCTGGTCAGTTTGAACGCGTTTTCGCAGGAATTCAACAGCGACAAGCCTGCCGCAGATCACGTCAAGCCGTACTCTCCCGAGGATTTGAACAAGTTGGCTTTTTGGCAAGCCACCGGGTCAGGCAAGACTTTGCTGATGCACGTGAACATTCTTCAGTACCGCCACTATTTAGCTCTTCATCACCGACAAAGCGAACTGAATCGCACCATCCTGTTGACTCCGAACGAGGGTTTGTCGCAGCAGCACCTCCGAGAGTTTGAATTGTCCGGTATGGACGCTGAATTATTTTCCAATGAAGGCAGGGGACTTTTCGCGGGGCATTCGGTGGAGATCATTGATGTCCACAAGCTGAAGGAGGAGATGGGTGAAAAGACCGTCGCCACCGATGCGTTTGAGAGTAATAATCTGGTTCTTGTGGACGAAGGTCATC
>Ga0182018_10005087_pt1 | contig 10730 bp, 10 predicted proteins | sample 812P2MmetaG_FD_120490 | JGI IMG/M metagenome (GOLD analysis project Ga0182018, IMG submission 120490) | Permafrost microbial communities from Stordalen Mire, Sweden - 812P2M metaG | ecosystem: Environmental > Terrestrial > Soil > Wetlands > Permafrost | place: Sweden: Stordalen | collected... | reverse complement strand
TGCTACTACGATTCAACTATTGGCGTGCCGTATCAGTCTCAAATCCTCGGCCACAATCCGCCGCTCAATGTCCTCTCAAGTTTCATGGTGGCTGCAGCATTGAGTGTGCCGGGAGTGGCGACTGCGAATTTCACCGTCACCAGTGTCATTGGCCGCAAAGTCGTGGGGCAAATCACCTTTACAACTAATGATGGCGAGGAAGGTACGGTCAGCGTGAGTGGCCCGCTCGTACCGCCTTCGCCCTCGATCGGCAGTTGGACCGCTGACAGCATCACTGTCACGGCTGATTCAACTTTCACGGCGGACGGCTAATGGCTGGCACGAGCGCAGTTCCGCAGATCCAATTTACCCAGACTGGGCTCGTGCTGCCGCAGGAGTCGGCGCTGCTCGCGGGCACGACGGCGGACACCGTAGCGGCGATGGGCGGCGCGGCAAATCCCGGCCTATATACACCCCAGGGACAGTTGGCGAGTTCATGGGCGGCTGGCATTGCTGCTGGTAACGACCTCTTCGCGTTGTTCGTCGCGCAAGTTAATCCGGATCAATCGGCCGGTTTCATGCAGGACGCTATCGCCCGTATCTACTTCCTCACCCGCAACCCCGGCCTACCGACGACCGTGCAGTGCGTTTGTATTGGCTTGGCGGGTACCTATATCCCCGTGGGTGCTATGGGTGCCGACACGAGCGGCAACGTCTACATGGCGACCGAAGGCGGGATCATCCCGTCTACCGGCACCATCACGCTGCCCTTTGCCAATCAGGTGAACGGCCCGACCGCTTGTCCAGCCAACACGCTGACGCAGATTTATCAGTCGATCCCCGGCTGGGACACGATCAACAATCCGCAACCGGGCGTCGCCGGAGCAAATGTTGAGAGTACAGCCGCTTTCGCTTTTCGCCGCCAGCAGTCCGTCGCACTCAACGCTACGGGCTCGCCGCCTGCCATTTATGGCGCGGTGTTCGATGTGCCCGGAGTCATTGACGCCTACGTGCTCGACAACCCTTTGGGAATCCCCGCCATCGTCGGCGCAACCAATTATATCTTAGCGCCGCACTCAGTCTATGTGGCCGTGGTGGGAGGAAATTCGCAAGCTGTCGCGCAGGCGATCTGGAACAAGAAGGACTTAGGCTGCAGCTACAACGGCAACACGACGCTGCCTGTCACAGACACGTCAGGCTACTCGATCCCGTACCCAAGCTATAACGTCACCTACAATATCCCGGCAGCGTTGCCGATCCTCTTCGCCGTGTCGATTGCGAACTCACCGAACCTGCCGAACAACATCGCGCAGCTGGTGCAGAATGCCATCGTGAATAGCTTCGTCGGTGCGGACGGCAGCCAGCGCGCGCGTATCGGGGCGCTGTTATTGGCTTCGAAGTTCTATGCGCCGGTGGCTTTGATAGGCCCTACTGTTTCGGTGCTATCGATCTTGTTGGGCCCCAATACGGCGACCTTCACCAACTGGCTCGTGGGCGTCGATCAGGTGCCGACCTGCACCGCTGCGCAAATCACGGTGACGCTGGTATGAGCATCACGACGGACTTCTGGACTATCGCGCCGACCTCCAGCAACGGGGAGCTTGAGAGCGAATTCCCCAATGGTGCGCCTGGCACGATCACCTGGGAGCCGATTCAAAATTATCCGAACGAGTCGGCCGCCTTCAGCGTCAATATTCTGACTACGTTCCTGACGCCCTCAAGCGGGCCTACGCTCGTTCTCAATGGCACGCTGCCTGCAGGCTGGACCTTCAATGGTACGACGTTGGCCTACAACGGCTCTGGCGTCGGTGGGCCGAACTCGATCAGCTTCACGGCGTCGCAAGGCGGTGTGAGCGTCACGAGCAATTCCTTCTCCGTGCAGGGCATCGGCACGCAGTCCACGGGGACGGCGATTGCCGCTCATTTTGGGCACTACGTGGCGCTCGATCAGAATGCGAGCCTTAGCGAAAACATCGCACACATCAATGACGACTTGGCGGGCACGAAGAACCTCATCGGCGTCGTGCTCTTTGACTTCTGGGCCAACGCAGAATTCGGCACGACCATTTCATCGCCAGCGGCTGCCGGCATCTATCAGGCTGGTACGCAAGGCGATGCGTCTACCGCACGCGGTATCTACGCGATTCAACTGTTGCTGGCCGCTTGCAAGGCCGCGACTTCCTCAAGCGCGCCGAACGGCCTCATGCTCCACTGGGGGGTAGAAGCCAAGGCGTTCGGTACGTGGAGCGCGAACGGCGGCAGCTACGGGGCAATGCCGCAATATTTCGATGTGACGCGTGACTCCACAGGCTCAGCACCGCTCTATTTGGAGGCATCGCAAACCCAAGCACAGGAGCCTGGCTCGCTTCTGTGCTGCCCTAAAAATTACGACTCCGTCATCACGAATCGATGGGATCAGATGATGAAGGCGTACGGGGCGGCCTTCAACGGCGACCCCAACTTTGAGATGGTGCACAACGCCGACGAGACGAGTAACGGGCTCTATGGGAGCGATGCGCAGTACGACGCACAGATTCAGCAAATGTGCGGCGTCAACCCCACGGGAGGCGCAACGCTTGCCTTGAATTGGGGTAACTCGATGGCGACGTACTTCCCCAACAAAGGAAGACGCTTCACGACGAACTTCATGGGCGGCACGACTAACACGACGAACCAGTTTCAGACGCTCTTTAATAACTCCATTCAATACGCCGTCGCAATGGGTGGGCCTGATAGCAGCACCAATTTATCTACGCCTAATGACCTGCAGGTCTTCAACGGCAATTTGGGCGGCACGAGCTATGTGAACAACCTGCCGTTCCTAGCTGAGACCCAAAGTGTGCGCGGGTATGACACCTCGACCAACACGCCGACGATTGCGACGCTGTACGCCTTCTACATGACATCGGCCGGGTCGCTTGCGAACGGCGGCCAGTGCATGCCGAACTACTGGGTGTGGCATCCCTACGATGGCGTGCCGTACACGCTCGCGCAAATTCTCACGCTTATAGAGGGCAACAATCCCCTGAACACCACCGCGCCCTCATCCTACAAGACCACAGGCGGCGGGGGCGGCACGGGGACGTTCAAATATTTCGTTGGCCCCACAGGGAGTGACACCAATTCCGGCACTTCAGCTACGAGCCCGTGGAGCTTGGGATCGCTCCTTAATCCCGCAGCTTTCACGCTCACCTCGCAGCAAGCCGCCAATCAGGCCAAGCTCGCAAGCAATAGCGTAGGCTTCAATCCAGGCACGTATGCCTGTGTTAATTTCCTGCCCGGAGGCGTCTACTGGAATAACAGTAACGCCTTCTCGACCCCTGCTTTTCTCGTGCCCGGAGGCTCTGCGGGCGCGCCTACGATCTTTCAATCGACGACGGCTCGCAGTGCAATTCTGGATGCCGGCGCAACTGCGAGCACTAATCCTCAAGGACAGCCCCTTCTTGGCAACATTGGCTCTGGCTGTCAGTACATCACGGTCGATGGCTTTGAAATAAAGAATATCTATAACCGCGGAATATCGCTCGGCGTGACGACCGGTGCGTTTGGCACGCAGCCGACGCAATTGGCGTTGGGGCTCGTCGTGCAAAATTGCTACGTGCACGCAATGACCAACAACATTGCAGCCGCCAACGCCACCGCCATCACGATTTATTCGGCGAACGGCGCGATTGTTCAGAATAACTACATCACTGACCTTTCGGATACTCAGGGCCGTGCGGATGCTATTGAGTTTTGGACGTCAATCAATTCGATTGCCCAGTACAATACGGTGATTGCGACCGGGCAGGGCATGTATGCGGGCATCGTGAATAAGAATCAGTGGAACTGGAACAACATTATCCGCTACAACTATGTGGACTTGACGCTCGCCGCGCCCCTCTCGGAAGGCGCTATTGTGATGGACTCCAACGGCACGAGTGCCACCATCGATCAGTGCTACAACAACATCATCATTTCCGACTACCCGATCGGCTCGTACCTCATCGCAACGGGCAATTTCCCGGCGTCCGTCAATCAGCAGGCGTGGTTCGGCAATACGATTGTCGGCGTACCGCTGCCTGGGGGCGGGACAGGTTTTACTACCGTCGGCTTCTTCCGCCTCGGCGCGACAGGCACGATACAGTGGTACAACAACATCGTGAAGCGCAGCGTGACAGGGTACCGCGGAGACGTGTGTGTGAGTGCAAGTGCTTTGTCGCTTGCCAACTATAACTGCTATCCGGCGTCTCCCGAGCTGTGCCTTGTCGCCAATGGCACGCAGAATTCTCCCTCATCGACCTCCACGTCTCTTGCGGCATGGGACGCGGCATTGCCATCGACAACGGCGGGGAAGGATCAGCAATCCGTGCTCACCAACACTCCTGGCTTCAGCAACAACGGCTCCCTGGCGCAGCTCTATCAGATCGCGCCTGGAACAGCGTGCAGCGGAACGGGGCATGTGGGCGGCATCTCGACGGGAGCCGCCATCGACATGGGGGCGTGGGGCGGAAATGACCTCAACACCGGCAAGCCCATCGCACAACTCGGATGTAACTTCACGCCATGAGCTACGCCTACGTCACGACCGGCGCGAATAGCGCGAACTCGAACACGATCAGCTTCACGCCGACGAATGCAAATGATCTTCTGGTGCTCGTGTCGTCTACTTCTTCAGGAGCCGGCACGCCGACGATCACGAGCGTTGTGGATAACAACGGCGTTTCATGGGCCGTGGGCGTTGCCACCTTCCAGGGTGCGAGTTCGGGAAGCTGGTACAGTGTCTACTACCTGCTGAACAACGAGGCCGGAATCACGGCCGTCACGGTCACGTACGCAGGCGGCACTCCCGGCACCTGCAATATTTCGATCACCGAATACTCGGGCGTCGGAACTGCCACGAGCGCATTTCTCGGAGCCGCCAAGGCATTCCAAGCGAGTCCCGGCACCGGAACCGATGCGTTGAGTTCACCGACTTTGAACGTCGGTGCTGTGCCTGCATTGATACTCGGCATCAGCATCGACTACAACGAAGCCTCGATCGCTGCGGGCACGGGCTTCACATCGCGCTTCAACAGCACGGTCGGCGGCAGCGTCGTCATGGTCGAGGACTTGCTCGCAAGTGTTCTTGGCAATCAAAAAGCGACCGCGACGGCGAGCACGGGCACGGATATTTTCGCAACCTTTGTGCTGGCATTCGCACTGCCCACAGCGAGCGCCGGGCCATCTGTTTATACGCGCGTGTCGCACGGCGCATATGCCACGGGATTCAACACGGCGATCACGCCCGCGATGCCCGCCGGATGGGCGGTGGGCAATCTTCTCATTCTTTTTGCAGGCGATGACGGTGCTGGGAACACGCAAACGGTGGCGGGCGGCGGCACGGGCGGCTACACCCTCCTCTCACCGAACAGCCTCTCGACCGACTGCAATATCTGGGGCCGCATCGCGCAGGCGGGAGATACATCTCCGAGCATCACCTCTAGCACGGCCTGCAATCAGTTCGGCATGTTGGTGGCGTATACGGGAAACCCTCCTTCGATCACAGGCATCGTCAATGTCAGCGGGGACCGTCAGAACACGAGCCCGCAGCAAATTCTGTGCGAGCTATTGACACAGATCACCCCCACGGTCAACGGCTGTCTCTTCCTCGCGGGCGGTCGGCGTATCAAGACTTCTGCGGGCGATGGCGAAACAGTCAATACGTTGACGAACTTCTCGATCATCGCATCGAGTATCCCGACGGGCGCGAATGCCGCAGCCGTCCTCAACGAGTGGATTCAAACCGCACCTGCGCCTGCAGGGACGACGAACGCTCAGAGCTGCAGCATCCCTGATGTCTCCTCAATCGTCATGGGGACGTATCTTGCGCTCGTACCGAATCAGCCGACGCTGCCTGGCTTTCAGTACGCGATCTGCACCACGACGAGCTTCAGCGGCTACTCGCTGCAGCAAGGCTCATCGCCTGCGGTTGCGGTCGGCGATTATTTTGTCGTCAGTCTCACAACGCAACCCAACAATTTTGGCATCGTCGTCAACGGCGATGGCACGGTAGACATCAACGCCTCGGGCAACACGAGTCGTCAGAGTTTTCAGTACTACATCCTGCGCTCGGCGACGAACGTGCTCGACGGCCCCGCAACGGTGTGGGTGAATGAAAAGCCGCCGGTGTGGGCGCAGGCCATTAACCTCACGATTCCTGCGGGCGGCGCGCCTTCCGTCAACCTCGCCACGTCCGCCTATGCGTCATCTCCATCGGGAGACGTGCTGACCTTTGCGCTCGCCTCCGGAGCGCTGCCGCCGGGCGGCTCGGTTACCAATGCGGGGATTCTCAATCCAGGACCAGGGACGACGCCAGGCACTTACACCGGCACGATTGCGGCGACGGACATCACCGGCACGGCGACAGCGAGCGCCTTCACGATCGTCGTGCAATCGGGCGCTCCCACCGGCACTGTGCCCAATATCGTCGGCTTGGCATCAGCGACCGCCCAGGCGGATATCCTGGCGGCAGGCTTCCCGATCGGCGCAGTCAATCAGGGTACGTCCACGACGGCGCAGATTGGCTTTGTGCTGTCCCAGTCACCTACTGCGCAGGCAGGCGTGCTCTTAACCCAGCCCGTGTCGTTCGTGGTAGGCGCAGGACCAGTGACACCGAATGCTCCCGTTCTCGAGCTGCCATCCCTCATCGGCCTGACGCAGGCGCAGGCGCAGGCAACCCTCGCGGCCGTCGGCGCGGCCGTCGGCACGTCCACGTCCACTTACGACCCGGTTTGATTATGGCGAATTCACCCGAACCGCCACTGATTACAGGCCAAACCCCTGCGCCGGGGACGGGGTTGGCTGCGGGCGAGCTCGTCAATATTCAGCTGTCTCTCGGGCCGAATCCCACGGGCTTCGACCCCGAACAAACGATCATCTCGCAGTACGCGAACTCCCCCACGATCACGCAACTGATCGCGAGCATGGAGACCTACTTCGACCCGACGAATAATCTCGAAGCCTTCTACAACAACGTGTGGGATATCGATTCGGCGGTCGGTTTCGGCTTGGATATCTGGGGGCGCATCATCGGCGTCGGAAGGCTCCTGCAGCTGCCGTACACGGGATCGGTATTCGGATTCAACACCGGGGACGACAGCTTCGCGCCCTTCAATCAGGCCCCCTTCACGCCGGGGACTGGGGCGACGCAGACGTTTTCGATGCCCGATGACCCGTACCGCACGCTCTTACTCGTGAAGGCGTTCGGGAATATCTGCCGGCCCACAGCGCCTGCCATTAATCAGATGCTCAACAACCTCTTCGAGGGCCGGGGCCGCTGCTACGTGCAGGACTATGGCGGCATGGCGATGGCGTACGTTTTCGAGTTCACGCTGACCCCGGTTGAGTATGCTATTTTGACCCAAGTCGGTGTGCCGCCCAGACCCGCAGGAGTGCAGGTGTTCATCACGCAAGTGGACTTGGCCAATACCTTTGGCTTCAACGGCTCGGGCCTCCAGCCCTTCAACCAAGCCCCCTTCTATTCGGGAGCATAGAGCATGTCAGGTCCTGCCACACCGACCATTATCCCAACCCCTTGGGGCACGAACGCTCTGCCGGGCGACATCAATGTCGTCCCGTTAAATCCGCCGTCGAATCCCGCAGGCGCGTGCTATGCAAACGGCTTCCCGACGATTGACCGCCAGCCGATCGGCTCCGGTGGCGCTGCTCCCCTGATGCAGGATTTCAACGGTGCCTACTTCGACATCACCTCCAACATCGCGTGGTTGCAGGCAGGCGGCCTGTATCAGTACAACGCTTCTATAGCGACCGCAATAGGCGGCTACAACGCGGGCGCGTTGCTCCTCATGGCGAACCTTTCCGGCCTGTGGATCAGCACGGCCAATGGCAACACCAACAATCCCGACACCTCGAACCCTTCGACAAACAACTGGCAGCCCGCCATTGCCAATGGCCAGGGCAGCATTGCCGTCACGACGGGTACGGTCACGCTGACATCCGTGCAGGCGGCAAATGCGCAGATCTTTTTGGCGGGCACGCTCTCGGGAAACGTGACGATCGTTTTGCCGACGTGGACGCAGAACTGGTTTTTCTTCGACGACACCGTACACGGGACGAGCAACTACACGATCACGGTGAAAACCCCATCGGGCACCGGCGTCGTGCTGCCCTATCGTGGCGGCTATGTGAGCGGCGATGGCACCAACATCAACTACGCCTCTGTGGTGCGCGGCCCGTTTACGGCCATCGTCGGCGACGGCGTCAACCAGACTTCGCCCTTCACCTGCTATTACTCGATCAACTCCAGCATCGTCACCATCACGATCCCGACCTATTCAGCGATTGCCAGTGGCTCGACCGTGCTGTTTCTCACCGGCTTACCGGCGCAGCTCGTGCCTCTTGGCGCGCCTCTACAGCAGTGCGCGCTCGCCATTGCCGAGAACAATTCCTCATTCGCAACCGGGATTGCGTTCGCGCAGCCGTATTATCCGTCAAGCGTGCCGACCATCGGCTTTGGCTTGAATGGCGGACTTACGGGCTGGACCGCATCGGGAACGAAGCTCGCGCGCGGCACGTTCACTTATGACATCTACGCGGGAATCTGAGCATGACTGAGCCGCGCTGCGATGCCACCGCCAACATAGGCCACAAGCCGCATGTGATCCGGCCGCGGCAGTGCGTGCTCGACCAAGGACATGCAGGGCCGCACCGATTCTTTGGACCTAAGCCGATTGAGCCTGCGAAGGATGCGCGCGCATGAGCGCAGAGTCTTCGTGGTTCACGCCCGGAACCCTCGTCACTGGCGGTGTCGCTCTTGCTGCAGGGCTGTGGGCCATAGTCGCACGCTGGTTCAGTTTGGTGCGACGGGATGAACTCGCAGCAGCCCTTGAGGATAGTTGGGACAAACTCGACAAGCGGCTCGACAAGACTGACGATGCTATCGAGACTTCCCGCGTCGAGGGCGCGCAGAGTCGTGCGCTCGTGTATGCGCGACTTGGGGCGGTCGAAACGCACGTTGCTGTGATACAGAGCCAGCTTAAGAAGAGGGCTCGATGATCGACTGGACTGAACTTAAATCCGTTCTCATCGCCGTGCTCTTGGCCGCGCTCGGGTTTTTGGGTGCAGCGTATTGGCGAGTATCCTCGGCACGCGAGAAAGCTACCGAAGCCGAGGCCGCGCGCAAGGTGAGCGTGGCGGAACGTCTACAGGAACTCGAAGCGCAGATGCGTTTACTCGGGCTTGCCGTGCAGCCCATCACGGCGGCCATGTCGGCGGTCCTCGTCAAGCAATTGACTCACTATCACAAGCCGGAACTCGATGCGCTGCTCGTCAAAGTGGGACCGCCAAACATGCTGAGTCGTGACGAAGAGATGCGTTTAGCGGCGCTCTTAGATGAGCGCACGCGGGACATGGCGGCCGAAATAACTGATTCAGAGCGTAACGCTGCGCAGCTTTTACCACTCATCATCGAACGCTCTCGGCTTGAAGGGGGCGGCGGACATCTCGATCTAGCCCTCGTCGGCATCCCAAAGGCGCACGAATGAACGGTTTTACCGGACCCGTGGTTGTCGTCATCGTTGTGATCGTTCTCATCACTATCTATCTCGTGACCAAGCATTAGGAGCTTTGCAATGTCATTAGGCACCATTCTAGTGATCGTCCTCGTCGTCGCTCTGCTCGGCGGATTCGGCGCACCTCTGTTCGGCGGTCCATACGGTTACGGTTGGGGGCACAGCGGCGTCGGGATACTCGGCATTCTGCTGATTATCGTTGTCGTCTTACTGCTCTTGGGGAAACTATGAGCGCTCAATTCATCATCGTCCTTCTAGCGCTGATCTTCATGGTGATCGCAGTCAGTCCGCCTGCGCCGCGACCACCGCCAGCCATCTCATGGAACATCAATTGGATGTGTCTATCCTTCGCCATGCTAATCCTCGCGTGGCTCGTCGGCGTCGGCACGTTCTTCCCGCTGCACCGATGATATGAACCTCGTCGTCGCGCGCGACTATCAGGACACGAAGCTCACGCTCGGCCTCTTGTCCGTCGAGGATTTGATTCTTGACACGCTTGAGCCGCCGTGGATACCCGATCCGAATGGCGGATTAGGTGGCACACCGTGTTTGTCGTGCGCTCCCGTCGGTATTTACGACCTAGTGCTGCACAACAGCGTGAAGCACCCGCGTACCTTTGTGCTCGTCAACCAGGCGCTCGGTATCTATGCCTCGCCAACACCCGGCATGCGCAGCGACGTTCTCATTCACGGCGGGAATGTAGAAACGGACACAGAAGGGTGCATCATCCTTGGCTGCTCTCGCGGCACGCTCGCTGGTGAGGAAGCCGTGCTCGAATCCGCAAAGGCCCTTGCACAGTTTCGCGACATGGTCCCGTGGATCGCCGGACACACCTTGCAGATATTGGGGGTGCCATGACGTTTGCCGACAAGTTGCTGGCGTGGGCGCAGGTCACTCTGGCCGTCGTCTTTTCAATCGGGTTCTTTGCTGTGTTATTTTTCCTCATGCTCGGCCATCGCGACATGAGCACCACGGAAGTCACTATCCTGACGGGGCTCGTGAGCGTGCTCGGCACGTTGCTCGCCCTGATGATGAACTTTTTCTTCGCGCGCACGCGGCCTGCTGCACTGCCAGATCCTTCGACCACGACGACTACAACGACATCGACGACCGGGCCGACGTTGCCAACTGACGGCAGTGCGACTAATGTTCCACCCTTGACTTCCGCCGTCACCATCAAAACCGTCGTTCCAGCCGCTG
>Ga0182018_10005086_pt1 | contig 10730 bp, 10 predicted proteins | sample 812P2MmetaG_FD_120490 | JGI IMG/M metagenome (GOLD analysis project Ga0182018, IMG submission 120490) | Permafrost microbial communities from Stordalen Mire, Sweden - 812P2M metaG | ecosystem: Environmental > Terrestrial > Soil > Wetlands > Permafrost | place: Sweden: Stordalen | collected... | reverse complement strand
CGGCACGATGTCATCCGGCCCGAACGGTCGGGCGATGCTTGCGTGCTCCTCAGTCATCCACGGCTGCGGCGTGTGCTCCGCATTCCAGAGGTGAATGTGACTGTCGACCTTCACGCCAAGTCGGCTCAGTCAGGCCCAAGCGAGGCCCCGACGACGTCGGGCTGGTTCCAGACCGCGCCTTGCGGGTATTCATACATGTCAAGTGAGGCAGCGTGCATTTCGATGCTGTAGCCGGGAGCAGTGGGCGCCAGGTAACTGCCGTCGCGAACGATCGCGGGGTGAACGAAGTGTTCGTGAAGATGATCTACCCACTCGACAACGCGGTTTTCCAAGGTTCCACTGACTGCAATGTAGTCGAACATCGCGAGGTGCTGGACGTACTCGCAGAGGCCGACGCCACCGGCGTGCGGGCAGACTGGGATCTCGTACTTCGCGGCCAGGAGGATGATTGCAAGGACTTCGTTGACGCCGCCGACGCGGCACGCGTCGATCTGGCAGACATCGATCGCTTCAGCCTGGAAGAGCTGTTTGAAGATGACGCGGTTTTGGACGTGCTCGCCGGTCGCGACGCGGATCGGTGATATCTCGCGGCGGATCCGAGCGTGTCCGAGTACGTCGTCGGGACTGGTGGGCTCTTCGATCCACCACGGGTCGTACTCGCCGAGGACCCGCATCGCCGCGATCGCTTCGTCGACGCCCCAATACTGGTTGGCGTCCATCATCAGCGTGCCATCTTGCCCGAGCGATTCACGGATCAGCCGTGCGCGCCGCGCATCGGACGCGACATCCTGACCGACTTTCATCTTCACATAGGTGAAGCCGGCCGCGACCGCCTCAGCAACCAGTCTGGTGATCTTCGCGTCGTCATAGCCAAGCCACCCGGCCGAGGTTGTGTATGCCGGATACCCCGACTCGATGATCTCTGCCAGACGCTCCTCACGACCGGCGCGCATGCCGCGCAACAACGCGAGCGCGTCACTCTCGGAGAGCGCATCCTCGATGTATCGAAAGTCGATCGCGCCCACGAGCTGCTCCGGCTCCAGATCGACGAGCAACCGGTAGAGCGGAGTTCCCTCGACCTTCGCCCACAAATCCCAGACCGCGTTCAGAACGGCCCCGGCCGCCAGATGAATCACGCCCTTCTCAGGACCAAGCCAACGTAACTGATCTTCTGACGTCAGGCTGCGCGAAAACCCTCGCATGTCCCCGACGATCTCTTCGAGCGTACGCCCCACAACGAGAAACTCCAACGCCCTCACGGCCGCAACTACAACCTCCGTGCCGCGACCATTCGTAAACGTCAACCCACAACCCTCAACGCCCGCATCCGAATCTGTCCCCAACACCACATATGCGCACGAATAGTCCGGCTTCCGATGCATCGCGTCCGAGCCATCCAATGAACGCGACGTCGGAAACCGAATGTCTCGCACATCAAGCGAGACAATCCTCATGTGAGGTGTCCAGCGGTCGCCGAGCCTGGTGAACGGGTGAGTGGGGAGCCGTCCGTGGATACCGCAAACGCGCACCAAGCCGCGCCGGCATCCACGGTCGAGGCCGGCACGGTACAGACATCCACAAGTGCTGCGACGCAACCGCGCGATCTCGCTCCCCGACGATTCATGCTGCCTGCCCTCTCCATATCGATGACGCCGCACGCGGGTGCGCTGACGTCTGCACAGCGGCGCGAGACTCCCGATCCGCCAGCGGATCGTCCCGCGTCACCGAAGGACTGTCGAGCTAGCCGATGGGGGCGTCGCACAAAACTCCTTCCGTCACCAACTTCTACATGAATGACCCGATGTTTGTCAACCGACAGCCCCGAAACGTAGTACGATCGCGCGGCTGTCGCGGCTCGCCGGAGTCGCGTCGTCGAGTGCCGAGGAGACGTAAGGGATGACCGAGTTCGTAGGCCTACGGACGCGCCTGAAACCGGGTATGGAGGACGCATACGATGCGGCGCACGCGGCCGTCTGGCCGGAGTTGCTAGCAGCGCAGCGCGAGGTGGGGATAAAGCGCTGGCTGATCTTTCGCGACGGGGTCGACATCTTCCACTCGATCGAGTGTGAGGACTACGCGCACGCCATCGCCGAACTCGCAAAGCTCCCAATCAATCAGAGCTGGCAGGCGGAGATGGCACAGTACGCCGAGGTCGCGCACGACTACAGCGGGGCAGCCTCAGACCGCCTGCCGCTGATCTTCAACGCCGGATGAACACGTCTCTCCCAGCCGTGGGACTCGGCTGCGCCCCCCTCGGCGGACTGTTCGATACGGTCGACGACGTGACAGCCCGAGGTGTCTTGGACCGGGCGTGGGAACGTGGCGTGCGCTACTTCGACACAGCACCGCTCTACGGCGCCGGGCTGTCCGAGAGACGCGTCGGCGCGGCACTGCGCGGGCGTCCGCGCGACGAATTCGTTCTCTCGACAAAGATCGGACGTTTGCTGGTGCCGGGAACACCCGATCCTTCATTCAGCGGGACGCCGGCGCTCGCGCCGAGGTTCGATTTCAGCGCCAACGGGATCCGGCGATCGCTCGAGGAGAGCCTCGAGCGGCTGCAACTCGAGAGGATCGATGTTGCGCTGATCCACGACCCAGAGGATCACATCGAGGCGGCTCTCGGGGCAGTCGCGAGCTTGGGCGCCTTGGTCGACACGATCGGAGTCGGGACCAACAGCGTGAATACGGCCTTGACGTTCGTCAACGAGGGCGCCGTCGACTGCGTCTTGATCGCCGGCCGCTACACCCTGCTCGACGATTCCGCCGCCATCGAGCTGCTCCCGCCGTGCGCAGCTCGTGGCGTGCACGTTATCGCGGGAGGCGTGCTCAACAGCGGCCTGCTGTCGGGTGGGACCACATTCGACTACGCGCCCGCGCCAGCAGAGATGATTGCCAAGCGGGACGCCCTCGAAGCGACCTGCGCACGCTACGGCGTACCACTCGCGGCGGCCGCATTCCAGTTTCCGTTGAGGCACCCGGCGATCTCGAGTGTCCTCGTGGGGGCGCGATCGGCAGCCGAGCTCGAGACGGATCTCGATCTGCTCAGGCTGCCAATTCCAGAAGAGCTCTGGCAGGAGAGTGTGCTGCCACAGGTTGACGATGTGGCCGCCGCAGCCCCCTTCTGCTCCGAGCGAGCCTGAGGCCGTCGCCGGTGCCGCCTGCGCTGCTCGTCCGATCCGCCGCCAGCGCCTCGCGCCCAGTCGAGGCGAGGGGAGCCGACACGCGTCGCACCGCTAAGCCGTCGCAGGAGGTTGCTACGACGGCCACGAACCGGTCGGCGTGGCCGCACAACCGGCAAACACGGGGACCCGTGACGCGCGTCCGGTTCGCAGCAACGATCGCCGTGCTTGGAATGGTGGTCACCGGCTGCGGTGGGAGCAGTAGCTCGGGGCACCCCTTCGCTCGCACTGCTAACGCGATCTGCGCGCACACGAGCCAATCGCTCGCAATGGTTCCGGCGATCGGTGGCACACTTGCGAAGCTTGCTCTGGACGTCACTGACCAGCTACCGATCTACGAAAAGGAGCTCAATCAGCTGAGCGTACTCGAGGCCCCCGCGAGCACGGAGAGCACATACGCGAACGCGCTGAGCAGTGCCCGCACGGATGTCAGGCTGCTACACCAGCTATACAGAGCAGCGCGCGCCGGCAACGAGACGAAAGTGCATGAAATCGCTTTGGAGGGATCCAGCGCGTACTCCGTGGCCGGGACGGCGATGCGCAGAATCGGCCTTACGCGATGCGCGAACAGCCTGTAGTAGTCGTGCTGCTAGGACGACACACTTCGCTCGTGAGCGCGAGCCTCAGTCGGCGGCCGCCTCACCGCCGATGACGCGCGACATGATCAGCGCGAACAGAATCACCGCGCCGTCGATCGCGTCGATCCAGTAGTTGTTGACGTTGCCGAGGTCGAGGACGTTCTGCACGAGGGCCAGGAGGATGACACCCAAGCCGGCGCCGAGCATGCCGCCGCGCCCGCCCTTCAAGCTGACGCCGCCGATGACTGAGGCTGCGAAGACGTTGAAGATGATCCCCTCTTCGTAGCCCTGCGTGCTTGCCACCGCCAATACGCGACCGGCCTCCATCAGGCCGCCGATCGCGGCGAGCACGCTGCCGGCGACGTACACGCCGATGCGGATGCGGTCCACGCGAATACCTGCGGCGCGCGCTGCCGCGCGGTTACCGCCCACCGCGTAGATGTCGCGCCCCCACCGGTGGTAGCGCAGGAACAGCCCCACGCCGATGAAGACAAGGACGGTGAAGACGAGCGACACCGGAATCTGGCCCCAGTATGCGGAGCCGAGGTAGCTCCACGCTGCCGGCTCGTCGGGCAGCGTCTGGCCAGTCGTGATGCCGGTCATCACGCCATAGAGGATGATCGTCATCGCGAGCGTCCAGATGAAGCCGTTGAGGCGAAACTTGACGATGGCGACGCCGTTGATGAGGCCGACTGTGGCGCCGACACCGAGCAGCACGAGGAGGCCGGGTACCCAGCCCCATAGGGTGCCGGCGCCGAAGGCCGCGACCGGCACCATCAGCCATGCCGATACCATCGGCGCGAGGCCGAAGGTCGACTCCAGCGACAGGTCCATGCCGCCGATCATGATGATCAGGGACTCGCCGATGACGACCATTCCGAGCGCCGAGGCCTGCTGGCCGACGCCGGCCAGGTTCCCGACCGAGAAGAAGACCGGGCTGGCGAGCGCGCCGATGATCAGGAGCACGCCAATCACGGGCAGGAGTGCCGCACCGCGCACAAACGCCACCGCAGCCACCCGGCGACTTCGCTTCTCAAACAGGATGAGCTCGCTGGTGGTCGCGGTCTCCGGTTCGCGGACTTCGGTCATTATTTGCTTCCCACGGGCACGAGGCCTTCGGTAGCTGCAATCAGCTCCTCGCTATCGTACGGCGGCTCGGTGAACTCGGTAAACACCTGGCCGCGCACGAGCACGATCACGCGATCGCAGATTTGCAGGTCGTCAAACTCATCGCTGGCCAGCAGCAGGCTGGCGCCGGTCGAGCGGGTGATCTCGGCGAGCGCCCCCAGCAGCAGCTCCTTCGAGGCGACGTCCACGCCGCGCGTCGGCGTGATCGCAACGATCAGCTTCGGGCCGCTCGCCAGTGCGCGGGCAACAGTGACCTTCTGCTGGTTGCCGCCCGATAGCTGATCGACCTCCTGATTCAGGCCTCGCGACACGAGTGAAAGCTCTTTGGCGAGCGGGCGCGCCGCGGCCGTCCGTTTGGATGGGGTGAGGAACCCCAGCCGTCCCGACAGACGCGGCGCGATACTCATCGTCATGTTCTCGGAGATACCGAGGAGGCCGACGAAGCCCTCGAGCCAGCGGTCCTCCGGGATGTAGCCGATCCCGGCCGCGAGTCCCGCGTCCGGCCGACCGGGCGGCAGCAGCTTGCCGTCGAAGCGGACCGAACCGGACTGGTATTCGTGCGCCCCCACGACCACCCGCCCGAGCGTTGCCACGCCGGCTCCCAGCAATCCCGTGAGACCGACGCGCTCGCCGGCGTGCACGGTCAGAGAGGCACCCAGCAGCGAGCCGCGCGTCGACTTTGCCACGATGTCGCTCGCCACGAGTAGCTCCTCGGAGAGCGCCTTGCGGTTGCGCCTGGCAGCAGGAGACGCCGCCCGTGCGGCGACCGGTGCTTCGATGTCCCCGACCATCGCGCTGACGAGTTGATCGTCGGTCAGCGTTGGGGTCGGCGCGGTCAGCACCACCTCGCCGTCCCGCAGCACGACGACGTCCTGGCAGATCTCGAAGACCTCCTCGAGATGGTGCGAGATGTAGAGGACCGCAACACCGCCGGCCACGAGGCTACGTACTCGGTCGAAGAGCCGGCGTACGCCGTCGCGTTCGAGTGCCGCGGTCGGCTCATCGAGCATGAGGATGCGCGTGCCTCGCACAAGCGCGCCGGCAATCTCGACGATCTGGCGCTGCTCGACAGTGAGTGTGCCGCACTCCACATCGGGGTCGACGTTGAAGTCCCACTCGCGCAAAACGCGGCGTGCCTGGGCGCGCATCGAGCGCCAGTTGACGAAACCTCGCCTGCCTGGCCGTTCGCCGAGGAAGATGTTCTCTGCGACGGTCAGCTGAGGGACCACCATCGAGTGCTGGAAGACGGTTGAGATACGTTGCCGCCAGGCGCCGAGGTCGGCGAGCGGCGGAGCCGGCTCGCCGTCGAAGCGAACCTCACCGGTATCGGGGGCGCGCAGGCCGCAGAGGATCGACACCAGCGTCGATTTGCCGGCGCCGTTGCGACCCACGAGGCCGAGGCAGCGGCCTGCACGAAGCGCTGTATCGACGTTCAGCAGCGCCTGTGTGCTGGCGAAACGCTTGCTGACGCCGATCGCTTCAATGACTGGGTGGTCTGCGCTCATCGCTGCGCCTCGTGAGTTCATTGGGTTGCCGGAACAGTCAAACGCGTTTGTCGAGTTACTCACTCGTCAACGGACGAGGCAGAGCCCTTTCCTGCCAGCGAGCTGGCAGGAAAGGGACTCTACGCTCGGATTCAGCATGCTACGGAGCCGTCAGCGTCACTCCACTGGGTGCCTGAACGCCGGAGCAGTCGCCACCATGCGCTGCGCCGTAAACGTTGCCCCACAGCGCGGTGTTCGTGACCGGGATGCTCGTGAAATTGCCCGGTGCACCAGCGATGGACATCGCGTTGAACGTCTCCGCCGTCTTCGTGACGAGCGGCCCAACGATCGGGTCACCGAGGTTGGTGTCGCCCAGGAAGCTCACGTCCTGGAGCGTCGGAGCGCCAATGGCCTTCTGGCCGACCTTGAGCTTGACGCCCTTGGCCGCGTCCACGGCGTACGCAACTGCGCCCTGGGCGTAGAGGTTGGCAGGCTGTGACTGCGCGCCCGCCATGAGGCCACTGTTGATGTAGCACATCTCGTACGAGACACCGTCGTCGCCGATGATGGAAACCTTGCCGGTGAGGCCCTTGGCTGCAACAGCCTGGACCGCGGCCGGGTCGGGCCCGCTGTACTGGTCGTAGATCCCCTTGAGGTCCGAACCGTAGGCGTCGAGCGCCGTCTGCGTATCGCTCGTCGCCGTTGCGGCCACCCACACGGTCGGATCCGACAGGACCGTGATCTTCGGGGCGTTCTCCTGCATGCACTGGTTGAAGCCGTTGGTGCGATCGGCACCGTTGGACGACGTGAGGTCACCCTCCAGGTCAATCACATAGCCCGACGTGATGTTCTTAGCGAAGTACGCGCACGCATCCTCACCGTAGATAAGGTTCGACGCGCGGACCACCATGTAGACGTGACCCTTGCCGACGATCGTATCGACTGAGATCAGCTGCACGTGGTGCTTGGCGGCGTAGTTGATCGCCGGAACCAGGCTCGTCGCCGTCTCGGGGTTGATGATCACGGCCTTTGCGCCTTCGTTCACCAGATCCTCGATCTGCGTGTTCTGCAGGCTGGCGTTCGCTTGCGCGAGCAGCGGGCCGAGCAGCTTGACGTGGTACTGCTTCGCGTACTGCTGCTCGTAGCTGATGTACGCCGTCCAGAAGGCGGTGTTGTTGTACGTCAGGTCGACGCCGATCTTGATTGTTTTGGTCGTCTTCGCAGCGGCTGTGGCTGGCGCCACAACCACTGCGGCGGCTACCACGGCGGCCGCGACGACGCCAAGCCGGCTAAGCCGGTTAGGAACTCGCATTGCTCTCCCCTCAATGGCTGTTTGCGGACCATCCGGACCGCACGATGCTGCGCGGCAGTTCTATATCAATGACCCCATGTTTGTCAAACTACAACCGCAAAATGCTTGGCAGATTAGGCCTGGCCGGCTGCTTTGACCCGATGTTTGCCGTTTGCGCGGTCGTCGCTCACTGCCAACGGAGGCCCGCAGGGCCATCGCGGCAGGCGCCCGCGCATATTCCGACGAAAGTACGCGGCAGCGCTAGCCGCGAGCCATCGCGAGCGGCGCCGGATGACATGCCGGACCGATCGGCTCAAACGATTTGTAGCCGAGCACGAACTCGCGGTGACCTAGGCTCTCGGAGGCGCTGAGCCTACCGCCGGCCACCTCGACGACGAGATCGCAGATCTCCTCGGCTACGTCATCGAGCGAGGCGCCGCCGGTCAGGATCCGTCCCGCGTCGACATCCATGTCCTCGCTCAACCGCGCATACGTCTCCGGATTTGCGCAGACCTTAATCACGGGGGCGATCGCCGATCCGACGACCGACCCGCGACCGGTCGTAAAGAGAACCACGTGCGATCCGCAGCTGATCAGCTCAGCGATCTCGACGCTGTCGTTGATGTTCGGGAACCCCCAGCGAGCGTCTCCATCGGGTACAACGTCGAGCAGGTAGAGGCCGCTGACGTCGGGCACGTCGCCGGGCTTGAGCAATCCGCTCACCGGCCCGCGTCCGCTCTTGCTGTAGGCGCCCAGCGACTTCTCCTCGATCGTCGTCAACCCACCGGTCGCGTTGCCCGCAGCAAAACTCGGATACCCCATGGCAACGCTGTAGCGCGCTGCTTTGGCGACCGCCGCGCACAACTCGCCGGCCAGCTCCGGAGTCGCGGCTCGCTCGGCGAGGTACGCTTCGCAGCCGACCATCTCGAGCGTCTCCTCGAAGACGCAGGTGGCACCAGCACCGACAAGCAGGTCGAACGACCGTCCAACCGCCGGATTGGCGGTGAGACCGCTCGTCCCATCGCTGCCACCACAGATCGTCCCGACAGTCAGCTCGCCAATCGACATGGTTGTACGCTCGGCCGCGGCCAACGACGCAAGCTGAGTCTCGACCCACGACCGCCCGAGCGCGACCGTGCTGCGCGTGCCACCGCGATCCTGGATGACGAGTGTCTGCACCGGGCGGCCGCTCTCGGCAACAACCGCTTGCAGCTCCTGCCGAGAGAACGATTCACAGCCGAGCGACACGAGCAGCACCGCGCCGACGTTCGGGTGCGTGCAGAGCCGCGACAGCATGCGAAACGCGTAATCGTTCGAGTAGCAGCCGGGGAACCCGACGACGTGGACGCCCTGCTCGCCGTATGGTGCCGCGATCTCGCGCGCCACGTGGTGCGCGCACTCGACGAGGTACACGACCGCGACGACGTTGCGAATTCCCTTGCGTCCGTCGGCCCGTTCGTAGGCGGGCCACTCAGTGTTCGCCAGCACCGTGCGTCCCCTCAGCTTCGATCGGAATGTAATCGCTGCGCAGGTTGTGTGTGTGCACGTGCTCACCCGGAACGATCGCTTTCGTCGCGGTCCCGATCGGGACACCGACCTTGAAGACACGATCGCCAGCCGCGATCGGCACCGCAGCCAGCTTGTTGCCGGCCTCCAGATGAGCCGCGACCAACCAGACGTCTCCGGACAGGCCTGGGATGCGCTCCGCGCCCTCCACGTGACGGGTCAGCACGACGACGTTGTCGCCAGGAGCCAGCCGTACATAGGGAGCCGAACCCTCAGGCGGGGTGTCAGAGTTCGCAACCACAATCCCTCACAGTACCCGGTAGGTGGTCCACACCGACCGGAGCGTCGCCCCGCGCCGCAGCTCGTCAAGGACGGTCGTTTCGCGCCTCGAGCGTTCGTTTGCGCGCTCCATCGCCGCCGCCTCAACGTCGCCGGGCACGACGACGACGCCATCGTCGTCCGCAAGCACGAGGTCGCCGGGATTGACGAGCACGCCCCCACAGACCACCGGTCGACCGGCGCCAGTGATCTCCATTCGCGCGCGAAAATCGATCGGCCGTGCTCCAAGCGCGAAGACGGGAAAGCCGAGCGCCCGCACCTTCGAGGTGTCGCGGACGTAGCCATCGCAGACGACGCCTGCGGCACCGCGTCCAATCGCGGCGGCGGAGAACAGCTCACCCCAGAAGGCGGCACGAGTCGAGCCGGCCGACGAGATCACTGCCACCGCCCCGGGCTCGAGTCCGTCAACGAAGGGGATCGCAGCGTCGTAGGGCTCGTCCGTGTCATGTTCGACCGGCGCGAACTGCACGGTGGCGGCACGCCCGACCGCCCGCGTCCCCGTCGTCAGTGGGGCAATCGCGCCATCCATGACCTGGTTGCGGCGTCCGATCTCGTCCAGCGCGTCAGAAAGCTGGGCCGTGGTCACCTCGGGGTCGAGCCGCTGTGTCGCGCCAGCCATACTCTGCTTGTAGCAGAAGCGCGCAGGCCGGCCGGTGGGCCGGGCAACGGCCTCGTTCGATTCGGGCGCCACGGGCCTCTCCGCACCGGACTCGGGAACGCCGACGACCTACTCCACGCGGCCTCGACGCGGGCGTAGCGCTGAGCGGGACGGTCGGCGAGCCCGCTCTGCGGGTCAGCGGGAGTCGTCAGGTACGTTTATCGGCGATGAACGGCAGCTCCTCGCAGACCCGCATCGGTTGGATCGGCCTCGGCGTCATGGGCACTTCGATGTGCGGCCACATCCTCGACGCCGGCTATTCCGTGACGGTCCATACGCGCACACGCGCAACTGCCGAACCGCTCATCAATCGCGGCGCTATCTGGGCCGACACACCGACCGAAGTCGCCCACTCGGCCGACGTGATCTTCGCGATCGTCGGTTTCCCCGCGGATGTCCGCGAGGTCTTCCTGGGAGCCCATGGTGCGCTGGCCGGCGCGGCGTCGGGCACCGTGCTGATCGACATGACGACTAGCGAACCGCAGCTCGCGGTGGAGATCGCCGACGCCGCCGCTGCGAAGGGCCTCACGGCGCTGGATGCGCCGGTGTCTGGCGGTGACGCGGGCG
>Ga0182018_10005085_pt1 | contig 10732 bp, 9 predicted proteins | sample 812P2MmetaG_FD_120490 | JGI IMG/M metagenome (GOLD analysis project Ga0182018, IMG submission 120490) | Permafrost microbial communities from Stordalen Mire, Sweden - 812P2M metaG | ecosystem: Environmental > Terrestrial > Soil > Wetlands > Permafrost | place: Sweden: Stordalen | collected... | reverse complement strand
CGCTCGAAGACTTCGCAAATAAATTGAAGAAGCCTCGCGCCATCTGGATGATGCTGCCCGCCGCCGTCGTCGATCTGACGCTGAAGACCCTCGTCCCGCTCCTCGAACGCGACGATGTAATCATCGACGGTGGCAATTCTTACTATCACGATGATATCCGCCGCGCTGCCGACCTGAAGCCGAAGGGTATTCACTATGTCGACGTGGGGACCAGCGGCGGAGTCTGGGGTTCAGCGCGCGGCTACTGCCTGATGATCGGCGGCGATGGCACCGTCGTTCGGCGCCTTGAACCCATCTTCTCTGCCCTCGCTCCAGGCATCGAGGAGGCACCACGCACGCCGGGCCGCGAAAAGGTGGGAGGCACCGCAGAACACGGTTACCTCCACTGCGGCCCCAGCGGCGCAGGCCACTTTGTCAAAATGGTTCACAACGGGATCGAGTACGGCATGATGGCCTCTTATGCGGAAGGCCTGAATATTCTGCACCACGCCAACGCAGGCAAGCAAAAGAGCGCCGTCGATGCCGAGACTACGCCCTTACGCGATCCCGAACACTACAAATATGACCTGAACCTGGCCGACGTTGCCGAGGTCTGGCGCCGGGGCAGCGTTATCGCATCGTGGCTCCTGGATCTGGCTGCCACGTCGCTGCTCGCGAGTCCCGACCTCGCGAAGTTTGCCGGCCGCGTGTCAGACTCCGGGGAAGGGCGCTGGACGATCAGAGCGGCCATCGACGAATCTGTTCCGGCGCCTGTGCTCAGCGCCGCGCTCTATGAGCGATTCAGCTCCCGCGGCGACGACGACTTTGCCGACAAACTGCTGTCTGCTTTGCGCTACGAATTCGGCGGCCATAAGGAAAAGGCCGCCTCCGGGAAAGTTGCCGCCTGATGGCATCTTCCCATTCAGACGCGCTGGTGCTCTTCGGCGTGACGGGCGATCTGGCCCACAAGATGATCTTCCCGGCGCTGTACGCCATGGTGAAACGAGGCACTCTCACCACGCCGGTCATCGGCGTCGCCTTCCCGAAGTGGAGCCTCGATCGTCTGCACAAGCGCGTGACGGACAGCATAGAGCGATCGGGGGGAATCGATAACAAACGCGCCCTCCAGTCTCTTTTGTCGCTGTTCAGGTATGTTAGTGGCGATTACAAAGATTCGAACACCTTCGCGGCGATTAAGAAAGAACTGGGCAGCGCCAGACGTCCAGCACACTATCTCGCTATCCCACCCTCGCTCTTCGAAACAGTGATCAAGGGACTTGGCGAAGCAGGCCTGGCCGAGCACGCCCGCGTCATCGTCGAAAAGCCCTTCGGCCGCGACTTGGCCTCCGCACGGGAGCTCAACCGGGTTGCCCGCTCAGTGTTCCCGGAAGACTCCATCTTCCGGATCGATCACTTCCTCGGAAAGGAAGCGATCATGAATATCCTTTATTTCCGCTTCGCCAATTCGTTCCTGGAGCCGATCTGGAACCGCAATTATGTCGCAAGCGTCCAGGTCACCCATCCGAAACCTTCGGCGTGAAGGGCCGCGGCGCGTTTTACGAAACCGCCGGCTGTCTGCGCGATGTCATTCAGAACCACCTCTTCCAGATCGTCGCTCTGCTTGCGATGGAGCCGCCTGCTACCAGAGATTTTGGAGCCGTGCACAGCGAGAAAGCGAAGGTCTTTCAGGCCATGCGCCCTCTGAAGCCCAACGACGTGGTCCGTGGTCAGTACGATGGCTACCGGCAGGAGAAAGACGTGGCGAAAAACTCCGGCGTCGCAACCTTCTGCGCCTTGCGTCTTTTTATTGACTCATGGCGCTGGGAGGGAGTGCCCTGGTACCTGCGTTCCGGTAAGTATCTGTCTGAAACCGCAACCGAGGTCGTGGTGGAGCTGAAGCCCTCGCCGCAGAGGCTCTTCGCCGATTCATCGCCGGCGACCGGCCCATCCAATTATCTACGCTTTCGGCTGTCGCCCGACTCGGCCATCGCCCTCGCCGCTCGCGTGAAGATCGCCGGGAAGGATTTCATCGGAGAACAACGAGAGCTCTACCTCTGCGAAGAACAGCCGGGTGAGGAAGCTCCTTATGAGCGGCTCCTGGGCGACGCCATGATTGGCGATGGAGCGCTCTTCACGCGTGAGAATGCGGTTGAAGCCGCCTGGGCAGTCGTTAATCCCGTCCTGAAGAATCACCACCGGGTTCATCCTTACAAGCGCCGAAGCTGGGGGCCGAAACAGGCTGACGCGATCCTTGCTCCAGGCGGTAGCTGGCACAATCCCCACCCGCAGGAGACGCCCGGATAACACGCTGTTGCAACCGCGCAGCGCTCATCGACCGTAGCCCAACACACCAACTCTCAAACGCCTAATCCGTGAGCGATCCGGGAGGAAAAGAATGAAAGCTACGCAAAAGCTCCATGAAATGGGTCAAAGCCTTTGGCTCGACAACATCACCCGCGGACTACTGGTGAAAGACACGCTCCGCCGCTACATCCAGGAGTTCTCAATCACCGGCCTCACGTCGAACCCAACCATCTTCGATCACGCGCTCAGAAACAGCCGCGAATACGACCACGCTATCCACCAGAAATTGCAGGAAGGCAAGTCGGGTGAGGCGCTCTTCTTCGAGCTGGCGATCGAGGATCTCCGCCAGGCTGCCGATCTCTTTCGTCCGATTTACGATCGGACGAACGGCGTGGACGGCTGGGTCTCTCTGGAGGTATCGCCTTTGCTCGCCCACGACACCTCAGCCACCCTCGCCGCAGCCAGGGATCTCCATGCTCGCGCCGGGCGGCCTAACCTGTTCATCAAGATACCCGGCACGAAGGAGGGCCTGCCCGCCATTGAAGAGGCTATCTTCGCGGGTGTGCCAGTCAACGTAACACTCCTGTTCTCGTCCGCGCAGTATGTCGCGGCCGCCGAGGCATATCTGCGCGGCATCGAGCGCCGTGTCGTAGCCGGACTGAATCCCGATGTTGGCTCTGTTGCCTCACTCTTCGTCAGTCGCTGGGATGTAGCGGTAGCAGACACGGTTCCTTCGGAGTTGCGGAACCAACTGGGCATCGCCATTGCGAGAGAGACGTATGAGAGCTATTGCACTTTGCTCGACTCGCCACGCTCCCAGCGCATCCTGAATGCGGGCGCTCGTGCCCAGCGACTGCTCTTCGCCAGCACCGGAACGAAGGACCCTCAAGCCTCCGACACGCTGTACGTCCAGGCCCTGGCCGCACCCTTCACCGTGAACACGATGCCTGAGGCGACATTGAAAGCGCTCGCCGATCACGGGACTGTCAGTGAGACGCTGCATCCTCATGCGGAAGATGAGTTGGCCAAGTTCGCCGGGGCAGGGATTGACACCAGGGGCATGGGTCTCAGACTCCAGAACGAGGGAGCCGCATCGTTTATCAAATCCTGGAAAGAACTATTGCAGTGCATCGCAGACAAAGCCGAGAAGCTCAAGGCTGCTTGACCCTTGCTCCGGACGCCTGCCGCCACCGATCAAATAAGTTGCTGAATCACTTTCAACACGCGTCACTGGGCTCAATGCCGCGATTTCTTTCTGGCCGCATTCAACTGCGAACAGTATTCGGCTGGGACCGGAGATTTTCCTGAAGCCTAAGTCACCACGTCATGAGCATGGCCTTACACCGAGGGTCTTCCACCTCAATCTCCAGGCGACTGCACCGAGGATCGTCCACCTCAATCTCTACACCACGGAGCAGGCTCCTGCACCTTGGGTCTTCGATCTGAATCGTCACTCCACGGAGCAAGCTGCCACACCGAGGGTCCTCCGTCTTGGCAGCCGCGATCTTGCACCGATGATCTTCCATCTCAGCCTCCATGTTGATGGGCAGGTTGCTGGACTCGGGCGCTTCTTTCGCAAATCGGAATCAAGTTGACGTTTCGGGAAAGGCCGATGTCACCCGTCAGCAGAGCGATAGACGCAGCTGGGGATTCCACCGGTCATATTCAACGTTCGTTGCGGTATTCGAGAGGCACATTGTCTTCCTCAGGGAAGGCACCTCCGGTGCAAGGAATCGCAAGCAGCGGGGCGAGATGTGTGAGTCACGCGATCATGCGCCCCTATACTTGCCAGCGATACCAGCATGGCACGCGCATTAACAACGAACTGTTCTGTTTTGCTCACTTGTCGAAGTTATTTCCGCCTATACTCAGGAGGTTGTCGTGAGTTTTCCGTACTCGCCTTCAGCCATTCATGCCTAGCTTCAGACGAGCAAATTCAGGTAAGCAACAGGAAGACTGGAGCCTCTATGAGCCTCAATACAAAATCGGATGTTAAGAGTCAGATCTTCACAGGAAGCGCGCAGTCGCTTTCCTCCCCGATCCGGCCGGATACTGTAGCCGAGGCGGAGAGTGGAGCTTCCGGTAAGCAGGCAGATGTGGAGGAGAATCCGAAAACTCCTCTCCGTCTGATTGGCCCTGAACCGGTAGCCGATGCCCAGGTGGGCGGCTCCGTGGGCGTGCCGGCGGATGAACCATGGCACCCAAGGAAGCTTTGAACCGGCCCGCGATGTCGTGCTGTGAGCCAGATTGAAGGCAGGTTCAGCGCCGCGGAGCTGGGGCAGATACGTGGTCTCGAGGTATCCGGGCTTCCGGACTGCCAGAGCAACTCTTCACCTCTGGCACATCCGGGAGCGGGCTTCGCTCGGTGTGGGTGACGAGTTGTCAATCTGACAGCTACCAGTGCCACGCGGGGGACGAGCGGCTGGCGGGACGGACTTCATCCGGATCGCGTGAACGAAAACCAGGCAGCGGAATCCGCCCTTTCGGATTTCAGCCGGTTGAGCTGCTTCGAACCAGCGTCAGCTCCCCCTTCACGCTGTGGAGCGTTCTATGTCACTTGGATCCTCCGGAAAGGAACCTACGTTGAGCGCACATGAGTTTTCCGTGATTTCAGGCCGCAATCTCGCATTGCCGAGTGCAGCGCGTCCTCGTGTGTTCGAAACAAAATCGATGGCAATGTTTGGGGCAACCGCTCCGCCGATTCCAGGGGTGGCGATGATCGGCAACCACGTTCCTCGACAATGTGGTATTGCCACATTCACGACTGACTTGTGCAATGCAATTGTTGCTGCGTACGGGGACGCCGGTGTTTTTGTTGTAGCCGTGAACGATCCGCATTCTCATTACAGCTATCCGGCGCGAGTGAGGTTCGAACTAACCGAGGCCGATCTCTCTTCCTATCGGGCAGCAGCCGAGTTTATCAATTCCAGCGGCGTCGATGTCGTTTCTCTGCAGCACGAGTACGGAATCTTTGGTGGCAGGTCCGGCAGCCATATCCTGCATCTTCTCGGCCACCTCAACATACCGGTTGTCACAACCTTGCATACGGTTCTTCGCGAGCCAAATGTTGACCAGCTCGTCGTGATGCAGGAAATTGCCGCCCGCTCCGACCGCCTGATTGTCATGAGCCAGCACTCTTCCCGTTTTCTGCAGGATGTATTCCGCGTTCCTAAGGAAAAGATCGAAATGATTCCTCATGGCATTCCCAATCTGCCCTTCGAGGAACCAGCGTTCTTCAGGAAGCTGTCTCCGACCGAAGGAACGACGGTATTGCTTACGTGCGGGCTCCTGTCTCCCAACAAAGGCCTTGAAAATGTAATCCGCGCGCTGCCACAGATCCTTTCTCGGCACAGCGACGTTGTATACATCATCGCCGGCGCAACCCACCCACATGTTCGGCTGGTCGAAGGCGATCGGTATCTGCTCCAGCTACAGGCCCTCGCGAGAGAGTTAGGCGTGGAGAAGCACGTGATCTTTCAGAATCGCTTCCTCAGTCCTCAGGAGATGGCGTCGTTGGTCTGCTCAGCCTCCGTTTACGTCACACCTTACCGTTACGAGGCGCAGGCGGTATCGGGAACGCTTGCCTATGCTCTGGGCGCCGGGAAAGCGATTATTTCGACGCCATACTGGCACGCTGCCGAACTTCTGAACAATGGACGCGGCACCCTGGTTCCTTTTGAGGATCCAGGCGCGATCGCCCGTGCGGCAATCGAACTACTGGACAACCATGCTGCGCGCCATTCGATGTGCAAACGTGCTTACCTCCATTCAAGGCCCATGGTGTGGAACCAGGTGGCCCATTCCTACATGCGTACGTTCATTCGGGCTTGCTCGTATCGAACGCAACCTGCACGCACCGAGATTCCCCTCCAGAATGTTGAGAGGGCTGCTGCAGATCGGCGTAGCCGCTCCCTGCCGGCGCTCTCCAGCGTTCCTTCCCTCGGAAGTGAATTATGAAGGCGATGCTGATTTACGCCAAATTTCCCGACACCCTTGCTGCCGGACGCCCGCTTCCATGATGAAGGAGTGGAATGATGAAGATATTGCTTGGAGTTGACGATTCGCGGTTCTCTGCTGATTTGGTCCGGGCCGTTGTTAATCAGTTTCTCCCGAAAGATACCGAGGTCCGGGTCCTGCATGTTCTGCAGCCGGTTGCTCTCTCGGCGCCTCCGGAAATGGCTGCCGGATATGTCCCCGAGTTGGAGAGCGAAGAAAAGCCCGCCCATGATCTCGTCGAGCGGGTCGCGAAGGAGCTGCGCAGCGCGGAATTCACGACAGACACTGCCGTCGAGACGGGCGATGTTCGAGAGAGCATCATTGACGCCGCCGCGGCGTGGCACGCCGACCTGATCGTCGTCGGTTCTCACGGGCAGAGTGGACTCAGGCGATTCCTGCTGCAGTGTAGCCGAATTCGTCGCTCGCCATGCCGGATGCTCCGTAGAAATCGTTCGCGCGCCTGTGAGCATCAACAGTTAAGCTTGGGCATTTTGCACCGAAGCTGTCGCCGGCAGGAGAGAAATGCGTCACAAACTGCTGTACCGATCACGGCGTGAATCTACATCACAGCCGGTAAAGTCTTTGGGCTCGCTCCAACAGGTACAGGCCTACCGGCCGCCGCGTATGCCCACGACGATATAAATCAGAGCGCTTCCTGCTTCAGTGAGATCACCAATACCTATGGCGACTACTTCCGTTTCTTCTCCTGGAACGACTTTTACCTGTCCAATGCACCCTAGGGTGCAGGCGGAAAAACCAGGTTCCTGTCCGAAGTGCGGGATGGCTCTTGAACCGGTTGATATCTCCTCTGTGACTGACCGTACCGAGTTCACATGCCCCATGCATCCGGAGGTCGTCCGCGATCAGCCGGGCAATTGTCCCATTTGCGGCATGGCACTCGAACCCCGCGACGTATCGGTCGACTCCGCGAATCCTGAACTAGCCAACATGACAAGACGCTTTTGGGTTGCCGTGGCCCTTACGGTTCCCCTGCTCGCCGTCATGCTCTCAGATGTTCTGCCTGGCCACTTGCTTCAACATCTCCTGCCGGGACAGTGGCTCGCATGGCTGGAGTTAGCGCTTGCGACGCCAGTGGTCTTATGGGCCGGCTGGCCGTTCTTTGAACGTGGCTGGGCCTCCATCGTTCATCGCAGTCCGAATATGTTCACGCTGATCGCAATCGGCGCCGGTTCCGCTTATCTATATAGTGTTGCTGCCGTCGTTGCGCCAGGAATCTTCCCCCGGACGTTTCGCGATATCTCCGGCAATCTTTCCCTCTACTTTGAAGCAGCCGCCGTGATCACCGCGCTGGTGCTGCTCGGTCAGGTGCTGGAGTTGAAGGCTCGCAGCCAGACAAGCAGCGCGATCAAGGCACTGCTTGGGCTCGCGCCGAAGACGGCACGCCGTATTTCCCAGGATGGAAAGGAAGCGGATGTGGCACTGAGCGAGGTTCAGGTGGGAGACCGTATCCGTGTTCGTCCGGGGGAAAGGATCCCGACGGACGGATCTGTGATCGAAGGACGGAGCAGCGTCGACGAGTCGATGGTGAGCGGCGAGCCAATCCCCGTTGAGAAAGCGGCTGGCGCAAAAGTAGTCGGCGGCACGATCAACGGAACCGGAAGTTTTGTCATGAAGGCGGAACGGGTAGGAGCCGATACGCTTCTGGCGCAGATCGTGAAGATGGTGAGCGAGGCGCAACGAACACGAGCTCCCATCCAGCGGCTTGCCGACAGGGTCGCGAAGTTCTTCGTCCCTGCAGTCCTGGTTTCTTCGGTTATCACGTTTGCTGTGTGGGCCATCTTTGGGCCCCGGCCTCACTATGCTCATGCACTGGTGAACGCGGTGGCGGTGCTCATCATCGCCTGCCCATGTGCTTTAGGGCTCGCGACGCCGATGTCCATCATGGTCGGCACAGGCCGAGGGGCCAGCGAGGGGATCCTCATCCGAAACGCTGAATCCCTGGAGATTTTCGAGAAGGTGGACACTCTTGTCGTCGACAAGACTGGCACACTCACCGAGGGCAAACCGCGCCTGACGCAGGTCGTCCCGGCAGAAGGTTTCGACGAGACCTACCTCCTGCAGCTAGTTGCCAGCCTTGAGAAGGCAAGCGAGCATCCGCTTGCTGCGGCCATCATAGCCGGAGCCAGAGAGAAGAACATTGAGTTAGTTCCGGTTGCCGAGTTTCAATCGATTACCGGGAAAGGGGTCACTGGAATCCTGCAGGGCAAGCGGATTGGTGTTGGAAACGCCGCTCTCATCGAGGATCTCGGTGCATCTTCTCAAGCTCTGCAGGCACCGGCAGAAGGCCTTCGCAAGGAAGGCCAAACCGTCATGTTCGTGACATCCGATGGGCGCTTTGCGGGCCTGATCGCGGTCGCCGACCCTATCAAGGGGTCGACCGTCCAGGCGATCCAGCAATTGAAGCAGGCCGGTATCAGGGTCGTCATGGTCACGGGCGACAATCACACAACTGCCGCTGCGGTGGCTCAAAAGCTGGGCATTGACTTTGAAGCCGACGTGTTGCCGGAAAAGAAGGCTGACGTGGTGAAGAATCTCCAGTCACAAGGGGCCGTGGTGGCGATGGCCGGGGACGGAGTGAACGATGCGCCTGCGCTGGCGCAGGCACAAGTTGGAATCGCGATGGGAACCGGAACGGATGTGGCAATGGAGACTGGCGGAATCACGCTGGTCAAAGGCGACCTGCGCGGGATCGTGAAGGCACGACGGCTGAGCCAACGCACCATGCGCAACATTCGCCAGAACCTGTTCTTCGCATTCTTCTACAATGCTCTCGGCATACCTCTTGCTGCCGGTGTGCTGTATCCGGTATTTGGGTTGCTGCTCAACCCCATGATCGCGGCGGCGGCTATGAGCTTCAGTTCCATCTCCGTAATTGCGAATGCCCTCACGCTGCGTACCACCAAACTGTGAGGTAAGTTGAATCGCCTGCTGGTGAGACAACACTCCGGATCTTGCCGCGATCAGGCAACGCATGTCTTCCAGACCGCCGAGCAGGCCATCGATTCGGTCATGGTGGAGGGCAGACCGAGCCCCAATCTTCCCTTCGTTCACAAAGACGGCCTGCAGCTGATTCAGGCGACTTATAGCTCGCAGGCGGAAGCCACGGCGAAGATCACATCAGGGCTGGAGGACTTCTACCGTACGCAATTTCCAGACGTCTGGAGCGCCCAGCGCCGCACAGTGGGGAGAGCGGTGCAAACCTTAGTCGTCATCTACAAGCGCAATGTCTTTCCCAGCATGAAGGTGACCTGGGGAACCTACCCGAACAACATCGGGCACATGGATTATCCGGGCTGCTTCCGCTGTCACGACGGCAGTCAGGTTGCGAAGAATGGGCAGACGCTGAGCAATGACTGCAGCCTCTGCCATGATCTGCTGGCCGTCGACGAATCCAATCCAAAGGTTCTTAGCCAAATTGGGTTGAATGCTCGGGTAGCCTCGCTCCCGTTACCAAGGGACACTTGCGGAGCCTCATGCATAAGCTGTTCGATCTGGCGACGTTCAAGTGGCAAGTACTCCCAGAGCGTTCGCTGACCCGATAGCGGAATTCCCACGCGAATCCGTTCGCCCTTTTCAACTTTCGGATCGAGCCGTGCTGGTAGCGTTCGCGGCGTATTTTCATGGCTGCTCCCAGGGGTCGGGTGAGAGCAGGTTATTTTAAAGTGGTTTACTGTGGTATGGCGTTGATTTGTCGGAGCAGCATAAATTATTGATTTCATGGAGCACCGGGCCGGAATTGAACCGGCGAATACTGGTTTTGCAGACCAGCGCGTTAGCCCCTTCGCCACCGGTGCCCTTGGTCCTGCTTCCCCCGTCCGCCGCCCCCGTGCGGCACGGCGGAGACTTCTCCCTTGCTGTCGGCGCGCGAGATGCGCCGCCCAACTTACTGCGGCTGCGCGGTCGTGCGCAGGTAAGGCTTCACCGTTTTATAACCCGGGAAGATCTTGTCCGCTTCCTCGTTGGACACCGCTCCGCTGATAATCACGTCGTCCCCCGGTTTCCAGTTGGCTGGCGTCGATACCTTGTGTTTCGTCGTGAGCTGGATTGAGTCGAGGACCCGCAGAATCTCATCGAAATTCCGGCCCGTCGTCATCGGATACGCCAGCGTCAGCTTGATCCGCTTGTCCGGTCCGATCACAAACACGGTCCGCACCGGAGCATTCTGCGCCGGCGTGCGGCCGTCCGACGTCTCGCCGGCATCGCCCGGCAGCATGTCGTACAGCTTCGCGATCTTCAGTTCCGGATCGCCGATCAGCGGATAGTTGACGTCGTATCCGCCCACCTCCTTAATGTCCGAAGCCCACTTGCAGTGGCTCGCGACAGGATCGACGCTGAGGCCGATCACCTTCGCGCCGCGCTGTGCAAACTGGCTCTCCAGTCCGGCAACCGCGCCCAGCTCCGTTGTGCAAACCGGCGTGAAGTCTTTGGGGTG
>Ga0182018_10005083_pt1 | contig 10737 bp, 5 predicted proteins | sample 812P2MmetaG_FD_120490 | JGI IMG/M metagenome (GOLD analysis project Ga0182018, IMG submission 120490) | Permafrost microbial communities from Stordalen Mire, Sweden - 812P2M metaG | ecosystem: Environmental > Terrestrial > Soil > Wetlands > Permafrost | place: Sweden: Stordalen | collected... | reverse complement strand
TGTGTTCGAACGCACCTTCGATGGCCAGGTTGCCGGGATGCGCGTGCGCGCACCGATGATGGCGATTCACAGCGTCGCGGCCGGCGGCGGATCAATTCTGCGCTTTGACGGCGCGCGCTTTCGTGTCGGCCCCGAAAGCGCAGGCGCGGATCCGGGGCCTGCCTGCTACCGGCGCGGCGGTCCTTTGACCGTGACCGATGCCAATGTCTGCGTCGGCAAGATTCAGGCGCGCCACTTTCCCTCGATCTTCGGCCCGCGGGGCAACATGCCGATCGACGCTGGCATCGTCGGCGAGCGCTTTGCAGCGCTCGCAGCGCAAGTGCAGTCCGAGAGCGGCATGACACTGGATTCGCGTGCGGCGGCGTCGGGGTTTTTGCGCGTTGCGGTGTCCCACATGGCAAATGCGATCAAGCAGGTGTCGCTCGAGAAAGGCCACGACGTCGCGGACTTCGCGCTCCAATGCTTCGGCGGCGCGGGTGGACAACACGCCTGTCTCGTAGCCGAAGAACTCGGCATGCGCACCGTGCTGATCCACCCGTTGGCAGGAGTGCTGTCCGCGTACGGAATGGGGCTCGCCGATCAGAGTGTGCAGCGCGAGCGCGCCATCGAGCGCGCGTTTAACCCAGGGGTGATGCCGCATCTTGCCGGCGCTGCGGCGCAACTCGAGGCAGATGCGCGTGCCGCACTCATCTCGCAGGGCGTCGGGGACCGGCGGATCGAGACGCATTGCCAAGTGCATCTGCAATACGCGGGGGCCGATTCCGCGCTGCCCGTGCCGCTGGGCTCTCTCGAAGAGATGCAGGCAGCGTTCACGGCCGCGCACCGGATACGCTTCGGATTTGCCACGCCGGAGCGTGCGACCTGGGTGGCCCTCGTGGCCGTCGAAGTCACGGCGCTCAGCCCGCGGGCGCGAGACGCCGAGCGCCCGCCGCGGGCGAGCGGCGCAGCACGACCGATTGACGAGGTCGAACTGTGGACCCGCGGTCGTGCCTACCGCGCGCCTGTATTTGATCGCAGCTTGCTGTGTCCCGCAGACAAGATCACGGGACCCGCGCTGATCATCGAGACCATCGCTACCACCGTAATCGAGCCCGGCTGGAGTGCCGAGGTGAATAGGTTAGGGCACCTCGTGTTGCAGCGCACGGGCGTTCAGGCGGAGCGCGGCAAGGTCAACCCGTATCCCGCCGACCCGGTGCTTCTTGAGCTCTTCAACAATCTCTTCATGAATGTCGCCGAGCAGATGGGGGCCGTGCTGCAGAACACCTCCACCAGCGTCAACATGCGTGAGCGGCTCGACTTCTCCTGCGCGATCTTCGATCGCCGGGGCGCGCTCATTGCGAATGCGCCGCACGTGCCGGTGCATCTCGGGGCGATGGGGGAGAGCGTGCAGACCGTGATACGCAGCAGGCGCGACACATTGCGACCGGGAGATGCCGTCGTGTTGAATAATCCCTTCAACGGCGGCACACACCTGCCGGATCTGACGGTCGTGACGCCGGTGTTCGACAGTGCGGGCCGCGAAATTCTGTTCTTTGTGGGCAATCGCGGGCATCACGCCGATATCGGGGGTCTGACGCCGGGTTCGACGCCCCCGAATTCGACGCGGCTCGTTGAGGAGGGCGTCGTGATCGATGATTTCCTGCTCATCGAAGGCGGCGTCTTCCATGAGTCGCAGTTTCGCAACCTCTTGACGGGCGCGCAGTATCCGGCACGCAGCCCGGATACAAATATCGCCGACATCAAGGCGCAGGTCGCTGCCAACGCCTGCGGAGCTCGGGAGCTGCACAAGGTGGTCACGCGCTACGGCGCCGAGGTTGTCGCGGCGTACATGGCGCACGTCATGCAGAACGGCGAGGAGAGCGTCCGTAGTGCAATCGAGCATCTCAACGACGGCTCTTTCGACTATGTGATGGACGACGGATCGCCGCTTCGGGTCGCCGTGCGCGTCGATCGGCACGCGCGCGCAGCGACCATCGATTTCACCGGCACCGGGCCGCAGCATGCCGGAAACTTCAATGCGCCCCCCGCGGTCGTGCGGGCAGTCGTGCTGTATGTATTTCGCTGCCTGGTGGGGCGCGATATCCCGCTCAATGATGGCTGTCTGCGTCCGCTTACCATCGTGATCCCCGCCGGGACATTTCTCTCGCCCGCCCCCGGCAGTGCCGTGGTTGCCGGCAATACCGAGGTCAGCCAGGCGGTGTGCAATGCACTCTTAGGCGCTTTGGGAGCGTGCGCATCATCTCAGGCCACAATGAATAATTTTCTCTTTGGCGACGAGCACCAGCAGTACTATGAAACCATCTGCGGCGGCTCAGGGGCGGGGCCGGGCTTCGATGGGGCCTCGGCCGTTCATACTCATATGACCAACACGCGCATCACGGATCCGGAAGTGCTCGAGCTGCGCTATCCCGTGCGTGTCGAGAGCTTCGCCATCCGCACGGGGTCGGGCGGACTCGGCGGCACGCGCGGCGGAGATGGAGTCGTGCGCAGAATCCGCTTCAATGCGCCGATGACAGCGGTGATCGTCTCCTCGAGACGCACCGTGGCGCCGCATGGTCTGGCGGGCGGCGGCAGCGGCGCGGTGGGCCGGCAGTGGCTGGAGCACGCGGATGGATCGATAGAGCTTCTCGCCGGCGTTGACCAAAGAGACCTGCAGGCCGGCGACCAACTGGTCGTGGAAACACCGGGCGGCGGGGGTTTCGGAATGGCCAAGAGCACTGTTGACAGCGCAAATTTAGGCCCAACGGCTGTTGGACCGCGGCGGTTCGGCTGACGTCGCCCTCGGGGCCTGCAGCCTGCGGCTCCTGACATTACCGTCCGTGGGAGATTATTGATGTCGCGATGGCTAGCATCCAAGTTCCTGGTCTGCGCGCTCCTGACAGGCGTCTTGGGCGAGGCCGCAGGCGCGGCTAACGTCGACGCATGCACGGGTTTTAAGTGGGACGTATCCCGCGAGTTGGCAGTGATGCAGCAGAGCCCGCAGGCGATTACGGCGGCGGTAAGGCCGGGAGCTCATATGCCGCAGGTCAGTATCGGGACCCTCTACTCTTTGACGCTCGCCGACCAGGCTGGGGTGATGTTTGCCGCGGGGCCGGCCAAAGTGAGCGGCGTTCCGGGCGCGCACGCAGGACTTGTGCGCTTCGCCGTCAAAAAGGCAGGCCGATACCGTATCTCTATCACCAGCGGCCATTGGGTCGACGTCGTGGACGGTGTGCAGCTCCTGCCAGCCGTTGATTATCAGGGACACGTCGGCTGCGAGCGGCCGCGCAAGATCGTCGAGTTCGACGTGCCGGCGCAGCACACATTGACGCTGCAGTTCAGCGGCTCGAGCGACCCGGAAACCGTCGTGGCCATTACGGCAGTCAGCACCGCGTCATGACCACGCACTCATGACCGCCGTCGGTTCGAATGTGAGCGGCCACCGGCCACGATCATGACCGCTGCAGCGAGCAGAAGAGCGATTGAGATCATGAGCGCTTCCCGGGTGCCCGCGAGAAATGCGCTTCCCTTGCCGACGAGCGAGCCGAAGAGGGCTACGCCAAGGACGCTGCCGGTTTGTCGTGTGGAATTGAGAACGCCGGCGGCAAGGCCTGAACGAGCCTTCTCAACGCTGCCCAGCAGAGTTGATGTGAGCGGTGGAACAAGTAATCCCAAGCCTGCGCCCATCGCCAAGAGCTGGGCGCAGATTGCCCAATAGCTTGTATCACGCTCGAGGCCGAGGAGCCCCAGGCAGCCGAGCGCTGTTATAGCCGCGCCGGCCGCGATTGTGATGGGAGCACCCCAGTGCTCAGCGGCGCGCGCGGCCAGTAGATTGGCCGGCAGCACTGCGCCCATCATCGGCAGAAATGCCATGCCTGTGGCAAGCGGGGACAGGCCGTTCACCTGCTGGAAGTATAGACTGAGTACAAAGATGAGGCCGTAGAAGGCCATGTTCACGAGCAGACCCACAATCGATGCCAGTGTGAAGAGCGTGTTCTTGAAAAGAACCAGCGGTAGCATGGGCTGGCGCGCGCGCCGCTCCTGGACTACAAAGGCGGTTCCTAAAACCGCGAACCCGGCGAAGCACGCCAGAACCCAGGGATTCATCCAGCCGAGAACGCCACCCTCGATGGTTGCCGCCGCAAGACAGCCCAGAGCCGCGATCGCCGCCAGTTGTCCCGCGAGATCAAGCTCGCGATCCGGCGACTGCACCGTTTCGCTCGCATAGCGCCACGTCAGCCACAGTCCGGCGAGACCGATGGGTAGGTTCACGAGAAAAATGCTGCGCCAGCCCACGAGCGCGACGAGGATGCCGCCGGCGAGTGGGCCCGCCGTGAGAGCCAAGCTCGCTCCGGCCGCCCAAATCCCTACCGCCCGGCCACGTTCTTTTTCATCAGGGTAGGCATGATTGAGGAGGGCGAGAGAGCTTGGAACCAGCATGGCGGCTCCGACGCCCTGCACGAGCCGCGCTGCAATCAAGACGGCGACGGAGGGCGCAAGCGCGCAGGCGAGCGAAGCTGCCGTAAAGATCCCGAAGCCCACCATGAAGATGAGCTTCGCGCCGACTCGATCGCCCGCAGCTCCAGCCGTCAAAATCAACGCTGCGAAGGCAATCGTGTAGGCGCTGACAATCCACTGCAGTTCCGACACGCCGCCTCCCAAGGACGTGCTTATGCTGTTGAGAGCTGTATTTACAATGGTGACGTCGAGCTGCACCGCGCCGAACCCGAGGCTCAAGCTCGCAAGCGTCAGAGATCGCGCGAACGTGGCGTGCCGTGAGTGGCGGACTTTTGCGCCGAGCTTCACTCAGCGCGTACGCACGGCGTGATGTCTGGGCCCGGCCATCTCAACCCATTGCCAACAATTGACGGTTGCCAAATGACGCTCGTCGTGAAAATGCGGTCAGTTCTGAGGGTTCTTCGAAGGCCTGCCGCTTGTCGACTTCAATCCGCGACGATGCGATCGATCACGGCCTTGAGTGCCTCGGGCTCAGCCGGCTTCACGAGGTGATCCTGAAATCCGGCGGCCAGCGCCTTGCGCCGATCGGCCTCCTGCCCCCAACCGGTGAGCGCGACCAGATGCGCCTGCTTTCCCCAGGGCCTCTCCTGAATTTGTCGCGCAGTCTCATAGCCATCCAGCAACGGCATGCCGATATCGAGCAGCACGAGCTGCGGGGCGAACGCATCGCCAGCCGCGAGCGCCTCGACGCCGTCGTGCACGGCGCGCACCTCGTGGCCTTCGAGGCTGAGCAGCATCGCAAGGGTGTGCGCCGCATCGCGATTGTCGTCTGCTACGAGGACGCGCAGTCGGCGCGCCGGTGCGGGCGGGGCAGCGGCACCCTGCGCCGCGTCGGGCCCTGCTCCGGACACGTCGCGCGGCAGGCGCACGATGAACTCGCTGCCGCATCCCCGCCCTGCGCTCGCCGCCACCACGGTTCCGCCGTGCAGCTCGACAATGCGTTTGACGAAAGTCAAGCCAATGCCAAAGCCGTCGTGCGTCCCGTCTTCCGCACGGTCGACCTGTCCATAAAGGTCAAATACCCGCTCAAACATGTCAGGAGGAATGCCCACACCCTGGTCGATCACGCGCACGACGATCTGGTCTCCTTCAGTGCCCGCCGTTACACGAATAGGCGTGCCGGCGGAGGAGTACTTCGAGGCGTTGTGCAGCAAATTGGCGAATGCATGTCCCAAGTGAATGGCATCCGCGGACAGATACAGGTCCTTGGCGGCGAATTCGATCTGCAATTTATGCTCTTTGCCCTCAAGCTGCGGCCGCGCATAGGCGAGGGCGAGCTTTACGACATCGCTCAACGAGGTGCGCTCCTTGCACAGCTCAAACCTGCCCTGCGCCATGCGCGACATATCGAGCAGGTCATCGATCAGGCGCGTGAGGTGCTTTAACTGCCGCTCGATGATCACGCGCGCCGCGGACGTTGTCGCGCCATCGCCATCGCCATCGTCCTGCACGAGCTGCATGATCTGCAGTGCATTGCGGATTGGCGCCAGCGGATTGCGCAGCTCATGAGCCAGAATTGCGAAAAAATCCTTCGGTTGATCCCCGTGCGTATTCTTCCGCGCCTCATGATCGGCATCGCTTTTGCGGAAGATCACCACGGTGCCGGACAGCGTGGCATCGGGCATGCGCATCGGTGCGGCACTCTCATCGATCCGCACACGAGTGCCGTCCGCGCGCAGCAGGACGCATGGGCCCGTACTTGCAGCGCCGTTCGCGGCGCCCGGAATCCGCGGCAGGGGATCCACGGCTGCGTCGCCGGCAGCCTCATCAACGAGCGCAAAAACTTCGCTCAGCGGACGATGGAGTCCTGCCGCAGCGCTGCGGCCGGTGAGCTCCTCGGCGACCGGATTCATGAACGTCACTCGCCCGGCCGCATCGGTCACGATGACTCCATCGCCGATACTTGTGGACATCATCTGCAGGGTCTCATTCGCAGCCGCGTCAAGCTCTTAATTCATCGGGTTTGGCGGGTTTTTCATTGGCATCCACAACGGCTTCGACCAACGCGGGCCCTGCAGAGTTTAACGCAGCTTGTATCGCGGGGCGCACCTCCTCGGGCTTCGTGCAATGGAAGCCTTCAGCGCCGCAGGCGCGTGCGAACGCGACGAAGTCGATTGGCGCAAGATCGCAGCCGTATTCCGGATTACCGATTGCGCGCTGTTCAAATTTGACTTCGGCCAGACTGTCGTTCTTGAGCAGGATGATCTTGATGGGCAGCGCATAGGCGACGGCAGTGGTGAGTTCCGCCATCAGCATGGCAAAACCGCCATCGCCGACCACCGCGACCGATTCGCGGCGCGGATAGGCGAGCTGTGCCGCGATCGCAAAGGATACCCCTGGCGCCATGGACGCAAGCATGCCGGTTCCGGTCAGACGCTGGTTTTCCTTCAGGCGGATGCAACGCGCTGCAAAATGCGTGTTCGCGCCGCAATCGAGCGAGATCACCGCGTCATCGGCCATGAGGTCGCTCAAGGCCCGGATCACCATCTGCGGCCGCAGCGGTGAGCGCGCGGTGGATTCCACGGCCTCGAGCAGGCTGTTCCAGTCGGCCACGCGCCGCTGTGCTTCCTGCAGAAAGCTGCGCTGCGCTTTGTGATGCAGCAGCGGGATGAGTCCCTGCAACGTCGCCTTGACGTCGCCCGTCAAGCCCACCTCGACGGGATAGCGCAGACCGATGCGGTCGGGCTTCAAGTCCACCTGTACGCCACGCGCCTGCCCGGGCGTCGGATAGTATTCCTCCCACGGCATGGTCGAGCCGAGGATCAGCACCGTGTCGCAGGCCTTCATGGCCCAGGAGGAGGGCGCCGTACCCAAGTCGCCGATGCCGCCGGTGGTGAAGGGTGAGTCATCCGCCAATACCGCCTTGCCGAGCAGCGCTTTGGAAACCGGAGCGCCCAGGAGCTCAGCCACACGCGTCACTTCCGCGCGCGCCGTCAAGGCTCCCTGCCCAGCGAGAATCGCGACACGCGCTCCGGAGTTGAGCACATCCGCTGCAGCGCGCAGCTGATCGACAGGAGGCGAGGACAGCGGGGGTGCCCAGGACGAGGAGCTGCGCGCGCCTGGATTGCGCATGGAGCGCTTGTCGGATGAGCGCTTCATCATCTGCACGTCCTTGGCGATGGCAAGGTGCGCCACGCCGCGGTCGCCGAGCGCCGCGCGGCAGGCGCGTTTGACCACGAGTATGGCGTTTCGGGGCCGGTCACTTCGACGTTGTAGATGGCGACGTCCTGCATGACCTTGGTGGTATCGACGCCTTGCTGGTAGCGCACGCCGATGAGGTCGTGAAAGGTGATTCCGGTCAAGGCGACCACGGGCGCGCCGTCGAAGCACGCATCATAGAGACCATTTAACAGATGGATTGCGCCCGGCCCGGTCGTGCCCACGCAGACCCCCAGCTGGCCGGTGTGCTTCGCAAAGCCGGATGCCATGAAGGCGGCGGCTTCTTCGTGTCGCACACCGATGTAACGAATGCGGTCGCGGCGCTTGCGCAGCGCCTCGATGATGGAGTTGATGCCGTCGCCCACGACGCCGAACACGTGCGTCGCGCCCCAGGCGATCAAGGTTTCGACTACGATGTCGGCCGTGTTTAGATCGTCGCCGAAACTGGGACTGGGCTGACGCGTGATGTCGGCGAGGCTTTCCGAGGGTTGCGCCACGGCCGCCGAGTAGGCGGCTGCCAGCCCTGCCCCCGCCGCGGCGAGCTGGACGAAGCCGCGGCGGTCGAGGGCGCCGACGCCTGATATGTCTCCCATGAGGTACTCCGCTGCGCTCTCGCTCTTTAACGCCGGGCCAACGTTTGTGGTTCCCCGTGGCCTCGGTAAAGCCGGCATTTTGAGGTCGGTGCGGCTCCTCGGGCCGCACAGCTCATGCTGCTGACTGGCGTACCGAGCGTCCGCTCGAGATCATTGGACTTGGGAGTGAAAAACGCTTAGCGCGGCGGGATCGATGGCCGCGTGCGTCTTCGGGACGGCATCACCCTGCGCTCAGCGCGCAAGGATGCAGCGGACTAAGACTTGGACGAGCGCGCGATGCGAGGCATGTCGCGATGTTCTTCGGCATCAGCCTCGGCATTTGGCCGATGCTCGTGGCCCTTGAGCTGTGGCATCGTCAGGAGCAGCGACTGCAGTTGCTGCGGCATATCGTTCACCGTGCGCGGGACCGCATCCGCAGCTACGGGCGCGCAGATGAGGTAGCCCTGCAGACAGACCGATGGATAGCTGAGCAGCAAGGCAAGCTGCTCCGGTCGTTCGACACCTTCAGCGGTCACTTCGAGCCCAAGGTTGTCGCACAGGCCCACGATCGCACGCGCGATGGCAAGCGAGCGCTCACTCGTGTCGATGCTCTGGATCAGGCTGCGATCGAGCTTGACCCGTGTCAGCGGCAGCTGCTCGAGTGAGGCAAGCGATGAGTAGCCGGTGCCAAAGTCGTCGAGCGCGATTGCGATGCCCAGGGCGCGCAGCTGCCGGAGCGTCTCGATTGTCGCTGGACCGGTCTGCAGCACATTCTCCGTGAGCTCGATTTCGATGCAGCGCGAGGGCAGCTGATATTCACCCAGGAGCCCCTGCAAGCGTTCCACGAAGCGCGGATCCAGCAGCTGGCGTGCCGACACATTGACGGCGATACGCACGTCGGGCCATGGCCCATAGTGCCAGCTAGCGGCGGACTGGACCGCTGAACGCAGCACCCAGTCGCTGATGTTCATGATGAGCCCGGACTCTTCGGCGACGGCCAGGAAATCCGCCGGCGAGACGTGACGCCCGTCAGGCAGCCGCCAGCGCAGCAAGGCCTCGACAAGCTTTGTGTTGAGCGCGTCGAAATTCACTTCGGGCTGGAAGAGGAGTTCGAATTCGCCGCGATCGACCGCGCGTCGCAGCTCCTGCTCGATACGGAATTTGAGCGCGGCAGCCTCGAGCAACTCGGCGCGGAACATGCAAAGACGGCTGCGACCCAGGCTCTTGGCATGAAACAGCGCCGCGTCCGCGGCGCGGAGCAGGGCGCCGGCATCAAGCTCGTCTTGCGGATAGACGCTCGCCCCGACGCTCACGCTGATCGAGAGCTCGCGTTCCTGAATTAGCAGGGGTTTTTGAAATGCGCATACGAGCGCGCCGCCGGCTCGTGCAACTTCTTCCACGCTGCCGGCGCGCTCTTGGATGACCGTAAATTCGTCACCGCCCAGACGAGCGGCGAACCCGCCGAGCTCGGTCGCCTCGCGCAGGCGCTGTGCGATACCTTGCAGGACGAGATCCCCGAAGGCGTGGCCCATGCTGTCGTTGATGTTCTTGAAGTTGTCGAGGTCGAGAAAAAATACTCCCACTTGTGTGCCGTCGCGTGCCGCGCCCTTGAGCGAAATATTCAAGTAAGACAGCAGTTGCCGCCGGTTCGGCAGGCCGGTCAGGGAGTCGTGCTCGGCAAGATGCTGCAGCTGGCGAGTGCGCTCGTCCACACGCGCCTCGAGCTGCCCCTGATACTCGAGTGTCGTCGCTTTGGCGGCCGCCAGGCTATCGGCCATCTGATTGAAAGACTGCGCCAGCGTGTCGAGCTCCTTGATCCCGCCGCGCCCGACGCGCGCGGCCGCATCACCGTTCGCGAGCCGTGCCGTCGTGAGCATGAATTTGCGTATCGGGCCCACGATGCTGCGGACTGTGGCGACCGAAATCAGGAGGAGCAGTACGAGTACGGCCGCGCTGATCACTGCGATGATCATGCGTTCGGAGCTGTGCGGCTGTACGGCAGTGGTGGTCGTGGTCGTGGTTGGAACGGTTTGGGCGGCGGGTTGATAAGCCGTCGCACGGGCCACAGCGTCGGCTTCGGCCATGGCGGCCGCGGCTTTGCGCTCGGCGGCAATCTTCGCAGTGGCGGCAGCGGCGGCCGCATTGGCGGCGGCAGCGCGCTTGCGCGTGACTTCGGCAACATCGCGCGCGACGGATGAGAGATCCTCCGCGTCCTTCTCGAGATTGGCGAGAGCGTGCGTCGTCTGCAAGTCGAGCGAGCCGAGTTGCTCCCTGCTTGAGATTACCTGCGCGAGCTCTTCGTTCAGGTGCTTGACCCAATCCTCACCCTGCGAGCTCGCGAGATTGCTGGCGTTCTGCTCGAGCGTGGTCGCGAAATGCATCTGGCTCTGGGCAAGGCCTGCAAGGAGTGCCGGATCGTAGCCGCCCTCGGGCGTAAGCTGCTCAGAGCGCCGGCGAACGTCGTCGAGATCGCGGCCAAGCGAAATCAGGGACTGTCGCGCGATGACGC
>Ga0182018_10005082_pt1 | contig 10737 bp, 13 predicted proteins | sample 812P2MmetaG_FD_120490 | JGI IMG/M metagenome (GOLD analysis project Ga0182018, IMG submission 120490) | Permafrost microbial communities from Stordalen Mire, Sweden - 812P2M metaG | ecosystem: Environmental > Terrestrial > Soil > Wetlands > Permafrost | place: Sweden: Stordalen | collected... | reverse complement strand
GTTAATGAGCCCGAGAATCCTGATGCCATCCCGGGGCTGTACGGGATCAGGAACCGTTGCCGGCTTGGGCGGCGATTCCACATAATCGGATCAGGTCAGTTTCCTTGAGATCAGGAGGTCTGATTTTATGAAAAGGGCTGTCCACTTGACTCAGGTAATCGCTCTGATCGGCTTGGTGGGGCGGTCCCCCTGGACTGCGGCGGACGCCCTCGTCCGCCCTGTTGGCACGACGGCGAAGGGGCCGGCAGCGGGCGAGGGCCCCGCCCCACATGGCCACCACGACGACGCCTACCTGAGTCAAGTGGATAGCCTACTTTATTTATTGGAATGGCGGGGGGTGGTCTGGATGGAACTTGTTGATATGGCGAGGCTTCCTGGACGGTATTTTTCGTAGGACTCGACTTGACCGCACCTTGCGGGGCCGTCGCCGGGACGGATGAAGAAGCGCTACGCGCCGCGGCGATTTTATTTATTGGAATAGCGGCGGTGGTCCGGATGGAACTTATTGATACGGCGACGCTTCCTGGACGGTATTTTTCGTAGGACTCAACTTGACGGCCCCCGCGGGGACCGTCACCGTGACGAATGAAAAGGCGCTAAGCTACGCGCGATTTTATTATTGAGCCAGGGGGACGCCCGGGTTGTCCGGCGTCCTGGCCGCTTTCCCGGTTGTCTTGATACAATTGTTTCCGTGAGTAACAATTTCCGCTTGGCCCAGACTGTTACCCGAGGGGAACAATTGACCCATGTACCGGGTCGTCACAACCAAATCGTCCGGTAAGGCCCTGGCCAAGCTTCCGCTGAACTGGCAAAAGCGGATTGTGGCGAAGATCAGGGAGATTGCGGCGAATCCTTATGCGCCGAACAACAACCTCACGAAGCTTCAGGGCCGTGACGGGTACCGGCTCAGGGTGGGGGACTGGCGCGTGATTTACGAGCTGCAGGACGACCGCCTGGTGATGCTGGTTTTGGAAGTCGGGCCGAGAGGAGGAATATACTGATGCGCATTGAAAAACTCACCCGCCATGGCAAGGAGTTCGCCGTACTGCCTATGGATGCGTTGAAGAAGCTCATGGACGATGCGGAGATGCTTTCCGACGTAAGAGCCTATGACGCGGCGAAGGAGCGCATGGAGCGCGGCCAGGACGAACTGATACCGCTCGAAATCACCGAGCGCCGCCTTGCCGGGGAAAGCACGTTAAGAATCTGGCGTGAGTATCGCGGGCTCACCCAGGAAGACCTGGCGAAGACATCCAAGGTATCTCGCCCGATGATTGCGGCTATTGAGTCGAAACACAAGAAGGGTGGAATCGGAACGCTGAAGAAGCTTGCGGTGGCGCTTAAAGTCGATCCGGACCATCTGGTCTGAAAACATTCCTGCTCTTCATGCCAGCCGACCACGCCGACAGTCAATGAGCCTGGGCGTCCGACTGAAGCCTATGCAGAACTGTGCGCACACCCAACCGCTGCACGGCACACCGCGCCACGGCGACTCTGGCGAAGTGGCTCTCCGATATGACGATCGGAACCTCGTTTGGGGTAGACCCGCTGGGGGGACGAGACCTCCGGATCGGAAAGGGAACAATCTCGGCGTTGTCGAGGCAAGGATTCATTGACACTCAGCCTGCTCACTACCGGCGTGGCACTGCCGTACTGTTCGTGAAGTACTTCGGGTATATGCTTTAGCTTGTGCATCCTCCGATGGAACCGACCTCCCTTCGCTCCCTCGTCCGCTCTCACACAGACCCTCCCCGGTTGCAGGAAATCCCCGCCCCGAACGAGCGCTACGACGAATTCCTGGGCTTCCTCCAATCACTCGACCACGCGACCGAGGGTTCGCGGGAATATCTCGCGATCCACCTGAACCGCACCGCCCGCACGCTCGCCGCCGCCCCCCCACCCGCCGCCACCGGACGCGCGCTTGAACTGGGCGCTTACGGATACATGGCCTCGGCTCTCAGTTGCGTGGCCGGCTATCGCGAGGTCCGCTGCGCCTACCTGGGCACGCCGCGCGAGCCCATTCTCCGCCCGGTCTACTCCCAGGGGCGGGAAATCTTTGTCTGCCACTACGACCTCTTCGACGCCGAGCGAGACGCCTTCCCCTATCCCGACGCATGCTTCGACCTCGTACTGAATTGCGAAATTATCGAGCACCTCCTGCGCGACCCCATGCACATGCTGCTCGAATGCGCCCGCGTTCTGGCAGACAACGGCGCTCTGTTGCTCACCACCCCCAACGTGGCCAGCTATTCCTCGGTGGCCCGCGCCCTGACCGCCGCCGGTAATCCCCAGAACTACTCCCTGTACCCCGCAGCCGAGACCGAGTCCCCGCACATTCGCGAGTACACTCCCGGCGAACTGCGCGATGCCGTAGCCGCCGCGGGATTCGCCACCGAATGCCTGTTCACCGAAAAGTATCCCGGCTGCGATGCCGGCATCTGGGTGGCGCCGCTATTGCAGTCTCTCGATCTCCCCACTACCCTCCGCGGCGAACAAATGTACTGCCTTGCCCGCAAACGCCCCGCTGCCGCAACCAACCGCTACCCCGCATTCCTATACGAAGGCCGCTGACGAACCTGTCAGTCAACCCAGGCTCCATTGGGGAGTGGGCTTGAGCCCGCGGCGAACCCTAACTCCGCACCGAAAAATGTTTTCTGGGCCGGGATTTCCGATCGGCACGAGGTTGGTTCCCTGCTTGGTCCGAAGGTTCGAGCCATGCCGGAAAGCGGCGTTACCGGGGCGGTAGCCGAACCGGCCTCCGGGGCTTTGCTAAACTGGGGTTTATCGGAGGGCAGCACCTTGAAGATCTTTCTCGACACCGCAAACCTGGACGAATTGAAAAAGGGCGCAAGTTGGGGCATCGTGGACGGCGTCACCACGAATCCAACGTTGATCGCGAAAGAGGGCAAGCCTCTCGCCGAGCAAGTGCGCATGATCTGCGACATCGTGGATGGCGATATCAGCGCCGAAGTGGTCTCCACGGAAGCTCCCAAGATGATCAAGGAAGGGTTGGAGCTGATCAAGATCCACAAGAACATCGTGGTGAAATGCCCGTTGACGCGCGACGGCATCCAGGCCACCAAAGCGCTCAGCGGCGAGCGAATCCGGGTGAACGTCACGCTCTGCTTTTCGCCGGGGCAGGCATTGCTGGCGGCCAAGGCGGGGGCTTATATCATCAGCCCGTTCGTGGGGCGGCTGGATGACATCGGCTGGACCGGAATGGACCTGGTGCGCCAGATCATAACGATCTACAAGAATTACGGGTATCAGACGCAGGTGCTGGCGGCGTCCCTGCGGTCTCCCCTGCACGTGGTGGATGCCGCGCTGGCGGGTTCGCACATCGGCACCATGCCGTTCAAGGTGCTGGATATGCTTTTCAATCACCCGCTCACCGATAAGGGACTCGACCAGTTCCTCAAGGATTACGCCAAAGTGTTTCACGAGACGCCCGTAGCGGGGTAAGACTTCTTACAAATGCCGGGTACTCTGGCTTGGCCGTACACGGTGGTGGAAGCTGGTTTGCTTTCGCTGGTGGTGGCGGCTGTAGCGCTGGTGGCAGTGATTGGCTTTCGCGCTTGGAAAGCTTCGCGCGTCACCGCCGAGGAACGGGAACGGCGACGCCGGGCGTTGCTGGTGGTCCGCGGAAAAATGGCCGACGCGGTACTGGTGGAAGTCCGCGACGACCTCTTGTTCTTTACGTACGCGGTTCGCGGTGTGGAGTACACGGCGTCGCAGGACGTCTCTCTTCTCAAGGAGATGGTGCCGCTGGATTTGTCGTCGGTGCTGGCCGTCGCGGTGAAATATTTGCCGGAGAATCCCGCTAATTCCATCGTGGTGGCCGAGGAGTGGAGCGGCCTGCGCCTGGGGAAGACGAAGGTCACTCCATGAGAATGCGCGCGTACGGGCACTCCGCTCCCTCCGGTCGCGGCTCGATCCGAAGTCCCGCGACTCGGTGAGCAGTTCCCTCCCTCGCATCGAGCCGCGACTGTAAAGGAGTGGCTCATGGCCCAGCGGGCCACCGAAGGTAAGGTGATGAAGACGCGGCCGGTGCGGGCGGCGTGTTCGTCGTTTCTTCGCCGCGTCTTCAAGCGAGCGGAAAGGATGGCGCCATTTTTCTCTTGACAATAATCGCAATTTGCAATAGTATTATCACGTATTGCAATATACGAGAGGGGGCGGCGGGAACCCGGCGCCCCGTACCATCGTAGGATTAAGAGGAGCAGGTACTGAAACTTATGACAGCGACAACCAGCCCGCAATTGGGCCAGATCCACGCGCTATTGGCGGAGCGAGGCTACGACGTCTCCGAACCGGCGCCCGATACTTTGAGAATCCGCGAGACCGGCAGCGGCGTGGCGGTGCAGGCAGTTCTCGCCGGCGAGATTCTGTTTCTCTCGCTGATCTGCACGGTAGTGCCGCGCGCGGCTGTTACGCCCGCCATCATGGCACAAATGCTGGCGGCGGAGAACGGCATTTCCACGTCGCACTTTCAGTTGTACGAGGCCGGCGGCGACAACGTGGCGGTGAGTTTGAATAATTTCTGCAAGCTGCAGGATATGGGGCCGGAGGACGAGGACGACATTCTCTCCTGCGTGCATTTCCTGTTAGCGGATGTGATGAGCGCGCGGCGGCTGATGGGCAGCCTGGCTGCATAACATTATAAGGAGAGAACGAGGAAGAGATATGGCATTCTTATCCGATATATTCGGCCGGGTGGGCCGTGTGGCCCGCGGCGAGGCGAACTCTGGCGTCGACTCCCTGGAAGACGCGACGTTCGAAACCACGGTGAAGCAGACCGTGGCCGACATGCGAACCGAATTGAACAAAGTGGTCAATGCTTCGGCCATGGCCATGAGCGAGTACAACCGGCTGGACGCCGAGTATCAGAAGTATGTCCGGCAGTCGGGAGAGTGGAAGGATCGCGCGGGTGTGGCGCTCGACGCCGGCAATGAGGATCTGGCCCGGAAGGCGCTGGCCAAGAAGGCCGAATGCGACCAGCAGGTGGCTTCCATGCAGCAGGCCGTGACCGGCGCGCAGCAGACCAGCGAGAAATTGAAGCAGCAGGTGGCCGACCTCAAGCGCAAGATCGACGAAGGCGACCGCACGGCAACCACCCTGGTGGCTCGCAAGAACGCCGCCATGGCGCAGCGCAAGGTGTCGGAAGCCATGGCGGGATTGGGCAACGCGGATAACGCTTTCTCGCAGCTCAACCGGTTCGAACAATCGGTGGCCAAGGAAGAAGCCACCGCCAAGGCGTTCGACCAACTGGCGTCCGCCGGCAAGGATGACGATCTGGAGGCGCAGTTCGCGCAACTGGGCAGCCACAGCGTGGATACGGAGTTGCAGGCGCTCAAGGCGGAGCGGCAAAAGGGTAAGTTGCCGGCGCCCTCAATGCCGAAAGAACTGGCGGCCGGCGCGCCCACGGACAAAGCGAGTGCGTAAAGGATGTTCACCTTCGTCACGCTGTTGGTGCTGGGACTGCTGTTGGGGATCGTGCTGATGCAACTTTTCAAGAAACCGACGCCGCCCGCCGCGCCAGTCGCGGATCTGGCGAATCTCAAGGTCACCGATGCCCGCGCCGGAGATGCCCTTTCCATCTCCGGCGCCGGGGACAATTACACAGACCTGGATTTCACCACCGACCGTTTGACCCGCTATGAAGCCGGTACGCGCCGCTGGTTCGAGATTGGCGGCCCGTATCTGGAGCGCCGCGTCGCCGTGCGGGTGGGCGGCGACGAAGAAGTGGAGGTGAGCCTCCACGCGGACCCGCGCAAGCTGACGATCGAAGATCTGGGGCTGGCCGAAGAAGACCTGTCCGAGATGGACGAGCGCCAGAATACCGCCGACTCGTTTGAATTCGACGGCAAGGTGTGGATGTACCGGTTGAGCCGCGAAGTGCAGTCGACGCGCGACGATCAGGCGGTAGCCGCGGGTTTCTATTACTGGGAATTTCAGGAGCAGAACGGCAAGGGGCTGATCGCCGTTCGGAAGGCCGAAGGGGAGCCCTTCGGCGTGACGATGTATGCCGGAATTAACGCGGCGGACGTTACGGTCTACCGCGGGTGAAGAAAAGGATTAGCCGCGGATGAACGCAGATGAACGCGGATAAGAGATTTCGTTTTGGTCCGTGTCCGTCCGCGGCCATGGCCGTTTGAGGAAGATATGAGCCGACATCAATTGCGTTTTGCCGCCGTCGTGTTGACGGTTCTCATCGTGGTGGTCGCGGCCAGCGCGCTGGACCGCTTGCCGGGCAGCTTGCGCGGACAAATCGATGCCGAGCGCTCGGCGCTCACTGCCGCCCAGTCGCAGCTCGGCGCGGTGCGCAGCCAGGTGGCCGGCCAGGCGCAAGCGGCGCCCGATTTGTTCGGCGCCCTGCCATTCGGCCAGCAATGGCCGGACCGCATCGGTCAGGCCGCGAGCGAGCTTCACTCGGCCGCCAACGACGTGGACGATCTCACGCGACTGGAGAAGCGCAATCGCCGTTCGGACAAGCAGGAAGTGGAGACGCTGCTGGCGCGCGAAAAGAAATTCCGCGCGCAGGCGTTGGCCGACGCCACCGGCGTCCGGAACGACGCCGCTCATTGGGTGGACGCGAGCAGTCACTTGCCGGAACAGATCCCCGGCATGGAGCGCAATTATCAGGCGATCCACGGCTTCGACTTGGGTCCGGTGACGGCGGCGGTGGAACGCGCCGGGACGGATTGGCCTGAGAAAAAGCCCGATCTGGAAGCGCGGCTCGCCTCCGAGCGCGCGCTGGTGACGCAGGCCGAGGCCCTATGGCAATCGACTGCCGATGCCCGGCACAAAGCCGCCGCCGGCAATCTGACGGGGGCCGGGGCGGCAGCGCTGCTGGGGTTCGAGGACAGCCTGCAGACATCCGCCGCCGACCTGCCGAAGAAGGCCGACGAGCTGAAAACGCTCAGTTCACAGCTCTACACGTCGTGGGACAAGATGCTGGTGGACATGCAGGCTCGCGGCGACGGGAACGCGCGCGAATACGACCAGCGGATTCGCACCGTACGCACGCGCCTGGCCGACGCCGCCGCTCAGACCGGCGAGGTCACCAGCGACGAGCAGTGGACGATTGTGCCCCGCACGACCTACGACGCCATGCGCAACGATCTCGGCATGGCCATCGAACACAAGCCTGCCGGCAAGTACGATTACGAAGCGGAACACGTGGCGCAGCCCGCCGGTATGGCCTATGTGGCGCCGCCGGCGCAGGGCTCCAACCAGTACGGTTACTGGGACCACCGAGACGGGCGCGATTTCTGGGTTTTCTACGGCCAGTATGCGCTGCTCCGCGACCTGCTCTCGAATCACGACTATCGGCCCTTCGACCGTTACGAATGGGAAGACTACCGAAGTTACCACAGCCGCGGCCAGACTTACTACGGACACGATAGCTCGAGCGACGCGCCTAAGTACGGCTCGCAGGGCGCCGCCACGCAGAATCGCTATTCCTCCAGCAACTATGCGCAGAGCGGCGGTTTCCGCGATTCGAAATATGCCAACAAGAGCGGCAATTATCGCAGCTCGCAATACGCGTCGCCCTCGGTAAGCGATCCGAATGCGGATCGCTCGCCGAAGACGTTCGGGCACGCGGCTCCGCCGTCGCAGCCGAGGGCCGCTCCGCCCGCGCGGACGTATCACCCGGCTCCTACGCCGTCGCGGCCGCCCTCCAGAAGCCCGGGGCGGAGTTTCGGAAGGCGCCACTAAGTACGAAGTAAGAGGGGGTGTGCGGCGCCGCCCGCCCCACCATTGGTACCAGTGGGATATTCACTTAACGCAGGTCGCACGCTGGCCGCCACAGCAGGTAGAGAAAAACACCGTCTGCGGGCACAAGATCTTGTGTCAACCTGCGTGAAGGGAACATCTCCATTGGTACCAATCCAAGCACAGGACCTGTCTCTTTGGTGGCGCAGGCGGTGCCGCCTGCGCTCCGGATTTCGCCTGCACTAACCCGAACTGCTCTGCTTCTTCGCGGCCCGTGTGGCTAACTCGTCGCAGCGATTGTTGTCCTTGTTAGACGCGTGGCCCTTGGTCCAGACCCAGGTAGTCTTGTGGCGGGCTACCTGTTCGTCCAGCAGTTGCCATAAGTCCTGGTTGACTACCGGTTTCTTAGCCGCGGTCAGCCAGCCTTTCTTCTTCCAGCCGTGGATCCAGGTGGTGATGCCGTTCTTGAGATATTCCGAATCGGTCACCACTTCCGCCTCGCAGGATTCCTTCAACGAACCGAGCGCCTCGATGGCCGCCATTAGTTCCATGCGGTTGTTAGTGGTGTGCGGCGCACAGCCCCAGATCTCTTTCTCGTGGCTGTTATAACGCAAAATCGCCGCCCAGCCGCCCGGACCGGGGTTGCCGGAGCAGGCCCCATCGGTGATGATCTTGATTTTTTTCACTGCGCCGGCACCGGCTCGGCGAGAAAGAACGCATCCACCAGGTCCAGGATCGCCGCCGGCTCCTGCGCCTGATAGATGGAGGCGCGAAGCTGCGCTCCGTGCCGCACTCCGTGGGTGAAGTAAGTGGCGAATTGCTTCATCTTGCCGACGCTGTCCTTTTCGCGCCGCTCCAGTAACATGCCGTAGTAGCGCCGCATCATCTCATACCGGTCGTGCTGCGTGGGCTGCCGGTACGTGCCGGTGGCGAGATACTCTTCGATTTGCCGGAAAATCCAGGGATTGGCGCTGGCGGTGCGGCCGATCATGACGGCGTCGCAGCCGGTTTCCCGCACCATGCGGACGGCGTCCTCGGGGGTCCCGATATCGCCATTGCCGATCACCGGGATCTTTACCGCGGCCTTCACTGCCGCGATGCGCGTCCAGTCGGCCTTGCCGCTGTAGCCCTGCTCGCGCGTACGCGGGTGCAGCGCGACGGCCTGCAGTCCGCAGTCCTCCGCCAGGCGAGCCATCTCGACGGCCACCAGTTCGCGATCGTTCCATCCGGCGCGGAACTTCATGGTGAACGGGATGGTGAGAACTTTGCGCACTTCGCGCAGCAGCCGCTCCACCAGGGGAAGATCGCGCAGCAGGCCGGAACCGCCGTTGCATTTCACCACTTTGTTGACCGGGCAGCCGAAATTCAGGTCGAGGACGTCGAAGCCGAGGTCCTGGCAAACGCGCGCAGCATCGGCCATGACGGCCGGGTCGCTGCCGAATAGCTGCGCGGAGATGGGGTGCTCCTCGGGTTCGAAGGCCAGATATTGCAACGTCCGGCTGGGCTTGCGGGCGCCGAGAGACGCGCTCACGCCGTGGGAGCTCGTAAATTCGGTCATGATCAGCCCGCAGCCGCCCAGATTGCGGATGAAGCGGCGGAACACGGTGTCGGTGACGCCCGCCATCGGCGCCAGCACCGTGGCCGGAGCGATCTTCACCGGGCCAATCGAAAAGTGGGTGGGAAACGAGCTCATAAACCTTGCGGGATGCTCTAATTATAGCCAACCCTGGGGCCCCCTTTACGCGATAGAAACGGGACAGCTCCCGCGTGCATCTTCCATTGCGTGGGGAAGTTTCCACGGGAGCGGAATCGATGAAGCCGGTGCACGTTGTAGTTCTGCTACTGGCCGGCGCGCTGGGTGGCGCGATGATCATGAAGGTGGCGCATCCGGGGAAGCCGGCCGTCTCGATGCCCACTGTCGCGCAGGTGCAGGCGCCGCCGCCCGTACAACCGCCGGAGCCGGCACTTGCACCTCAGCCCGCGCCAGCGGTACAGGCGCCACCCGCCGAGCCGGAGCCGGAACCAGCCGCGATTCCCGAGAAAGCGAAACCGTCGCCGATGCCGGTGCCGGTACGGCGCGAAGCTCCCAAGACGCCGCGCTACCGCCCCGTGACGCCGCCCGCCGGCAACCCGGTACCGTTGGAACGTCCGGTGGCGCCTCCCGCCGCGGAGCCGGTACCGGTGGAGCGTCCGGTGACGCTACCCGCCGCGGAGCCGGCGCCCGCAATCGCGCAAGTTATAGAGGCGCCTTCCCCATCGAGCCCGGCAATGGCCCCTCCATCCGCGAGCACCGAGCCGGAGCACACGACTCCGGGAAGCCCCCAGGTCTCCATGGCTCCCGCTCCGCAGCCCCACCAGGTTACGCTGAACACCGGTTTGTTGCTGCCGGTGCGCCTGGTGGACGGCCTCTCCTCGGAGCGGAACGTCCCCGGCGATGTCTTCCTCGCGACGCTCGATAAGGAGCTCGTAGTGGATGGCTTTGTAATCGCCGAGCGTGGCGCGCGGGTGGAGGGACGGGTGGTCGCGGCCGATCGCGGGGGCAAGGTGACGGGAGTCGCCGCGCTGGCGGTGGAGTTGACAAGCCTGCACACTTCCGATGGCCAGGCGGTGACGATCGCGACCGACAGTTTTTTCAAACATGCCGAAGCCAATCATGCGGACGATGCCGCTAAGGTCGTAGGCGGTGCGGTCATCGGGGCGGCGATCGGCGCCATCGCGGCCGGCGGGAAAGGCGCGGCCATCGGCGCAGGGGTGGGTGGCGGCGCGGGAGCGGGGGGCGTGTTGCTCACTCGCCGCAGGCCGGCGGAATTGCCGACGGAAACGCGGGTGACGTTTCGCCTCAAGAGTCCCTTGCCGCTGACCGAGCGGCTGCGGTAAAGCCTTAAGCTGTCAGCTTTCAGCCTCCTCACGCGCCTGCGGCGCTATGCATGGAACCACTGACTGGTCTGAGAAGCAGCGGAGATGTCGATTTTGGCCGCGGATAGGCGGGGATGGGCGGCGATAGAACTGTCGTTTTCATCT
>Ga0182018_10005081_pt1 | contig 10738 bp, 5 predicted proteins | sample 812P2MmetaG_FD_120490 | JGI IMG/M metagenome (GOLD analysis project Ga0182018, IMG submission 120490) | Permafrost microbial communities from Stordalen Mire, Sweden - 812P2M metaG | ecosystem: Environmental > Terrestrial > Soil > Wetlands > Permafrost | place: Sweden: Stordalen | collected... | reverse complement strand
GTTGTTTCTGGAACGCTTTAATGGACCCGAGGCCGCCAAGCTCTTCAACGAAGCCTTGGAAATCGAGCCGAAGCAAGCCGGCGCTCTGCTAGGCCTGGCTCTGGTAGCTGCGGAGGGCTTCGAGGCGCAAGCTTCTTACTTCGCTCAACGGGCGCTGGAGGCCGATCCGCACATGGTGGCGGCGCGGGAACTGCTGGCGCGCCTGGCGCTCGAAGATAACGACCCTGCCAAAGCCGCCGAAGAGGCTCACAAGGCCCTCGACATGTCGGCGAATGCCACGCAGGCCAAAGCCATCCTCGCCACCATCGACTGGCTCAACGACAAACCCGGTACGCCCTGGGATCCGCACGACGGCGCCGCTTATGAGACCGCCGGCCGCATCTTCATCCTGAATCGCCGTTATGAAGAGGGCATCAAGCTATTTCGAAAAGCCATCGCCGCGCAACCGGATTTATGGAGCGCTCATTCGCAATTAGGCGTCAACCTGATGCGTCTGGGTATGGAAGACGAGGCCCGCGCCGAACTGGAGCTGTGTTTTGAAAATCACTATAGAGACGCCGCAACCGTCAACACGCTCCGGCTCATGGACAGCTACAAGAACTTTGTCACTTATAAGACAGACAGAACCATCCTGCGCCTCCACAAGAAAGAAGCCGAGTTGTTGCATCCTTACTTTGAAGCCGAGATGCTGCGCGCGCTGAACACCTACGATAAGAAATACGGCTTCAAGCTGGATCGGCCCGTGCAAGTGGAGGTTTACCCCGACCATGAAGACTTCGCCGTGCGCACCATGGGCATGCCCGGCCTGGGCGCGCTGGGCGTGACGTTCGGCTATGTGGTGGCGATGGATAGCCCCTCGGGACGCCCGCCCGGAACGTTCCATTGGGCCAGCACCATGTGGCACGAACTCAGCCACGTGTATGTCCTGAACATGACCAATTTCCGCGTGCCGCGCTGGTTTACCGAAGGGCTGGCGGTGCACGAAGAGACCGCCGCTTCGCCCGAGTGGGGCGACCGTCTCGATCCGCACGTCATCATGGCCCTCAAGGATAAGAAGCTACTGCCCGTGGCGGAATTGGACCGCGGCTTTGTGCGCCCCGAGTATCCGACTCAGGTGGTAGTGTCTTACTTCGAGGCGGGACGCATGTGCGACTATATCGATCGCGAGTGGGGTTGGCCGAAGCTGCTGGCCATGATTCATGACTTTGCCGGCGGCGCCTCCACCCCCGAGGCGATCGAAAAGGAGCTTGGCATCAAGCCCGAGGAATTCGACAAGCGCTTCCTGGCCGCGCTAACAGCCGAAACAAAGAAGACGGTGGACGGTTTCGACGATTGGCGCAAAGAATTGAAGAAGGTGGCGACTGAGTATAAGGAGCGCGATTACGAAGAGATGATTCGCGACGCATCGGGCATTCGCGACACTTATCCCGACTACGTTGAAGCCGGAAACGTCTACCAGTTTCTGGCCGATGGCTACGTGGCTAAGGGCGACAAGAATGCCGCCATCGCCGAACTGGAACGTTACGCCAAAGTGGGCGGGCGCAGCCCTGATACACTGAAACAATTGGCCACCCTCCTTGAAGAGGCCGGCAATCGGAAGGAAGCAGCCGAAGTGCTCGACCGGCTCAACTATATTTATCCCATCGACGAGGATCTGCATCGCCGGTTGGGCGATTTGTGGCTCAGTCTGGGAAACACCGCCGGTGCCATTCGCGAATATCAAGCGGTGCTGGCCAAAGCGCCCACCGATCCAGCGGCGTCTCATTTCAGCCTGGCGAAAGCTTACCGTACGGCGAATCGTCCGGACGCCGCCAAAGACGAGTTGTTGCTCTCGCTGGAGGCCGCCCCCGGATTCCGGCCTGCGCAGAAAATGTTGCTGGAGCTATCCAAATGAGTGCAGAACTTGTGGGGCAGACCTCCTGGCTTGTGGGGCAGATCGCCTGGTCTGCGCGGGTCCCCCTGGATCCGCTCTTCAATATGCACTACGTAGCGAAAACTATATGTCAACCACTGTGACTCCCCAGTTAGAACCCGACGCCTTGCGCGGCCGCATTGCCCGCTTCCGTGAAGTGCAGGCGGAAATTGTGCGCCAGGTCCGGCGCGTGATCGTCGGACAGGAAGAAGTGCTGGAACAGGTGATGATCGCCCTGTTTGTCGGCGGCCATTGTCTCATCACCGGGCTGCCCGGCACCGCCAAGACGCTGCTCGTCCGCACCATGGCGCAAACCCTGGGCCTGCTATTCAAGCGCATCCAGTTCACGCCGGACCTGATGCCGTCCGACATCACCGGCACCGACATCATCGAGGAAGATCCCACCACCGGCCACCGCACGTGGACCTTTGTCAAGGGCCCCATTTTCGCCAACGTGCTGCTAGCGGACGAAATCAATCGCACGCCGCCTAAGACACAATCTGCGCTGCTGGAGGCCATGCAAGAGCTCGCCTGCACGGTGCGCGGCAATAACTACAAGCTGCCTGCGCCGTTTTTCGTGTTGGCCACCCAGAATCCCATCGAGTTGGAAGGCACTTATCCGCTTCCCGAGGCGCAGTTGGATCGCTTCCTGTTTAATACCGTGCTCGGCTATCTAAGCGCGAACGAAGAGATGCAAGTCGTCGATCTGACCACCACCACTCACATCGCGCACGCCGACCCGGTGACCAACGCCGAAGAGATCCTGGACTTCCAGCAGCTTGTGCGCATGGTGCCCATCGGCGAATCCATCGCGCGCTATGCCATCGACCTGGTGCGCGCCAGCCGCAGCAGTGACGAAAGCGCGCCGGACTTCGTTAAAAAATACGTGAACTACGGTGCCAGCGTGCGCGCCGCGCAGTTCCTGGTGCTGGCCGCGAAAGCCAGAGCGCTCATGAAGGGCCGCTATCACGTGACCTACGAAGACATCCGGGCGCTATATATCCCAGTCCTGCGCCACCGCATCCTGCTGAACTTCCACGCGGAGTCCGACCGTCAGAAACAAGACGACATACTCCAACGCTTGCTTGAATACAAAGGAGCGCCGAAGGAATGAATTTAACCGCAGATGCTCGTTTCTATCCGCGTCATCTGCGGTTAAATTCTTAATTCCCAATGCTACAGCGTTTCCTAGACCCGGCGACCCTGGCAGCCATCTCCGGCCTCGACTTAGTGGCCAAGACCGTGGTGGACGGCTTCATCGCGGGCTTGCACCGTTCGCCGGATTACGGCTTCAGCCAGGAGTTTGCCGAGTACCGCGCCTACACCCCTGGCGACGATCTGCGCCACGTGGATTGGAACGTCTTCGCACGCAGCGAGCGCGTCTACCTGAAGCGCTACCGCGGCGAAACCAACACGCAGTTGCTCATCCTGCTCGATACCAGCGCGTCCATGAGCTTCGGCTCCCACGCCGTCAACAAACTGGACTACGCGCGTTTCCTGGCCGCTTCCCTTTGCTACCTGGCGCACGCCCAGCGCGATGCCGCCGGACTGATCGTCTTCGATGAGGATGTGCAGAACTACATCGCGCCCTCCGCCCGCCAGGGCCAATTGTTCCGCCTGCTGCACGCCATCGAGAAAGCCCAGCCCGGCACGCGCACCGACTTCGGCAAAGCCTTCGTGCACTTCCTGGACTTTACCCGCCGCCGCGGCCTGGTCGTGGTGATCTCGGATTACTACGAGCGCCCGGATGTGATCGTCAACACGATCGAGCCGCTCCGTTTTCGCGGCAATGAAGTGATTCTCTTCCACGTCCTCGATCCGCAAGAGATCGCGCCAAAGTTCCGCGAGCCTGTGCTGCTCACCGACATGGAGACCAGCGGCAGCCTGGAAGTCTCTCCCGAATATGCGCGCGGCGAATACCGCCACCGGATCGACGCGCACATAGAAGCGTTGCGCGATCAAGCCAAAGGCGCGGGCCTGGATTACTTCCTGATGGACACCAGCCGGCCTCTCGACGAAGGTCTGCGCGAGTATCTGGGCGTGCGTCAGGGGAGGATGTAAATGGGACTCCTGGCGCCTTGGGCATTGGCGGGACTCGCGGCGGTGGGCTTGCCCGTGTGGCTGCACCTGCTGCGGAAACACAAAACCACGCCGCTGCCATTCAGCTCGTTGATGTTCTTCGAGCGCCGCACCCAAAGTTCCATCAAGCACCGGCGCTTGCAGTATCTGCTGCTGCTCGCGTTGCGCACGGCGGTGATTGCGCTATTGGCCTTCGCTTTTGCCCGCCCGTTCCTGCAATCGCGTCTGGCGGCGTTGGCGGGCGGCCCCAAGCTGACCGTGCTCGCGATCGATAATTCCTTCAGCATGCGGGATGGCGATCGCCTCGCGCGCGCCAAGCGGGAAGCCGCCGGGGTGGCTTCGAAGCTGCGCGACCAGGACAAACTGCAGGTGCTGGCCTTCGGCTCGCAAGTGCATGTGATGGGCGATTCGGCCGCGGCCATCCGGACGATCGAGGCTACCGATACGCGCAGCTCTTACGCGGAGCTTTCCCGCGCGCTGCGCTCCATCGCGCAAGCGGCCCGCATGCCGGTCGAAGCGCACTTGTTCTCCGACATGCAGAAATCGTCGCTGCCCGCCAACTTCGCGGACCTGCGTCTGGGCGACAGCGTGCGGTTGGTGGCGCATCCCGTGGCCGACCGGCGCGCCGCCAACTTCGCCGTCGAAAGCGTCAACGCGCCGCGCAGAGTCTATGGCTCCGGCAAGGCGCGCGTCGAAACCACCATCGCGGGCTACGGAACCGAACAAGCCAAGCGCCGCGTCTCCCTGATGCTGAATGGCCGCGAGCTCGATGCCAAGACCATCGACGTTGCCGCCAGTGGGCGCGCCACCGCGGAATTCCTGCCGGCGGATCTGCCCTTCGGCCTGAATCGCGGCGAGGTCCGCATCGATTCCGGCGACAACCTGCCCGACGACGATCGCTTCTATTTCTCGGTGGAACGCGCCGAAGCGCGCCGCGTGCTCTTCGTGCACGAAGGCCGCAATGCGCGCGACGCGCTGTATTTCCGCACGGCTCTGGAAGCCGCAGCGGAATCGGCCTATGCGCTCGATGCCGTGCCGGTGGAGCAGAGCGCCAATCTCGATCCGCATAAATACGCGTTCGTGGTGCTCTCGGATGTTGGCTCGCTGCCCGCCGGCTTCGAAGACGCATTGCGCGATTACGTGCGCGCGGGTGGATCGCTGCTGGTGGCCTTAGGACGCGAGTCGGCCTTGCGCAATCGCGTGCCGGTCTTCGATGCGGCCATCATCGAGCCGCGCTATTACGCCCGCGATGCCGAGCGCTTCCAGACCGCGGCGTGGTTGGACGCCGGCCACCCCTCCATTCACAACGCGCAACGCTGGGACGACGTCAAGTTCTATCAGGCCGTGCGCATCAGTCCGGGGGCGGCGCACGTGGCGGCGCGCCTCGGCGACGATACCCCGCTGCTGCTCGAGAAGCAGCTTGGCGAAGGCCGCGTGTTGGTCTTCGCTTCGACGTTCGACAACATCTCGAATGACTTTCCGCTGCACGCTTCCTTCGTGCCGTTCATCGAGCACACGGCGAACTATCTGGCGCGCCAGGAAGAAGGCCCCAGCAATTACCTGGTGGGATCGTACCTCGAATTGCGGCAGGCCAAGGAGCAGGGCGCGGCGGTGGAAGTCCTCGACCCTAAAGGCGAGCGCGCCCTGACCCTCGACGAGGCCACCCGCGCGCAGAATATGCCGCTCTCCATGGCCGGCTTTTACGATGTCAAGCGGCCCAATGGGCGGCATGAACTGGTAGCGGTGAATGCGGACCGCCACGAATCCGACCTGGATATGATTTCGGCGGACACGCTGGCGTTGTGGCAGAATACGGCTCAGGGGCAGCAGAATGCAAGTTCCGGAGCGGAAGTCGACGGCCGCAAGCCAATGGAGTTTTGGTGGTATGTCCTGATAGCGGTTCTGGCGCTGGCGGTCGCTGAATCGTTATTGGGCAACCGCCATTTGACGGTAGATCAGGCTCAGTCATGAAAATCTCGTGGGAAAATCGTTGGTTGGGCGCCAATCTTGACTGTGATACAGCTTCCAAGAGAGGCGGGGAAGGCGGTTTCGCCTGCCATGTGGGGCAGACCTCCAGGTCTGCGCGGGTCCTCCAGGACCCGCTTCTGAAAGGGGCGGCATGAATCCATTAACCGGATTGACCGAATACTTACGCCGCGTCGAGCGGCGCTTGCGCGTCCAAGCCCTTACCAAGGGCGCGGCCATCACGGCGGCGGCGGCGTTACTCTTCACGGTGCTCGCTGTATTGCTGGCGAACGCCTTCGCGTTCTCCAATCCCAGCGTAACCAGCGCCCGCGTGTTGCTCTTCGTGGTGCTGGCCCTCGCGCTGGGCATCGGGCTGGTGGTCCCCGTGCTCCGCCTCAATCGCCGCAACGCCGCGCGCGAAACCGAGCGCAAATTCCCCGAGTTCGAGGAGCGCCTGCTCACCTTCACCGAGCGCGCCCGCACCAATCCCGAAGATCCCTTTCTGCCCTTGCTGGCTGCCGACACGTTGGAAGTCACACGCCAAGCCGAGCCCGCGCGCGTGGCCGGACGCAATCGCATTCTCAGTTTCATCGCCGGCGCAGCAGGATCGCTCGTAGTGCTCATTTGGCTGGGCACCTCTGGCCCCGGATTCCTGGGTTACGGAACTCAGTTGCTTTGGGGCCGGCTGCCCAAGGGTGACCTCGCGCCGTATTATGACATCACGGTCGATCCCGGCAATCGCACCGTGCGCCGTCTAGCGGATCAACTGATCGGCGCGCAATTGAAGGGCTTTCAAGTGCAGCGCGTGCGCATGTTCGCCAGGTACGCCAGCTCATCCAAATGGGAGCAGGCCGACATGCGTCCGCAAGTCGGCGGGTCGGGCTATGAATTTCTGATCGCCGGCGTACCCGAATCGCTCGACTACTACGTGGAGGCCGGTGGCGTCCGTTCCAAACAGTACCGCCTCAAGGTGGTCGACCTGCCCGGCATCAAGAAACTCAAAGTCACTTATCATTTCCCAGGCTGGAGCGGGATGAAAGACAAAGTCGAGGATCCCGGAGGCGATCTGCGCGCCGTCGAAGGCACCGATGCCGACGTGGCCGTCGAAACGGACCGGCCCCTGCTCAACGGCGCGTTGCTTTTCGACGATGGAACCAAGGTGCCGCTACGCGCCGGCGAAAATGGCCTGCGTATCGCCAGCGTGTCCATCCGCAAGGACGGCACCTATCACATCGCCGCGGTCGACCAGGGCGAGGACGTGCGCCTCAGCCCGGATTACTTCATCGAAGCTGAGAAGGACGAGCCGCCCACCGTGCGCATCACCCGTCCGGAGCGCGACGCGCGCGTGAATCCGATTGAAGAAGTGACCGTGGCGGTGGAGGGCCAGGACGATTTCGGCCTCAACGAGCTGAGCCTGCATTACTCCGTGAACGGCGATGCGGAGAAGACCGTCTCGTTCCTGAAGGCTAAAGGATTGAAGAGCGCCGCCGGCTCCACCACCATCGCTCTGGAGGATTTCAAGCTCTCGCCGGGCGACTTGGTCAGCCTGTATGCCACCTCACGCGATGCCCACTCCATTGCCCGCACCGATATGTTCTTCGTGCAGGCGGAGCCTTTCGAGCGCCGCTACTCGCAATCGCAGGAATCCGGTATGGGCGGCGCCGGCGGCCAACAGGAAGACAACAAGATCTCCGAACGCGAGAAGGAGATCATCGCCGCCACCTGGAACCAGATCAAAGACACGTCCGGCGATAAGTCCTCCGCAGCCGAGAACGCCGGCTTCCTCTCGGGTATCCAGTCGAAGCTGCGCGACCAGGCGCACTCGCTGTCCGATCGCATGAAGGCGCGCCAGTTGGGCGGTGCCAGTGAGGAGTTCAAGACATTCACCGCCGATATGGACGAGGCGGTAAAGGCGATGGGGCCGGCTTCGGATAAGCTGCGCGGCTCGCAATGGCAGAACGCGCTGGCGCCGGAGCAGAAAGCGTTACAGCATTTGCTGCGCGCCGAAGCCGTGATGCGCGATATTAAGGTGGCCTTCGGCAATCGCGGGGCCGGCGGCGGGGGGGGCAACAGCGGCGCCGATCGCGACTTGCAAAGCCTGTTCGATCTGGAGCTGGATACCGAGAAGAACCAGTACGAGAGCGGGCAGCGCGCCGGTTCCAAGGATCAGCGGCAGCGCGAAATCGACGAGGCCCTGCAAAAGCTCGAACAACTCGCGCACCGTCAGCAGGAATTGGCCGAACAGCAGCGCCGCAACCAGCAGATCTCCCAACAGCGCTGGCAGCAGGAGATGCTGCGCCGCGAGGCCGAGGAGCTGCAGCGCAAGATGGAGCAGCTCTCGCGAAATCAGCAGGGCCAACCACAGTCCGGCCAGCCGCAGTCGGGCCAGCCGCAACCTGGCCAGCAGTCCGGGCAACCGCAGTCGGGCAAGGGCGGCCAGCAATCCAGCCAGGGTGGCCAGATGTCATCCCAGCAATTGCAGCGCGCCATCGAGCAGTTACGCCAAGCCCAGCAGGACATGCGGCAATCCGCTTCCACCCAGAGTGAAGCGGACTCGCGCCGCGCAGCCGAGCGTTTGAAAGAGGCGCGCGACTTGCTCGCGGGCCTTCGCCAGCAGCAATCCGCCGGCAGCGTGGACGATCTGGCGCGTCAGGCCGAAGCCCTAGCCGGCCGCCAGCAGGAGTCCAACGCCAAGATGCGGCGGGCTTTCGGCGCGCCGGGCCAGCAACAGGCGCAGGGAGTCACGCCGCAGCGGATCGAAGAATTGGCGCGTGAAAAAGAGCAGTTGGCCAACGACTACCAGCGGCTGGAGTCCGACATGGGGGCAGCCGCTCGGGATATGCGGGCCACCGACCGGCCTTTGTCCAGCAAGCTGCGCGATGCACTGGGGCAGGTGCAGCAGAACGAGATCAACAATCGTCTGCGATTGAGCGCCGACTGGCTGCGCACTGATAGGGGCCCGCAGGCCACCATGCGCGACGCTGTCACGACCCAGGCCTTGAACAACCTACGCGACCAATTACGCGAAATTCAGAAGTCGATGGGTGACGGCCAGCAGGGAGCCGGCGATAAGGACCGCCAGGCGCTCGAACAGGCGCTGGCGCAGACCGAGGGCCTGCGCAAGGAAATGGAACGCGGGATGCGCGGTCAGCAACAGGGTCAGCAGCCTGGCCAGCAGAAAGGTAATCAGCCGGGTCAGCAGAGAGGTCAGCCGCAAGGCCTGCAACCTGGCGGGCAACCGGGCCAAGAACCTGGCCAACAGCAAAGTCAATCGCAAACCGGGCAATCCGGCGAAGGGCAGCCCGGCCAGATCGGCTCCCGCGCGAATGGCTCCCAGTACGGCTCGCTGCCGAGCCTCGGCCCGGCCTTCGGCGATGGCGGTGACTTCCTCGGGAATTACCGCCACACGTTGCGCGAGTTGGAGAACAACCCGCAGATCGGCAAGGATCTGCGCGATACCATCCAAAATCTGTATCGGCTCGATCCGCGCCTGTCCCCCGGCAATCCCGAATTGATGAACCGCATCGAATCGCAGATGCTCACCGGAGTCGAGCAGATCGAACTCCAGTTGCGCCGCCAGCTTGATGACCAGGGCGGCGCCGTGCGCAGCGGCTCTGCCGAGCCGGTTCCACAGGGCTACGCCGACGCCGTGGCCGAGTACTTCCGGCGGCTAAGCAAGGAAAAATAGAAGTGCCCAATGAAATGCATGCTTGAACGAAGCGTAATCCTGGCCGCGTGTCTCCTGGCGGGCCTCGGTGCCTCCATGGCCGCCAGCCTGCCAAGCTCCTGCATTCTTCGCTCGGCGTGTTCCATCCCTTGCATCTTTTGCGTATTCATGCTAATCTCTATAGGCAATAGGGGAATTGTCTATGGCCACCCTCATCGAAGATACGCTCAGCGTCCGCGAGGACTTTGAACTTCAGCACGACCACTTGGTCCGTGAAGAAATCGAAACCTTCCGCCACAAAGCTAACGCCTTCCTGGCCGGCGAAATCCCGGAAGACGAATTCCGGCCGTTCCGCCTCAAACATGGCATCTACGGCCAACGCCAGCCCGGCGTCCAAATGGTGCGCTGCAAGGTTCCCGGCGGCCTCATGACTGCCGCCCAGATGGAACAACTGGCGCGCATCAGCGAGAAATTCGCAGGTAGCAAAGGCCACATCACCACCCGCCAGAACATGCAATATCACTTCGTGCCCCTGGCGCAAGTGCCCGACGTCATGCACATGCTGGCCGACGTTGGACTCACTAATCGCGAAGCCTGCTACAACACCGTGCGCAACGTCACCACCTGCGCGCTGGCGGGCTTGAGCCGCGACGAAGTCTTCGACGTGCGGCCCTACGCCCAGCGAATCGCCTACGCATTTCTGCGCAAAGACCTCACCGGCAATCTGCCGCGCAAGTTCAAGATCGCCTTCGATGGCTGCCGCAACCACGATTGCATCGCGGGCGCAATTAACGATATCGGTCTGCGCGCCGTCCTGCGCGCTGGCCGGCGCGGATTCCGCGTGCTGATCGGCGGCGGGCTCGGACCGCTGCCCACCGAAGCCCAACTGCTCGACGAGTTCCTGCCCGAAGAGCGCCTGATGAACCGTTGCGAAGCTGTCGTGCGCGTGTTCAACAAGTACGGCAACCGCCAGAACCGCAACAAGGCGCGCATGAAGTTCGTGCTGCGCGAGCGCGGCATCGACTGGCTGCGCGAGCAGATCGAGCGCGAGTACGCCGATATTCTGGAAAATGGCGGCATCGCCTGGCCCGAACTGGTGCCGGAAGGCTTCGGCG
>Ga0182018_10005078_pt1 | contig 10743 bp, 8 predicted proteins | sample 812P2MmetaG_FD_120490 | JGI IMG/M metagenome (GOLD analysis project Ga0182018, IMG submission 120490) | Permafrost microbial communities from Stordalen Mire, Sweden - 812P2M metaG | ecosystem: Environmental > Terrestrial > Soil > Wetlands > Permafrost | place: Sweden: Stordalen | collected... | reverse complement strand
CGCGGCCACGGCGTGGGAGCTTTCGCAGCAAACCGGCGATAGCGAACTTTTGGCGACAGCCTACAACGGTTGGAGCCGCTTCGATGCGTGGCTGCGCCGCTATCGAGACACTCGTCAGACCGGACTATGCGAAGGTTTCTGCACTTTTGACACGGGGCAAGATAACAGTCCGCGCTGGGCGGGAATTCCCAATAGCTGTCCCGATGACGATGCGCGCAAATGCAACCCACTGCCGTCTTTGCCGCGTTTGTGCCCCGATATGTCCGCCACGGTTTACGGCGGACGAGTGGCGCTCGCGGCCATGGCTCGCGCGTTAGGCAAATCCGCGGAAGCCGATAAGTGGCTGGCCGATGCCGACGCGATTCGCTCTGCGATCTTGAATCGCCTTTACGTAGCCGGCGACGCGGCCTTTTATGATGTCGATGCGCAAAATGAGTTCGTGCGTGTTCGCGGAGAAGTCATCGCCCGTGTTCTCGGCGAACACGTTGTAGACGATAAACTTTTCGCAACGGTCTACCAGCGCCAGATCCACAATCCCGCGGCCTTCTGGGCGCGCTATCCGCTGCCTTCTATCGCGCTCGACGATCCGAAATTCGTGCGCCCGATTCCCGCGAATTCCTGGGGCGGCGCCTCCCAGGCGCTCACCGCTCTTCGCGCCACGCGTTGGATGGAGCACTACGGCAAGCCCGCCGACTTCTCTCAACTTATGCTGCAGTGGGTCGCCGCAATCAGCCGCGCCGGCGATTTTTGTCAGCAGATCGATCCGCTCGATGGCACCGCGACGCAAGATCCCGGAAAGTATTCGCCGGCGGCGCTGGTCCTCTTCGATTTCACTTGGCGCCTAGCCGGGGTTCGTCGCGTGGAAAACAATTTGGAATGGAATGTGCGTCCGCCCGCAGCCGCAACGAGCGCGAGCTACCGTTTGCAAGTAACGCCCGCCAGGGTCGCGGAAATCAAATACGCCTCGGGCCGCGCTGAACTCTTCCTCAATGGAAAGCTTCTCTGCCGCACAGGATGCACTGTGCGCCTGCTCACCGATCTCGACGGAAAAATTCACGCCGCAGCCGGAATCGCGCCGGAAAAAACCAGCGTCGCGCTCCTCGATACGCCAAATCCTCTGCCGCCATTCTTAATCGAGCCAAATGCCAAGCGAGAGCTAACGCCGCTCAGATAGAACTACTGCTGCACGCAATCTACTTCGAGCTGTCGTCGGCCAGCCCGCGATCCTCAAGCATCGGCTGAATGCTCGGCTTCGCGCCAAGCCATTTCTCGTAAATCTCATCGAGGTCCCCGGTATTGCCGCGCGAAAGCACCATGCTGCGGAAGCGATCGCCGTTCGCGCGCGTCAATCCGCCGTGATCTTCAAACCACTGGTACGCGTTGTCGTCGAGCATCTCGCTCCACAGATACGCGTAGTAGCCGGCTTGATAGCCCTCGGCCCAAATGTGCAGGAAATAACTGGAGCGATAGCGCGGCGGCACGGTGGAGATCGAAAGATGAGTGTTATCGAGCGCCTGTTTTTCAAACGCGTCGGGATCTTCGAGAGGCGCGCTCGGCGGAAGCATGTGCCACTGCATATCCAGCTCCGCGGCGGCCAAAATTTCCGTGAGCGCGTAACCCTGATTGAAAGTTTTCGATTTCTTGATCTTGGCCACCAGGTCCGCGGGCATCGGCGCGCCGGTTTTGTAATGTCTCGCGTAGTGGCTGAAGACTTCCGGATTGCTCGCCCAGTGCTCATTGAATTGCGAAGGGAACTCCACAAAATCGCGCGGCACATTTGTTCCCGCCAAGCTTGGGTATTCGGTGTCCCCGAACATTCCATGCAGCGCATGGCCGAATTCGTGGAACATAGTGGTCACGTCATCGAAGCTGATCAACGCAGGCTCGCCGGCCACAGGCTTGCTGAAGTTCGCGACGTTGTAGACCACCGGCAGCGCACCGAGCAATTTCGACGGAGGTACAAAAAAATCCATCCACGCCCCGCCATTCTTGTTGTCGCGCTTGAAATAATCGCAGTACCACAGCGCGAGCGGCTTGCCGTCCGCGTCGGTCACCTCGAACACGCGCACGTCCGGGTCATAGACAGGAATGTCGTGCCGTTCCCGGAACGTCAGCCCATACAAGCGATTCGCCGCGTAGAACACGCCGTTCAGCAGCACGTTGTTCAACTCGAAGTACGGCTTCACCTGCGCGTCATCCAAATCGTATTTCGCTTTGCGCACCTGCTCGGAATAGAAATTCCAATCCCACGGCTGCAATTCAAAGCCGCCCTTCTGCGCGTCGATCAAAGACTGAATGTCCTTGGCCTCATTTGCGGCATTCGCGACGGATGCCGGCACCAGAGCGTCCATGAACTTCAGCACCGCTTCCGGCGTCTTGGCCATTTGGTCTTCCAAGTCCCACGCCGCGTAGTTCGGTTCGCCAAGCAGTTGTGCTTTTTCGGCGCGAAGCTGAGCCAACCGCGCGATCGTAGCGCGCGTGTCGTTCGCGTCGCCGTGCTCGGTGCGGTTCCATGAATCCTCAAAAAGTTTTTGCCGCGCATCGCGGTCGCTCAGCAGAGTGAGGTCGGGCTGCTGCGTAGTGTTCTGCAACGGAATCAGCCAGCCGGTTTGCTTCCGGTCCGTGGCCGCCTGCGCTGCGGCGGCGATCTGTGCGTCGCTCAATCCCGCAAGTGCGCTCTTGTCGCTGGTCACATATGCGGCCACGCCTGTCGCGGCCAGTAAATTGGTCATGAATGTGTTCGAGAGCGTCGATTCCTCTTCATCCAACTTTTCAAGCCTGGCCTTGTCGTCGCCGGAAAGTTTCGCTCCAAGGTGCACGAACAGTTTGTAGTCGAATTCCACAAGGCGCAGAGACTCCGGATCGAGTCTCAGCGATGCGCGAGCTTCATAGATTGTTTGCACGCGCTCGAATAGTTTTTCGTTCAGGTAAATCGCATCTTGCAGCGCGGCCTGTTTCGGGGCTTCGATCTCTTGGACCTTCTGCAACGCCGGATCAGTGTTCGCGCCGGTGACGCCGTTGAAGACAAAATTCACGCGATTGTACAGTTGACCTGTCTTTTCGAGCGCCACGATGGTGTTCTCGAACGTCGGCGCGTCCGGATTGTCCGCGATCGCCTGCACTTCCGTAAGCTGCTGCGCCATGCCGGCTTCGAGCGCCGGCTGATAGTCCGCATCCTTGATCTTGTCAAACGGCGGCGCTTGAAACGGCAACGCGCTCGGCGCATAAAACGGATTCGAGGGGCCAAACGTCGTTTGCGCGGCTGGAGCATCTTGCGCGTTCACTGTGAGCACGCCACAGGAACCTACCGTGAGCGCGATTCCGCCCGCAATCGCGAGAACCCGAATGTGCAACGCCGTGATTTTCATCATGTGTGTCCTCTCGTTCGCCTATTCTGTAATCGGTTCCCGCGCCGGAGAATCCGCCGGCCCGGCGCGCAAATATTGGACGGGCCAGCTCATCGTTTGTTTCAACTCCCGCGCCGCCCGCAGCAACCAATACGGATCGCGCAAGAATTCGCGCGCCATGAAAACCAGATCGGCCTGATCCCGCGCCAGAATCTCGGCGACTTGCTCCTTGGTCTCGATCAGCCCCACCGTGCTAGTTTTCACTCCTGCGTCGCGCCGAATCCGCGCGGCAAACGGAACCTGAAATCCCGGTCCCGCAACGATCTCCTGATCTTGCACCAGCCCCGCCGATGAGCAATCGACCAAATCCACACCCAGCGGCGCAAGCTGTTTCGCCAGTTCCACCGATTGATCCACGTCCCATCCGCCCTTTTTCCAATCCGTCGCGGAAATGCGAATGAAAAGCGGCAGATTGTCCGGCATCACGCCGCGAATCGCCGTTACGACTTCGCGCGCGACGCGCGTGCGATTCTCGAATGAGCCGCCATACTCATCCTTCCGAAAATTGCTAAGCGGCGAGAAAAATTCGTGCAGCAAATACCCATGCGCCGCATGAATTTCAAGAACGCGAAATCCCGCCTCAAGCGCCCGCCGCGCCGCCTGCCGAAACGCGTCCACGACGCCGCGAATGCCATCGATCGAAAGCGCTGCCGGCCTCGGGTAATCTTCCGAGTACGCCACATCGCTAGGCGCCACAGGCACCCATCCGCCCGGGCTCAACGGAATCGCGCCATATCCCGACCATGGCCGCCACGTGCTCCCCTTGCGCCCCGCATGCGCCAATTGCATCCCGGGTACCGTCCCTTGGCTCTTTAGAAATCGCACGATGCGTGCCAGAAATTCGATGTGCGCATCCTTCCAAATCCCCAGGTCCTCCGGGCTGATGCGCCCTTCCGGCGTCACCGCGGTCGCTTCGGTGAATATCAGCCCCGCTCCTCCCACCGCCCGGCTTCCCAAATGCACCAGGTGCCAGTCATTCGCAAAGCCATCCGTGCTCGAGTATTCGCACATCGGCGAAACCACAATTCGGTTCGCCAACGTAATCCCGCGAATCGTGAGTGCATCGAATATATGCGCCATATTTTCCCTTTTCAGATTTACTCCATGCGTTCAGTCGCATCACAAGTTCACGCAGGCGGGGTTGCCTCGTCGATCTCCCGCACGATTTCCTTCGCTCGGGATTCGTCGTTCGGCAGGACGAAGACTTGTTGGCGACCGCCATCCGTGCTCTCCACACGCGCACGAATATTGACCTCGCGTAGACAGGACTCGATCACCAGGGCTTGCTCCTCGCCGCCCCCAGACCAAATTTCCGCCGTGGCGTCCTCCGGATTCCAATCTTTCGAGTCCCATTCGTCCGTCGTCTCCACGGGATCGTCTTCATCATCCTCCGCCGGCAGTTCAAGAACGGATGTGTCGTTCGTGTTGTCCGCCGAGTCTGAGCCGTCGCTATGGATTATTTCTTTGGCTTGAGCGTAGACGTCGGCCGGCACGCCGATCTCAAAGTGCTGTTCCAAACGCGTAAGAAACTCCCTTGCGCTTTGATTCACCCGGAAGGAAATTGCGGCAGCTTTCAGCTGCGCGCAAACGGCGGTGCAGATCTGTTCATCGCCGCCACTCCAAACACTTCTCAGTTCCGCGTCGGGTGGCAACCCATCTGAATCGCGATCCGATTCCGCCAAGCTATCGACCAGATCCACATCACAATCGGAGCAGTGCGTGACTCCAGGCAGGTACTCGGCTTTGCATTCCGGACAAAACATGAGGATTCCGACCTTAGCATTCCGCGCTACCCACCGCAAATGTCCTCCCGGTCCGCCGCGGCGGACGATGCGACTTAGCCCAGCGCCGAATCGCCCCGTCCCCGGCGCCCGGCAAAACATTACTTGACTTAAAGGGGCACGTTTCTATAGAAGGAGGTACCATTAGGTTCTAATTCTTAACCATTTCTCAACCAACGCGGACATCGGGCAAAATGTGGCATGTCCGGATGAAACACGATTTCGATTTGAGGCCGAAAGGGCGGTGATTTCTCAGTGGCCGAAGTAAGCATTCAAGAAGGCGAATCCTTGGAGAACGCGCTGCGCCGTTTCAAGCGCCGCGTGCAGCAGGAAGACGTCATCAAGGAGATCAAGAAGCACAGCTATTACATGAAACCCGGTGAAAAGCGCCGGGCCAAGCAGGCGTTGTCGCGCAAGCGGCTTCGCAAAAAGCAGCGTCGCGAACTGGATTAAGCGCTGGATTAAGAAGTCGGCCGAACCCGGGGGTTGTTCAGTGCAGCTCCCCATCTCTTGGCGAACGGGACCCGCAGGTAACACCCGCGAATCCCAGCATTTTCGTGTTGGGGTGGGGGCGCTGCGGGTTCTCTACGTCCGAGAGCCCGGGAGCAACGCGTGGAATACAACGATAAGGTTCTGAAGTGCGGTGAGTGCGGTGCCGAGTTTGTTTTCACCGCCGGCGAGCAGATGTTTTTCGCCGACAAGGGTTTTAAGAACGAGCCCAAGCGGTGCAAGAACTGCAAGGCCAAGCGCGCTCAAGGCATGGGTCAGGCAAGCGGTCAGCAGAGATCGGAAACCAAGACGACCTGTTCGCAGTGCGGGAAGGAAACCACCGTTCCTTTCCGTCCCACGCAAGGGCGTCCGGTTTATTGCCGGGAATGTTTCCAGGCGCGGCGATCGCTCGGTGGCGCGCCGGCCTGATCGGCTTCGCGGTCTTCGGCACTTCGGCCAACGCTAAGAACCGCCCCGCGCGGTTTGTGGCAAGGTGTACATAGCGCATCCTCCGCGTCCCTCCTCATTGTTTAAAATTTCCGCGTTTGGCTCGACGCCCTGCTTAGGGATTCTTGCGCCCGGCTGTTAGAATACGCCGCAAGTTTGGGAGTCTCGATTCGTGTCGACCCGTCCCGCCGCAGTCGCAGATCAAACCGGCATCGTCCCGATTCGTCTGGTCGTTGGCGTTACGGGCCACCGCACGCTCGCTCAAGAAGATAAGCTCGCCGAAAAAGTCCAGGCCGCGCTCGGGATGATCCGCGACATCGTCAAGGCCAGTGTCGAGGATTTGCGCAAGGAGCTGAAGGAAGATTTGCCGGAGATCCCCGTGATCTTCCGCGCGCTTTCGCCGCTGGCCGAAGGCGCTGACCGTTTGGTGGCGCACGAAGTACTGCAAACTCCGCGTGGGCAACTCGAAGCGATCTTGCCGCTGCCCCAGGCCGATTACGAATCCGATTTCCAATCCGCGAATTCGCCGCCGGGCTCGCTCGATGAATTCAGAAAACTTTTCGACGCCGCGAACCTTCGGCGCGAGCTGCCGCATCCGCCGCAACGTCCCGAGGTTTATCCCAAGGTCGGCCAGTATGTCGCCGACCACTGCGACGTTCTGATCGCGCTGTGGGATGGAGAGCAATCCGCCGGCGCAGGTGGCACCGGTGAAATTGTCGCCTACGCCGAGCGCAATGCTCGGCCGGTCATTTGGATCGACACGCTGCAATGGGAAAAAGATCCGCAGTTTGCGAAAGGCGAAGGCCTCAACTTAAAAGCTATTTGCCAGATCGCGCGCTACAACGCCGAATCGGTGGGCGCTGCCGAGTTTCATCGCGAAGTGGCGGACGAATCCGAGCGCTTGCTGGCCGTGGCGCGCGAGACCGGCTACTCGCAGTCCGATCTCCGCTCGATTTGCGATTATTTGCTGCCGTACTACGTGCGTGCCGACCGGCTTGCGCAGCGTTACCGCGCGCGCTACCAGAGCACCGGTGAAATGCTGCACTTCTGTGCGGTCGCAGCCGTCGCCGTGCTCGCGGGGCAGGCCTTGTTTTTGCCGCACCGGATCTGGCCGGTACTCGTAGAGATGTTGGTGATCGTTTTCGGACTTTATTTGTGGCTGCGCGAGCGGCGCGGCCAGTGGCAAATGAAATATATCGATTATCGCTTTTTGGCCGAGCGATTCCGCGCCACGATTTTCATGGCCGCGGCGGAGATGGAACGCACCGGCCTTGAAGCGCCGCGCTATCTGAGCCTGGCGTTTTCGCAATCCGATTGGGTGGTCTCCGCATTTTCGGCCGTGCGCGATTTGGTTCCTCATCCAATCGAGCAGCGAAACGAACCGGGTTTCGATCGCTTGCGGCGATTTCTATCCGTCGCGTGGATCGATCGCCAAATCAATTACCATCGCAGCACGCAAGAGAAGCAAGAGAAAATAGGCCGCCGGAGCGAGCGTTTCATCATGGCGCTTGTGGTGGCCACGCTGCTTTCGGCCTTCCTCCACATTCTGGCCGAGGAGCGTTTGCTCGCGCCGCTCGGCCGCCACTTGGACGTCGGCGCGATCGCGGCGCATCTCCCCGCCTGGGCCGCGTGGCTGCACCGCGGGTTGCCGCTTAATCTGGTGTTCACATGGCTCGCAATCGTGCTTCCGGCGCTTGCCGCGGCCGTCAGCGCGATTCGCAATCAGCGCGAACACGAAAAGATTTCGCGCCGCTCGGGCGAGATGGTTCATCACCTCGAAGAGCTGAAAAACGGCATGAGTGAGGCCGCAGACCGCGAAACCTTCCTCGAATGGGTACGCGAGGCGGATGAAACCATGCTGTATGAGAATGAGGATTGGCGCGTGGTGGTGCGCTTCCGCGCGAATGAGCCGCTGGCTTGAACCGAGCGGCGGAAGGCGCCGCGGCGCGGCGCGCTCGACTTGGTGCGATTTAGCGGCCCACCTGCTACCATTATTTATTGATCAATTGAGTTTTCTCTCGGAATGCGCGGAGAAATAATGAAGACTTCACTTTCCCAAGCCGCCACGCAGCAGATCGAATCGCGCCTCGAAGAATCGAGCGCTTCGTTCGCGCGCCGCTATCCGGGCGAAAGCGGCCGCCGGCAGCCGGTTCACGTGGTGTACGGCGGCGCGCACCTGTTCCGTGCTGATACCGCCGCAAAGTTGGGAGAGGTAGCACGACGCGCGCTTGAAGAGTACGGCGCCGAGCCGATCGCGTTTGCTCGCGCCATCGGTCTCGCCGGCGCAGATTCGCTTCCGGCCGCTGCCGCGCAGGCCAAGAGCTTGGCGCGCCGGTTCGCTTCCGACGCTGAGCGCCTGCGCCGCGAAAACCCTGCTGCATGGCTCGCGCTCACCGTGCACGGGCGCGTGCGCGAAAAGCTCGAGCGCGAACCCGTCGAGGATTTCCGCATCGATTTCGAGGATGGCTACGGCAATCGTCCCGACGAGGAAGAAGATCTTCACGCGCAGGGCGCCGCCGAGGAAGTGGCGCGGGGCATGTCCATGGGTTCGCTGCCGCCATTTATAGGCATTCGCATTAAGCCGTTTTCGCCCGAGTTGCGTCAGCGCAGCATTCGCACGCTCGATATTTTTCTCTCAAGTTTGCTCGAAGCCACGCGCGGTCGATTGCCGCAAAATTTCGTAGTCACGCTGCCGAAAATTGTCGTGCCGGAGCAGGCTGCGGCGCTCGCGGCGCTTTTCGATGCGTTTGAAAGCGCCACAGGTCTCGAGCGCGGCGCGTTGCGCTTCGAGCTGATGATCGAAACGCCGCAATCCATCATGAACGAGCGCGGTGAATCGAATCTGCCGCGCTTTCTAGACGCCTCCGCCGGCCGATGCGCCGCGGCGCATTTCGGCACGTACGATTACACCGCCAGTTGCAGCATCACCGCCGCGTACCAGACCATGACCAATCCCGTGTGCGATTTCCCCAAGCACATGATGCAAGTGGCCTTTGCCGGCACCGGTGTGTGGATTTCCGATGGCGCCACGAATATTTTGCCCGCGCCGCCGCACCGCGCGCAGCCCGGCAAAAAACTCTCCCCGCGCCAGCGCCAGGAAAATGCCGCCGTGGTGCATCGCGCGTGGCACTTGCACGTCGAACACATAAAACATTCGCTCGAGGGCGGTTTCTATCAGGGATGGGATTTGCATCCGGCGCAATTGCCCACCCGCTTCGCCGCGGTCTACGCATTTTTTCTCGAAGGCCTCGATGCCGCCGCCGAGCGCCTGAAGCATTTCGTCGAGAAAGCCGCGAAGGCCAGCCTCGTGGGAGACGTTTTCGACGACGCGGCCACAGGGCAAGGTCTTCTGAATTTCTTCCTGCGCGCCATCAATTGCGGCGCGATTAGCGAAGCCGAAGCCGAACGCCGCACCGGCGTGACGGCCGAAGAGTTGCGCGGCGCATCGTTCCTGAGAATTCTGAAGAATCGCGCGGGCTGACGAGGCGCGTCAAAGTTTTCGGCGTGCAGTTATCGGCGGAACGTCGCTTCGATCAAACCGTAAGGCTCAACGGTCGGCAGGAAAATCTCATTGTTATTACGCAGACCAAACGGCCCAAGATCCACGGGAATATGATGTTTGTTGGGCAGCGAGAAATGGACTTCGGAGACGTCGTCAAAGGAAGCCAGCACCGCTTCGCCCATCGCATGCATGGTGTGCTGCACGGAGCGGCTTTCGTGCTCTGCAAATGTTTCGAGGATCGTGCGGCGCACGCCTTGCCACACCGCGCCGTAAGCCAGTCCCGCGCGCGCATAAAGCCAATTCGCCTGAATGGCCGTGGCGAAAATCCGGTCGCTGGTTTCCTTGAGCGTAGTGAAAATATCGTTGCGATATCCCTCGAATCCCGAATGGCTGCTCTTCAGCACCACCAGGTCATCGATTCCCGCTCGCACCGTGGTTGTTTCGCGCGTGCCGCTGACCTCCGTGGTTCGCTTGTCGCTACCGGCGCGCACAAATGCTGAACCGTGCGGTTTTCCGCCCACCGAGATGCGGCTCCACGGGCTTTCCCAAACATCCACCGTCGCTTTTGACACTGCTGGATTGATGCGCAGGAAATGAGAAACCAAGCGCGCGGCGAATTCTTCGATTTCTCCTGTGCCGGCGCTCGCGAGCGCGTACACCGTATTTTTCATGGTGTCGGTCGCGGTGATATTTGCGTTGTCGCCTGCGGCGTGCGCGGCGGCGAAATCGCCTTCGAGCTGAATGCAGACCGAAAGATCCGTAATCTCGTGCGTTTCGCCGCGCCGCTCAAGCCGCACCAGCTTAACGCGCTCTTTTCCGTAGCCGTTCCACGACATTTCCATCGAAGCCGTCAACTCCCTCGATAGGTCGAATAGCCGTAAGGACTCAAAAGCAGCGGCACGTGATGGTGCTCGGCCGGGTCGCGCACTTCAAACACGACGACCACCTCGGGATAGAATCCCGCAACGCCCAGCGCTTGAAAATAAGCGCCCGTATCGAACACCAGGCGATAGGTTCCCGCGGCGAACCCTGCACCGGCCGGCGCAAGATTCGCCGCGCGTCCGTCGGTCGCGGTTTTCGCACTGCCGACGCGCTGCCATTCGCCGGCGGATGCGCG
>Ga0182018_10005077_pt1 | contig 10744 bp, 9 predicted proteins | sample 812P2MmetaG_FD_120490 | JGI IMG/M metagenome (GOLD analysis project Ga0182018, IMG submission 120490) | Permafrost microbial communities from Stordalen Mire, Sweden - 812P2M metaG | ecosystem: Environmental > Terrestrial > Soil > Wetlands > Permafrost | place: Sweden: Stordalen | collected... | reverse complement strand
GGGACCTGTTTGTCTGGCTGCTCAGTCATCAATGCTTCTTCCTTTTGTCACTCTAAGCTTAGATGATGCGCGCTGCACGCGGACTCAATCGCGCCCCACGGTGAAGTCAAGCTACGCTTTCTCCGCTCTCCATCCATGCACGATACTAAAAAAAACCGGCACAAAGAAAAGAGTAGCGACGGTTGCAAATAAAAGTCCGCCGATCACGGCGCGGCCCAAAGGCGCATTCTGCTCACCACCTTCACCCAGCCCCAGTGACATCGGCAACATGCCGATAATCATCGCCAAGGCCGTCATAATAACCGGCCGAAAGCGCGTGTATCCGGATTCCAGCGCGGCTTCCTCCGCGGTCTTGCCTTCGTCGAGTCTTTCTCGCGAAAAACTAACCACCAGAATGCTGTTCGCCGTGGCTACGCCCATGCACATGATTGCGCCCGTGAGCGCTGGTACGCTAAGGGTCGTTCTGGTAATGAAAAGGAACCAAACGATTCCAGCCAAAGCCGCCGGCAGCGCCATCAGAATGATAAAAGGATCCAGCCAGGACTGAAAGTTGACCACGATCAGCAGATAGACGAGAAGAATCGAAAATAACAGTCCCCACAAAAGGCCTGAAAACGACGATTGCATCGTGGAAATCTGGCCCCGAACTATGAGTTGCGAGCCGCGCGGAAGATCTTTCTTACTTCGTTCGATGATCGGCGCGATTTCTCGAGCGACCCCGCCGAGGTCCCGGCCCTGCACAGCTCCGTAAATGTCGATGACCGGTTGAACGTTGTAATGTGAAACAACGCCCATCTCCGCTCCCCGGCTGACCGAAGCGAGGCTGGCAAGAATGGACGGCGGTGCATTCGGATTTGGCCCGGTAACCGGAATGTTTTCGAGATCCTGTAGCGTGTCGATGCGGTACTGCGGCATCTGAGTCGCGATGTTGTAGCTCACTCCCGTCTTCGGATCGAGCCAGAAACTGGGGGCGGTTTGAAAACTTCCGCTGAGTGAAATCAAAAGGTTGTTGGCAACATCACGCTGCGTGAATCCGATTTGCGCCGCTTTGGTGCGGTCAATATCGAAATGCAGCTTCGGCTGATCGAATGGCTGCTGGATTCGGAGATCGGTAGTGCCGGGAACGAATTTCAGTTGATTCATCAGCCTGTCGGCAAACTCGCGGTCGCCCGCTAAGTTTCTTCCTACAATCTGAATATCGATCGGAGCAGGCAACCCGAAGTTCAGGATTTGGCTGACCATGTCCGCAGGCAGAAAATAAAATGTCACGCCGGGGAAATCGCTGCTCAGCCGTGTACGTAGGTTGTGAACGTATTCTTCCGTGGGACGGTGTTTCTTCGATAGTTCCACCAGGATGTCCGCATCGCCTGGCCCGATCGGCGCGGAATTGCTGTAAGAAAGGTTAAAGCCGCTGTATGGCAGGCCAATATTGTCGATGATCGTGGCTAACTCCGCCTTAGGAATCAACCGGCGCATGTCGTCGTCCACTCGTTCGCAAATAGCCGCCGTCTCTTCAATCCGCGTTCCGGTCGGCGCCCGCAAGTGGAGCTTGAATTCGCCGCTATCTACCGTGGGAAAGAAGTCCTGCCCAACCATGGGCAAGAGAATGAATGACAGCAAGCACGCCCCGAAGAAACAGATCAGAAATATGCGGTCGTGACGCATGCATGTTTCCAGCAATCGGTGATAGCCGTCCCGGAGCTTCTCGAATCCCTGTTCAAACTTTTGTTGGACTCGCACAAACGGATTGCGCGATTTCGGCGCCTCCCCATGGCTCTCTTCAATTTGAGCCACTAGCAGATACTTGGCCATGGTGGGCACTAGCGTCCGCGATAACAGATAGGACGCAAGCATCGCGAAGCACACAGCTTCAGCGAGCGGAACAAACAAATACCGCGCTACTCCGGAAAGAAAAAACATCGGTACGAACACGATGCAGATGGACAGTGTGGAAACGAGCGCCGGCACTGCAATCTGCGACGCTCCATCCAGAATGGCTTGAACGATTTCTTTCCCCTGGTCTATGTTGCGGTTAATGTTCTCGATTTCGACCGTCGCGTCGTCCACCAGAATTCCCACAGCGAGCGCCAGGCCGCCGAGAGTCATGATGTTAATTGTTTCGCCTAGCGCGCTCAGAACGATAATCGACGTAAGGATCGAAAGCGGAATCGAAACGGCGATGATCAGCGTGCTGCGCCAGCTTCCCAGGAAAACTAGAATCATGAATCCCGTAAGACATGCAGCGATGATTGCCTCGCGAACCACTCCCTTAATCGACGCCAGCACAAAAATAGACTGGTCCGAAAGAGGCTTAATCTCCAGTTGAGGCGGCAGCCCAGCCTGAATTTGCGGAAGCAAAGCCTTAATACCCGAAATGATGTCGAGTGTGGATGCGTCTCCGGTCTTTTGAATCGACATCAGCGAAGCGCGCGCTCCATCCACGTTCACTATATTCGTTTGCGGCGGAAAGCCGTCCCGCACGTGCGCCACATCGCGGATATAGATGGTGCTGCTCCCAACTGTCTTGATGGGTAGATCGTTGAGCTCGTTTACCGCGACAGGGGCGCCGTTCATGTCCACTTGGTACTCGAATGCCCCGATCTTCGTCGTGCCCGCCGGGAGGATCAGGTTCTGCGCTGTAATTGCGTTTACCACGTCAAGCGGCGAGAGCCCTTTCGATTGTAGCGCCGTGGTGTTCAAGTCCACTTGAACCTGCCGCTGCTTGCCGCCGTAAGGATAGGGAATTGCCACACCCGAAACGGTCACCAGGCCGGTGCGAAGAAAGTTCAAGCCCAAGTCACCTAGTTGCTGTTCCGAAAGTCCCTTGCCCGAGAGGGCAAGTTGAAGGATGGGCACCGTCGAAGCGTTGTAGGTGATGATAAAAGGCGGTGTGGTTCCGGGAGGCAAAGTCCGCACGATAGGCTGCGATATCGCCGTGACCTGCGCAATTGCGTTAGCCACCTGCACGCCTTGGTGGAAAAAAATCTTCACAACCGCAATGCCGCTCAAAGATTGCGACTCAATGTGCTCGATATTGTTTACCGTGGTTGTGAGCGATCTCTCGTAGTTGAAAATAATCCGGTTGGACATCTCCTCGGGAGATAGTCCCGTGTAGTTCCAGATGACGCTGACAACGGGAATATCAATATTCGGAAAAATATCCGTGGGCGTGCGTAGAATCGCGACCGGCCCAAGTATAAGCAATAAAATCGACATCACCACGAACGTATAAGGCCTGCGTAATGCTAGTCGAACTATCCACATTCAAGGGACCCCCGAACCGTCTGGAAAGCACCGAAACTCTTCCCGGACGGGTCTAACGCCAATATAACCGCATTATTATTGCACGCAGTACCCCAAAAAAAGTTACGGCCGGTTGGACAAGGATATGCAATCGAAACGCAATAATCGCTCGGCCCACTAGTCCGGTCATCGCTGTGATCTGTGATCAAAGGAACGCAAAAAATAATTACAGGGCCGCAACTTTTTACGAATCCACGGGTTCATTAAGTACGTCTAAAAGAGTGGCCCCAACCCGGTCAGTTGCTGTCACGGATTAGACGCGGGGCAGGGAAGAAAGGGTCCAATGCCTGTTATTGTCGTCGTGCTTATGTTTCTTGTTCTATTTTTGCTGGCGGTCCTCGCTATGATTCTTGGCCCGTTCCTCGGCGTAGGCTATGCCCTCTGGAACTTCACCCACAACCACGCGACGCAGCAATGTGTCTCGGACTTCCAGCCGTTGGAGCTGAAGAATCGCATTAATCCTCGGAATGCTTTGCCCCACCGCTGAAGCAATTCAAGGAAATATTTTCTACTCGAGCGTCAGCAGCGACCCAGAAATTAGAGCGAAAGTACCGTTTTGGGAAACCCTTCCTGCGATTCCCAAATCAGACTTCTTGATCATCTAGCTCTAAGGAAATGCCAATCAAGAGCAAGTCACGTCCTCGGATGGGCATGGGAGTGAAAATCCGTGTCTTTCGTGGTCCATTTCATAGGTGGCAATATTGGTAAAACAAATGCATAATTGCTTCTCGACACAGATTCCCAGCAATTCCGTTCTGTCGTCAAATCAGGGGAAATGGAGCAGTTTCGAACATTCGGGGCCAATTTCGCAAGGAAGATTGACCTCCGCCGTCTGGGAGCACTGGCAGTCTTAACTCTGGGCAGTTTCTCGATTTGGATTGCGCTGACTTCGAGCAACGGACAAGTCGCGCCAGCTTATACCTCATCCTTCCATTCTACTACCCAAGACCTTCCGCGAATTTCACTTGATGCGAATGACTCTGCCCGCGCGGTTTATCCCTATTCCGTGATCCCTGGCGGCGTAGAAAGCGCCGCCGAATTGAGGAATTCGGTTACCCAAGATCCGGTCGTCGCCAAACATTACGAGGATTTTTACATCGAAAGGGCGCGAGTTGTTCGCCTGAGCGAAGACCGCCCCCTTTACGTGTCCTACCGTCTCGGTAATAACGTCTTCTGGTCGAAGAAGCGACTCATGCTGCTCAAGGGCGAAACTGTAATCACTGACGGCGAGCACATGGCCAGAACTCGGTGCGGAAACCGTCTTGCCGAAGCCCCGGCTGGGCCGGTAATGGCTGCAGAGCCTGAGTTGGAAACAGCGCCGCCGGAAGAGGCCCAAGCTCTTGCGGGAGCTCCTGCCTTTGCCCCCGCACCTTCTGCGCCTAGCGAGCTACTCTTGACGCCACCGCCGGCTTCCGTAATTTCGTCCGGCTCCGGGTCTCCTGGCGGCGGGGTTGTCGGTCCTCCGACTACTCCAATCGGCGGCACGCCATCCACCCCTGGAACACCGGTTGCTCCTATCACTCCGATAGTTCCGCCGCCGGTTCCCACGCCAGAGCCGCAAACACTCCTAATGTTGTCTGCGGGCCTGACCGGAATTTTGCTTGGTCGAAAGAAGTGGAAATCCTGATTTGCCGGCCTTACCTTCTGTAGGGGTGTGAAACTCACCTCGACTCAGAGCAGCGGGACGCAATCTATTCCATCGGCAATCCAACGTAGTTTTCCGCCAGCGTCTGCGAAGCGGCGCGCGAGCTGGTGACGTAATCAAGCTCCGCGAGCTGCCGGCGATGGTCAAACGCATTCTCGTTTTCCCACAAGTGCAGCATGGACGTCATCCACCATGAAAACCGCTGTACTTTCCAAACGCGCCGCAAGCAGGTCTTAGAATAGGCTTCCAGCAGATCCTGACGGCCCGAAGCATAAAATTCGCCCAGCGCTCGAGCGAGCACGCGAACATCAGCCACCGCAAGGTTCAGCCCTTTCGCCCCCGTCGGCGGAACGATATGCGCCGCATCCCCCGCAATAAATAGCTTGCCGAACTGCATCGGCTCGATCACAGAGCTGCGCATTCCGGTAACACCTTTCTGAATGATCGGCCCTTCGATCAGCCTCCAGCCCTCCGTGGTTGCCAGCCTGGTATGCAGTTCCTCCCAAATTCGTTCGTCGGACCACTCCACTAAATTCTCGTCCGGCTTGCACTGAAGATAGAGCCGGCTGATCTGTGGCGAACGCATGCTCAGCAGCGCGAACCCGCGCTCGTGGTAAGCGTAGATCAGTTCTTCGGACGAAGGCGGCGCTTCAGCCAGTATGCCAAGCCAGGCGAACGGATAAACCCGCTCGAATAGCGTTAGCACGCCATCCGGAATCGACGGCCGGCAAATACCATGCGAGCCGTCGCATCCCGCGATGAAATCGCAAGTAAGCTGCTGCGCTTCGCCGTCTTTGCGAAATAAGATTGTGGGTTTCGCCGAAGATTTCGTTTCGCCGAAATCGCGAATGCTCACATCTTCCACATCGAAAAGAATCTGCCCTTTGGACGCCAGCCGCGCCTTCACCAGGTCTTTGATCACTTCGTGCTGCGCATAAATCACGATCCCGCGCCCGCCCGTAAGCTCTCTGAAATCGATATGGTGCGTGCGTCCGGAAAACCTCAGGTTCACTCCATAGTGAATTAGCCCTTCGCGCCGCATGCGCTCGCCCACGCCGATTTCTTCCAACAGGTCAACCGTGCCTTGTTCCAGCACCCCGGCGCGCACGCGTTCTTCGCAATATTCCCGGCTGCGAGCCTCGATCACCACAGACTCGATGCCTTGCCGATGCAACAAGTGCGAAAGCACCAGCCCCGCCGGTCCCGCTCCGACAATTCCTACCTGTGTTCTCATGGTGCTTGGCGTTTCCTTTGAACTCTTGGACGCCCTGAGCCGCGAATGTTACCATGCGGCCTCGTCTCGGTATCAGTGGGAGCCGCGAAGAATGCTGGTAAGCCGCAAGAAACTGCTCGTCGAATGGGGTCACTGCGATCCCGCAGGCATCGTCTTTTTCCCGCAATATCTCGCTTGGTTCGACGACTGCACCACCGCGCTGTTCCTGCACGCCGGCATGCCCATTCAGACACTATTCAAGCAGCATGGAGTTATCGGCTTTCCTATCGTGGACCTGCGCACGCGCTTCATCCTGCCGTCCAAGTTTGGCGACGAATTAATCGCGGAATCCACGGTAACCAAATTCGGCAAAAGCAGCTTCGTAGTTCGCCACCAAATCTCAAAAGCAGGCGCTCTGGCAGTAGAAGGATTCGCCACCCGCGTCTGGACCGCCCCCGATCCCAACGATCCATCCAAAATGAAATCGCGCCCCCTCCCCAAGGAAGTCATCGACCGCCTTTCCGCCGCCAATCCCGCCGCGGACCCCAAGCGCAGCAAGTGACAAGTTTTTTGCACCTGTAGCGGTCACTTTTCGCTCGTCGCCTTAGTAAGGGGCTTGGGAAGCCCATTTCAATCGCGCTTGCGTGTGTGCGGACGAACATAGAGTGTCACAACCGCCACGCGGTGCGACGGCTAGGCTACAACAACCGCCCCGTAATCAGCGAGTTTGAAACGGTCTTGGTGTTGCCATTCCGTTCGAGCAACGAAGAGCAAATCTGGAGAGCGTGACATGCCAAACGCCAGCAAACAAAATCAATCCATTGCTCTAGCGGTATTGTTTGTGCTCAGTCTCGGCGGGCTACAGAGTCTGATGCCTCCTGAAAGCCGCGCCCAATCCCTCCAACCGCAAAGTTCCGGTTCTACATCCGGCCCTGGGCCACGTCGCGGATCTCCAGAAAATCTGTACGCTGCGGCAAGAAATCCTGAATTGACATATACCAACTTGATATATGGCATCTCCTTTCGGTACCCGAGTAATTTCTATTTTCAGAAACTTTTGGCTTTCGGCAAGTCTGCCAACCCCAATCGGTCTGGATACGGCGATCCCGATGAGACTCTCCTCGCTGTTATCACGATACCGGAGGCCTTCTCTCGCGGAACCAACGCGGGTTCCCCTCAACTGCTAATAGGAATCAATCCGCAGCTGCCAATAGAATCCTGCTTGAGATTGAGCAGACCCGCGAGGAGCGAATCAGGTCCGAGTGGCAGCTTAACGATTGATGGGACCGAGTTCAGTTGGCAACAAGATATTCATAAGCCGAACGGCCCCGACGCGGAAGTTTATCGACGCTACTACACCGGCTATGCCCATGGCGCTTGCTATGAATTTCAGATGGAGGTGTTAACGCTGAATGTAAATTCTCCGCAGCATCGTGATATGGGGGCTGCGGTTGATGTCAACCGCGTCTTTGCTGAATTGGAAACGATCTTGTTGACTTCCACTATTCGCGTTGCGTCACCTAGTCCGGCGGGGACGCCAGCCGAGTCTGTAACGGAACCCTGGCAAACGTCGCTTCCGTTTCCGAAAGAGCTTGGTGGACTAGGAGATTTGGCCGACTGGCAGATCCGCTATCCTACCGGCGGCGGACCCTTTATTGGGATCTCTCCAGCAAGAAAGATCTGCGGGGTAGGCGATCCCGGGGAATATCAGACGATCTCCTTCAACTACTCCGTGAACCCGTCGTTGAATAATGTTTCTGCGAACGTCGCGGTCGACGTCTTGAACGCAAAAGTCGTTAAACTCATTGAGAAGAACGGATGGAAACCGCTGAAATCAGAGGCTGGGACTCCTCCGTCCGAAATGAAGGGGTGCTATGTAAAAGACTCAGTTTTCATTACCGTCGGCAAAGGGACCGGGCGATGTACGATGAATTCGCCTTGTACAGTCTCCGACATATCTTCAATCGATTTTTTCATACCTGCTACCAACTCCCGATAAGCATCGATTGCCGGAAATCGGGTTAGTCCCGGGTAATAGGGAACTCTTAGACGACCGCTACGTCATTTGCATCGGTTTCGGCTTGGCCGGATCAGAGTAATCGTAAAATCCGCGCCCCGCCTTCCGCCCGTTCCATCCGGACAGCACCATGCGCTTCAGGAGCGGCGGCGAAGCAAAACGCTTCTCCTTGAATTCATCGAACATGATGTTGGCAATGTAATAGGTAGTGTCGTTGCCGACGAAATCCAGCAGCGCCAGCGGGCCCATGGGATGCCCGCATCCTAGCTTCATCGAGTTGTCGATGTCCTCCACCGACCCCACGCCTTCTTCCAACGCGCGCACTGCGTCCAGCAGGTAAGGCACCAACAAGCGGTTCACGATGAATCCGGTGCGGTCCGTGGTGCGCACCGGCGTTTTGCCCAGTCGTACGGCAAACGCGACTACGTCTTCGTTCACCTTCGGATCCGTCGCGATCGTGCGAATCACTTCCACCAGCTTCATTACCGGCACCGGATTAAAAAAGTGCAACCCCAGAAACCGGTCGGGTCGCTGCGTAAACGTCGCCATCTCCGTAATCGAAAGCGACGAGGTATTGCTCGCGAAAATTGTAGCCTTCGGACAAATTTTATCCAGTGCGTTCCACAACTCGCGCTTCGCCGGCAACTGTTCGATGATCGCTTCAATCACGATATCGCAATCCTTCAAGTCTTCCAGATTCGCCGTTCCGCGCAGGCGCCCTCGCACTTTGTCGCGTTCCGCCTGCAGCAGCGTGCCCTTGTCCACCAGCCGCTGAAGATTCTTATCGATGGATTGCAAACCCTTCTCCACGAGCTGCGGCGAAACCTCTCTAACCGTGACTTGGAATCCCGCATTCGCCGCCACCTGCGCAATTCCTGATCCCATCAGCCCGCATCCCACCACTCCCACTTTCTCAATCGCCATCGCTAACCCTCCAAGGATAGTTGCGCTCAGAAATGTGTTTTGTTTGCCGCTTCCGGCGTGCACGTCTCTACGGGATTAAAGCAAGGTTGCCGCCAACCGCGAAGGTTCAACGCCCCGCGTCTATCTCCGCGAAAACTTCTTGCGCAATATGAAACGCGGCATTCGCCGCCGGCACTCCGCAATAGATTGCAGCCTGAAGCAAAACTTCCTGAATCTCCTCGCGCGTCACATTATTGTTCGCCGCCGCGCGCACGTGCATTCGAAATTCATCGTTGCGGTTTAGAGCCACCATCATTGCCAGCGTCAACAAACTGCGCGTATTCCGCGGCAGCCCCGGCCGCGTCCAGATCTCTCCCCAGGCATAGCGTGTGATCAAATCCTGAAAAGGTTCGCTGAAGGCAGTCTTCGCCGCTTGCGCCTTTTCCACATATGCGTCGCCCAAGACGGCCCGCCGCACTTTCATGCCAGAGGAATATCGCTCGCGCTCGTCCATTATTTCGCCTCCGGCTCGGATAAGAATTTCAGTAGCGCTTCGGTGAAATGCGGCGCGGCCTCGATGTTCGATAAATGCGCGGCTTGCAGCTCGATATAGCTCGCGCCGGAAATCCCAGCCGCCACAAATTTTGTATCCGCCAACGGAATCACCGGATCAAGCGCGCCGGCGATCACCAACGTGCGCGCCTTCACGCGCGCGAGGTCACCCCGCTGGTCGGTATCTCTGATCGCCGCGCAGCACCCCGCATAGCCTTCCGGCGGCGCTTGCAGCAGCATTTGCCGCATGGCTTCCACCACCTCTGGCGATTTCTTCACAAAATTCTCGCTGAACCAGCGCAGCACCACCGTTGTCGCAATCGCAGCCATCCCGCGCTCTTTCACATCCTTGATACGCGCGTTCCACCCGTCCGCCGTCCAAATCTTCGCCGCAGTATTGCAAAGCGCGAGCCCTTTTATTCGGTTTGCCGCATTCACGCCCAGCCAAATTCCAATCATCCCGCCCATGGAAAGTCCGCAAAAATAAACGCTCTCGATCTTCAGTGCATCGAGTAACGCAACAACGTCGCGGCCCAACTGCTCTGTCGTATAAGGTCCCGGCGTGACGCTGGAAAGCCCGTGCCCGCGCGTATCATACCGAAGCACGCGAAACTTCTCGCAAAGCACGTTGGCCTGCGGGTCCCACATCGACAGGTTCGTCCCCAAAGAATTAGAAAGCACGATTACCGGCGCATTCTCCGGCCCATCGAAACGATAGTTAAATCGCGCTTCGCCGATCTCAGCGAACGACATGTTCCGCACTCTCCGCGCCGCGAATCATCGCTTCTGCTTCCGCTCCGACAAAACTTTTTCCACCATCGCTTCCGCCGATCCCGTATAGTTCTTCGGCTCGAGCAATCGCTTAATGTCTTCCGCGGAAAAATGCTTTCGAACTTCCGCATCTTCCATCAGCACGTCCTGGAAAGACTGTGAAGTTTCAAGCGCTCGCCGCGAAGCCTTTTCCACAATTTTATGTGCCGGCATGCGTCCGATTTTCTCTCCCAACGCTACCGCGACCGCCTCCGCCAGGATCAGTCCATGCGTGATTCCCAGATTCGCATTCATCTTTGATGGGTTGATTTCAAGCCCGCCTACCACTTGCGTCAAGTGC
>Ga0182018_10005076_pt1 | contig 10749 bp, 8 predicted proteins | sample 812P2MmetaG_FD_120490 | JGI IMG/M metagenome (GOLD analysis project Ga0182018, IMG submission 120490) | Permafrost microbial communities from Stordalen Mire, Sweden - 812P2M metaG | ecosystem: Environmental > Terrestrial > Soil > Wetlands > Permafrost | place: Sweden: Stordalen | collected... | reverse complement strand
CCGCTCCGTTCTTCCGGCCCGCCGGCCTGCTGGACGATCTTCGCTACGAATTGCGCCTGCTGCGGCGAAACGCCGCCCTCGCCGCCACCATCGTGGCCACTCTGACTGTCGGGATCGGGATGAACGTGAGTGTCTTTACGCTGCTCAATGCGGTCGCCTTCCGGCCGCATGTGCCCGATCCCGGCACCTTCGCGCGGGTCTCGCCGGTCCATACCGGCGAAGGCCTGGCGCCCGTCGGCGGGGTGACCGCCGACGAATATCTCGCCTATCGCGTCCGCGCGCATTCCTTCAGCAGCCTGGCGGCGTCGTTCCGCACCACCGTTACGCTGGAGAACGATCGCTCCACCGCGGCGCGCGCGCTGCTGGTGTCCTGCAATTTCTTCGCGGTGTACGGCGCCGGGAGTCCCCGCACCGGCCGCTTCTTCCGCCCGGACGAGTGCGCTGCGGTGGGCAAGGCTCCCGTGGCCGTCATCGCCGAGGAGCTGTGGCGCGACCGCTTCGGCGGCGACAAGCAGATTGTCGGCCGCCGCATCAATATCGATGACCAGCCGTTCACAGTGGTGGGAGTAGTGCCGGCCGGAAGCGCCGCCAAGGCCAACGGCACAGAGGTCTGGATTCCTTATACCGCTCAGCCCTATCTCGATCTGGGCTTCGATCCCTTCGGCAAAATGACTTCCTGGTTGTGGCTCGACGGCAGGTTGGCGCCCGGCATGTCGCGTTCCGCCGCGCAAGCCGAACTGACCGTGCTGGCGCGGCAACTGGACAGCCAGCACCCGGGCCGGGTAACCACGCTCTATGTCACCGACGGCTCGTTTCTCGAGCAGCAGCCCATCATGAATCACGGCGGCGGAAACCTGTTTCAAGGGTATTGGGTCATGATGTTCCTGATGTTGGCGCTCGGCATGGTGCTGTGCGTTACCTGCGCCAATGTCATGACACTGCTGCTTTCCCGTGCGGTGGGGCGCCGCAGGGAAATCGCCGTGCGGTTGTCGCTGGGCGCGCCGCGCTCGCGCCTCCTGCGAATGCTGATGGCCGAAGGTTTCCTGCTGGCCGTGGCCGCGGGCATGGCAAGCCTCTATATCTCCTATCGCGTCCCGGCGCTTCTCTTCCAATTCATCGCCCACAGTCCCGCCGATTTCCCGCTTGATCCCGACTGGCGCGTCTTCGCTTACGTTTTCGGAATCGCTCTCGCGGCCGGCGGCATTTCCGCGCTCGCGCCGGCGCTGGAATCGCTCAAGGTCGATCTCACCGCATCGCTGAAAGGCGTGGGCGCGAGCAATGGCGACGATTCCGGCAGCCGTCTCCGCTCTCTGCTGGTATCTCTGCAAGTGGCATTCAGCCTGGCCCTGCTGGTGGGCGGCGGGATGTTCGTCCAGGATTATTGGCGCATGGCGCACGAGAATCCCGGCTATGAAGCCCGCAACGTGCTGGTGGCCCCGCTACGCTACCCGGCGGGTTATAGTGCCGACCGCGCCGTTCCTTTCATCCGCGACGTGCTGGCGCGCGTTCAGGGGCTGCCGGGCGTGTCTTCCGCCGTACGCACCAACGTCGTGCCGTTTACCGGAAACCAAATCGCCTCCGCCGGATTCGCCGGCCGCCGCTTCGAGGTCGCCCACGAGATCAACGTTCAGCCCGGCGCTCCCGGTCTGCTGGGCACGCTCGGTATTCGCCTGCTGCGCGGGCGCGATTTCCGCGAGTCCGACCTGCCCTCGAAAGATGCGCCCGCCCGCGCCATCGTCTCGGAGAAATTGGTGCGCGAAATGTCGCCGCAGATCGACCCTGTGGGCCGTGTTCTGGAACTGGTGGGGGCCCTGTCCTACGAAATCATCGGCGTGGCGAAGGACGTGAACACCCCGATGACCTCCGCCCCCATCGTCTATCTCTTCAATGATTGGGACCACCACCAGGGATACCTGATGGTGCGCTTCTCCGGCAATGCGCGAGCCGCCGAAGACGCGGTGCGCACCGCCGTGCGCGGTGTGCGCAGCGACATCCTGGTGATGCCGCAAACGCTGCAGGCGCGCATCGACGATGCTTCGCTGGAAACCCGGCGGATCGTCACCCTGATCCTCACGCTCGGCCTGGTGGCCATGGTGTTGTCCATCGCAGGCATCTACGGCGTGGTCTCGTTCACGGTCACGCAGAAGACCCGCGAGATCGGCATCCGGCTGGCGCTGGGCGCCCAGAAGACGGACATCCTTCGCGAGGTGCTGGTTTCCGGTGGCCGCCCGGTGCTGCTGGGATTGTTCATCGGCCTCTGGATCGCGCTCGCCGGCGATTCCGCTATTCGCAGCATTTTCGCGAATGCGCCCGTTCAATTGGACACCGCCAATCCCGCGGTCTTTCTGGGTTCGGCGCTGGTGCTGGCCCTGGCGGCGCTGGCAGCGATGTTCTTCCCCGCTCGCCGCGGCGCCCGCAGCGACCCAATGAAGGCGTTGCACTACGAGTAAGCGCTCACCCATCAGCGCGCGCCACACAATCCACGACTTCTCCCATAGCGCAACCGCACCCTCCATCGGAAGATCCCAATTGGAGGAGGTTGGTTACGTCGAGGAGACGACAACCTAATCGTTGGAAGGTACCCCAGACTCTGCTCCGGCACACGGAAGCGGGCCGCAAATCGTTTGAGGAATATCGGAGAAGCCTCAAGAAACCATTGCAGGTCTCGGCTGATGGTGACGAATCCAGCCTCGCTAGCGCGGTTTTGGCCGGGACGGCGCCAAGCTTGCGAACCAGACGTTGCCGGTCCACGGCAATTTCGGCGTGGCAGGCGCTTATTGAACCCAATTTTGAACCCAATTCCCGGGTCGAGCAACCACTCTCGCCCTTACGAGAGCAGGGCGATGCCATACGTCTCCAGAACTTCCGCAAGGACGGCCTTATGATCGAGCCAGGGGCCTGCGGTTTCGGCGGTGACTTCCTCCGCAATTTGGTCGAACAATGCCGCCGCAAGTCGCGCTGGATCGTGCCGGGGTCGATAAAGAATGCCATCCGGCGATTCGGGATGGTTTTGTAGCGCTCGTGACCAACGCTGCGACACCGTGTATGTTGCCGTGAATATTCGTGCGTCGGCTCCGATCCGGGTGAGCGCTCCGCTTTCGGCCAGGTTCACCAAGCGCGCTGGACGACGGATGCGTATCCGCGATAGCGAGCGCCCCCTGAGCTTGGACTCGGTAATGGCGGGATGGAGTCCGGCGATCTGAAAGGATTCTATGAATGCCGCATGTGGATCAGCGCCTACGTACAGCACCCCGTACTCTCCGTCTGGCGCATCGAATCGATACGCCCGATTCCTTCCAAAGAAGATTGGTTCGCGGCGGCTCGGGTGTGACCGGTACCATTCGCGGTCGATCTCCGAAATCGGCAGCGTGATCGAATGGAGGCGCTTCGATGGTTCAGGAGTGCGCCTGATCGCCGCCACTATAGGGCGCCCTGTTCGCCATACGTGCGGGCGGCGGCAAGAACCTTTTCGACATCTCCCGAGCGAAGCACATCGAGGGGCTTTCTGCCGTCAGTCGCCACATTCTCGCTCGCGAAAAACACCAGCTTCGTCCAAGCGTCGGGCTGTTTCAGAACATCGAGAACTACTTCCAAATGCGGCAGAGTCCCTCGTTCCGAGAACTGCCATGCTGGGTAGCCGAATCCCCGCCGACCGAGCGAGACGCCGATGAGCCGTCCCGCCTTTCGCCGCTTTTCTACCGCCTGCCGGCTTATCGTCAGAATCTCTCCGACTCTTTCGGCGCTTAGCAAACCGCCGTCGCCGGTGAGGATTCGACGCTTGGCTTCGATCCCACGCAGCCGCGCCATGGCCAACGGGTCCTGGTCGCGAACCGAAGCTGCCACTTCCGGGCTCTCCAGCGCATGCAGAATCGTCCCGAATTCGGTGGGTGCTTTGAGGGCGTCTCTTAGAGCCGCATCATGCAACTGTGAAACGACAGTCGTATCAAAAAAACTTCGCACCCGCGCGGAAAACTCATCCTTAACGGATGCCGATCTTCTCTTCCCGTGAACGCCGACCTCCGGAGATCGCGGAGCGAAGACCAACTTGGTGGCGTCTGAAGACGCCTCGGTTGTGGTCTGGAACCGCTGTACCTCAACGGCGAGCCTCGGCAGACGATTACCGAGGAGGGAGGCCACATTCGAATCTACAACAATCCGAACTCCGGAGCTCTTTGCGATCGTCACCGAGATTCGATTCTCGCGGGCCCAAATGTGCACCCCGGACCTTGCCGATGCCGGCAGCGAACTGCGGTAAAGGACCAACTGCTTGCCAAGATCCTGGATTGTCACGGGGTGGACGAGAGCTGTGCTCATAAGACTATACTAACGCAACCATGCAACTTGGTAAACTGCCAAGTTTGATGGGCACCCCCTCAGGCCCTTGATGGAGTACCGATTAGTCTGTTTATTTGCCGTATGCCTCAAGAATGAGGCGGCTCAGTGAAACGTTCCTGCAACTAATCGAAGCAGACCCTGTTTTCACCGATCCGCCCCCTTTTTCGAACGCGCTGGGCTTTACCGGCGCGGCATCAAAGACCGACGACGCCCTATTAGCGGTGTCGCCCTGCGAACGGGCGGCGGTCGCAAGGGAAATCAGGAGCAAGGCTGTCATACTGCCCCGAACGAAAGCACCGGCAGTACCCGCTCTTTCCATTACCGCCCTCCAACAACCGAATCGACAGCTCCTATAGCATACTGCTCTTGGACCCAAAGATTCGTCACAGACCGCGGTGAGCCGCTTTGCATAATTGTCCGCACCTTTGGAGCGACAAGGAAGCTCAGCGACGGGTGCTGATTTATGCTAAGCCGCCAGTTCCCGTTCGACTTCGCGATAGGCCACCAGATCATTCATACGACCGGAATCCCGGTCGAACAGGATGTCCAAAGCAAGCTGGTAGGGCTTGTAGTTTTTGCCGGGCAGGAAGATGCGGTTGAGGTTGCTCGCCACCGGGTCCACAATCCCGCTGCCGACTGCGCCTTCCACGGCCAGGTTGTTTTCGCGGGGCGTGTCAGAAGCAGAGAGATGGCGGACAGATCGAATCTAAATGGTGGAGACTGTACCACGGGCGGATGAACTCCGCCCGTGGTCGGAGCTGTCCGTTCTACGTCAGCGTCCAGCCCTTGCGGAAGGTGGGCCGCAGGTACTTGTTGGCGTCGGCGTTATTGGTGATCTTCATCTTCGCGGGGTCGTATTCGATCTTGCCTTCCACGCGCAGCGCAATCACGCCGAGCAGCATCCACTCGACAAATGGCGCGGCCACGTTGAAATTGGAGCAGGCCGGGTCTCCGCCCTTGCAGGCGCGGATCCAGTCGCGATGATGGCCCGGCGAGCGAGTCAACAGTTCCGCCGGGAAGTGGTAGTCCTTCATCTTCTCGACGGGGAGAAGGCGCGTGTTTTCGCCGTAGGTGCCGGTAGTCAGGATACCCTTGTCGCCAATGAAAACACTACCATCGGGTTTAGGCATGCGGGGGTTGGGGTCCTGAAGCACCGGTGCGAAGGCATCGAAGTCGAACACCCCGCCCACAAAGCCGGTGGGCCGCTGGACTGGACGCGGCGCCGGCGGTGTTGCAGGTGCGCCTGCCGCGGCGCCGGGCTGACCCGCTCCACGGCCTCCGCGACCGCCGCGGTTGGCGTTGGGAAGGTCGCCCAGGAATTCGCCCTTGGGCACGCCCGGAATTTCCGGGTTTTCGGTGAGGCCGTCATACCAGAAAATTTTCACCGGGGGCATGTTGCCGCGAGCGGGGAAATCGTACCGGATGACGGATTTCTTGGGGAACATGAAATCGCTGGGGCCTTCCTTCTTAATGCACTCCACGCTGGTGGGGGCGCCGAGTTTCAGCGCCAAGTTGGGCGCGCCGAGAATGTGGCACGCCATGTCGCCCAGCGCGCCGCAGCCGAAATCGTAGAATCCGCGCCAGTTGAAGGGCTGGTAGAAATTCCCGTTTTGGGTGGGGTAGCCTTCTCCACCGACGGTGAACGGGCGTGGCGTGGAGTTGCCTTGCCAGAGGTCCCAGTCGAGACCCTCCACCACCGGGGTGGGGGCGGGAATCGCCGTCAGGCCCTGCGGCCAAATGGGCCGGTCGGTCCAGGCGTGCACCTCGGTGACATTGCCGATTTCACCCGCCCAGATCATCTCGGCGACTTGACGAGTACCTTCGTTGGAGTAGCCCTGATTGCCCATCTGGGTGGCCACCTTGTACTTATTGGCTACCTCCATCATCTGGCGCGCTTCAAAAATGGTGCGGACCAGGGGTTTCTCCGTGTACACGTGTTTGCCACGCTCCATGGCCCAGATGGCTGCCGTGGCATGCATGAAATCGGGGATGGCGACAATCACCGCGTCGATATCCTTTTCCTTGTCGAGCATCTTGCGGAAGTCTTTGTACTTGACCGCCTTCTCGTATTGCCCGAAGGTGCGCGCGGCGGACTTATCGTCCACATCGCACAGCGCCACAATGTTTTCCGACGAGCAGCCGTTGATGTCGGCGGAAGCCCTGCCGCCGGCGCCAATGGACGCTATATTGAGCTTTTCGTTGGGCGACTTGTAGCCCAGTCTGGGCAGCGAACCGGAGCTGCCGAATCCGCCGCTCGGGACTGCGCCCGCCAGCAAAGAGCCGTAAAAGAAGTAACGCCGAGTGAATGCCATAGCAACCTCGCGTTTATATTACCTCCAGGCGCGCCCGATTGCACGGGGTATTCCGGCGCTTCGGCGCTCGGGTGTGCTTAACCGTATAGGGGGGAAGCGGCGAGGAATAGGCTTGTGAGGCGGGCAATCTTGCCCGCTGCCGCCTTTGAGGCGGCTCTTTCGGGCCCGCCGACGACTGTTCTCGCCCGGAAAGAGCCGGCTTAAAGCCGGCATGCAGCCAGGATTGGCAGCCCTACAAACAGCCCGTCCCCCCATGCCCCAAAACGGTCAAGGACCCCGGCCCTAGCGTTTCGGGACCGAAATCCGGATATTGCGGAACCGCAGACCGCCGGTGTGGTCGCCCTGGATGTAAAACGCGCCCGGCTCGCCTTCGTTGGCGTCCAGCGCGCCGCCGGTGACGCCGGGGATTTCCTTGCGGTCGATGGTGAGGATGCCGTCGTGGACGATGGTGACGGTGCGGCCCACCAAGGTGATGTCGAAGCTTTCCCAGGTGCCCGGATTGCGGGGCACGGTGACGGCGGGCGTGAGGAAACCGTAGATGGAGCCGATGCGGCGCTCGGGAGGGTTCTTTGCCAGCGGCTCATATTCGATCTGGGTTTCGTAGCGGCCGCGGAGGTAGAAGCCGCTATTGCCATCGTCGGGGCAATTGAATTCCAGGTGGACCTTGAAATCGTCGAACTTGCGCGTGCCGCGCAGATTGGCGCCGTGGGCCTGGTTTACCAGCTCGCCGTTCTGGACGATCCAGTGGTTTTGGGCGGGGTCGGTGGGTTCCCAGCCGGTGAGGTCCTTGCCGTTGAACAGCGGCTCGGGGTCGGTCCAGGCGGCGGGCGGATTGCGCTTCAGTTCGGGGGCGCGCACGCCAGCCAATGCAAGCGAATTCGTGCCGCGCTTCTGCACTCCGGTGAGCTTATCTCCGGCGGCGTCGAGCTCCCAGGTCATGCCCGGATTTTTCGCGTTGGGCTGGTCGATGGTCATCGTCAGGTGCGCGCCATCGAGCTTGAACTCTTTAATCTGGCGAACATTCCCCCCGGTGGGCTGGAACATGATGTCGAGTGCGCCCTCTTTTTCGGTGACGCCGAGCCAATTGGCGCGTTGGGGGCCGGTATTGAAATCCCAGCGTCCGACGAACGGGGACGGGGCTTTTTGTGCAAGAGCGGGCAGCAGGCAGACGGAGCCGGCCAGGAGTACAGCGGCGAATCGCTTCATATCGCTTAGTGTGGCACGGCGCGAGGCCGAGTGGAAGGCATCACTTGTTTTTCACGAAAGTCGGGCGGTTGCCGGTCAACACGCGGTTGGGGAAGTCGATGCCCATGTCACGGAGAGTCTTTTGCTTATTGCCTCGTGCTCCATACTCGGCGTCATCCTCGTTTTGCGCAGGTGACGCGGCCAGCGGAGCCATCGACCGTGACGGTCTCGCCGTCCTGAAGCGCTTTCAGGATACCCGGGATGTTGGCGACGGCAAGGATCCCATACTCCCTCGCGACGATGGCGCCATGGCTTAGAAAGCCTCCGGTTTCCATGACGATGGCCGATGCCCGCAGGAAAAGCGGGGTCCAGCCAGGATCGGTCGATGGGGCGACCAGGATGTCGCCCTGACGCAAATGAGCGGCGCCGGTTGGACTGTGCACAATGCGGGCAGCCCCACTGGCCCTTCCGGGCGAGACGGCGATGCCGCTCCACACGCCGGCTTCGGACCACAAGGGCGCTGGATGGACGGGAGCGGCGAACCGGCCATCCGGCTCTTCCGTGATGAGATCCGGGGCGGTCCCGGCGAGCCACGATTCGCGGCGCCGGATGCGGTCGCCCGCGAGCTCGCGCGCGCCCGAGCCATCCCAGTATCCATTGAGCCAGCAAACGACATCGACGAGCGCGAAGTGCAGCGCCTGTTCGGGCGCATCCAGGTGACCGGCCGCCACCAGGCGGCGGCCGATCTCCAGCACGACGCGGCGCATCGGCAACAACAGACCAACCAGGGCGGACTTGGCGCCCTCGCGGGTGGCCATGGCCGCCCGCAGCTTGCGTACCAGCCAGAGCAGCAGGGGAGTTCGCCAACCGAAACGCCGCTTCAACTCCTCCTCCGCCCGGCGGCGCACCGCGGCGGCGTTCTCCCGCGGGTTGCGGGCAGGCGGGTTGTCGCGGATCGACTGGACCTGTTCGAGAATCCACGACGGGTCTTCGGCCCAGCGCGGGTTCAGCACGTGGCACTCATGGACCGCGCGGTGGCCGAAATCGCGCAGAAACTCCTCCAGGGTGGACTTGCCTTGGGCGATGTCATAGAGGCGGTACCCCTGCTCCGCACTGGCCACTCCACCGGCGCCGGCCTGCAAGCGGGCGATCAGATCGGCATCCTTCACGAGTGCCTCTAGGGCCAACTGCCAGGGACCGGAACAGCAGTTGGCGAGTCCGGCCACGGGGAGAAACGAGTTCTGCGCCTGGATGATACGGGTCATCGTGCTCCGTAGATCGGCACGCGAAAACCCGGCCCAATCCATCGGCGACAGGCTGCGCTGGAAATCGATCAGGCTCTCGATGGGGGCTCGGGACCTGGCTGGGTAATTCCAGACCTGGCGCAGCAGACGCAGGCCGGCCATGCCGCGGCGCCGCCCCTGCGGTCCCTGGAGCGGGTTGGGCGGCACCGGGATCTCCGGCTGTTGGCCGCCGAGCTGCTTGACCGTGAGGGCAGGCAGGATTCCGAAGGCGTCATAGAAGGCCCACTGCATGGCGGTGAGATCGAAGAAAGCGCGCCCCTGAAAGCGGCGCATCACTTCCAGGCCTGGCGGCATTTCGTAGCCCACGGCCTTCGGCGCGGCATAGGCCGCGGAGCCGACGATGTCGCTGAGAATGCTCCAGGTGAGTTCGCAAACCGCGTCAGGCAACGTGTCCTTGATGTTTGCCGTGGACCAGTAGCGAGGCATTGCCGCGGTCTCCGGCCAGCCGGCTCGCGGCAGGCTGGTAACGGGGCGTGCCTGGAGTAGCCAGAGACGCTCTCCGTCGTAAGCCCACTCGATGTCCTGCGGATCGGCCCCCTCGCCGAGCGCCCAGTGGACGCGCTGCACCAGGTGCGCGAGTTCCTCTTCGACCGGCGCCGGCAACCACGCGCCGCCGGCGGACCCGGCTTGCCGCAAAAGCACACCGTCCTGGTTGCGCCAGATCATGTGTTGCGGATTCACGCGCCCGCTGACCACGGCTTCACCCAGGCCCTCGGCCGCGTCGATCAAAATGAGATCGCGGCGGCCGGTTGCCGGGTCGCACGAGAAAGCCACGCCGGCGCAACGGGCGTCCACCATCTGGCAGATCACCACGGCGCACTGCACTTCTTCGTCGCGGAAGCCCATGCGGCGGCGATAGGCGATGGCTTGCGGCGTCTCAAGCGAGTCTATGCAGCCTTGCGCGGCTTGCTCGACGGCTTCGACGCCGCTCACATTCAGGAAACTGCGATGAATGCCGGCGAAGGAAGCTCGAGCGGAGTCTTCGGCGGTAGCGCTGGAGCGCACGGCGACTCGGGCCTCCAGGAGCCCCAACCGCTTCAGACCGGGCTGGATCTGGGAGAGCGGGGCCCCGGCCGGGAGCACGCCGCCCGAAGGGACGCGGAAGCCGTAACGCGCCAGCCGCGCCAGGTTGTAGCCCTTGCCTCCACAGACCGCCGCACCGGCCCGGTATGCCTCCGGCCAGTCCAAGAAAGCTGTCATCCCGGTAGCGCTCCCGCCAGGTGCAGCTTCCCAGCGAGTGCGAACCACTGCGGCAGTTGCCCTGGTTTTCCATGCAAGGTCCGGTGCGGGAACATGAGCAGGCGAGATTCGCGGCTGCCGGTCTTCGGCGGAACAGGCGTCCGATCTCCGGCGAGAACCGGAAGTGTACAGACGAAGCCAGCCAGCGGGAAAAAGCCGAATCGCTTCATGAGCTTTCTCAGGCGCTCTTCCGGATGTCTTCGAGCATGGCCTCGCGGAGTACGCTGTTTAGTCTGGTCTGATAGCCCTTTCCCTGCCGGCGGAGCCAAGCCACTACATCGGAGTCCAGGCGCACGGTGAGTTGCTGCTTCACGGGCCGGTAAAAAGGGTTACGTACGGCGTTTTTCCAAAAGCTATCTTTCAGAGGAGGGATG
>Ga0182018_10005075_pt1 | contig 10749 bp, 4 predicted proteins | sample 812P2MmetaG_FD_120490 | JGI IMG/M metagenome (GOLD analysis project Ga0182018, IMG submission 120490) | Permafrost microbial communities from Stordalen Mire, Sweden - 812P2M metaG | ecosystem: Environmental > Terrestrial > Soil > Wetlands > Permafrost | place: Sweden: Stordalen | collected... | reverse complement strand
GACCTGCAACCAGCGCACAGCCAGCACCCGCTGCTACCTTCACAAACTCCCGTCGACCCAGCACATTCCCTCCAACCCAACTCGGACTATCGCCCCGATTCTACTCGCCATGCAATACAAGTGCCCTGCACAGAAGTGTCCCCTTGTGGCAAGATTGGAGCGGCTAAGTGCGTAACAAACTTGCTTGCCAAAACAGGAGACTGTTCTTGATCTTGTCCATGTCTCAATTTTCGCTGCGACATTCAAAAACCATCCGAGGGCTCTTGCTTTTCGGCTTTGCAGCAACCTTCCCCATCGGCGCCCTTCGCGCACAATCCCCCCAGTCGCCCTCCGCGCCCAGTAACGCACCCTCCAATAGCGAACAATCCACCGTCGGCGACTCTCCTGACGATCCCGGCCCGCTTGCCACCGACGTCTCGCCCGCGCTCACCCACGCCGCTGTCAGCGCCGCCGCTGAAAAGGTCGCCTCCTGGGAGCGCGCCCGCACCCAGCCAACATTCAACCGGCTCTGGACCTACGCCGCTCTTTACGACGGTTTCCTCGCCGCTTCAAAAACCACCGGCGACACGCGCTTCCACGATGCCATGGTCCACATGTCTGAGGGCTTCGGATGGAAACTCATTAACGACCGCTTCCCTCACGCCGACGACATGGCCCTCGGCAAAACCTACATGGACCTCTATCTCGACCCCGGTTTGGGATCGCACGATCCCGTCCGCATCGCTCACACAAAGCAGGTCCTCGACCAACTCCTCGCCCGTCCCGACGATCCGGCCAAGCTTCTCTGGTGGTGGTGTGACGCGCTCTACATGGCGCCGCCCGTTCTTGCCAAAATGGCCGTCGCCACTGGCGACCGCCGCTACCTCGACTTCATGGATAAGGAATGGTGGGAAACGTCGGCCAGCCTCTACGACCCTGTCGAACACCTCTACTTCCGCGACAGCCGCTACTTCACTCAGAAGCAGAAAAACGGCCAGAAGATCTTCTGGTCGCGTGGCAACGGCTGGGTCATGGGCAGCTTTGTCAAAGTCCTTTCGGTAATGCCCGCCGACTATCCCGCGCGCCCGAAGTACATCAAGCAGTTTCGCCAGCTGGCCGACCGCCTCGCCGCCATTCAAAGCAAAGACGGCCTCTGGCGCAGCGGCCTCCTCGATCCCGACTCCTACGACCTGCCCGAAGTCTCCGGCTCCGGCTTCTTTACCTACGCCATGGCCTGGGGAATCAACCAGGGCATCCTCGACCGCGCCAAGTTTCTCCCGGTCGTTACCCGCGCATGGACCGGCCTGATCTCCCACATCTACGCCGATGGACGCCTCGGCTCCATCCAGCCCATCGACGGCCAACCCGGCGTCTTCAAGCCCTCAGCCAGCTATGTCTATGGCGTCGGCAGCTTTCTTCTTGCGGCCTCCGAGGTCGATATCCTCACCCGGTCTCTCAGCTCCGGTCACCAGGCCTTCACTGGCCTCTCAAACCCGTCGCAGCAAAATCGATAAAGATCTTCCTTTTTTCCTTCCGGCAGTTTGTTGGAGTGTCAAGAATCAGTCACACAGGCCCTCATGATTAAGCGCAACACAGCCGGGTGCAACCGTTCGCCCACCATCATCGATGTCGCGCACGCCCCGCCGCGGCCATGTGGTCTGTTTTTTTCGGAGGCCTGCAAATCCCCCAGGGAATCCTGACAATGGCCGAGCCATCCGCTTGACACATCGCTGTCAAAAACTCGGAGCAGGTAATTTTGAAAACCGGGTATACAAAGCTGTCGGAAGTTTCTGGTTATTTCTTCACCCCCACAAAATCCCCCACAATAGAATTGGATTTGGCGGGGTCGTTATAGGTAAATAATTTACTTTATTTGGCTCCTCAGGTAGGACTCGAACCTACAACCCTTCGGTTAACAGCTAGACATTTGCAGTTTTCAGCATTGCTCAGGAGTGTTATATATTACGCATTTTCAGCGGTTTACGGCCAATCTATTTCTGAGCCTCGCTGTGGGGATTACCCACAATTACTCACTATTTTGAAAGAGTATACCCACAAAATCCCCCACAGTGAAAACTGGCCATCTCTTGCCATCGTTCGGAACGAATCTTGCTCTGATTTCATTTGTGACCTGACATCTCGATGGAACGTTGTAAGCGACGTTGCTTGACGGGAACTGAGGTCCGTCTCCGGGGAACCGGTTCTCGGAGCTCGTTTAACGATCTCGAAAAGAGATGACCGTTTGGGCTGTGCGCGATGCTTTTTTCGAATTCGCAGCCGACTCACTTGTGCCATGGGCCACCTTCCAGCCATGAGCGATTTCAATGGCCATCGGTAACGTTCCGAATGCTTCGACTGCACCCGCCTGCTTAGCCCGTGTGCTCAGACCAGATCGTCCAAGAATTCCGATTTAGGGGAAGTACTGGTCACGAGCAGATTGTCGCGGGCGCGGGTGCAAGCGACGTAAAGCAGATGGCGCTCCGTATTGTAGACATCCTCAAGGTCGCCTTCGTCGGTTACTGTCTCGATTCTCTCCTGGAGCGGAATAACCTCATCGTCGCAGCCCATGATGGCGACTGCTCGGAACTCAAGTCCCTTGGCCAGGTGCATGGTGCTCACTGACACAAAGCCGGGAGCAATCTCTACGCGGTCATCAAGAACTTTGTATTTCAGTCCTGCTTGTCCGGTAGCAGCCCTGGGCCGGTCAAGCTGCGCTGCGGAGCGTACAAAAAGAGCGATTTCGTGAGGTTGCAACCCGTCGCTTAAACGGGCATTCAGCCAATCGCAGGCTACCTTAACCTCGTCTTCTGGTGATGGGCAAACGCTAATGGCTGGTTTTGGTCCATTGAAGAGCGAGACCGCGCCTTTGCGTTCTTCGATGTTGCCATCGACGTCGGCCATTTGCGGGTCCAGCAGCCGGTCTGCCTGTGACCGAATCTGATGCGAAGTGCGATAGTTGATCTTCAGCGATGTCGAACGACCGCGCACATCCACGCCGGCCGCCTTCCATGAGAACGGCTGCTGAAAAATGCGCTGGCCGAGGTCTCCGGCAAAGAAAAGTCCATTGGGGCGTCCAGATCCAATGGCCGACAAGAAACGAATCTGCGCGACGCCGGTATCCTGTGCTTCGTCCACCACGGCAAAGTCGAATGGCAGCGCAGCTCCGTTGGCATAGTAGCGGGACAGAACGTTGAACATGCCGGAAATCGTGATGAGGCTCTGTTCCCGCAGGCCGGCCCTTACCATTTCAAAGATGGACCACAGGAGTCTCCGCTGCGCTTCCTTCAGGCGCGTCTTTCTGCCAAGACGATTCACGTCGCGGTACTCTTCCCAAGTGTCCAGCTGCCAACCATCAACGACCTGCTCCCATTCTGTCGTCAAGAACCGATGCGAAAACTTATGGTCTCCCACCTTTTTGGAAGCTTGCTGTATTAGCTCGGAGATTTGCCCATCCGTTGCGATCCGCAGCTTGCCGATGTTTAGCTCGTACAGGCGACGCCCGATCGCATCCATTGAATACACTTCAATTCGCTCGCCCATACGAGGTTCACTGGTAAGTAGCAGGCGCAGTTTAGCGCGAAGGGCGTTTGCCAGAGGCTCAGAGAACGTGGTCAACAAAACCCGCGCCTGCGGATTTGTGCGGGCAAGATGCGCTGCGCGATGCAGTGCCACGATGGTTTTCCCGGTTCCCGCAGTGCCGGAAACCCGCGCCGGGCCGTTGAAGTTTTTCTCTACCAGCTTGCGCTGCTCGGGATGCAGGAAGACAGCCCAACGTTCCCAAGGATAATCGAGCGCCTGGGCAAGCTCCTCAACGTTCTTCATGATCCGGAAACGGCGGAGCGCGTCGGGATGCTCGAAGGGATCGCCCCCCGGAGCTGCGCGCTCGGGGACTGGCGGGCGGATGCCGGTGGCGAGATTCAGCAACGCTTCGGCGGCTTCAGCGGGCAGGTGTCCCGCGATCTCCAACAGGCCGTCTTCTGTTGCATTCAGAACTTCCGGCACCCATTCCGGCGGAACACCGTAGTTGAGCAGAGTGCCTTCGGAGATATTGTGGAAGACCCGTCGAGGAGGTGTTTCTTGCACCATCTCCACGTATTTCGGAACGGTGATTTCCTGCACGCGCTCGCGAACTTCAACCAACTGCGCAGCGCCGGTCTTCGGATGCGTTTCAAGACGCCTGCGTTCTGCCCACTGGTATGCTTCGTCGTGGTGGTTGACGTAGCAAAGCAGCAGGCTGGTCCCCGTGCGGTGGACGATGATGCGAAGGTCGCGGCTGACTCGAATGGACCAAAAGTTCGGGTCTTTGGCTTTGTCGAGTTTGTGGAATTGCAGGCTGGGGTGGGCCGGATTCAATTGCAGATCGAACGCGGCCATCTTTGCCGCCTTCTGATCTTCCGCGGCGAGGCGAGCCAAGCTGTCCGTAAATGTGTCCGCAATTCGGAATTCCATTGACAGCTGTCCTCAGTTCACGCGGAATACCTTCATTACCTCGTCGCCAAGGTGGTTAATGACCTTTACAGCAATTCGCCCGGATTCGGGCTTCTCAAATGGGCGCGAAGTGTCGCTGTGCAACGACTCCCAAGCCTCCTCGTTGATCTCAGCTTTGAGTGTCGTCTTGAGCGCCTTATATGGATCGTTCGCCCCAAGGAAATATGCGTGTCGAACGAAGAAGCTCTCCTCGTTGTAATCCGTGTCGATGAACCAGCAGGCGATCTCATCGGGTCCATTGCTCCGGACTTCGCCTGTGCTCGGATGAAAGACATCTACACCGTTCACCTTCACCTGAATCTGGCTGCTTGGCGCGTCGAGAATTTGTATATCCGGCTCACCGAAGATGACAAACAGATTGCCTTTGCCCGTATTCTTGAGGTCTTCGGCCATGTGGAGGTCGGCATTCATGCGCGCCTTCAGCACGCGGATGCGGCCGAGCTTGCCGAAGTCGGCTGAATGCGCGTCGTAGCTGAAGGCACAGGCGATCAGCACATCGAAGGCAGCATCGCCCGCCTCGCGCGCAGCCGCAACCAAATCTTCACGTGTGACGGTGCCGAATTCAGGCCCAATGAAGATCCCGGCACGCTTTTCGCTGCCGTCAGCCTCCGAAAAGCGCCCTTCGGCGCAGATGTAATTGCCAGGCCAAGGAGCAAGTGAGGTAAAAACGATCTTGTCCTCCTTATGCGCCTGCTGCACGCCTGAGATTTTCAAGTTGTCAAGAATGATCTGGACAAAATCTTGCGCGTCGCGCGTATCGGCGTCGGTGCCGCCCGATGTTTCAATCAGTTCTTCATCTGCGTTGACCGCCAACACGCGGTGCGGCGAAAGGCTCTCCACAGTGAAGGGCCCGGCTACGCGGACTTTCTTCCTGTCCTCGTAAGGCTTGTCGTAAAGATACTCAAAATCTGCTTTGCCAGCGATAGAGGCGTTGATCGCCTTCTGGCGGGCGATGCGCTGCTCCCACAATGCGGCGTGGAGTTCCTTCGCTTTCGTTGACCACTTCTGGTCTGCTTCCTTTGGAATTCCCCATTCTTCCCACTTCTTACCGAGCGCGGTGTTCAGCTCCCGGCCAAGAGGTTCGAGACGGGCTTGGTAGTCTTCCCAGATCACATCGACTTCGGCGTTATTGGTGATGGATTTGAGCGTGATATGGGGAATGCGCTCGTAAACAAAACCCTGACGGATGCTGCCGCGTGTGGGAGCGCCAGAAGGAACCTTACCCTGAAGTTCAGCTTCTTTGGACAAACCTTCGGGGCTGTCGGCCAAGAGATAGTACGGGTAGCGGGCGCCCATGATGCGAGCGCGAGCAAGTGCCAGCGCGACTCGCGAGGTGTCAATGGTGATCCAGCGCCGGCCCCATTGCTCGGCCACATAGGCCGTTGTTCCAGAGCCACATGTTGGATCAATTACAAGATCTCCGGGGTCTGTAGCCAAGAGAATGCAGCGTTGAATGACGGTTGGAGAGGTCTGTACAACGTAGACCTTATCCGCCATGAAGCTAGCGCCAACATCTTCCCAGCGATTGTTTACTTGGACCGCGGGGAAATCTTCAAGGTAGCGAACATACCCTAAACGGTTGTCGGTGGACTCAAGTCGGCCTGCTTTCTTCAGGCGTCCCATGCCCTGTTCGTTCGTTTTCCAGCGCACGGACAAGGACGGCTTGAACTCCTTTCCGTTCAATTGAACTCCAAACCACGACGCTGCACCCTCACCTTTATCACGACCCGCACTCTGTGAGGTCAAATTATCAAGAGAATAGATTCTCAAAATGCCAGACTTTACGCGCTCGTCGGACAACAAATCAGCCGTAAGGGACAGGCCATCGCCCAACAAATCGCGGACGCGATTGTAATTGGTTCCTCCCGGTTCGCCAGCACGCTTCTGCTTAAGCGCAGTTCTAAACTTCACGCCTTTTCGGTCTTTTGCATACCAGAGCAGATAATCGGTCGTTTGACCGAGATAATCATCGGTGGACCCCGAGGTCTTTGCGAATCCGATCTGTGAAACACAGTTCTCTGATCCGAATACCTCGTCCAATAAGGACCGCGCACGGTGAACATTTTCATCGCCAATTTGAATGAAGATGGAGCCCGAGTCGGCGAGCAAATCTCGAGCAACCGTCAAACGATCGCGCAAATATGTCAGATAGGAATGAATGCCATCTCGCCAAGTATCCCGAAATGCTTTTACCTGTTCCGGTTCACGTGTTATGTGATCGGCGTTTCCATCTTTTACATCCCGGCTGGTCGTGGACCACTGGAAGTTCGAATTGAACTTGATGCCGTAGGGTGGGTCGATGTAGATGCATTGCACCTTACCGCGCAGTCCTTCACGTTCCGCCAGCGAAGCCAGGACCTGCAGGCTGTCGCCCAGGATCATCCGGTTCGACCAGTGCGCATCGTGCTGGTAGAACTCCGTGCGCGCTGCTTCGCTCGGGAGGCCGTTAAAGTTAGAGAAAAGGTCAAACTGAGGTTCGGCGGCTGCCTTGCCGGCCTTCGTCTGCCGTTCGAGATCATCAATCAGAACCTTGGGTTGGACCTTTTCCTGGATGTAAAGCGGCGGCGCAGGTACTACCAAGTCTGACCAGTCCTGCTCATCTTTGCCACGCCATACCAGTTGAGGGTCGAGGTCGCGATTGCGGCGTTCGTAGGCCACGCGAATGGGCGACAGCTCCTCGGCCCTCATCACCGACTGATATTCAGCGGTGGGGATATTACGGCGCGAAGCCTCTTTGTGAAGCAACGTATCAACAATCTTCTTGGGCTTCTCTTTTACCGTCTTTGGCATTGCTCTCCCTTTTATTGCGCCAATGGTGCGGCCTGCGACTGGCTCACGGAATCGACGATCTTCCGAAACTCGCTCTCAACGCGAGCTGCGAAATCGGCCTCCATGCCGAACACCTCAGTAAACTCGGCAAAGGCCCAGCGGCCGAATTTTGCGCTTTTGTTTACGCCCGGAATCCAGTAGTTCTCCATCGTGAGTTTCTTGTCTTTGGCATCTTCGCGCCGGTATCCCTTTACCTCGACCACCAGGTGGAGCAGGTCGTCTTCGCCATGACCGTCTTCCACCAGAACGATAAAGTCGGGCCGGTAAACGTGGCTCTCTGAGCCGTGACGATAGGGCACATCGAAGCCCAAGTTGTGGTTCTTGACATAGGAGCGCACGCGCAGATGGTTTTCCGCCACGCGGCAGAACTCTGCCTCCCAATCGCTGTCAAGAATGACCCAGTTGATGTGGCAGCGCCGCGAGTCCGTCTCCCAGCGGCTAGGTTTGGAGGTTGTGAAGTTGACGTGACTGGTAGAGCCGACCGGATTGAATGGGTCGAGCAGCACCTTGATGGGCGCGCGGTCAGCAGCGTTCGCGGTGATCGCGGCGGTGATGCGGTCGCAAGCCATATCAGCAAGGTGACGATAAAGGATCTGAGCTGGGTAAGTGTCTCCCTTGCAGATCAGGTAAGTGTCCAGCCACTCCTTGACGATCCGCTTGAGCTGCCCGAAGAGGTGGAGTTTGACTTCTTCGCCGGGATCGCGCCATTTGGTATAGAGCAGGTGTGTGGTGAGCCGGTAAAGCACGGTCGAAGGCCGGGTATCGCGCAGATGGGCGACAGTTAGGTTGACGCTCTCGCCGACGATACCGGAGTTTTGCGTTTGCGATGGACCGGTCAGCTCGGGGGTCAGATTCAGGATGGAGTCCGCCGTGAATTTGGCGGTGAGCCGCTCGTTGGGCAACTCGACGCGATATCCCATGACGCGAGGGAAGCTGATCTCCAGAGCATCACGGTCAGGCCGGACGGCCTTGACCTGAATGGTCTGCCGAGGCGGGACAGGGACGACCACAACTGGCTTCGCAGCAAAGTCGAATGGAATGCCAAGCACATCGGCATATTCGACGTTGAAGAGGCCTTCCTCATTCAGGTCGTATGACTGACGGCGCAGTGCCCGGCCGATCACCTGCTCGCAGAGAAGTTGCGTTCCGAAGGCGCGCACGCCGAGCACATGGGTGACTGTGTTGGCGTCCCAACCTTCGGTGAGCATAGCAACCGATACAACGCAGCGAATGTCGCTGCCGAGGCGGCCTTCCTTCCCGACAGTGTTCATGACCTCCCGGAGGACCAGCACATCGTCAATCTCTTCGGCCTGTACCTGCTGGCCGCTACGCTCGACCATCTCCCGCCGAAACTGTTCCAGTTCCGCAGCTGCGGCTTTCCGAAAATTGTCATCTAAAGGCTCGCCTGATTCAAGCTGTTCGCTGTCGATCAGGAGTGTGCGCGGGCGAGGATAAGGATTGCCGTGCTCGTCGAAGTTCCGGAAGTGTTCGAGACGGCCATTCTCAAGCTGGGAAGATCCATCCTCATTTGGGCGGAAAAAACCGGAGACGTAGTCGTAGACGAGCTTGGACGTAGATGTGTTGTTGCACACAACGATGAAGCACGGCGGGACCTTGATACCGGCTTCCTGCCACTTCTCAAATGTCTGCTTGTAGTGGCCGTACAAGGCGTCGAGCGCGGTGTAGAGGGGCGTGGGCAGGCTCAGTGGATCGAGATTCTCCGCTTTGCCGCGCCCCTTTTTCGGCATCTTCCTGCGGATGTGTTCCCAGAGATTCCTGAAAATCGGAATCTCCGCGCCTGGAATGTTGTCGGCGACGGGTACGCGCGGGAGCTTGACGATACCGCATTCGATGGCGTCCATGAGAGAGAAGTCGGACATGGTCCACGGAAAGAGAGTGCCCTCGGCATAGCCGGAGCCGCGTAGAAAAAAGGGTGTGGCGGACAGATCAACCACGCGCGTGAGGCCAACTTTGCGCTTCACGGCTTCAAGGCCGTTGATCCAAAGGCGCGCGGCCTCCTTGTTGCGCTCCGCCTCTTCCTTGTCGTCACGAGACAGGTCTTCTTCGTCGGGATCGCCGGGCTTCTCCTTATAACAGTGGTGGGCTTCGTCGTTCAAAACCATGATGTTCTTGAGACCCATCAGGTCCGGCATGACGCGTTGTATCATCTGCCCTTCGGTTTCCTGGGTGTTGATCGGAGAACCGTGGCGGCCTTCGAGAAGCGCACGACCGCCTTTCGAGATCTCTAGCCGTTCGCGCAGTTTGAATGCGTGATAGTTGGTGATGACAATTTTCGCCCGCCTGACATCGTCCAGCATGTCTGTGGGCACCAGTTCACGGTTGGCATAGTAGCTGTCGGGATCGCTCGGCAGGAGAACCCGAAGCCGGTCTTTGATGGTGAGGCCGGGCGTGACTACGAGAAAACCGCGAGTGAAATGCGAGCTGCCGGGACGACGAACCGCATTGACGGTTTGCCAGGCGATGAGCATGGCCATGACCGTCGTTTTGCCGGCGCCTGTAGCAAGCTTGAGGGCAAGGCGGGTCAACTCGGGATTCGCCTCGGCGTTGGCATTGGCCAAATGCTCCAGAAACTTCTTCCCCGCCGAGCGCTTCGGCGCAACCTCGGTCAGCCAAATTGCGGCTTCAACGGCCTCGATCTGACAAAAGAAGGGCCGGATGCCCTGGAACTCATGGTTCCTCCAATGCTGGAGGAGCCGCGCCGTCTCCGGAGAAACGAGCCAGTCGTTGGCGCTGGGCAGTCGCCGCCACTCATCCACCTGCTGGCGCAGCTCATTAATGATAGGGATTGGTTCGTACCGTTGTTTGGCTGTGGAAAGACCGGTTTCGTCTTCGAATTCGAAACCTTCCTGAATTGGGGAGTCTTTTCGCTTACGGGGCTTCGGGATCGGCGTGATGAACTGCGCGGTTCGGCGTGCATCGACGGTCCGTTGGGTCGGTTGACCGCTCACATCCAGTTCCCAGTGCTGGGCCGGGTACTCGTAGGGCGAATTGAGGATCGGATGCTCGAAAAAGCGGTTTTCCATCGTCGGCAGCGTGCCCCTTTGCGCTGCGGTTTTTTACAGCTACCCCCGCTCCGGCGCGATCACAATGATTTCCCAAGACGAACCGCGGGCCCTGCAGAAAATTTGACCGGCCCAAATCGCCATTTTAGAGAACGAGATAAGTTTACGACGCAGGGGCGGGCAGTTCTGGCCGCCCAAGGGTACGTTGCCCACGCCGTCGATCGGGAGTTCCAGAGCGCGTCGACGAATTGCAATGACACGGCATAGAGCCGAAAAATGGCTATTGCGGGCACGAAGTCATTCAAAAAGATGGATTTCTGATTGACATAGACTATATACTATGTACTCGCCGGGCTGGAACCGAAAACATCGGTGAGTGGACCGTCCAATCACCGATCCCAGGAAACTTCTGGGACAGACAATCCGTGTT
>Ga0182018_10005074_pt1 | contig 10749 bp, 13 predicted proteins | sample 812P2MmetaG_FD_120490 | JGI IMG/M metagenome (GOLD analysis project Ga0182018, IMG submission 120490) | Permafrost microbial communities from Stordalen Mire, Sweden - 812P2M metaG | ecosystem: Environmental > Terrestrial > Soil > Wetlands > Permafrost | place: Sweden: Stordalen | collected... | reverse complement strand
GGCCCGGGGGATAGGCCGGCTGATGGTCGAGGGCGGCACCGCCGTGCTCACCCAGTTCCTTGCCGCCGGTGCTGCCGACGAACTCCAGCTGGCAATCGCGCCGTTCTTTGTCGGGGACCCGGCCGCGCCGCGGTTCGTCGGCGCCGCCGCGTTCCCGCACGGTCCCGGGCATCCGATGGAACTCGCCGAGGCCCGCCCGGTCGGGGATGTCGTGCTGCTTCGCTACCTGCTCGGCGGCCGCGCGAGCTAGGCGCGGGCAGCATCCGCCTGGCCGGCCGGGCATCCGGGCGCTGCCGCATGCCAGCAGGCGGGCGGCCGGCGGGCGGGCGTTCCGCCGGTAGCTGAACGCCGCCTCGCCCGGTCCCGAGCGGCTTCTCCCGCGGCCCGGACCGTCCTATCGTTGCTGTTATGGCCGATTACTGGTCGATCGAAGTATTCGACGCGGAGATCCCGGCGTCGCGGTGGCGGGACTCCTACGGTGCCGCCCTGGTGGAGGCTGCCATCTCGAACGGCACCGTCGGGTGGGACTGGATCAAGAGCCGGTGGGGCGTCGTGCTGGAGGTCCGCTTCAAAGACGACGCGCAGTGGGAGGCGTTCCGCGCGCTCCCTGCCGTCCAGGCCGCGCTCGACGCGGTGCCTGACCCGGTCAACGGCCTGCTGGTCTACCGGGGCCGGGGCGGCGCATCGGGCGCATCGTCCCCGCGGCGGCCGCGGCCGGTGCCGAGCGCGGGCGCTGTCGCGCTGCCCGAGCCGGGGACGGAGTCCCGTCTCGACCTGACAGCCGCCGTGATGCCAGGCCCCGGCGGCGACCTAGCTTCGCCTGTGTGAGCATCTGGCCCCCGGACGGTGCAGGATGGGGGGCATGAGGGATACCAGAGCCTCGGCCGGGGGCATGCGGTCAGCGATCGAGCGAAGCGGGTACTACCCGGGAGTGGTCTCGGACGCGGTCACGGCGGCCCTCGGGCAGGAACCCGTCCTGTCATATGTCGTGCACCATGACGCGCTGTTCGATCCCGGGATGGAGGTGCGGCGCCATATGACGGTGCTGGCGCTCACCCCCACCCGGCTCGTCTTCTCGCACACCGACGAGCATCCGCCCGACGACACCGACTCCCGCCCGCAGGCCGAGACCAGCACCGAGGCGGTCCGGTTCTCCCGGATCTCGTCGGTGGCGGTCACCCGTGTCGTGCCCGATCCCGCTTCGTACGTGCCTGGCGTCACGATGCCCACCGAGGTCGTGCTGACCATCGGCTGGAACGTGCTCTCGCACGTGGAACTCGAGCCCGCGCACTGCGGCGACGAGAGCTGCGAGGCCGATCACGGCTACACCGGCACGATCACCGCGGACGACCTGGCGCTGCGGGTGAGCGAGGCGGCCGACGGCGAGGACGCGGTACGCCAGGTACTGGCTTTCGGGCAGGCACTTTCCGAAGCCACCAGCCGGCCGTAGGCGCCGATGACCGCACAGCCGTCAGTTCCGCCAATGCTGCCGCGCTACGGCGAGGCATCCCTGGCCGACCTGGCTATGTCCCTGCTCGCGTCGCTCGGCGCCGGCGGCGCGAATCCGCTGCGCCTGGTCCCGGCCAGCCGGGTATGCCTGCTCATCGTGGACGGCCTGGGCTGGGAACTGCTGCGTGATCACCAGGCGGCAGCGCCGTTCCTCTCCGAGCTCGCCACCACCGCACGCCCGCTGACAGCCGGCTTCCCCGCCACTACGGTGACCAGCCTGAGCTCCCTGGGCACTGGCCGGCCACCGGGCCAGCACGGCATGCTCGGCTACCAGGTGGCGGTGCCCGGGCAGCACAAGCTGCTCAACGCGCTGCGGTGGGACCGCAAGGTCGATCCGGTGGCCTGGCAGCCGGGGTCGACGATCTTCGAGCGGGCCGTCACGGCCGGCATCGCCGCGTTCCGGGTCGCGCCGGGCGCCTTCCGCGGCACGGGGCTGTCCGTCGCCGCCATGCGCGGCGCGGACTACCGGGTGGCCGACAGCCTCGGCGCGCTCGTCGCCCAGTCGGCTGTCGCGCTGAAGGAGTCAGACCGTGCCCTGGTCATGACCTACTACGGCAAGCTCGATTCGACCGGCCATAGCTGCGGCTGCACATCGGACGCCTGGCGTTACCAGCTCGGGCACGTCGACAAGCTCGCCGAGCAGCTCGCCTCGGCCCTGCCGCACGGCACGGTGCTGCACGTGACCGCCGATCACGGCATGGTGGACGTCTCGCCGCAGGACCGGATCGACGTGGACTCGACGCCGGAACTATGCGAGGGAGTCGCCCTGCTCGGCGGCGAGCCGCGGGCCAGGCACGTCTACGCCAGGCCGGGGGCGGCGGCCGACGTGCTCGCGGCATGGCGCGAGACCCTGGGTGCCAGGGCCTGGGTCGCGTCCAGGGACGAGGCGATCGCGGCAGGCTGGTTTGGCGAGGTTGCCGAGCACCTGATGCCCAGGATCGGCGACGTGGTCGCCGCCCCCGCCGGGCCATGGGCGATGGTGGCGACCAGGACCGAGCCGCACGAGTCGGCACTGATCGGCATGCACGGCTCGCTGACCAAGGCTGACCAGCTCGTGCCGCACCTGGTGCTCGCCGAGACATGACAGGTCGCCGGCCGCGGATGGCCGGCCCAGGAGAGGGGTAACAGTGCCAGGTACCAGCTATGAGCAGCTGCCGGATGATCTCCCGGTACCGCAGGACGACGGCGCCGCGGCTCACCTGCCCGGCACCGAGATGCCGCCGGTGGCCTTCGCCGCGACCACCGGCGAGCCCGTCGACCTGTCCCGGGCAGGCAGCCCGCGGGCGGTCGTGTACATCTACCCGAAGACCGGCCAGCCGGGCGTGCCGCTGCCCGAGGGATGGAACGAGATTCCCGGCGCCCGGGGCTGCACGCCCGAGTCGATGGGCTTCCGCGATCACTACGCGGAGCTCACCGCGCTCGGCGCCGAGGTGTTCGGCCTGTCCAGCCAGGACAGCGGCTACCAGGGCGAGCTCGCGGCCCGGCTGGCGCTGCCCTACCCGCTGCTGTCCGATCCTGGCCTGGTGCTGGCGGACCGGCTCGGCCTGCCCACGTTCTCGGCCGGGGGGGAGCTGCTCTACAAGCGGCTCACCCTGGTGCTGAACGGCGGCCGCATCGAGCATGCCTTCTACCCGGTCTTCCCGCCCGACACCCATGCCGCCAAGGTTGTCGACTGGCTGCGGCACGCTAACTGAGCAAGCCGCACCGGGCCTGCGGCCCGGCGAGCCGGGTCGGCAGCCCCGGGCCGTTGCGGGCCGGGGCGGGGCGGCCAGCGTGTGCCGCCGGTCCCGTCGATGTCGGCGTTTGTCCACACCCTGCTCGGGGAACTCGACATTCCCAGAAACCGTTATCCACAGAAATCGGGAGGTTATCCCCAGCATGAACGCCACAGCCAGCCCGCTGATCGATGCCGGGACGCTGGCCAGCGAGCTCGCGGGGGAGTCCGCTCCGGTGCTTCTCGACGCCCGCTGGCGGCTCGGCGGCCCGCCAGGTGCTGCCAGCTACCTGGCAGGCCACCTGCCCGGGGCTGTTTTCGTTGACCTGGACCGGGATCTTGCCGCACCGCCGGGCGCCGGGGGCAGGCACCCGCTGCCCGAGGCCGCCGCCTTCCAGGCGGCGATGCGCCGGGCCGGGGTAAGCGCCGGCCGGCCGGTCGTCGCCTACGACGACGGGGACTCGATCCCGGCCGCCCGGGCCTGGTGGACGCTCCGCTATTTCGGTCATCAGCAGGTCCGGGTACTCGACGGCGGTTTCAGCGCGTGGGCGGCGGCAGGACTGCCGGTCACGGCGGACGAGCCGGCGGCGGCTGCCGGCGACTTCACCGCCGTCCCGGGCGGCATGCCCGTCGTGGACGCCGCCGGGGCGGCTGAACTGGCCCGGTCCGGCATCCTGCTCGACGTCAGGACCGGGGAGCGCTACCGGGGCGAGACCGAGCCCGTCGATCCGGTGGCCGGCCACATTCCCGGCGCGCTGAGTGCTCCGGTCACCGGCAGCATGACCTCCGGCGGCCGGTTCCGCTCACCAGCCGAGCTAGCGGAGCGGTTTACCCGGCTCGGCGTTACCGCCGGGCGCCCGGCCGGCGCCTACTGCGGCTCGGGCGTCACCGCGGCGCACGAGGTGCTGGCCCTCGCCCTCGCGGGCATCCCCGCCGCGCTCTATGTCGGCTCCTGGTCCGGCTGGGTTGCCGATCCTGGCCGCCCGGTCGCCACCGGCCCGGACCGCGGTTCGCCCGCCGGCAATAGGCGTATCAATAGGCGTATGTTGTGCCGATGACGCCCGCCGTGCAGTCCATGGTCGCCGCGACGTATGTCAGGGATATCGATACCTCGCGCGCCTTCTATGAGCTGCTCGGCTTTCACGAGCAGTCAGCCGGAAAGGCCGCGACCTCAGCGTGGTCGGCGTTGCATCACAACGGGCACGCTGTCCTGCTGGCGTCGACCCAGCCGCCGCTCGGCATCCCGCGGTTGCCGCTGCTGTTCTACTTTTACTTCGATGAGCTCGATGCCGTCGTCAGCGTGCTCGACGCGGCCAGCGTGGAAGTTACCCGGGTGGGTCACCCGCCGCACGCGCTCGGCGGCGAGGTGAAGATTGCAGACCCCGATGGCAACACCGTGCTGCTCGGCCAGCTGGAGCGATCAGCGTCCCAGGTACCGGCCGCCGATGACGGAATGTGCCGGATAGGCGCAGAGCAGCGAGAACGGGTACTGGCCGCCCAGCTCGTTCCACATCGCCTCGACCTCGATGGCAGCATTGACGAGCCCGTCATCCCAGAGCAGCGCGACCATCTCGCCATAGAGGCGGACTGGCTGCCGGGTCCCGGCCGCCTGCCGGATCAGCGGGCTGATAGCCAGCCAGAAACTAGCCGGATCGGCCCAGTCTGCGATGATGAACCGGCGCATCGTCTCGCTGGCGTCGAGCGCGAGATAGGAGCCGCTCACCTGGGCTGCCGCGATGTCGACGCCGGCCTGAGTGAGCCGTCTTTCGAACAGGAGCCGGTGAGCCGGCGTGGCGATCACGATCGCCGCGCCGTCTTGCTGGATGGCTTCGAGAAGGTACTCGCTCACCCGCCCGGCGAGCCCGTCATCGTCCTGGTAGAACAAAACAACATGATCACCGGGACGAGTACTGAGGACATCAGTCCCAGAAGTCACGGCTTCCCCGTTCAGGAACGACATATTCCAGTACTTCAGGGTAGCTCATGACCTTTGCGGTGCCTCGGCGGCGGCCCAGCCCTGCACCGTTGGCGGATTCTCGCCGGGCGCTGGCTGCATCTCCTTTGGTCGGTCGACTAGCCCCCTGGCCGGAACCTGGCTCTTGCCAGTTGCCAGTCCGCATCTGCTATCAGCACGCGAAGGACTGCGGCGCTCATCGCCTGCAGCGGTGGTGACCCGCCGTAGAGCGGCGTCGCGATGATCGTCATGCCGTGTACCTTGCGGATGTCCCAGCGGGCACCATGCAGCTCTTTCAGGGCCTCCAGTTCCCAGTCGCCTACACTGCCCACGCCGACCAGTCCCATCCCGCCTCGGCGCGATCGATGGCGGCGCTGAGCTCGGCGGCAGTGGCGCGGACGAGCCGCTCGCGGGTTCCGGTGCGGCGTGCCTCAATCTGGAGGCCGTCGGCAAAGTCAGTGAGCTGGAATAACCACTGACGGTGACGGGCCTTCAGCCCATCGACGGTCACGGGATAGCCAGCGTGGTCAGTGATGTTCATACGTGAAGGCTAAGGGCAGGTACCTGTAGGTGTCTACAGTTACCATCCGTGACGAGGCCGTACCGTCAGGTATTTATCCTTGATCTTGTGGAACTTGACCGTGACGGGGAGATACCGATTTCCCGGCAGCTCGCAGGCATCCTGCGCGTCGCGATCGAGGCCGGGGACATCCCGCCTGGCCGCCCGGTTCCGTCCAAGCGCACTCTGATCGAGGAATACGGCATCGCCGGCTCAACCGTCGACAAGGCTATGCAGATTCTCAAGGACGCCGGCATGATCCGGACAGCGAAGGGACTCGGGCTATTCGTCGTCCCCAAGGACGAGCGCCCAGGACCAGATCGCGGTTAGCCCGGTGGCGGCGCGAGGTCCTGGCGGGCGGTCAGCAGTAGCCACGTCAGTGCCCCGGTGATCAGGGCCGGCACAGCGGGCTGGGAGCCTGCCGCGGCTATCGCTGCGGCACTCGCCACGGCGAGTGCCAGTACCCGGAGCGCTAGCCGACCTGGGCGTCCGCGGCGGACCCGGCCCGGCAAGAGCAAGGCAGCGCGGGGGAGCTGCCAGGAAAATCGTGCCTCGCCGGTGGTGCCCCGCCGCGCTCCCGGCAGTCGGCGCCCGCCGGCGCGGGGAGCGACAACGGCTTTGCCGCGGCCGAACCAGACTCGCCTGCGACCGGCGCCCGCGTCGGCCATCGCCTCGCCGCGGCCGAACCGGGTCCGCAGCTCGGTGTAGGCAGCAGCGGCAGCGGCGAACTGCGCAGGATCCCCGCCGTCGGAGCGGTCCGGGTGAGTAGCGGCGGCGACCCGCCGCCAGGCGGCCCGGACATCGTCGTCGGTCAGTTCCGGCGCGGCCGTCAGGCCCAGCGCGGCGAACGGGTCAGGCGGCCGCTGCCGGGGCCGGCGGCTCACGGGCCTGCCTCCGCGCCGAATGCCTCGTCCAGCAGTTCGCCGATGTCCGGCAGCGGGCTGTTTGCTGACGCGCCCGCCGGTGCCGGTGCAGGCGCCGTGACTGGCTGCGGGCTGGCGGCCTGCCCGGTAGCTGACGGCGCGGGAACTGGCGGCGCGGGAACTGACGACGACGGAACTGACCGGCCGGCCGCCGCTGACCGGCCGTCCGGCCGCGGCCTGGGGGACAGGCCGCCGTCAGCCGACGGCACGAGGGCTGGCTGGCCGTACGCGCCCAGGCCAGCCTGCGCCGTTGTGACACTGGCCGGCCCGGCCAGTGCGGCCGGGCCGCCGATCAGCCGCTTGACCTGGATGAAGGTGACGCCGCCGCGGTAGATGTAGGCGACCTGGCCGACGTCAAGTGACCTGATCAGCGCCGGGTCAGCCACCGGCGCCTCCTTAATCCGCGACGACCCCTGATGACCCCAGATCGGCACGCCGAGCAGCCGGCGGCTCGTGTCCACCAGCTTGCGCGTGCCGGCCAGGCCGGTGACCGGCTCTGGATGCGGGGTGCGGAGCAGCCAGATGCCGCCGTCGGCGGACGCCGCGATCCGGTACCGCTCGTCATCGTCGGCCGCCAGTCCCTGCCAGGACTGGGCGGATACCTGCACGGCGAGGCCGAGCGACCGGGCGCGCTCGTACAGCTGCCAGATCGGCAGCCGCCGGGAGACCGCGCTGAACTCGTCCACGGCCAGCAGGATCTCCCTGGCCTGGCCGCCGTCCGGCTGGCTGGTCGCGTAGTTAGCGAGCAGGTCGACCAGCGCCCTGGCCTGGCCTTCGGCGACCGAGATCTCCGCGGTGCCCTCCAGGATGCAGTACCAGGCGTCCGCGTCGCCGAAACCGCCGGGCCCGTCCAGCCCGCTGCCCAGCCGGCGGAACAGGGTGCGGTAGCGCAGTGCGATGTCGCCGAACTGCCGGGCCGCCGAGCGGACCAGCGCGAGGTCGCTGTCGTACCCGGCGGCCGAGTAGGCGAGGCTGAGCCAGTCGGCGTCCAGCCGGGCAAGGAAGTCAGCCGAGCTGGCCGGCGGCCCGCAGGGCGCCTCGACGGCCAGCGCGACGACCGCCTCCATCACGTCGGCGTAGTACGCGGCCGCGCCGGTGCCGTGCTCGATGAGGTCGAGCAGCGTGGTCGTGAGCTGCCGGGGCGGCAGGGTCCACAGCGACAGGCTGGCCTCGTCCGGCCAGATGGCCGTGCTGCGCGCGCCGGCCGCGCGCAGCACCCGGCGGGCGCGGTCCGCGATGCGCCGCGCGTCCGCGCCGCCCTTGCAGTCCAGCACGACGAGCAGTGGCGGGCGCCCGGTCCCGGCGGCGTGCCGCCGCAGTGCGGTGGCCATGAACCCGGCCCACAGCCGCAGCAGCAGGGTGGTCTTGCCGGTGCCCGTGGTGCCGACGACGATCTGGTGCGAGCGCATCCGCGGATAGGGAATGGCCGCGATCCGGCCGCCCGGGTGGCCGACGGCCCGGATCACGGCACCGGCCACGACGTGCCCGTTCTGGGTAGTAAGAGGCAGCGAACCGGGAGCGGCAATCAGTGCCCGGGCACTGCGGGCCTGATGCCGCCACTGGCGCAGGTCGAAGGCGACCGCCGATCCCGGCGACAGGCCGCCGCTGCCGGTCTCCATCGACCGGATCCGGTAGGACCAGGCGAGCCCGCCGGCCAGCAGGCCGAGCGGGATGGCGGCCGGCGCGATGACCGCGGCGGCGGCCGGGTAGCCGCCCGCCGCGGCGTGGTGCCACATCGCGAGCCAGGCGTCATACGGCGCGGTGGCGGCGCTGCGCCAGGACCTGGCGGCTAACGCCGTCGCGGTGAGCCAGACGATGACCATCGGCGTGCAGTAAGCGGCCGCGCGGTAGAGCCGGCCGGGCGGCCAGCCGCGCAGCCAGGCTCCCGTCGCGCTGCCCGCGGCGACCAGTGACACCGGCGCGGCGGCGATGATCAGCGCGGTCCCGACGGCCAGCCTGATCAGCCGGAGCGCGCCGCGGGCGGCGGCGCGGACCGCGAGCAGGCTGACGTAGCGGCTGATCACCGGCTGGTCCCGGGCTGGCGCGGCGCCCGGCGGCCCGCGGCCGGCCGGACGGCTGGTTCCATCGCGGCGCCCGGCGGCAGCGCCCGGATCTCGATCCTGGCCGCGGCCCCGCCGAGCGCTTCGCGCGCCCTGGTCACGGTGGGCCTGGCGGCCGCCGAGCACAGGTACAGCACCCGCGCGTGCCGGGGCGGCCGGCCCGGCACCAGGACGTCGGCGGCGGGGCAGCCGTAGTCGCCGGTCCGGCTGAGCAACTCGCGCATGATGGCCGTGGTGCGGCTGACGGTCTTCCGGGTCAGCTCGGCCTCGATCGCCCAGCACTCGCCGCCCCACGCGACCGGCGCCTCGTCCGGCCAGTGCACCTCGCCGTCGGGCAGGTGAGCACGCAGCCCGACTCGGCCGCCCAGCCGGGCGCGCAGCCGCCGCTCGCTGCGCCAGTAAGCGCCGGCCGCCTGGTAGCCGGATGTTGCCTCCAGCGCGAGCCGCACCGCGGCGACGGCCCGGATGTGCGCGAGCCGCGATAACGCGGGCGGTGCCTGCATATATCGCAGGCCGCAGCTGGCCAGCCCCGCCCTGGTCAGCCAGATCCACGGAGGGCCTGGCCCCAGCCTGGCCGACTCCGCCTGGCGCTGCCCGCGCCAGCGTGCCGCGATCGCGCGCGCCCTGGTTTCGCTGACGCCGAGAACGGCCGCGAGCTGGTCCAGCTGGACGCCGTACATTTCCGCCGTGAATAGCAGCCCGGTGATGTCGCGGCCGGCCAGGTTGCCGCCGGCGGCCGGGGGAGCCGCTGTCCCGTCTGCCCGGATCACCCGACTATCACATCATGCGGCGGCCCCGATGCCACCCGTTCCGGCGGGCCGGAAGCGGCTGGCCGGTCCGCCGGCACGCCGCCTCGCCGGGGGAATGCTGGTGCCGGCGCCGGCCGTGGGGCACAATGGGTGCGAGTACCTGGAAGCATGCTGACGGGCAGCCGGGCGCCTGCGGGCGATGAGGTCGTTGGGGAAGACGCATCTCATCCGCTGGCAGGGAGGTCTCGTGACCGTACGTGGCGTGCTGCAGGTTCACTCCGCGCCCCCGGCGCTGAGCCCGCATGTCGAGTGGGCCGTGGCCGGGGTTCTCGGTATGGACATAACCATGCCGTGGATCGAGCAGCCCGCGTCGCCGGGTTCGCTGCGCACGGAGCTCAGCTGGCAGGGCCGGGCCGGGGCAGGTGGCGCGATCGCGTCGGCGCTGGCCGGCTGGAACCTGGTCAGGTTCGAGATCACCGAGGAAGCCAGCCCGGGCTGTGACGCCGTCCGCTATAGCTGCACGCCATCGCTCGGCACGTTCTCCGCGGTCATCTCGGCCAACGGTGACGTGCTGATCCCCGAGGGGCGGCTGCGCGCCGCCATGACGCTGGCTTCGGTGTCGGCATCGGCGGCGTTCGCCGGTTCCGGGCCGCTGGCAGCCGTGCCCGCCGGGTCAGGGCCTGACCCGGCGCCCGTTCTCGCGCTCGCCGACGAGACATGGCCAGGTGACGGGATCCGCGGGCTGCGGGAACGGCATGCCCCGCGTCATCCGGCCCTCGGCGGCTCGCTGGAAAAGGAACTCTCGCTCCTGCTCGGCCAGCCCTGGGACGACGAACTGGAGCCGTTCCGGCACGCCGCGGCCGGCGCGCCGGTGCGCTGGCTGCACGCCACCGGCTGAGCAACTGCAGGACGGAATCGTGACCCCAGTCGGCTCGCGGACCGCAGGCCGTCCCGGTCTCCATTCCCCCGGGGAGAGGATTGACCTCCGGAATAGTCAGCCGTGGCGCGCTGCTGCGCTAGCGGGAGTTCTCACTTCAGCGGCGAGCGGAGATCAGTCATGGCGAAAGCGGTGCGATTCGACAAGTACGGCAGCGTAGACGTGCTCTATGTCGCGGACGTGGAGGTGCCGTCCGCGGCGGCGGGTGAGGTTGTCGTCCAGGTGCACGCCGCGGGCACCAATCCGGGTGAGGCGGCGATCCGCGAGGGCTACCTCGACTCCGTGTCCCCGGCCACCTTCCCGTCGGGCGAGGGCAGTGACCTCGCCGGCGTGATCACCGCGGT
>Ga0182018_10005072_pt1 | contig 10750 bp, 9 predicted proteins | sample 812P2MmetaG_FD_120490 | JGI IMG/M metagenome (GOLD analysis project Ga0182018, IMG submission 120490) | Permafrost microbial communities from Stordalen Mire, Sweden - 812P2M metaG | ecosystem: Environmental > Terrestrial > Soil > Wetlands > Permafrost | place: Sweden: Stordalen | collected... | reverse complement strand
GCCGGTGGATCCTTTTCCCTGAGCCGACTCGCGCTCGATAACCAGAACATTGCGACAGCCGTTTGCCGTGAGGAAATAGGCGATGCTGGAGCCAACGATCCCTCCTCCGATGATCACAACATCCGCACCGTGCATAAGACTGGGTGATCCGGAACGACCAAGCATTCTAGCGCACGTGCGGAGTAGTTTCCGAGGTTAGCCGGTTGAGGCCATCAAAAACTGGAGTGATCGTGCCTGAAGTCGAATCGACAACATTGGTAAAGCGATTGCCGCCGTCATACGCGAATCTAACTGTACTTTCGTAAGTTGGTCCGGCCTGGGTTCCGTACCCAGCGAAAGTGCGACCGTTGATGTCATCGTATGCGATCGTACAACGTGGCAACTTTGCCCTGCTGCCGTGCGTCCTGAACTGTCAACAGGTTTCCATTGGGGTGGTAGTCACACTGACTTGTGCCACGAGTCCTGCAAAGCCTTCCGTGCACGAAGTGCACGAACGGAATGCCATGATGTCATGGGGCGTAACGTCACCCCTGATTGTGAATACGGGCTGGGTCGTTTGTGGCGGCCCGCTGTTAGACGTCGTCGTCCAGTTAAATTGATAAAAACTTGTTCCATCCGCTTGGTAATGAAATTGCACCCTGCCGTTGTCGTCGTAAACATTGTCAGATAGGTGATCTGGCGCGGATCCTCGATCGTGGTCATCCGATTTAGGGAGTCGTAATTGTAGGTCCAGAAGCCACCGTTCGCATCGGTGACTGTCGATAGTCGGCCGCTGGCGTCATAGCTATATTGAACCTGACGACCGATATTGTCCGTGACTGTGGTAACCCGATAAAAGCTGTCGTACAGGAATTGAATGGATCGCCCGTTTGGCGTCGTAAGCTTCGCAATGCAATAGTGCAGTTTGCGTCGTTGTTGCGTTTGATTATCAGTTGGTTGCCATTGCGATCCGTAATGCCATTCAGCGCCTGGCAGCCTGGGTTGATCAGCCAATCGACTCGGGGAAGGTGTAGGTTGTCCCGTCCCGAGTTTTGCCATGAGTGGCCCTGTAACCTTACCTGTTTACCCAACTCATCCCGGAGCACACTGAGCCGGTGGGAGCATCGAGCGGCCAGCTCTGAAACGTTTACCCGGAGACGTTCAGGCCAAGAAGGTCAATATCATCGTTGTGTATGAGTGTGACCGTCTCACACGTAGCCTGGCCGACTTTGCCAAAATCGTCGAAGCCCTTGATGCCCGGGAAGTCTCTTTCGTGTCCGTCACTCAGCAGTTCAATACGACCTCGTCGATGGGCTGCGGCCGGATCAGGACAGGACCGATTGCGCACGCTCGTACATCGAAGTCAATTCCCGCTGAACTTTGGATCCATACGCATCCCTCTCGACGTATGCTTAGGTTAGGTGAATGTCCCGAGCGAGCGCGTAGACGCTTGCTTCTATGGAAGCTAAATTCCGTGGGATGTCCCGCATGGTTCGAAGACTATTTCGACCGTCTACCGCAATTCCTCACGCGCGAACGACTGCTTGATGAATCCGCCGTACATGAATTTGCTTCTCGCGCTTGCGGGTCTGGGCAATATCGTAGGAGGCCTGCATACGCATGAGGGTGTCCATCTTCACTCCGAACGCTTTCTCGATGCGGAGCGCCATATCCCCGGAAAGGTCAGCCTTACGGTTAAGTAGGCTCGATAGGGCAGGACGGGACACCTGAAGCGCGGCAGCTGCCGCCGTTACCGACAGGCCTGCGGCCGTAACGATCTCCGTCCGAATGAAATCTCCGGGGTGCGGCGGGTTCTTCATGGGCATAGCATTTACTCCTTTTGTCCTAGTGATAGTCTTCCAAGTTCAGGTCGCAGATTTCTCGCTCTGCTGGGTCTACGCGGAACGTGAGGCGGCGGTTCCGGGTGACGCTTAAGCTCCACGTACCCTTGCGGTCCCCGGTCAGCGTATGCACCTTCCACGCGGGGAGCGAGCGTAGTTCCTCGGGATCTTGCGTGTCATCGAGAAACGCCAGCATCTTGCGGAGCTTGTCGACAGTCTCAGGCGGAACACCCTTCGCGATGTCCGCTGCGTAGAACCTCTTTAGGCCCTTATGGGCGAAGTTTCGTATCTTCACCTGACAGACTGTAGCCTGTAGCTTAACACTTGTCAATCTGTCAAGCAAGGTTTGGCAAGCCGTGGAAAGCCGTGGAAGCCGGGGTGGGCAAGTGTTACATGCTCCTATCTTTGACGAGAGGGGAGGCAGGTCAAGGAGTTAGGCGGGGGCGCCGAGTCGCTGGCACGAGCTGGAAATAGAGGATAGCGATCCGGAGGCGCGCCGGGCCAGGATCGCCGGAGGTTGTCTGTTGAAATCGATTGATACCGCAACGCAAAAGTCTCTTAACGGCTGATAGCTCCGTTGTGAGCGCAATATTTCCTGGATTCGAGGACTGTTCAACAAACTGCGGCCAGCGATGAAACCGGGTGTTTACGTAAATTTTGTGAGCGGCGATGAGCAGGATCGCGTGCCCGAGGCCTTCAGGAACGATGGGGACCGTATGGTCGCGGTTAAGACGCACCATGATCCACGTAACTTCTTTCGGCTGAATCAGAATGTTCCACCGGGGAAACTCGCAACGGGGCCGGTCCCATCGCCGTAGTGACGCCGACTAATTCAGTAAGCGTCGAAGTCAAGTCGCCTTCGCCAGGTCATCGGCTTGTGATCGCATTGCATTCGCCTGATGGCTTGGTTGAAACCGGACTACCGATGTGTCCTCCGGAGAAAAAAGGCGCGAAAGCTTACCTGCGAGCGGCCGCGGGATACTTTCTCCAGTCCGGGTTAAGGGAACAATTCGCTAAATTGGCCATTTCGAGCGATTTTGCGGCGATCGGAGCCAGCTTTCTCTGCGTTCCCAGACTGGCTGGCGGAGCGCGCAGTCTCGGGTCTCTGCCCGGGCGCTGACTAGCGTCTCGGCGCTCGGTCACCGGCTGAATGTGCGTGCGACCATCCCCGCCCAACGAGGGGAGATAAGGGTAGCGCCGCTTAAACTCCCAAATTTTGCCATTCAAAATCGCGCCCCAGCCCTCTAAGCCGCACATTCTGCGCGAGAAGCAGCCCATTGGGCGTAATCGTAACTGGAAGTTAACAGGGACGTATTAGGGAATTTAGTTCCCGTATGCGGATCCATTGCAGGAGGGGAAGGCGTTAACGAAACATTTGAGAGGTGAATCGCTGTGGTGGGGCGGCGGCCGGGCTGCTCAAACTATTGCCACTCAGAGTGAGCCTAAAAACTGCTGCAGCTGCTTTCTTTCTGCAGGATTCAAGCTTTGGTATTTATGGCGTATGGGTAGCCGCTTCCCCGCTGTGCCGAATGATAGCGGCCTCGGTGCCGGGAGAGTTGCCGTCGTGCATGAGCCCATAGCGGAGCCGTAGTCCCCAGAGCGGCGCGGAACTTATTAGCGGCGGACACTGGTCAAGGTATTCGGACTCGGCGGCTTGCGGGATGCCGTCTCCTGTGCCGACATCCTGCAGCAGAAAGTCGCTTTAGAAGTGGATGAACGGCATTGCCCAGGAACTTGGGGACTTTGTATGTGCTGCCGTTGATGCGCGTTTCTGGCGGCAGAGTTTTGTAGGTTGGGACGTGGCAAAGTGCGCAGCCGATCTGCGCGGATAACTTCTCCCCTGCCTGTGCGTCGGAGCTAGCGGCCAGAATCGGGTCGCGGGGTGGCGGATCTCACGTTCCCGGATGGACATGTACTGCAGGAAAATGCCGGGTTCTGGATCGTTGTCCACCTCGGTAACTTGCCGCGATTACTGACGATGCCTAGTCTGGATTAGTATGCCCTTACGCTGCCTCATATTTTCTTCTCATGAGGAGATCGTCGAGCCCATCTTGCAGGTGCTCACCGACCTCGGGATCGACGGTGAGTACTGCCAGAACCCAGTCGGCGCGGTGGAAAGGGTTACAACTCAACTATTTCAAATCGTCATCACCGATTGGGAAGATCAACCCGAGGCCGCATTTCTGCTGAAGACCGTACGGGACTTGAAGGCGGCCAACCGTCCGCTGGCGCTGGCAATTGTCAGCGATGACGCCACGCTTCCGGAAGCGCTTCGGGCGGGAGCCAACTCCATACTGAAAAAACCGATTCGAGCCGATCAGGTGCGGGATACGATGAGGACGGCATGCGAACTACTTCGCTCCAAGCAGCCATCGGCACAAGCCAAGGTCACGACGCGGCCGTCGCAGGCGCTGGATACAGCCGCCCGAGCCCCAGTCGCGCGGACGGCGGCAGCAGCCGTGCCGGCGCGAATGCCACCCTCCGTGGCCGGGACGACCGAGAAAACATTTCGGGCGGGAGAATTCCTGCAATCGTCAACCCCAAAGCCCGGAGCGCAATTCGACACAGAGTGTGATGTTCAGGATTCGCTCGAACAACCCGCGGCGGCGCAGGTGGAAGCACTCACAGAGTTGGAGCCCATGGCCGCCTCCGTCAAGGATGCAGCCGCAGATAAAGCTAGGTCTACCGCGTCGCTGATCGGCTGGGCATCCCTGCAAGCGCGGCGAACCACCCCGCCAGCGCCGGCAGCCCCTACGAAAAATGAATTGCTGTCCTACGGGGAGGCGCCGTCTTATGGAGTGCAAGCTGCTTCGCAAAATAATGAGAGGGCGACGAAGCAGTCATCCCAAGACGCGCTCTCGGAAGCGGCCCTTTTCTCCTACCTGTCAGGAGAATCCAGAAAAGACCCCGGGCCCTCCGTAGAGACACGGCAGAACCGGCGCAAAATCGCTGTGGTGAGCGCACTGGCGGTCATCTGTTTAGTCGCGGCTGCGGTGCCCCAAGCACGGCAGAGTTTGCGCATCGTTTATCGCGATGCTCTACGCGCCGCTGTGAACTGGCTGAATCCCAAGCCGGTCCCGGTTCCGCAGACGGTCACGCAGCATGACAGCTTTGGCCAGGAGGGGGACGAATACAAGCTGCCAGCGGTGGCTAATATTCCGGATGCGACCACTGATCCATCACAGATCCGCGTCCTTCCCGTGACCGATCCAACTGCAAAGCCGTCCAAAGGTTCGGAGACAGGCGGCACGCCAGCGGCTACAACCGAGAACTCTGCGGCCGCTCCAAGTCCGAGTGGATCGAGCGCAGACGGTAAGGCGCAGTCGGTTCAAAGTCCATCGCCAGATTCATCAACGCCTTCTGGAACGACAGCAGCCGCATTGGCCCCGCATGATGTGAACTCATCGGCGGTTCAGCCGACAGCAAACTCGCCGGTATTGCCGGAGACTGCTCCCCCACCGAGGCCGCAGCCAATTTCTCCTCCGGTGCAAATGGCTGCACCTCCGCATCAAATTTCGTCCCCCACGATTGCAACCATTCCATCGAGCTTGAGGTCGCAGACAAATTCCACGACTCCCGATGCCAGCGGAGCCAGGCCGGTTGATGCGGGAATGTCATCCATTGAACCAGTGAACTTGCCCGAGCCCATCGCTCGGGAGCTACTGGCACAGCCCGTTGACCCGGTCTACCCGGAGGCAGCGAAAGCAGGTGCGCAACACGGCAGTGTCGTTCTGCAGGTTCTCGTGGGGCGGGACGGCACGGTGCAGGACGCAAAGTTCACCCAAGGGTCGCTGGTGTTTGCCCGGGCGGCGATTGACGCGGTGAAGCAATGGAAGTTCAAGCCCTATATCTTGAATGGTCGACCGGTGTCGGTTCAGAGCCTGATTACGCTCAATTTCAAGCCTCCGGCTTAAGCAATTGGTGACGAAGCTTCGTCCGGATCGTCTGAGGGCTATGCCGATTTCGGGCAAGGTTACCGTTGAGACCCGGAACCGGGACAGCCAGCAGGCAAAAACCCGCATCTACCAGATATAATGATGTTCAGTGGGTCAGGAAGTAACTCCTTTTCCAGAAACGAAGAAATTGATGTCCATGAAAACTAAAGCTGCGATCCTGGTTTCGTCCTTTGTCGTGTTATTGTTCGTGGTCGTGGGCTCGCTTGGGGGCGTACACGCCTCTTCGGGCGACGGCTCCTACCGGCAGATGCAGGTTTATAGCGAGGTACTCTCGCGCGTCCAAAGCGAATACGTCGAAGATCCGAACATCCCAAAAGTGACGGACGGAGCTTTGCACGGGCTCGTGGAGTCGCTCGACGCAAACTCCAGCTACCTGACGCCGGCCGCTAATAAAGCCCTCAGGGCTCACAAGTCTGAGGCCAAAGGAGGGATTGGGGCGACGGTTTCGAAGCGCTTTGGATATGCCGACGTGGTTTCTGTGCTGCCAGGGTCGCCGGCGGATAAGGCGGGAATTGAGGATACGGACATCTTCGAGTCGATTGAAGGCCAGAGTACGCGCGACATGTCGTTGCCGGAGATTCGCGATGCGCTCGCCGGGACGCCAGGATCTACGGTAAATGTTTCGGTGGTGCGGGCCCGCAAAGCCGAGCCGCAGAAGATGGCGATCACTCGCGATGTGGTGAGCATTCCGCCGATCTCGGACAAGATGTTGGAAGATGGCATCGGCTACATAAAAGTCGACGCCTTGACCAAGGGAAAGGCTCAGGAAATCGCTGGAAAGATTAAGTCGTTGGAAAAATCCGGAGCAAAGAAGCTGGTGCTCGATTTGCGGAACACCTCCGAGGGAGAAGAAGGCGAAGGCGTTGCGACCGCCAATCTTTTCCTGAACCACGGCACCATCACTTATCTGCAGGGGCAAAAGTTCCCCAAACAGGCATTCAACGCGGATCCGGCGAAAGCTGTCACTTCGCTTCCGGTCGCCGTTCTGGTGAACAAAGGAACGGCAGGCGCCGCTGAGGTTGTCGCGGCCGCGATTCTGGAAAATGCCCGAGGAGACGTTGTGGGCGATAAAACCTTCGGCGACGGATCGGTGCAGAAAACCATCGATCTGCCCGACGGTGGCGCTCTGATTCTTTCGGTGGCGAAGTACTATTCTCCCGGCGGGAAGGCAATTCAGGAAACTGCAGTCACGCCGAACGTACTGGTGGCCGACGAAACCGACAATGCAATCTCTGACGATGAAGAACAGGAGCCTTCCCCTCCCGAACCCGAGGCTAAGCCAAAGAGTACGCAGGATGACCAATTGCATAAAGCCATTGAGATACTCAAAAGCCGGGCGAGCTAAACAGCCACACAATTTGTCATCTCATCGCGCACCGTGAGGTGCACGATTGTTTTTTCCATCCGTCCGCCGCGTCGCCATTGCGTTCGTTGGGGCCAAGATCAATCCCTTCCGATCTAGGCTCGCGACTACCCGAGCCGTGAATGCCCTGCTATCCTGAACCTATCTCACCATGAAGTCGCTCTATGCAGATCTTCCGCCGGTGGAAATCGCCGGACGGAAGTTTGTGGGCCGCGTATTATTCGGCCTGCTTGTTCTGGTTTCCGCCTTGGTGGGTGCGACTGCCGGTTTGTTGCTCGTCTACACCACCAACTTGCCCCAGGTGGAGGCTTTAGAAGCGTACCGGCCCAGTTCGATTACGGAGTTGTATGACGATCATGATCGCGTGATCGGATCTTTTGCGCTGCAACGCCGAGTGGTGGCTGGCTACGATGACTTTGCGCCGGTCCTCCGGGATGCGTTGGTGTCGATCGAAGACAAAGACTTTTACCGCCATTCGGGAGTTAATTTCTGGCGCATTATCGGTGCGGCGTATCGCGACCTCGAGTCGGGCGGCAGAGTTCAGGGCGCGTCCACGCTAACCATGCAATTGGCGCGCAATCTGTTCCTCTCGCCCGACCGCTCGTTTCATCGCAAGGTACAAGAGACCATGCTCGCCATCCAGATCGAGCGGCGCTTTACCAAGCCGCAGATTTTCACGCTCTACGCCAATCAAATTTTCCTCGGACACGGCGTATACGGATTCGAGGCCGCTTCCGAGTTCTACTTCAGTAAGCAGGCCAGGAACCTTTCGCTCGCCGAAGCCGCGCTGCTCGCTGGTCTACCCAAAGGGCCGGGACTCTACTCGCCAATCAATCACACCGATCGGGCGATGAAGCGACGAAACCTGGTGATCAACGCCATGCTCGAGGATGGGAAGATTACGGCGCAGCAGGCCGCCGACGTACGGTCGTCGCCCGTAGTTTTACACCTGCAGCACGATCCCAACTCGTTGGCGCCCTATTTCGTGGAGGAAGTACGCCGATATTTGGAGAACAAGTATGGCGCAGACCAGGTACACGAGGGTGGGTTGAAAGTTTATACCTCGCTCGATGTCGACATGCAAAAGTCGGCGAACCGGGCGGTGCTGGAAGGTTTGGCGGCATACGAACGGCGCCACGGATGGAAGGGACATTTGGAAAACGTGGTCGCCGAGGGAAGTGCGATCGACAAGTATTCTCATCCAGACTGGGATGATGAGCCGGAAGTCAATGGATACAGTCACGCGCTGGTGACTTCCTCCGAAGTCGGGACTGCAAGACTAAAGTTTGGGCGCTACTTCGCGTTGACCGGGCAAGCCGACGTGGCCTGGACGAAGGGCAAAATCCAGGATCTAGTGCGCGCCGGCGATATCTGCTACGTAAAAATATTGTCGCTGAATGCCAACGGAACCGCACGCGTGAGTTTGGAACAGGACTCCGGCGCGCAGGGAGGGTTGGTAGCCATTGACAACACCACCGGCGGAATCAAGGCGATGGTAGGCGGACGGGATTTCAACGAATCCAAATTCGACCGTGTCACCCAGGCGCTCCGGCAAGTGGGATCCTCATTCAAGCCGTACGTCTACACCACCGTGATCGACAAAGGCGGAAGCCCGGACGACACGATTCTGGATGAGCCCGTCACTTTTGAAACCGGCTCCGGGCCTTACTCTCCGCACAACTATGACGAAAAGTTTGAAGGCATCATCACGCTTCGGCGCGCTCTCGCGCAGTCTCGAAATATTCCAGCTCTGAAGTTGGCCAGCAAAGTCGGAATCAAGAGCGTCATCGAGTACGCCGAGCGCTTCGGAATCACAGCCCGCCTGCCTCCCTACTTGCCGGTCGCCCTGGGCTCGGCGGAAATTACCTTAATGGAGCAAACCTCGGCGTATAGCGTTTTCCCGAATGACGGGGTGCACGTCACTCCTCGCTACATCACCAAGGTCACCGACTATGAAGGCCGAGTGCTGGAAGAAGATTATCCCGACGTGAAAGATGTAATCAGCGCGCGCACCGCTCGTATCATGACGTCGATGTTGCGGGAGGTGGTGCTCCACGGTACCGGCGTGGCGGCAGCGAAAATGCCCTTCCCGGCAGCAGGAAAAACTGGCACGACCAATGACTTTACAGACGCCTGGTTCGTGGGATTTTCCCCCATGATGACTTGCGGCGTCTGGGTGGGTTTCGACGAAAAGAAAACGCTCGGCGCCAAAGAGACAGGTGCGCGTGCCGCGCTCCCGATCTGGATGAACTTTATGAGCGACGCGATGGCGGGAAAAGATGCGGGACAATTCCTGCCGCCGCCCGAGATGCCAGGACCGGTCCCGCAAAAAGTGGATACGCCTGACATAACGCCCGGCGCGGATGAGACCCACTAGAACTGGCACATTTGCCTGCGCGATGCTCATCTGGGACAGCCGCCCTCGGCTGTCCGCGGATCGAACAGACGCCAGCCCGTATGGAATCAAGCTCTTCCCCGTTGCCTGCAGTTGACTTGGGCGCATTGCAGTCTCATCGAACTATAATCTTTATCTCCGATGAAACCATTCTTTCGCTTTGCGATTCTGGCGCTGATCCTGGTGGTTGTAGCGCTAATGTCCGCATTGACGGCCATGCGATTTGCAATTCATGGACAGGAAGTTCAAGTGCCGGCGCTCGTCGGACTCACGCCGTCGGAGGCGGGACGTTCTGCCGGCGGGCTTGGCCTGCTGCTGGAGGTGGAGCGGCAGTATTACAGCCCGCAAATTCCCGAAGGACGGATCATGTCACAGTTGCCGCTGCCGGGCGCGAAGGTGCGGCGCGGATGGCAGGTGCGCGTGGCACAGAGTCTGGGGCCGCAGCGAGTAGCGATTCCGGATGTGACACAACAGAGTGAGCGTGCGGCGGAATGGAATATACGGCGGCGTGGCCTGGACCTGGCCTCCACTGCGGAGATGGCCTTACCCGGGATGCCTCCCGGACAAGTACTGGCACAGAGCCCTCCTGCGAATGCCAGTCAGGTAGCCGCTCCGAAGACAAGTCTTTTGGTAACGGCAGCTGCCGATCCGCCATCGTACGTCATGCCGAGTTTTCTCGGGCAGCCGTTGGGCAGTGCCAGCCGCCTGCTCCAGGACGCAGGCTTCCAACTACGCAGCGTGAGCATGGCGCCTCTGCCGGCAAACGCGCCTTCGCCACCCAACGCGCCCCCGCCCAGTACCGCGGCCTCCGTGCCAGCCGTGTCGCCTCAACCTTCACCCGCCAGCATCGTCGTCACCCAAACCCCTCCAGCCGGCCAAAAAGTCCCGGCAGGAGCGGTAGTGAACTTCGAAGTGCGTTGACCGTCGCTAAACTCGCTTCTGATGGGCGGGCGGCCCTCAAGTCTTTTGCAGAATTGCGGCGAAGAATCCATCGCACGGATGCACGCCGGGCAGCGTGCGCAAGTAAGGGCCACGCGTGAGCGATGAGGAATTGCTCCCGACGAACTCCCCTTGTTGTCGAAGACGGTCAAGCTCCGTACCACAGTCGACGAGGCGGAACGTCGAATCTTCCGCGAGGACGCTTTCGACGACTTCTTGATTTTCCTCTCGTTCGAGCGAACATGAGGAATAAATCAACCGGCCTCCCGCAGCAACT
>Ga0182018_10005070_pt1 | contig 10753 bp, 9 predicted proteins | sample 812P2MmetaG_FD_120490 | JGI IMG/M metagenome (GOLD analysis project Ga0182018, IMG submission 120490) | Permafrost microbial communities from Stordalen Mire, Sweden - 812P2M metaG | ecosystem: Environmental > Terrestrial > Soil > Wetlands > Permafrost | place: Sweden: Stordalen | collected... | reverse complement strand
TCTCGTTCGACTTGCATGTGTTAGGCACGCCGCCAGCGTTGATTCTGAGCCAGGATCAAACTCTCGTTTGAAACCTGATGTCTGCCGACGGGTAGTTGGCAGACTGCCATCGCCGCGTATCCAATGCAGCTTGCAAAAGCCGCTCTGGTTTCAACAACGCAGGATGGCGCCACCATTCAGCCTCCGCATCCTCTTCGGACGAATCCGAAGAAGAAGAGAAGTTCACGGTGGTCTATCTTGTGAGATCGTTTCGGACTTATGCCCGAATCCGTTCTCTCACGACTGGCACGTTCAACCTAGTTGTCAAAGACCGAATCGCCTTCCGCCTGAGCGGCGCGCCTTCAGTCCAGGCGAACCCGCTACTAGAGCGAATCCGACTGTCCTCGAAACCTTTTAAACCTATCGTTCGCACCTAACCCTGTCAACGCCAGCATCCCACAGCATTTCCACGCGATTTCCACATCGCGAATCCTGCTCGGAACGCGCGCCCGGGGGAGCTTCATAGCTCGAAACAGCACGCAACGAGATCCTTCCGCCCTGGATCTGCAAAGACGCCGATTCCTCAGCGCACGCCGAAGCGGAAGACAGAAAATTGAGAAAAGATCCTAGTTGGAGGTCCTTGCTTTGAAGGTACCCTTCAGAAACCTACAAGTTGTTTCCGAATCAAGTCCCGTGGCCGGGACGATTGAGAACTCTACGCTCTCTGAAATCTTAGATGCCGGACGGACACGAGAGATTCAACAACAAATACGACCGGCTGCCACACTTCTGCTCTCGGTGGATTGTTTATAGCAGATGAATGCAGAAAAACGCAAGAGGGAATTTAAAAATTGCGTAAGGTTACTGATTTGGTCCGGGCCGGACGCCAGGAAGCTGCGATGATTTGGGAGGGTATGAACTCGTGCCGGGAACAATTTGGTTTCCTGATTGGCCTGAGGCTGTCGAGCTTCGCCCCACTGGACAGCCGGTGGCGGCTGTGGCTACGTGCGGCGACTTACGAAAAAGTACTTTTCCTCCAGAATCTTTCTATGGTGCAGCTCATGTCCTGCGATTGTGTAGGCCAGGGCGCGTACCGTCACTTCATTCTTGTTGGCCACGCCGCGGCGCGTCCAGGCATGCTCGTCAAGATTGCGCAACAACGTGAGGGTGGCGCGGCGGACCGCGATGTAATCCTCAATGATTTCCGGCAAGGGGGCGTGCGCGAAGGGGCCGTTACGGACGTAGTCATCCTGCTCGAAGCCTTCCATCGGCGTCTGGTCGCCGCGGGCAATGCGTAAGGCGCGGTAGGCGAAGATGCGCTCGGTGTCGCAGACGTGGCCCAGCACTTGTTTGGCGTTCCATTTGTCGGGGGCGTAGCCGAAATCGCCGTCTTTCTCGTCGCGGCCCGAGAGCAGCATTAAGGTTTGTCGACGCTGCGCGTCGAGCGTCACCAGAATGTCGGACCCCGGCACCAGCGAAATGTAGCGGTCGTAATATGTGGCGTACTCGCCCGCCTCGGGGCGCGCGATGGTTAATGCTGCTGGCGTAACGGCGGCTGCGTCTGGCATGATTTGCTCCACTCTCGAACGAATTCTATCGCCTGAATGTACGGTTTTCTGATATCCCAGTGTGCTTCTACATTCCGTTTCCCGAAGCCGATCACACTGGACTTGGAAGCCGGCCTCAAGAATTAGACTCCCCGCCCTGAATTCCGTTTTCAATAAAATCAGCCTCGAGCATACTCCGCAACTGGGCGGAACAGGAACGATTCGATAGTTTTTCCCGGAATCGTTACACGCATCAGGGAGAAAATATGCCGCTGATGGGCGCTCCTGAAACGAAGTGAGGAGCAGGGGCGTACCGTCCGAGGAACTCTCGATTGAAAATAAAGGATTTTCCACAGCGCTGACTTGAGCTGCGAGAGTACAATCAGCTTTGGTCACGAAAGTGCGGCGAGTGACCCCTAATCCCAACAAGGAAAGGATCTTTTACCCCATGTGGAAGCCGACCAATCAACCTCAAACGCCTGCCCGCCCTGCCGAGCCGGAACGCCCGATTACGTCCACGTCCAGCGCGCCAACCATGACTTCGACGGCGAGCGAGCCCGCCCCTGTCCGGCCCCTGACTACCACTACGGCGGACCAGGCCACCATTGGCAAATCACTCGTCATCAAGGGCGAAGTGACCGGCTCGGAGTCGCTCTACATTGACGGGCGCGTAGAAGGGTCCATCAATCTCTCCGGCAATCGCGTCACCGTGGGCCGCAACGGCGTGGTCGCCGCTAACATTAATGCACGTGAGATCGTAGTGCTGGGCAAAGTCCGCGGCAATCTTACTGCCAGCGATCGCGTCGACATTCGCAGCGACGGCTCCCTCACCGGCGACGTCATCGCCGCGCGCATCTCCATTGAAGATGGCGCATTCTTCAAGGGCGGCATCGACATCCGCAAAGGCGGACAGCCGCAGCAGCCAAAGGCGAACGGCGAAGACAAATCTGCTCCAGCGCCAGAGGCGGCCGCCGTCGGCGCCCGGGCGTAGGTTTCGCGCAGAAATTTGGCCGGTTGTCACCAGCGTTTAGCAGCGGGCATCCGCAGGGATGCCCGTTTTGCTTTTTCGTAGAAAGGCAAGCATAATTTCCCGGTGGCCTGCGTTCTACTCCGGTCAGCCTTCTACTTCGATCTTCGATCAGTGCTTCCTGAAGAATTCATGCCCGTCATTGGTTGCGATCGATATACTCGTTCCCATTTTTCTCGCTGCAGCCAGCGACACGGCACAACATGGGATGCATTTTCCTCGTATTCATCCGTCGTTTGTGGTTGCTGCTGCCAGTGCTGGCGGGCTTCCTGGGAGAGTGTGCCGTCTTTTCCCTGCGTGTCGAAGGACTTCGCCCGTTGGACGCTCTGTTCCGGGTGATTCATCCTCATTCAATCGAATACCGGACAGTCCACAAGTCCACTACGATTTTTGCAATCTTTAGTTTACGCCGGAGTTTTCGCGCTGCAGATCTGGATCTCCGAGCGCTGCCTGCTTACTATTTTCAGCCGCCACGGGGTGGAGGCCTGGAGTACCATGGTCGTGGTACATAAGAACCCTGAGGACTTACTCCACGAACATGCAATCCCCATATGAATAGAACCGGTAGCGCCGCGTGACCGCGTGATCGTAGGCGCGCATGACATTTTCTTTTCCTCCCAGTGCGCAGACCAGCATGAGCAGCGTCGACTGCGGCAAGTGGAAATTCGTAAGCAATGCCTGTACCAGCTGAAACTTGTAGCCGGGATAAATAAACAAGTTGGCTTCGCCTGACGTGGCGCGAATTTTGCCGCTGCTTTGCTGGGCCGCATATTCCAGAGTGCGCACGGTTGTGGTGCCGACTGCTACGATCCGCCGCGATTCGCTGCGGGCGCGGTTGATCTTCTCCGCCGCGTCGGCAGAGATCGAATAGGCCTCCGAGTGCAGTTGATGATCTTCCACTCGCTCGCTGCGCACCGGCTGAAAAGTTCCCAGGCCGACGTGCAGAGTAACTTCGGCGGTTTGAATTCCGCGCTGTCGCATCTGTGTGAGAATTTCGGGAGTGAAGTGCAGCCCGGCCGTTGGAGCCGCCACCGACCCACGTTCCCGCGCGTAAACTGTCTGGTACCGCTCGCGATCAGCGGAAGAATCTTCGCGGGTAATGTATGGCGGCAGCGGGATGTGCCCGATTTTTTCCAGAAGTCCGAAGAAATGGTCTGCGGGAGCGAGTTTAGGCTCCTGTGGGGACAGCCCGTTCGGCAAGCTCAGGGCAGGCTCCCGGCTGTCCGGGCGGGCAAAGCCCGGCAGTGCCGGCGCAAATCGAATACGCCGCTCGCCGAAGCCACTGCGCGCGATTACTTCGGCTTGGAGTTCATTCCGCTCTCCAAAGAACAGATGTTCACCGACGCCAATCTTTCGGCCGGGCCGCACCAGGCACTCCCATTCGTTAGGGGCCTGTTGCATTCTTCGCGTGAGCAGAACCTCGATACGCCCTCGAAGAAAATCCCGGGAGACGGGATTGTGCGCACTGACCGGCTGCGACCGCAGCCCAGATCGCCGACCATACAGCCGCGCCGGAAACACCCGAGTATTGTTGAACACTACTAGATCGCTCGCCCGCAGCAGTTCCGGAAAATCGCGGAACTGCCGATCGTCGAGTCGGCAGCCCTGCGATTTCCCGGCCGCGCAGTCCAGGTGCAACAGGCGCGACCCGGCGCGGTCTGCCAGCGGTGCCTGCGCAGTTAATTCTTCCGGAAGTTCGTAATGGAAATCGGAGACCAACACGCCAATCGATTATAGGGATACAGAACATGCGACACCCGCTCCATCCGCGCCGGTTGCGGGCTTGCCCTATCGTGTCAGCTTTTTCTCGAAATTTGGATTGTCTCGGCAATGGGCCTGCTGATACTATGCGGGTGCTCGATTGCGCGCTGCTTTTTTATCATCTCTCCCCCGGGCAACCATGCAAGGGTAATCATGCCTACGGAACGCAAGCATAGGGAAGAAATCGTGCGCTACGGTCGCATGCTCCATGAACACGGGTTCGTGGCCGCCATGGACGGCAATCTCTCGGTGCGGCTCGGGGGCGACCGTGTGCTGGTAACTCCCACGTGCGTCAGCAAAGGCGCCATGCGGCCCACCGACATGGTCATCGTCGACTTGGACGGACAGCAGGTGGCGGGGCGGCGCAACGTAACCAGCGAAATCGGCATGCACCTGCTGATCTATCGCACCCGCCCCGATATTCAGGCGATTGTGCACGCGCATCCACCGACCGCGACCGGCTTTGCCGCCGCCGGCATCCCCCTGACCGAGCCCCTGGTTTGCGAAGTGGTGATGGGTCTGGGCTGCATTCCGCTGGCACGGTATGGCACGCCGGGCACTTCAGAATTGGCGCAAACGCTCGAGCCTTACGTTCCCGGCTACGACGCCATCCTCATGTCAAACCACGGTGTCGTAACTTACGGGGACACGCTCGAGCACGCGTACATGAAAATGGAAACCGTCGAGCACTTCGCGCAGATCGCCCTGGTCACGCACTTGCTCGGGCGACAGCAGCCGCTGAAAGAAGTGGAAATTGAGAAGCTTCTCATGGCTCGCACCAAATATTTTGGCGCGAAGATAGCAGCGGGCATGCCCTTGCCGCGCACGCCACAAAAAGTCAGCTAACGTCAGGATCAAAATCCGCACCCGGGCGGCAAAGAACGCGGCTCGGACGGCGCACCCGCCTCTTTTCCCGCTTTTTTTCCTCCCGCTTTCCTTTCTGGCGCTTATCTTCGGCTATTCTCCTCGGCTATTCTCCTCCGATGCGAAATCTGAAGCCTGCGCGGAAGTTGATCGGCAGCGCTGGGTAGCCAACCACCTCGTTATAATGCCGGTCCAGTGCGTTCTCAACGTTCACGTAGGCGGTTACGCGCGGATGCACTGCGTACCATCCCCCGAGATCGACGCGCACGTAACCCGCGGCGTGATCGATGCCGAAGCCGTCGAAATCTGAATCGGCGCGGCGTCCCACAAAACTCCCGCCCAGGTTTGCGCCCCAGCGATTTCCCAGGTACGACAACAACACGGTCGCGGAATGCTTGGGCCGGCGCAGCAGCGGCTGGCCAGGGTCATAGATCGGATCAAAAGGCGCTGGATTATCGAGATACTGCGACGACGTGTAGGTGTAGGCCGCATTTAGCAGAAGGCTTGGCCGAAGCCTCGCCCGCAGAACCACTTCCGCACCCTGGGCAAAAGCCTCGTTCACATTTACATACTCGCCCGGAAAATTGGGAGGGAGGCTCGTGATCACATAGTTGATCTGGTCGCGAAAGAGATTGTTGAAATAGGTGCCGGTCAATTCATATTTCTTGTTTAAGAAATCCTGCTGAAAGCCGGCTTCAAAAGCGCGCACGCGCTCCGGCTTCAGAGCTGGATTGGGAAGGTTGAAGGGATCCGCAGGGATACCGTTGAAGGTCTCTTCCAGTCGCGGCTCTTTGAATCCGGTGGCGTAGGAAAATCGCAGTCTCGTGCCGGAAAACTTTTCGTTGCCGCGCCATGCCTGAAACGTCAGCGCAAGCCGCGGTACGCCGGTATTGCCGAACGCGCTGTCGTGAATAAACCGTCCTCCCGCGATCACCTCCAGTGGGCCCACAGTCAGCTGTTGTTGCGCGTAGGTGTCCTGATTCAGCCTCTGGCCATGATTCTGTGCGCCATAGTCGAGGTCTCCGACAAAACCGTTCTCGTTCTCCACGCGATAGCCGAACGTGGTGTGCGCCCAGCTGGTCTCGGAATAGTCACCTTGATATTCGAATCCCGCGCGGTTGATGTGGTCGACCTCGTGAGAAGGAAAGTCGATCGGATCGCCGAAGGGGTCGACTCGCGCGGGATCCCCGGCGTCCCGGTCGCTATAGCGGTAAACGTAGTCGAATCCGGTGAAGCGATGCTGCCATCCATGAGGCGCGGAGACGGTCAGTTGTAGGCTGCCCAGCAGACTGTTTAGCTGCGACCAGGCGGTCGGATTCGGTTGCAGAGGCACCAGGGGCGCCGATGCGCCATTTGCCGGGACCAACGGCACGTATCCATTGAAATCCCATTCGCCCGGGTTGTCGCTATGGTTGTTGGCGTGGCGGAAATTTGCGCGGAGGGAAACCGAATCGCTGAGCTTGGCACCGACATTCGCGCCTTCGAGCGAGTCGGAGTACGCATCGTTGACGCCGGAGCCGTTGGTGTTGAATTGGTCGCCGAAAATGTTGTAGTCGAAACGCCCGCGAACCCCGGCCAGCGAAGCGTGCCCGCTGGCGGTCCCCAGGTTTCCGCCATCCGCGCCGAAGCGCAGTTCAGGAACTCTGGTGCTGCCCGCGCGGGTCCAGACCTGCACTACGCTCGTCATCGCATCCGACCCATACAACGTGCTTTGCGCGCCGCGAACGAATTCCAGGCGATCGCCCTGCGCCAGCGACAATGTGCCAAAGTCAAACGTGCCCCCGGGTTCATTGATGGTGACGCCGTCGACGATGACCTTGTTGTAATTCGACTCACCGCCCCGCACGAACAAAGAAGCCAGGCCTCCGTGTTGGCCGGCCGTGTTGATGACGGCGCCGGGAAGAAAACGCATCGCATCGTTGGCCGCAATCGGCTGCATGGTCGTCAGTTGCGCGCCGGGAAGAGTATCGACGTCCGCTCCGGCTGCCTCGCCGGGTACGGGGGTGCGGGTCGCGCTTACTACGACAGTTTCCGCGGCAATCGCCAGGTGAAGACGCGCGGTGATTTCCGCCTGGGATGAAACCTCGATCGTCTCGACAGCGAAACCTGGAGCAAGGACTCTTAGCTGACATGGCCGGCCGGCCGGCGTAATCAACGTCACCGTGCCATCGGCAGCAGTATTTCGCCTGGCGAGAAGAGCTTTGCTTTCCCCTCCGGCGCAGACGAGCGAAACCTGCGCGCCAGCCACCGTCGCAGATTGCGGATCAACCACTTTTACTTTGAGATCGGCCGCCGAAGCAGCCGCGGAGAGAACCAAACCAAGAAAGACAGCCACGAATACGCGCATACCTGCCTCCTTTGCCCGCGAAAGAGGTTGAAGTAGACGGATCGCGCCGGTCTCCTGGCTTCGCGAGTAAGGACGCTTACACCATCCGGGCACGCCCGCGGCCTTCCCGGGATTTCTCCCAGTGGCCGATGGCAGTTTCCTCGCTTACAGTTGCGCGGCAGCGCGGGATTTGCACCCGCTTCCCTGTCTTCGCCGAGCGGCGAAGACGCGCGTTCCGAACGACATTACAAAGAACAGAAAAGCCGTGCGAAGAAATCTAACGGCTCAAGGGGAAGAAGTCAATCACGTTTCCTCACAGCCGATCACCTTCTCCACCGCCCTACTACATAGAGCACAATGGAAAGCAACACGCTCACCAGCAACGAAGTCGCCAGGGGAAAATAAAACGTCGTATTTTTCCCGCGATAAACAATATCTCCGGGCAATCGTCCCAGAGGCGGGTTCGTGCGTCCGAGCACCGTCAGCAAAACTCCGGCCCCCATCAGCACGATTCCGAGGACGATCAGCAGTTTGCCCAGTTCACTCATAATCCCAGCCGAAAACCTTCGACTCACTCATTTCTTTCTCGGGATTGTAATTGAATGCGATCGCTGCGGAACTTTCACTGTTTGTCCGGATTGGTCGGCGGAAAACAGGTGCAATCACTCTTTGTATTGCAAAGTACTTGACAGGCTCACAGCCCGACCATTATTATCTCGACATGTTCGACCCGCGGCCGCATCGCCTCCGGCGCTTTCACCATTCGGCCCAGCCCAGCTCGGTCACGCAGAGTTCCGCGCCGCCATCGCGCACCGCCCCCCAAGTGTTTGAGGACCTGCGCTTCATTCGCGACACCATGGAGCGCACCGCTGCCTTCACGGCCGTTTCCGGCTGGGGAGAGGTGCTTCTCGGCATTACCGCAGGCGCGGCCGCCTGGCTCGCCGCCCGTCAACCCTCGTCTTTCCCCTGGCTGCGAGTCTGGCTGGCAGAGGGTCTGCTCGCGGCCGCCATTGGACTGCTCGCCTGCACCTGGAAGGCCAACCGCCGCGGCCTACCGTTATTTTCCGGTCCGGCCCGCAAGGTCGCTCTCGGACTCGCGCCGCCGCTGGTTGCCGGAGCCTTCCTCACATTTCTCCTGTTCCGCGCGGGGCTTCAGTCTGCGCTGCCGGCTACATGGCTATTGCTTTACGGCGCCGGCATCATGACGGGCGGCGCGTTTTCCGTTCCGATCGTGCCTGTCATGGGCCTCTGCTTCATGCTGCTCGGCGGACTGGCCGTACTCGGTCCTGCTGCATGGGGCAACTGGTTTCTGGCGGCGGGCTTCGGCGGCTTGCACATCGTCTTCGGACTGCTGATCGCAAGGAGGCACGGTGGCTAGAGCGATCCCATCCCACGGCAAAACTTCCCCGCTTCGGAAGAAGCCTCGGGAACAAACTCGCGGGCAAGTTCATGAGCCGACCCCGCCGCGCGCTCCCGAACTCCCCGAACTCGATCGCCTGATTCATGAGCGCATTCGCCTCGGCATCGTCAGTGCGCTCGCTACCAACGATTCGCTGAGCTTCAACGACCTTAAGCGCGTGCTCAAGACCTCCGACGGCAATCTCAGCGTGCACGCCCGCAAGCTCGAGGAGGCCCAGTACATTTCCTGCGTCAAGTTTTTTGAAGGACGCGTTCCGCGCACCGAATATCGCCTGACCCCCGCCGGCCGACGAGCCCTGGCCGAATATCTCGATCAGATGGAAGAGTGGATCCGCGTCACCCGCGAAGAATAACGACCAACAGTTTTGTCCGCAGGCTTTGCGATGAAAAGTTCATTGCAACACAATAGGAGATTGACTATGGGAAGCGCTCCCATTGCCAGCAACATGAATTTTCCGGCTCCGCTCGCGGTCGTGGGATTTGTCGCGGTCTGGGGCGGCTTTTTATTCGTCGGCGGCTTGGCTCTGATCTTCTGGTTCGCCCGCAAGCCAAAATTTGCTCGCATCGCCCTCGGTACCATCGGAGTAGGCGCGGTCATCTATCTCGCTCTGCTGTTGGGATTCTCCGCTGGCAGCCGCGAAACCGACCTCGCCCGCGGGCAGGAAAAATATTTTTGCGAGATTGACTGCCATCTCGCGTATTCAGTGGCCGATGCGAGGATGAAACCTGACGGCAATTACCTCGTCACCCTGCGCACCCGCTTCGACGAAACCACCACATCGCCCAGACGTCCCAAAGACGCGACTTTAACTCCTTCCCCGCGGGAGGCGCGCCTGGTGGACAGCGCCGGCCACGAGTACGCTCCCGTCAGCGTAGCGGCACGCCGCTGCTCACCCCTCTGAAGCCCACGGACTCCTATACCACGCAACTGGAATTCAATCTCCCCAAAGCCGCCATCGGCCTGCGTCTGCTCCTCAAGACCGCTCCGCAATGGCCCGACTATGTAGTCATTGGCGACGAAAACAGCTGGCTGCATAAAAAGACCTACTTTGTTCTTTAGGACCCGACGTTCAGCGACCAACGTTGGCAATCAGCATTTAGCGGAACGCTGAATGCTAATGGCAGCGCTCGCTGCTGACTCCCCAGTGCCGCTCAAGATACAATCCCCGCCATGAAACGCTGCATCCTAATGCTAGTTCTGACTAGCTTTTTCCCCGCGCAGGATGCGCAGGAAGTCGAAATCACCGCCGAACCTCACCAGCAAATGGTTCTGGCCAACGATCAAGTCCGCGTCTTCAATGTCGAGGTTCCCCCACATTCCGAGACTCTTATGCACTGGCACCGTCATGACTATATCTATGTCGTGCTCGGCGCCGCCCGGATTGTCAACGCGGTCAAGGGCAAAGATCCCGCCACCCTCGCACTGGCCGACGGAGATGTCAACTTCGTCCCCGGAACCTTCGCCCACATCTTCCGAAATCTTTCCGCCCAGCCTTTCCGTAACGTCGCTATCGAGGTTCTGCGGAACGAAAAACTTCGCCAATCCCCCGCCCACTGGAATCCTGCCCATCCCGAGGAAGACCGCGGCCTCGCCATCTTCAATGGCGGCACCAAAGAAATTCTTTTCGTCAAAGACGGCGTCCGCGTCTCCGAATTCGAACTGCAGCCCGGAGCCGTCATCCCCGTGCATCATCACGTCGGTCCGCATCTGGTGGTGGCCATTAACGATTACCAGATGCGCAGCGACGTCGAGGGAAAAGGAAAAGGGTCCAACCTCATCTCCATGACGCCTGGAGAAACCAGGTGGACGCCCGGCGGCTACTCCCACAC